>Ga0116171_10000043_pt1 | contig 115754 bp, 103 predicted proteins | sample AD_JPNHW2_MetaG_FD_89798 | JGI IMG/M metagenome (GOLD analysis project Ga0116171, IMG submission 89798) | Active sludge microbial communities of municipal wastewater-treating anaerobic digesters from Japan - AD_JPNHW2_MetaG | ecosystem: Engineered > Bioreactor > Anaerobic > Digestate | place...
AGCGAAGCGAGGGACAGCACGAAGTATAAGTAAGCCTAAAGGCTATTGGTCGGAAACGATCGATAGCCTTTTTGTTTAGCTATAAACAGAGAGGGCTTCCCCTTGTGCAATATTACTGCCCGTCCTTAGCGGGATACCTAGCAATAAAATAATTTCTTGACAAATTTATTTTTTTATTATATTATTGGCATATGCTAAAAAATACCAAAACGATCCGTGGTCGTCCAAGGAAGTGCCGGTGTGTCAGGGGGGAGCCTCGCGTGCGGTTTTTTAAACCTCAAGGGATACCTTTGATTGCGCTGGAAGAGATAGTTTTAACTGTTGATGAGTGCGAGGCTTTATGTTTTGCCGATCGTCAAGGGATGTATCAGGCTGATGCGGCAAAGAAAATGAGAATTTCTCGCCAGACATTCGGGAATATTATCGAGTCCGCTCGTAAAAAGACAGCGGAGGCGATTCTTTGTGGTAAAGCTCTTCGTATAGGAGGCGGGACGTACACAGTTTCGAAAACACAAAACAAAAAAGACAAGACAGATGCGTAAAATAAAGGCAAAGAATCATTTTTTGGGTAAGGATGGGCATTTAAAGCTTAATTGTGCGCAATCAGTAATCAAGGCATACCATGATTTATTTCATGCGTCAGTGCAGGAAGTTGACGCATTTGCTGCCTTTGGTGGTGGCAAGGCTCCGGAAGGAAAATGCGGAGCATATTATGCTGCCTGGCAGCTAGCCTTAAAGAATAACCCGCTAAAAGTAGATCGATTTGAACAAGACTTTATTAGCGCTGCCGGTTCTCTTAAATGTAAAGAGATCCGTAGTAAGCGTAAACTCTCTTGTTTGGGATGTGTTGAAAAGGCTGCTGAGCTACTTGAAGGAGGATAGGGATGTTAATGGATAAGATTGTCGCGTTTGCTCTTAAGAGGCCTAAACTAATTCTTTTGATTACTGGTTTGGTAGTTTTGCTTTCTCTTGCTGCATTTATCCGTACTAAAGTTGATACTGATCCGGAGAATATGCTTCCGGAAAAAGAATTTGTGCGAGTTTTTAATCAAGAGGTAAAGAAGGAATTTACCATCTATGATTATATTGTTTTAGGTGTAGTCAATGAAAAGGACGGAGAAGGTGTTTTTAATACGGATACTCTAGAGAAAGTATATAAGATAACCGATGAAGTTAAGAAAATTCCGGGTGTTACCTCATATGAATTAATGAGTTTGGCGAATAAGGATGATATGGAGCAAGCTGGTCCGGGAACGATTAGTTTTCGTTGGCTGATGGGAAATCCGCCGTATACTGCAGATGATGCTCTACGAATTAAAACTCGTGCCCTGGATAATCCGCTGTTCTACGACACGCTTATATCTAAGGATGCTAAGGCGCTTTGCATTTATATCCCCATACAAGAGAAAAAACTTAGTTACCGAGTTTCTAAATCTATCCAAAAAATACTAAAAAATTATCCAGGTGTGGAAAAGTATTATGTTACCGGTTTACCTTTAGCCGAAGATGCTTTTGGAAACGAAATGTTTTGGCAGATGGGAATCTCAGCTCCGCTGGCTGTCGTGGTAATTTTTTTACTAATGCTATGGTTCTTTAGACATGTAGCGCTAGTGGTCATGCCGCTAGTTATGTCTATGATCGTAGTTATCATTACTATGGGGTTTATGGTAGGGCTGGGTTTTCCGATACACATCATGAGCTCGATGATTCCGATATTTCTGTTGCCAATTTCAGTCTTAGATTCCATCCATATTTTAAATGAGTTCTTTGAGAAGTACCGCGTATTTAAAGATAAGAATAAAACCATTACTTATGTATTGAATGAATTGTACCGGCCAAATCTTTTTACTTCTTTAACTACGGCAGCCGGGTTCTTCTCGCTATCTTTTGCGCCTATTCCTCCGGTGCAGGTCTTTGGGATTGCCGTGGCCTTTGGAGTAGCTTTAGCTTGGGTTCTTACAGTAGTTTTGATTCCCGCTTATGTCGCGCTTCTTGATGAAAAAAAAATGGGAAACTTTGGTATACATGAAGATGATTTGGCCCAAGGCCCGTTAGCTCGCGCGCTTGCTGCTTGGGGTAGGTTTACAGTCAGCCGCTGGAAACAGGTTTTGTTTGGCACGGTTATGGTGGTAGCACTTTCTATTTATGGCATTACGCATATCCAAATCAATGATAATCCAACCAAATGGTTTAATAAAAAACATCCTATTCGAGTGGCGGATAAAGTTCTCAATGCCCATTTTGGCGGGACTTATAGCGCGTATTTAGTGTTTGAAGCTCAGGATAAAACTGCTCAAATCTTTCAGGAACCTGCGATGCTACGTTATATTGAAGGAATACAAGTTTACCTGAAGGAAAAAGGCAAGGTGGGTAAGTCTACCTCTTTGGCCGACATTACCAAAAAAGTTTACTATGAGCTTTTAGGTGGAGATAAGAAGAATAATGTTATTCCTCCAACTGCGCAAGCCGTGGCCCAGGCGCTTATATCTTTCGAGAATTCGCATAAGCCTGATGACCTTTGGCATTTCGTGAATCCTGATTATTCCAAGGCTAATCTTTGGCTGCAGCTGACCTCCGGAGACAATAAGCAAATGGCAGCAGTTGTGCGCCAGGTTGATGAATATTCTAAATTGCATCCAGCACCATTTCCGTTGTCCTACCATTGGGCTGGCTTAACCTATATAAATATGGTTTGGCAGGACAAGATGGTGGGGGGGATGTTGGTGAATTTCTTGGGGAGTTTCATTATTGTCTTATTTATGATGATTGTGTTATTTAAGTCTCCAGTGGCCGGGCTCGTGTCGATGCTTCCGCTTACAATTACTATACTCTTTATTTACAGCTTATTGGGTTTTACCGGTAAAGAGTATGATATGCCGGTGGCGGTACTATCGGCTTTAACATTGGGGTTAGCCGTAGATTTTGCTATTCATTTTATCGAACGCGCGCGGATGTTGTATGCGCAGAACAACAGTTGGCCTAAGACTGCTGAGGGTATGTTTGGTTCTCCGGCGCGAGCCTTGATTAAGAATGCGCTGGTGATCTCTGTAGGTTTTCTGCCGCTTTTTGCTTCACCTTTAGTTCCTTATAATACTGTTGGGTTTTTTATGTTTATGATCATGCTAGTAGCCAGTGTTGTGACACTGATGATTTTGCCGGCGCTGATCACGGGCTTTCCGTGGCTGGTTTTCGAAGATTCAAAAGTCAAAACAGTTTGTTCCTGCGGGAAATGCGTTTTGATGTCGATTATTATTGCTTCGACAGTGGCCTACGTTCTTTTAGGCTATGATTTAGCTAAACTTAACGTTGCGACAATTGTCTGCGTAGCAATTATCGTAGTTTTATCCGGAACGTGCGCGGTTATTTCTCGGCAGAAGATTTGTAAGAAAGGGGAGGCAAGATGAAAAATATTTTAATTTTAGTTACGATTATTCTTTTAGCTAGTAACGCACTAGCTGCACAGCTGACTGTTGATGAGGTGGTTTCTAAAGCCAATAATCGATCATATTATCAAGGTAAGGATGGCAGTGCTAAAGCAAATATGGTGGTAACTGATTCACAGGGTAGGACTCGCCAGCGGCAGTTAACGATATTAAAACTGAATATTCAGGAGGGCGGCGATCAAAAATACTTTGTATATTTTCATAAGCCTAATGATGTTAAGGGTATGAGCTATATTGTTTGGAAACATGTGGGCAAAGATGATGATCGGTGGCTGTATTTACCGGCAATGGATCTGGTGCGGCGTATTGCTGCCTCTGACAAACGCTCAAGCTTTGCCGGTACTACGTTTTTGTACGAGGATATATCTGGCAGGTCCATAGACTTAGATATTCACGAGTTGTCTTCAGGTGATGCAGCTTTTTATGTTGTTAAGAACACCCCTAAAGATATTGGGGTTGTTGAATTTTCTTATTACATAGTTAAAATTGATAAAATTAATTTTGTGCCCATGAAAGCAGAATATTTTGATAAGTCTGGGAAGCTCTATCGGACTGTTGAGGCATTGGAAGTAAAAGATATCCAGGGATATCCCACCGTGACTAAGATGAAGGCAAGTGATTTAAATGCCAATTCCAATACCGTTACGGAGTTTACCGATATTAAATACGATATAGGATTAAAGGATGATATCTTTACGGAGCGTTTTTTGCGCACTCCTCCGCAACAGTGGCTAAAGGAATAAGGTGATGAGGTCAGCTTTTTTTATAGCTTTGTTATTTATTTTTCTGCTTGTGCCATCTGCTCATGCAGTTGAACTCCCTGAGTGGCATGGATTTATTGAACAGGACTTTGGCGGGAGTTTAAGCCGTGATTCCTTAACTAAGCATAGGGATTATAATATGCTTGAGCAGCGGTTTCAGCTAAAAACCCGTTATGCGATACCCGGAGAGAACCTGCTATCACGCTGGAACGGAGTATTTACTTATAAAGGAGATTTCGTACTCGATGAGTATTTCGATACTACTGGTTCCTATGAGATTCGTGAACTTAACTTTGCTTTTAGCCCAACGAGCACGGTTGACATCAAGGCTGGCCGGCAGATTTTGACCTGGGGCACTGGTGATTATCTGTTTATCAATGATCTTTTTCCTAAAGATTACGTTTCTTTTTATATTGGCAGAGATGATGAGTATTTAAAAAAACCCTCGGATGCTTTACGGGTATCAATATATCCGAAAATAGCTAATATCGATTTTGTTCTGATCCCGCACTTTACTGCAAATACTTTGCCTGATGGCGATAGGCTTTCTTTCTTTGATAGTTTTGAGGGAGGGATTACTGGTAGAAATACTCAGAATAATGCCGTTAAGCCTGCCTGGCAGCCAGAAAATTTTGAGTATGCTTTGAGGTTATATCGTACATTCGGCAGTACCGAGGGTGCGTTGTATTATTATCGTGGGTTTGATCCTTCTCCGCGCAGTTATCTGGATGAGGCAAATCGCCAGCTTTTCTATGAGCGTTTGGATGTCTATGGAGCAAGCCTGCGTGGGCCGTTTGCCGATGGCATTGGCAATCTTGAAACCGGTTATTATCGTTCGCGCCAGGATGCTAGTGGCGATAACCGTCTAATAGAAAATTCATCCTGGAAATTACTTTTAGGGTATGAAAAAGACTTGGGCAATGACTTTAAGATTGGGGTCCAGTATCAGTATGAACAGAAATTAAACTACGATGATTATACTTCGGCGCTCTTGCCTCAGGATTATTATTGGGATCAACACCGTCATCTTTTAACTCAGCGTTTGACTAAATATTTCAAAAACCAGACTGTGATGTTGGGGCTTTTTAATTTCTGGTCGCCTTCCGATAAAGACGGATATGTGCGTGCTTCATGCGCTTATGATATCACTGATCAGTGGAAGTTGACCATGGGTATTAATATTCCCTGGGGAGAGGATGACACTACTGATTTTGGGAGCATGAAAAAGAATAAGAACGCATTTGTAAGAGTTAGGTATAGTTTTTAAAGGAGACTATTATGGAAAGAGCATTACGAGGGATAGCAGGTGTATTTATTATTATCAGTGTGCTGCTAGCGCATTTTGTGGACTTACGCTGGTTGTGGTTTACGGTTTTTGTAGGAGCTAATCTTTTACAGTCGGCGTTTACTAATTGGTGCCCGATGATGTTTATTTTGAGAAAGTGTAACATTAAGTGAACAACCAACTAATTAAAGAACAGGAAAAGTTAAAACTTTTCAAAAAGTATGGCTACGATATTTCTAAAGCCAGAGATTTTATTTTTGCCAAAGCTATGCCTATTCAGGGGCGAATTTTGGAAGTCGGTACCGGTAGGGGGCATACGGCAGTAGCTTTAGCAAGAAAAGGAGTAAAACTTATTTCGATTGATCTGGATAAGAAAGCTCAAAGTGTAGCTAGATTAAATCTTAAGGTAATGAAGGTAAGCAAATATGTTGTTCTTAAGATAATGAACGCTGAAAAATTAATCTATCCGGATAATTATTTTAATTCTGTAATTTCAGTAAATTTTATTCACCATGCTAATCATCCTGGAAAATGCGTTGATGAGATGGTAAGGGTGACCAAGGAGAAGTTAGTAATTGCAGATATCAATCAAAAAGGTCAGCGTATTATGAAAAAAGTGCACGCGTTGGATGGTCATAGGCATGTAGCGTCTAGAATGTCGATGTTGGGTGTAAAAAAATATTTAGAAAGTAAAGGATTAATGGTTAAGGTTTATAGGGACGTATGTCAGACTGTTATTATAGCCAAGAAAGGGGCGTAAAATGAAGGTATGTATTCCCACAGAAACAGATGAAGGTAAGAGTGCAAAAGTTTTTGGGCATTTTGGTAGTGCGCCATATTTTACTATTGTTGACACCGAGAATGATTCTGTAGAGATTATTGATAATGCCAATCAACATCATTCACATGGCATGTGTCAGCCAATGAGTGCGTTTGTCGGTAAGAAGATTGACGCTGTGGTTACTGGTGGAATGGGTGGTCGTGCCGTTCAGAAACTTAATGAGGGTGGTATTAAGGCTTATCGGGCTATCCCGGGAACGGTTGCAGATATTGTTAGTCAATTCACCAAAGGTGGGCTTGAAGAAATAACCATACAGAATGCTTGCGCGCAACATGGTTGTCATTAAGCTGTCCATCTATTAGTGGCAGACAGTTTATATTCTTTTATCTCTCAAACAGTTACGTGATTTTTAGCCAATAATTGCCGGACAAAACGGACAAATTACGCGAGGAAATGACCTCTCTAAAGCCTAAATTTTCTTGTTATAGGCTATAAATTCGCTATAATACATACCTGTAGATTCAGAGAGGTTTCCCCTCGGCTCATGCGAGAGGGACCCATTTTTGATGTATCTCGTGTAATACAATGAGTTACATTAACACACCGACGGGGCAATCCGCCGGTGTTTCTTTATCTGCCGTGTTCTTTAGTGGATGGGGCGTTATTTAATGCTATTTTCGCCGATATTTTGCTAATTTTAGCGATCAGAATGGTATATAAATAGAGATAACCAATCTTTATTTCTTCAGGATTCCACCTTGATAGGATTCTAACTATTGCTTACGTGTGGTATAATATTGTTCAAAAGGAGAAGCTATGTCAGTATACATGATCGTTGAAGCCAAAGAGGTAATGGATAAAAAGAAATACGGAGAATATATTCAGAGAGTGCCGGAAACGATAGCAAAATTCGGAGGAAAATATCTAGCCCGCGGCGGACAGATTAAGGTTGTTTCGGGTGACTGGAATCCGTCCAGGATTATTATCGTAGAATTTGATTCTATGGATAAGTTCAGTGCCTGGTGGAACTCACCGGAATATAAATTAATAGCACCGCTACGTGAGCAAGCTACTAAAACAAATGCTATAGTGACGGAGGGGATTAAGTGAAAAATAGATTTAAAGTCATAAAAGAGCACTTTGATAGAGAAGCTGCTGCATTCGATGAACTCTTCTTTAAGGTAATGCCGCGCTATGAGGAGATGATGCAGGCGTTAATTGATGCATTGCCATTTGGCAAGAAGGATAGATTAAAAATTATTGATTTAGGTTGCGGTACCGGAAATTTAAGTAAAAAACTTATCTCGGCATATCCTAATGCGCGTATCGACTGTGTCGATATGGCAGGAAATATGATTAAAATAGCCAAGGCAAAATTAAAAGGTAACCGTAATGTCGCATTTTGGTTAGGCGACATAAGGGATTTTGATTATAAGGGAAAATATGATTGTATAGTCGCGTCCATGGTGCTGCACCATGTCGAAGGTAAAGATAAGCCGCGTTTTTATAGAAAACTCTATAATTCACTGTCAAAGAAAGGAGTGTTCTTCTGTATTGATATATTTCTTTCTTCTAACCTTCATCTGCAAAAATTATATATGGATAAATGGAAGGCATTTATGAAAGCAAGCAAGCTGCCGGTAAAGAAAACCGATGATATGATAGCTCGTCATCAAAGAGAAGATAGACCCGTTATTCTTACAGATGAACTCGCCATAATGCATAAAGCAGGATTTAAGCACGTAGATGTTATTTTGAAACATTATAATTTCGCTGTCTACGGGGGTAAAAAATATTAGGAGAATAGTAATATGAATAAGGCTGAAGATGCGGTTTTGATGTTTAAAGAAGGTTTTAGTTGTTCGCAGGCTATACTCTCGACATACGGGCAGGAATTGGGAATAGATAAAGCAACCGCGCTAAAAATTTCTGCGCCATTTGGCGGCGGAATGGCTCGTATGGGTGAAACCTGCGGAGCGGTTACGGGCGCTTTCATGGTTATGGGGCTTAAATACGCAAATGACAAAGGATCGAAAGAAAAACTCTATGGGTTGGTAAACAAATTCGCAGAAAAATTCAAATCAAAAAACGGTTCAATTTTATGCAAGGAATTACTTGGTTACAACATCGGTACTTCTGAGGGCATGAAAGCGGTAAAGGAAAAAGGGCTTATCGATACGCTGTGCCCAAAGTTAGTCAAAGACGCCGCAGAAATTCTGGAAGAGATATTATAAGTGCAAAGAACTTAAGGGAGATGAAGTATGGATATTTACAAAAAATCATATCAGACTAAGAATGGTCTAGTTGAAGGAGTGCAGGTTAAGTGGTCGAATTTCAGTATTCTTCTGGTAGCTGGAAAAAAGGCATTTTTAACATGCGGTGTTTTTGATCTGGACGCTATTGATGCTTTCGGAGGAGCGGCTGCTATAGTGGAGAGCACACCAGATAATCCGATTGGTAATCTGGAACGGTTCCCAAACAGGAAAATTACCAAAATTAATTCGAAAGCAAAAGCTTTAGGTATTACCGCAGGAATGGCAGTTAAAGATGCTTTTGATATAATAGCATGAAGAAGTATTTATAAATTAAGGAGTAAATAAAATGAAACAATGGTATGAGCTATTATTTGAGAATTACGCGCAGAAATATGACCAAGAGAGCTATGTTCATGGAACATCCGGGGAATGTGATTCTATTGAACAGGAGATAAACCGGGACAAGTCAATAAAAATTCTAGATATCGGTTGCGGTACCGGCCGCCATGCTATTGAGCTGGCAAAAAGAGGATATCAAGTAACGGGAATTGATCTATCCGAGTCGCAGCTTAAGAGGGCGAAAGAAAAAGCAAAAGAGCAGGGAGTGAAGATTGACTTCCAGAGGCATGACGCAAGAAACCTTCCTTTCAAAAGTGATTTCGATTTGGCAATCATGCTCTGTGAGGGCGGTTTTTCTTTGATGGAAACGGATGAAATGAATTTTGAAATACTCAAGAATGCAACCAAGTCATTGAAAAATAACGGTAAGTTTATATTCACCACATTGAATGGATTGTTTCCGTTGTTCCATTCGGTAAAGGAATTTTATGGGTCGGCGGGTAAAGAAGGGGGTTCGGTTTGTAAAAGTATATCCTTCGATTTGATGACTTTCCGCGATCATAATCGCGTTGAATTTGAAGATGACGCGGGAAATAAAAATGCATTGGAATGCAACGAGCGATGTTATGTCCCCAGTGAGATAACCTGGCTTTTAAAAACGCTTGGGTATAAGAAGATAGAGATTTTTGGAGCTAAGCTCGGAGCTTATTCAAGGAAAGATAAATTAACTCCGGAAGATTTCGAAATGCTTGTTATTGCAGAAAAATGATAGATTAAAGAGTTAGAATCCCTTAGGGGAGGGGTTGAGAAAATTGTATTTTTGGTGAGTTCGGGTTCCGTCAGGTACCCTGATTTGCTTTCGTTACGTAGTGAGGACGAGTTATAATGAAAGGCATTATTTTATTTTCGATTGGAACGAGAATAAGATAATGCCTTTTTGTTTTAATCTTGCCTGTTTACGGAGAGGTCGTTTCCTTGCGTAATATTATTGTTTGTTTTTAATAGGAATACCTTTACAGCGATAATTAACCGTGCTAAACTACTTTTATAATTAGGTAAGCTAAGTGGTCCGGAAATATAGAAATATATAGAAGTATTTCTGGAGGAGCTTTTGATGGTCGGGCCGCCATCTGATTTAATAATCAGGTGACGGTTTTTTGTTTTTCGGAGGCTAATTAAATGAAAAGAATTCTATTGTTTATCCTGCCCATATTAATCTTAGTTGCGCTTGGATTTGCTATTTCGGGCGTTATGCAAGCTCGTTTCACAGAAGATAAGCTTATGGATGATTTAAAAAGAAAAGCCAGGTCTGTGGATGAAGGCTTGGAATTATCAGCTAAGTATATTCTTATTAACAATGATTTAAAGCAAGCCAACCGTTTAGTTGATAGCTTCCAGAAAAGAGAAAGGCTGCAAGGTTGTGTTATTTACGATAAAGATGGCCAGATATTAGCGATTACTGAAAGATTCTCTGATTTTAAACAGAAAGAAAGGCCATATTTGAAAGATATCCTATCTTCTAAATCGCCGCGAGGAGCGCTGGAAAAGTTTAAAGAATACTCTGTATATAGCTACATTTTACCTGTCTTAAATGATGATGAGAGTGTATTAGGAATGGTAGAGGTAGTTTATGACACATCGTATATGTTTACTACTTTAACTGAATTATGGAGAAAAATAAGCGTTACCTCCATTGCGCTTATCTTACTAATAGTTTTAACTGCCTTATTAATTCAGAGACAAATTTTTATTGTTCCGGTACGTAGGCTAACGCAGTGGTTTACGCATTTTCAAAGAGGAGAAACTGATAAATTGCGGCCGTTTGCTGAAAAAGGTGAATTTGGTAAGTTGATTAGTGAGGTAGAGCAGGTTGCCTTAAGCATTAGAGTAGCGCGTCGTACCATATCAGATGAAGCGCATGTGCGCTTGCAAAAAGAAGATCTTTGGACTGAAGCCAAGCTTAAAGATCTAATCCACGCAAAATTAGGAGAGAATTCTTTATTCGTGGTTTCTAATCGAGAGCCGTATATGCATGTTTTCGATGAGAATTTGGGTAAGGAGACATGCATAAGGCCGGCAAGTGGCGTGGTCACTGCGATACATCCAATACTTTCAGCTTGCGGTGGGACCTGGATTGCGCATGGCAGTGGTAATTCTGATAAAAAATTCGTTAACTCTAAAGATAAACTCGGCGTGCCTCCTGAGGATAACCGGTATATTCTTAAGAGAGTTTGGCTTAATAAGGAAGAAGAACAAGGTTATTATTATGGTTTTTCCAACGAAGGGTTATGGCCCTTATGCCATAATACACATACGCGGCCGGTTTTTAAAGAATCTGACTGGCGTATGTATAAAGAAGTAAATCAGAAATTCGCAGACAGTATTTTAAATGAACTACCGGTAAGCAGCCCGTTTATATTTATCCAAGATTATCACTTTACTCTTTTGCCAAAGATGATCAAAGATAAACGGCCGGATGCAAAAGTAGCTTTATTCTGGCACATACCTTGGCCTACCCCTGAAGCTTTTATGATTTGTCCTTATCAGAATGAAATTTTAGAGGGCATGTTAGGATGTGATTTGATCGGTTTTCATGTTCAGAACCATTGCAACAATTTTTTGGATACCGCCAACCGTTTGCTTGAGTCACGCGTAGATACTGAAAAATTCAGTGTTGTGCGTTCGGGTAAGGAAACTTTTATCAGGGCTTTTCCTATCAGTATTGACTCGCATATTGGCGATGGTTCATTTAGAGTCGATCCTGTCAGACAGGTAGAGAAACTTAAGAAGGAGTTTGAGCTGAATGATGAAACTATTGTCGTGGGGGTGGATAGAATCGATTATACTAAAGGCATAGTCGAGAAGATTTTAGCCGTCGATAGATTTTTAGATAAGTATCCTGAATATAAAAAGAAATTTGTTTTTATACAACTAGCCGCACCAAGCCGAACACATATTAAGCGTTATCATGATTTAATCGGGGAAATCGATGAATTAGTTGAAAAAATTAACTGGAAACATATAGATGGAAACTGGAAGCCAATAATCTATCTAAAAAAGCATTTTTCTCAAGATGATATCCAGCCTTATTATAGGCTTGGTGATATTTGTATTGTTAGTTCGCTGCATGATGGCATGAATTTGGTGGCTAAAGAGTATGTTGCAGAGAAGGATGACTTATCCGGGGTGTTAATCTTAAGTCAATTCACCGGGGCAGCGCGAGAGCTTACCGATGCTATTTTGGTTAATCCATATTCAATTGAAGAGTTTGCGGATAGTATAAAATTGGCCATTCAGATGCCCAGGGAAGAGAAGGTGAGGCGTATGGTAAATATGCGTAAGGTGATAGTGGAAAATAATATTTACCGCTGGGCAGCTAACATTATCAATGAGATGGTTGCATTAAAACAAATTTAATTTATGAGGTGCAAATGAATAAAGAGTTTTATGTAAAATTTAGTAGTTTAGCCGAAATGTTTATGCCTTTGATTATTTTCTTAATAGTTTTGCTTGTCGGGTTTATTATTAAAAAAATAATTCTCAGTCGACTTCTGCGCTGGGCAAAAAAAACATCTACCCAATTGGACGATATTATAGTGCAAGCTGCTAAAAGTCCACTTACGGTTATTTGCTTGATGTTGGCTCTATATTTTGCGTTGCAATTTTCAAAACTCCCAGAAAATATTGTTCAGGTGATGAGTAAGAGTACTCTTATTCTAGGTATAATTGCTGCGGTATTAGCATTAGCGAATCTATTATCTGGGGTAATCAAGCTTTATGCTTCTCGAATTGATTCTGCTTTACCGGTTACTAGCCTCACTCAGAATATCGCCAGGGTTTTTGTTTTCTCAATCGGCGCGTTGATAATTCTTAACAGCTTAGGAATATCCATCACACCTATATTAGCTACTTTAGGAGTGGGTGGTTTAGCTGTAGCTTTGGCCCTCCAAGATACCCTAACTAATCTTTTCGCCGGATTCCATATTACTGTGGCTAAGCAAATCAGGGTCGGTGATTATATTAAATTGGAGTCAGGAGAAGAAGGTTATGTCGTGGATATTAACTGGCGATCAACAAAGATTAAAATGCTGTCCAATAACCTGGTGCTTATTCCAAATGATAAATTAAATAAAGCGATTGTTATCAATTATTATTTACCGGATAAGGAAATGGCGGTTTTAGTTGATTTGGGGGTGCATTATAAAAGCGACTTGGGAAAAGTTGAGAAGGTTACCTGTGAAGTAGTAAGGTCTGTTATGAAAGAAGTAAACGGGGGAGTTGATTATTTTGAGCCATTTATCCGTTATCACACTTTTAGTGATTCTTGCATAAAATTTACAGTTATATTAAGAGTTAAGGAATTTGCTGATCAGTATTTGATTAAACATGAGTTTATTAAGCGGCTGCATAAACGGTATACACAAGAAGGTATAAATATTCCTTATCCGATCATGACGATAAACTACGAGCAAGAGAAATCTGGATAATATAAAATGCGTTATATTTTTAATGATTTAGATAAAATAAAAAGAAAATTGGTAGGTAAATATATTTTTTTGTTCCTTGATTGCGATGGTACTTTGACGCCGATTGTTGATACGCCGGACAAAGCGATAATTCCCCCAGATACAAAAAAAATACTTAATTTGTTGTCGCAGAAGAATAATTGTAGGATAGCCATTATTAGCGGTAGGGCCTTGGTTGATATTAAGAAAAAAGTTGGGCTTAAAAATATTATTTATTCAGGTAATCATGGTTTTCAAATCGAGGGGCCCAAGATTAATCATGAAATAGCAGTCCCCCTGGATTATAAAAAAATACTGGAGCGCATTAAGATTAAGCTCGAAGAGAGGCTTTTTGGCATAAAAGGAGTTTTTGTAGAAGATAAAAAGATTTCTTTGGCCTTGCATTATAGGCTAGCTAATCGAAAGCAGGTGCCCTTTATTAAAACTGTTTTTCATGAGAGCATTATTTTGTATTTAGTAAGAAATAAAATTAAGATTAGACCCGGGAAGGAGATTCTAGAAGTAATGCCTCCGGTTCATTGGGACAAAGGAAAGATTGTTTTGTGGCTTTTAGCCCGGCAGGAGGCTTTATCTAAAAACGGTCGGAATATTCCTATTTATATTGGAGATGATGCTACTGATGAAGATGCTTTTAAAGCGCTTAAAAACAGAGGGTTAACCGTATTTGTAGGGAATGCCAATTCTTCGCAGGCAAAATATTATGTCAGAAATGTTAAAGAGGTCTATGAGTTATTAAAATATATCCTGGATATCCAGAATATAAAATAACTATGGTAGAGATAATAAGAGCTAAAGAGCCATTTAAATTTTACACCAGATTACATTTAACTGAATTAACCGGGTTAAGAGCCACTACTTTAAGTCAGCTTGGCAGCCTTATTAAAAAGGTATCCGGATCAAGTATCTATCACCACACTCACAGATTTCTGCAGCAGCATCAGTATCTTTCTCCCGAGCCCCCGAATGATTTTGCTTACTGGGTAACTGAAGTCCTGGGTGAGGATGAGTTGGGAGAGAAATTAGCCAGCATTGATACTATTCAATATTCTACCATTCGTAGTCTTAGGGATAAAATCGTTTCAACAATTGATGATTATCTTGCGCATAGCCCTTTTGCTAAATTAAAGTTTGCTAAAAGCGGAGAGGAGTTCCACTTTATGAAATCAGTAAGTTTTATTCTTCCTTCCGGATATAGCGTGACTGATTTAAGGGAATTTGCGGATTCCTTGCGGAAAATAACCATTGATTCCATATATTTCCATATTTTTGAGGCACGTTTAAGGCTTGAACGCGAAGGGAATGATTTTTCCAATTGGATCGAGCATTCTTTAGGAGATGAGGAATTAGCAAGAGAAATCTCAAACCTTGATCCGTATACCCAGACATTAGAAAATCTCAGGCAGTCGATTTTAAGCATTGTTCAAAAGAGGACGGGTTCTTAATATGGCATACATAAAAGAATATATCCCGATTGTCGGACAGTCTATTATTGATGATTTACAGCTTCTTGGCGATAAGCTAGCTGGTAAGACAATTCAGCATATTAATTCTACGGCTGTAGGTGGAGGGGTGGCGGAAATATTAAATCGTATGGTTCCTCTTTTAAAGGAGCTTGGAGTGGATACGCGATGGGATGTGATTAAAGGTGGTGAGCAATTTTATGAAGTAACGAAAAAGTTTCATAACGCTTTGCATGGCAGGCAGGAATCTATAAATATGCGTGATTTCAATATCTTTATGGAAACTAGCGCTAAAAATATCGAGGAAGTAAATACATCCCGTGATATTGTTTTTGTTCATGATCCACAACCGATTGCGTTAGTAAAAAAGAAATCCGGGAATAAATGGATTTGGCGCTGCCATATTGATGTGTCAGGTCCTAACCAGAAAGTCTGGAAATTTCTCAGGAGTTATATTGATAAATACGATGCAGCGGTATTCTCTGCTCCTGATTTTTCACCGCGATTGCCGATCAGGCAGTTTTTGATTGCTCCTTCGATCGATCCTTTAAGTGATAAAAATAAGGAGTTGCCCCAAGATATAATTGATGGGGTTTTACAAAAATATAAGTTAACTATGGATAAGCCTATGTTGACGCAGATTTCGCGTTTTGACCGTTTAAAGGACCCTCTGGGGGTTATTGAAGCTTATCAGCAGGTAAAACGATATATCGATTGTCAGCTAATTTTAGCAGGAGGTACGGCCAGCGATGATCCTGAAGGTCTGAAGGTGCTTGAGGAAGTTCAAGAAAAGGCAAGTAAGGATAAAGATATTCATATTTTATTATTGCCTCAAAATGATATCGAAGTTAATGCTTTGCAGCGAGCCGCAACCGTTATTATTCAGAAGTCGCTTAAAGAAGGATTTGGCCTAACAGTTTCTGAAGCGTTATGGAAAGCCAAACCAGTTATTGCTTCCAATGTTGGAGGGATTCCTCTGCAGATTAAGCATAAATACTCCGGATTGCTTTGTAGTTCGATTGATGGAGCAGCGTTTTCTATAAAACAGCTTTTTAATAGCCCAGAGTACGCTAAGAAATTGGGCCAGAACGGTAGAGAACACGTTAAAAATAATTTTTTACTAACTAGGCATTTACGTGAATATATGCTTTTGTTTCTTTCATTATATCATCCTGAAGATATCGTTTATCTTTAGTTAATTTGGTATACAAGGGTTCGGAAGTTTTTTCTTCCGGAGGATCTAGATGGTCGGGCCGCCATCTTGCATGTTAGTGCAGGATGGCGTTTTTGTTTTATAAGGATAAATTTTAACCATAGATTGCAAGTTTTTTTAGAGAGAGGAAGAGTTATGGACAAAGGAATGAAGGTTATATTTATTATAATGGGAGTTTGTATTCTAACCGGGGTATTGTGTGTGATTTTTGCGTTTACTCATAACATTAGATAAGGGGGTGCAGATTGAGGTTAAGTGGCTGGATATTTATGATAATTTCATGGACATGTATCTTGAGCATGTTAGTTTTTTGTTATAGCAAGATATTCAAAAAGGGACTTGGTGGTGATGATTCTAAAGTATTAAAACGGCTTAAGAAATAGGAGGTTTTATGCGGGGTAATATATTACAAAATATAGGAGTAATTTTACTGGCAATTATAGTTTCGGCAGTTATCTATTTTATAAATAATAGAAAGACGATAAATAAAAGCAAAATTAAGTAAGGCATAGATAGGATGGGAAGTCAAAATGACTATAAACTTGGCTAGGGATTGGTCAACATTTCTTATTTGGGGCTTGGCAGTATTGAGTTTTATTGTTTTGGTTATCCTATATCATAAAAGTTAAGAATAGAAAAAATTGATTAAATAATATGAAAGAGTAAAGAATGAACCTAGGGCAGTTTTTAGCTATTTTTATCTCGGCAGTTTTTGTTAACAATGTTATCCTGTCACGTTTTTTAGGGTTGTGCCCCTTTGTCGCTATATCTAAAGACACAAGGCAGGCGTTTGTCATGAGTATGGCCGTTACGTTTGTGACTACAATATCGTCTGCCATAACCTGGCTGGTTTATAAATTTCTTTTGGTTCAATTTAACTTAACATATTTACGTACTTTAGTTTTTGTTTTAATCATTGCTGCTTTTGTGCAATTGGTGGAAATGATAATAAGAAAAACGAGCCCCGCCCTTTATCGCGCCTTCGGTATTTATCTTGTTTTAATTACAACAAATTGCGCAGTTTTAGGCGTAGCGGTTTTAAATATTGATATGTTTTTTGTAGACAATAAAGCAATAACTGGAAGCTTTGCATTCTCAATATTCCAGGGGTTATGTGTAGGAATTGGCTATACTTTAGCTATGCTTTTGATGTCAGGTATTAGGGAGCGGCTTGAACTTTGTACTTCACCCAAAGCATTGCAAGGTTTGCCTTTAGCTTTTATTGTTGCTTCTATAATGAGTCTTGCTTTTATGGGGTTTGGCGGATTCAAATTCTGAAATAAAGGTTTATTAAGTTAATAAGAGACAGAATTGTACGATATCATGCGTTTATGGGCGCTTATTATTGCTGTCTTTATGTTATTTTTCTTTATAATTTTCTCGCAGAAGATTAAAGAAGAAAGTAAGTGTAATAAAGAAGATAAAAATTATGGAAAGAATAAAGCCTGAAATGACCGGAGATTTATCTAGAGATTGGATTCTTTATGTGTTTTTAGCCGGAGTAACAGGCGTTATTATTTAATTATTCTAGTGAAAAAAACGAAAGTTAAAAAGGAGGGATTCTCAAATGGCAGGTAATTTAGTGCAGGATTGGCCCGTGTATGTACTGGGAGGATTAGTAATATTTTTCTTTGCTTATATGATTATCAAAAGTAACTTTGGTGAAAAAGACAAAAATACAACTCAACCGTCAGATAAGGTTAATAAATAGGAATGGATAGAAGTATTATTCCGCTTTTTCTATTTGTTCTGGGCTATATTTTATTCGTGGCGTTTCCCGGAAGGATGTCTTTGGTTGTATAATTGCAGCCAGGTTACTTTCAATAACCCGACTGTTGTCCTTTCTTGGGGCCATGAATTTTGTAAATTGGAATGTCATGGGAATTTTCGTGGGCACATTAGCCGTAGCGGATGTTTTTATGGAAAGTAAGGTGCCTGTGGTTATTGCTGAGATTATTGTTGATAAAGCCCATAATACTGCTTGGGCAATTTTATTTTTGTGTGTTTTACAGTTTTTACCTCTGCGTTTGTGGACAATATTCCTTTCTTAGTAGCTATGTTATCTGTGGCCATTTAGATGGCTAGTAAACTTAATGTAAGCCCTTCATTGTTTCTTTTTGGGATACTTATTGGTGCAAGTTTAGGAGGCGATATTACACCGATCGGAGCTTTGGCTAATATTGTTACCTGTGGTTTACTTAAAAAAGAGGGATATATATTTAAGTTTAAAGATTTTATGAAAATTGGAATTCGTTTTACTTTTGCCGCTGTAGCTGCCGCGTATTTATTTGTTTGGTTCATTTGGAGGCCACGATTTTCTTATTGTCTGCCATAGAGAAGCGGTCAATTGGTTAACCTTTTAATTGTAAACAGTTACACGATTTAGAGCTAAAAATTACCGGATAAAACGGACTTCTGCTCCGCCTTCGGTTTCGCAGGATTTGACTAAATCAAAGCTTAATGTGCTCAAAATTTAGCGAGGAAATAGCCTCTCCAAATACAGAATATTCTTGATATGTCGGGGTATTACACCTGTAATTAAGCTAATATATTTAGAGAGGTTTCCCCTTGGCCTATCCGAGTGGGACCCTTAAATTTCCCTCATTTGCGGATAAGAAATTTATCCCGGGTGAAGTGAGGGATAGCATAAAACACAAGTAAGCCTAAAGGCTATTGATTGGAAACGATCAATAGCCTTTATATTTGTTTACCGACGGACAAAATATTTAAATAATTTTGTTTTTCTTTTTAGAAAAAATAAACTTGACAAAAAAATATTAAATGTTATACTTTTTCTTGACAGTGATGTCAAAGAAGTAAAGAGACAAAGATGCCCCGGGAACTATCTGGGGTTTTTCTATTTTTCAGGGACAAAGATGCCCTTTTTTAAAAGCAGAGATGCTTTCGAAAAAGGGTTTTATTTTTTTAAAGACAGAGACGTCTTCAATCTAACAGAAAGAAGTCGTCTCTTTTTTTTGGGACGGGAAAGGCAGGAATGATAAATTCGGGAGATACAGCGTGGGTTTTAATGTCGGCGGCTTTAGTTTTGTTAATGACTCCGGCTTTGGCGTTCTTTTATGGCGGGATGGTCAGGCGAAAGAATGTTTTGAGTGTTTTAATGCAGTGTTTTATTGTAATGTGCGTTTTAAGCCTGCATTGGGTATTAATCGGTTATAGCTTATCTTTTGCCCCGGCAAAAGGATTTTGGGGAGGGCTGCAGTGGTTTGGTTTAAACGGAGTAGGTTTAGAGCCATATGCCGATTATGCCGGAACGATTCCTCACCAGGCATTTATGATCTACCAGTGTATGTTTGCGATCATCACCCCGGCTTTAATTATTGGGGCGTTTGCAGAAAGGATGAAATTTTCCTCTTTTCTGGTATTTACACTACTGTGGGCTACTTTGGTATATAACCCTTTATGCCACTGGGTTTGGGGTGTTGGAGGCTGGTTAAGGAATCTGGGGGCGTTGGATTTTGCCGGAGGCACTGTGGTACATATCAATGCCGGAATTGCTGCGTTGGTGACTGCAATAATATTAGGTAAGCGGGTTAATCTCGATAAAAATATTCCTACTCCTCATAATATGCCGTTAGTAGTTTTGGGCACGGGTCTATTGTGGTTTGGCTGGTTCGGGTTTAATGCCGGAAGCGCCCTGGCTGCTAATGGTTTAGCGGTTAATGCCTTTGTGGTGACCAATACTGCTGCTGCCGCTGCGGGTTTAAGCTGGGCGTTAATTGAGTGGATGCGTAATGGTAAGCCGACAATTTTCGGTGTTTGTTCAGGAGCAGTTGCCGGATTAGTGGCAATTACTCCGGCGGCTGGTTTTGTCAGTGTGATTCCCGCAATTATTATCGGATTGTTAGTCAGCGTGTTTTGTTTTGCCGCGGTTACCATAATTAAGCCAAAATTAGGTTATGATGACTCTTTGGATGCTTTTGGCGTGCATTGTATCGGCGGTATCTGGGGCGCTTTAGCAACCGGGTTATTTGCTTCTAAATTAGTTAATCCTGCCGGTTCAGACGGGTTATTTTTTGGTAATCCCAAACAACTATTAATCCAGCTGACTACTGTTTTAGTTACGATTATTTATACTCTGATTGTGACGCTGATAATTTATAAGCTGGTCGACTTGTTCATGGGGGTGCGGGTAAAAAAAGATGAAGAGCTTATCGGATTAGATCTTACTCAGCACCATGAACGGGCCTATACCGTATTGGAATAAGGAGGAAAGATGAAACTGATTATCGCAATAATTCAACCTTCGAAATTAGAAGAAGTCAAAGAAGAGCTTTATAAACAAGAGATTAACCTGATTACGGTCAGTGAAGTTTTGGGGCATGGCCGTCAGAAAGGGATTACCGAGGTCTACCGCGGCGCGAAAGAAAGCGGCAATCTGCTAAGAAAAATCCGGCTGGAGATCGCGGTAAACCAGAATTTCGTTGAACCGACAATTAAGGCCATTGTTAAAGGCGCTAAAACCGGGGAGACTGGGGATGGCAAGATTTTTGTTTTGGATTTAGAAGAATGTGTCCGTATCCGGACAGAAGAACGCGGCTCGGTTGCAATCGGATAAATTTTGATAAACTAAATAATAATAGAGAGGAAAAAAGATGAGCATAAGGCAAAAAGTTCTATTCAAGATTAAAAGCATAGCATTAGACAAAAATAATTCTCCTGAAAAAGTTTCCAGTTATTTCGGCGAAAATACCTTTAGCTTAGAAACGATGCGTAAGCATATTTCTAAAACTACTTTTTTAGCATTTAAATCTTGGATGTCGGAAGGGAAAACCATAAGTATGAGCCAGGCCAATGAGATTGCCGATGCGATGAAAGAATGGGCAGTTTCAAAAGGAGCCACTTATTATACCCACTGGTTTCAGCCAATGACCGGGCTTACTGCAGAGAAACACGATAGTTTTATTTCTTTTGTCCAGCCGAATAAAGTAATTGAAAAATTTTCCGGAAATAAACTGATCCAGGGAGAGCCGGACGCATCGAGTTTTCCTTCCGGAGGCATCCGGGCTACTTTTGAAGCCCGCGGTTATACCGCCTGGGATCCTTCAAGCCCGGCATTTATTATTGAAAGCCTGCTCGGTAAAACTCTTTGCATTCCGACGATATTCATCTCTTATAATGGCGAAGCTTTGGATAAAAAACTGCCGCTTTTACGTTCTGATGAGGCGTTAAATAAAGCAGCGCTTGGTCTGTTAAAACTTTTCGGCCGGCAGGATGTAAAAAAAGTGTTTTCTACCTGCGGAGCCGAACAGGAGTATTTTTTGATCGACCGGAATTATTATAATCTGCGCCAGGATTTATTAATGACCGGGAGGACTTTAATTGGCGCCCCTTCCCCCAAGGGCCAGCAGCTGGAGGATCAGTACTTTGGGACAATTAAAGAACGGGTGGTTAATTTTATGTTTGAAGTTGCTCAGGAGGCGTATAAATTGGGAATTCCGATAATGACCCGGCATAATGAAGTAGCGCCGCATCAGTATGAATTCGCCCCTATTTTTGAGGAATCAAATATTGCTGCTGACCATAATCAACTTTTAATGGAGTTGATGAAAAAAACAGCCCTGCGGCATAATTTAGTCTGCCTTTTGCATGAAAAACCTTTTGGCGGAATAAACGGAAGCGGTAAACACTTAAACTGGTCGCTTTCAGATGATCAGGGTAACAATCTTTTAAATCCCGGCAAGACTCCGGAAGAAAACCTGCAGTTTTTGATAATTTTGGTGGCGGTATTACATGCTGTGCATTCTCACGCAGATCTTCTGCGGGCAAGCGTGGCTTTAGCCGGCAATGAACACCGTTTAGGCGCAAATGAAGCGCCTCCGGCAATTATCAGCGTATTTCTAGGCGAACAATTGGATTCAATCCTGAACATGCTTGAAAACGGCGTTAAATCCAAAGTCTCCAAACAGAATATCATGGATTTAGGAATCGGCCGCCTGCCTAGATTTAATAAAGATATGACTGACCGGAATCGTACTTCGCCTTTTGCTTTTACCGGGGCTAAGTTTGAATTCCGCGCGGTTGGTTCGTCACAGAATATATCTACACCGATTACTATAATTAATACGATCATCGCCGAAAGCCTTGAATATGTCACTAATCAGATTAAAACAGTTAAAGGTACAGGCAAGGATTTTAATTCTGAAGTTCTAAAGGTAATCAGTAATCTGGTTAAGGAAACTAAAGCTATCCGTTTTGAAGGCAATAATTATGCCCAGGAATGGATCCAGGAAGCTCAGAAACGGGGTCTGCCTAATATCGCTTCGACCTATGAGGCGCTAGAAGCTTTTACTAAAGTTAAAAATATATCTCTTTTCGAGAAATATAAAGTTCTTTCCAAGGATGAATTGATCGCCAGATACCATATCTGGATCCATATGTATAATTTGACTTTGGAAATCGAAGCTAATACTTTAAAAGAAATGGTAAATGCTTCGGTAGTTCCGGCAGGTTATAAATATGAGAAACTTTTGGCGCGTATTCTGCGTGAGTTGGTGGAATTGGAAAAAAGCGCCGGACTTAAGATAGACCCGGCGGCATTAGAAGATAAGAAAACGCATTTAAGTGACGTGGTTTCGAAGATCTATTATGTCAGGCGCAATACAAATGAAATGAGTGATTTACTTGAGCAAGCTAAAAAATGCAGCAATGAAGAACGCGCTGAGTTGTATTTTAAAGAGCTCAAGCCGTTAATGGAACATATCCGCAGGCACGCGGATGAGTTGGAATGCGTGGTGTCCGATGATACTTGGGATCTTCCCAAGTACCGTGAGATGCTGTTTATTAAATAGAAATAATTCTTGGAAGCGGCGCAAAGTTTATGTTTTATTTTGGAAAAAACTGATTAAGGATTGTGCAAAATATGATTACTATTGTGATATCCGAGTCAGATGAAGGGAAAGTTAAAGAGCTGCTGAATAAAATACTCAAGGAAGAAGGTTATGACTTATCCGAGAGTTTAGCCCAGGGGAACGTCATCCGTCTGGCCCACAGGGATAATATCCGGGATTTAGCTTTTATTAAAGACAAAGCGATTACGCTGGGAGATTCCTGGTATAGTGAAAAAAGAGGCCAATTATATAAATCAGTTTTATTTGAGATTGAGAAACCTTTGATCGAGCATGTCTTAGAACGCACCGAGGGTAATCAGCTCAAGGCCGCTAAGATCCTAGGTATGAACCGGAATACTATGCGGGCAAAGATTAAGAAATTAGGGATAGATCCTGATCAATGGAAGATATAATCAGGAATCTCTAAAAAAGCCGCTTTAAGCTTTAAATTAGAAATAAAAGAAGGGAGTTGGATGGACCTCTCAAAGAAAATAAGCAAATGGATTAAAGAACAGGTTGATCAGGCCGGGAAAAAAGGTATTGTGGTCGGATTAAGCGGCGGCATTGATTCTGCGGTAACCGCGGTACTCTCTAAAATGGCTTTGGAAGATAATGTATTGGGATTGATCATGCCGTGCGGTAATCAATCTCAAGATGAGAAATTGGCTCTGGAAATCGCAAAGAAATTCAGCATCCGGACCAAGAAAATAAACTTGGCTGCTATCCATAAAGACTTAAGCACGATTCTGCCTCAAGGGAGTGCTTTGGCTATGGCTAATTTAAAGCCCAGATTGAGGATGATGATGCTTTATTATTACGCCAATACATTAAATTATTTAGTCGCCGGCACGGGCAATAAGAGTGAACTGGCGATCGGTTATTTTACCAAGCACGGAGATGGAGGGTGTGATATCCTTCCATTGGGTGAATTGTTAAAAACTGAGGTCAGAAGTTTGGCAAAAGATTTAAGGATTCCCGGTGTAATTATCCGCAGGCCTCCTACCGCCGGGCTTTGGAAAGGCCAGACTGATGAGGGGGAGATGGGGGTAACTTATCAAGAGCTCGATAATTGCCTTGAAGCTTTAGAACAGGGAAGGGTTCCAAAGCTTAAAGATAAAAAACTAACCAAAATAAAGTTAATGATCAAGAACTCTAAACATAAAAGGGATAAGACCCCGATTTTTAAGAAAAAATGAAACCATATCATTTTCCTAATAAACAGGGGCTTTATGATCCGCAGTTTGAACACGATGCCTGCGGGGTGGGGTTTGTCTGTAATATCAAAGGAGCCCGGACTAATGAAATTATCCGCCAGGGTTTAGAGGTTCTTAAACGGCTGGCACATCGGGGTGCCACCGGCGCAGATCCTCTGACCGGGGATGGGGCAGGTATCCTTATCCAAATACCGCATGAGTTTTTGCTGAAGGTTTGCCGTGAGATAGCCATCGATCTACCTAAAAAAGGGGATTATGGCACTGGCTTGGTATTTTTGCCTACTGATAAAAAAGAGCAGGAGTTTTGTCAGGAAGAATACGCCAGGATTATTGCTGAAGAAAACCTCATACTTCTTGGCTGGCGTCAAGTGCCGGTAAATAATGCAACCATCGGCATTACCGCTCAACTTACTCAGCCGGCCATTCAACAAATTTTTATTGGTAAAAGCAAAGCATTAACTGATCCTCTGGCTTTTGAACGGAAGCTCTACGTAGTTAGAAGGCGGATCGAAAATTTAATCCGCAATTCAACGTTAAAGCAAAAATTATTTTTTTACATTACTAATTTATCCTGTCGTACTTTAGCTTATAAAGGCTTGTTGATGCCGCAGCAATTGGATAGTTTTTTTACGGATCTAAAAGACAGCGATATTAAAAGTGCTTTGTGTTTGGTGCATTCGCGTTATTCTACCAATACTTTTCCTACCTGGGATTTGTCACAGCCCTTTAGGTTTCTTGCTCATAACGGAGAAATTAATACTTTGCGCGGTAACGTAAATTGGGTGAGCGCACGTGAGCGATTATTGGCAAGCGAGTTTTTCGGCGAGGATATTGAGAAAATAAAGCCGGTGATTGTGCCGGGGGGGAGCGACTCGGCGACCATCGATAATTTTTTCGAGCTTTTAGTGCTATCCGGAAGATCTCTGGAGCAGGCGATGATGATGTTGATTCCTGCGGCCTGGGAACATGACAACCTTATGAATAAGAAACTTAGGGAGTTTTATCAATACCATGCTTGTTTTATGGAGCCTTGGGATGGCCCGGCAGCGATTGCTTTTACCGATGGCAAAAATATCGGGGCGATATTGGATAGAAACGGGCTGCGGCCTGCCCGTTATATAGTCACTAAAAAAGATTTCGTAGTCATGGCTTCCGAAGTGGGAGTGTTGGATATCGACCCGGCAGAGATTATGATCTCCGGCCGCCTTGAGCCGGGAAAGATATTTTTTATCGATACCGAAGCTGGTTGTATTGTGCAGGATCAAGTGATAAAAGAAAGCGTGGCAAAGCATGCCCCATATGGCGACTGGAACGCGAAGAATCTTGTGGATTTGGATGATATTCTTGCAGGCAATATCCCGCAAGAGAAATCAGCGGATTTACTGCCTCTTTTAAGGGCTTTTGGTTATTCGCGCGAAGATCTTACTTTAATTATCAAGTCTATGGCTCAAGATGGCAAGGAGCCGGTGGGGTCGATGGGATATGATACGCCGCACGCCTTTCTTTCTAAAATGCCCCGTATTTTCTATAGCTATTTTAAGCAGCTATTTGCGCAGGTGACTAATCCTCCCATTGATTCTATAAGAGAAAAACTGGTGATGAGCCTGGAAAGTTTTATCGGGCCTGCGCATAATGTCCTGGATGAGTCCAGCGCGCATGCTCACAAACTGAAAATAAAAAACCCGATTCTTAAAAACGAAGAGTTGGAGAAAATCCGGGATATTAGTTTAAATGGATTTAGAACCAAAACCATATTTACTTTTTTTGATGCTAATTTAGGAGTGGAAGGTTTTAAGCAGGCCCTTGAGAGAATCTGTTTTGAGGCGGAGTACGCGATAGATCAAGGCTATTCATTTATTATTTTGAGTGACCGCGGAGCAGATAAAGATGCGATTGCTTTGCCTGCGCTTCTGGCGACTAGCGCGATACATCATTACCTGGTGCGTAAAACCAGCCGTTCGCAAGTGGCGATTATCGTTGAAAGCGCAGAGCCGCGGGAGGTGCATCATTTTGCTTTACTCTTTGGATACGGTGCCGATTGCGTGAATCCCTATCTTGCTTATGAAACCGTTGAATATCTTATAAAAGAGAACGAGGTTTCGCTTGACTATGAAAGCGCTTTAACGAATTACCATAAGGCTTTAACTGACGGAATATTGAAAATACTTTCTAAAATGGGGATATCGACATTGAGAAGCTACCGGGGTGCCCAGATATTCGAGGCGCTGGGTTTGGATAATGGGCTTATTGATCAATATTTTACCGGTACGGTTTCACGTATTGCCGGCGTAAATTTGGAAGGGATTGCCAATGAAACAATCCAGCGGCATCGTGAAGCGTATTGCCTAACCTCACAGCAGCGGCCTTACTTATCCAGCGGCGGGATTTATCAATGGAAAAAAGACGGAGAGTTCCATTTGTGGAATCCGGAGAGCATTGCCGCGCTTCAAGATGCCTGTCGCGCAGATAACTATAACAAGTATAAAGAATTCGCTCTTTTGATCGATGAACAATCAAATCATCCTACAACGCTTCGGAGTTTATTTAATTTTAAGAAAGCTGAAGCAATCCCCCTGGATGAGGTCGAGCCGGTTGAGGATATTATGTGCCGGTTTGTCACCGGAGCAATGAGTTTTGGTTCCATCAGCGGCTCTGCGCATGAAACTATTGCTATTGCCATGAACCGGATCGGCGGTAAGTCTAATACGGGGGAAGGCGGCGAAGACCCTAACCGTTTTATTACTTTGCCTAACGGTGATTCCCGCAGGAGCGCGACTAAGCAGGTTGCTTCCGGAAGATTCGGGGTGACTACCAATTATTTGGTGAATGCGGATGAAATACAAATCAAGATCGCTCAAGGGGCCAAACCCGGTGAGGGCGGGCAATTGCCGGGGCATAAAGTAAGTGAGATTATCGCGCGTACACGTTTTACCACTCAGGGGGTAACTTTGATTTCTCCTCCCCCGCATCATGATATATATTCAATCGAAGATTTGGCGCAGTTGATTTTCGATTTGAAGAATGTTAATCCTTATGCGCGTGTGAGCGTCAAGCTGGTATCAGAAACCGGAGTAGGGACGGTTGCTGCCGGAGTAGCCAAAGGGAACGCGGATATGATTCTTATATCCGGAGGAGACGGGGGAACCGGTGCTTCTCCGCGTTCTTCAATACGCCATGCCGGGCTTCCCTGGGAACTGGGGGTTGCAGAAACCCATCAGACGCTGTTATTAAATAATTTACGTTCCCGGGTGCGTTTACAGACTGACGGACAGATGCGTACCGGCCGCGATGTGGCGATTGCCGCTATGTTGGGAGCTGAAGAGTTTGGTTTTTGCTCAAGCGTGTTGGTGGTGATGGGCTGCGTTATGTTAAGACATTGTCATCTTAACAACTGCTCGGTAGGTATCGCCACCCAGGATAATATTTTACAAAAGAGATTTAAGGGAAGGCCGGAATATATCGTAAATTATTTCCATTTTGTAGCTCAAGAAGTGCGTCAGATTATGAGCGCATTGGGTTTTAGGACTTTAAATGAGCTGATTGGCAGGACGGATTTGCTCGAAGTTAATACAGAAATCCTGCCGGAAAAATCCAAAGGAGTGGATTATTCGCGCATACTTTATAAGCCGGAATTGCCGGATGGTGCAAGCAGATTTTGTACTATGAAACAAGAAAATAATCTCGATTCGGTGCTGGATAGGAAACTGATTATCTTATGCCGGGATGCTTTGGAGAAGAATAAGCCGGTTACGATAACTCAAGAGATTAATAATACTAACCGTGCAGTCGGAACAATGCTTAGCGGAGAAGTATGCAGGTCATGCGGCGATGGTGTGCTTTTAGAAGATACCATTACTTGTAAATTTAAAGGTATTGCCGGACAGAGTTTCGGCGCGTTTCTGGCTAAGGGGATTACTTTTGAATTAGAAGGGATGAGCAATGACTATGTAGGCAAAGGTATCTCCGGCGGGAAAATTATTATTTACCCATCAACGAGGGCGCAAATTAAGCCCGATGAGAATATTATTATCGGTAATACCAGTTTTTATGGAGCTATTTTCGGTGAGGCTTACATTTGCGGGAAGGCGGGAGAGAGGTTTTGTATCAGAAACTCCGGCTTGTATGCTGTAGTTGAGGGTGTGGGTGACCATGGGTGTGAATATATGACCGGGGGCCGGGTAATTGTTTTAGGTGAAACCGGCAGGAATTTTGCCGCCGGGATGTCCGGAGGTATCGCGTATGTATATGATGAAAATAAAACCTTTAAAGAACGTTGCAATCAGGACATGGTCAGGCTGGAGGCGGTAAAAGGTGATGATTTGGATACGATTTATCAGCTGCTGCATAATCATCTGAAGTATACCAAAAGTATAAAGGCGGAAAAAATTATCGATAATATGCGCAAAGAACTTAAGAAATTTGTTAAGGTTATACCTATAGAATATAAGCGGATACTCGAAGGCAAGATTATCGAAGAGCAGCTGGATCTAACGGAGAAATCCGATGGGTGAGATAAGAGGTTTTTTAAAATTTGCCAGAAAAAATAATCCCAGCCGTCAGGTCTGTGAGCGGGTTAAGGATTATAACCAGGTTGCTATTCCCAGGCTTGATGCGATAGCGCAAGAGCAAGCCGCGCGGTGTATGAATTGCGGTACGCCTTTTTGCCACTCTGCCTGCCCGATCGGAAATTATATTCCGGAGTGGAATGATTTTATGTTTCGCGGTAACTGGAAAGCAGCGCTTGCTTTGCTGGAGGCTGCGAATAACCTTCCTGAAATCACCGGCCGGTTGTGCCCGGGGTTATGCGAATATGCCTGCGTGCTGGGTTTAAATGATGACGCAATAACCATCCGCGAAAATGAACTTTCGATTATCGAATTTGGTTTTAAAAATGGCATGCTTACACCCTTATGCAAAAGCAATCCTACGGGTAAAGAAGTTGCGGTCGTTGGCAGCGGGCCGGCAGGTTTATCAGCCGCTGCGCAATTGAATAGGGCCGGCCATCGGGTAACTGTCTTTGAAAAGGATGATGCTGTCGGAGGGATTTTACGTTACGGGATCCCGGATTTTAAGCTGGAAAAACACCTAATCCAGCGGCGTATCGATTTATGGAAAAAAGAAGGAATTGTTTTTAAAACCGGCATTGAGGTAGGTAAAGATTACCCCGGGAAAAAACTTTTAGTGGATTTTGATGCCGTATGCCTGGCGTTGGGCAGTCGTCAACCTCGGGATCTTCCTATCGAAGGCCGCGATTTAAAAGGGATTCATTTTGCGATGGATTATTTAACGCAATCAAATAAGCGCATTGCTGGTAAAAAAATCGAGCCGAAAGACTTAATTGACGCTAAAGGTAAAAAAGTAGTAATAATCGGTGGAGGAGATACGGGGGCCGATTGTCTAGGTACTGCGCATCGCCAAGGAGCATCCTGCGTGGTACAGATTGAAGTAATGCCGCGCCCGGCAGAATGCCGGACACAATCTTTTCCCTGGCCGAGCTATCCTTTATTGCTTAAAACTTCTTCCAGCCACCAAGAGGGGGGAGAACGCCACTGGGCAGTGCTGACTAAACGTTTTATCGGAGCAAACGGGCAAGTTAAGAAGCTGGCGTGTGTAAGAACCGAATTCACGAAAACTGAAAGTGATAGCTGCCCGGTAATGCGTGAAATTAAGGGAAGCGAATTTGAGATCGAGGCGGATTTAATTATTATTGCCGTAGGTTTTTTACATACATCCAGATCCGGAATCTTGACTGATCTTGATGTGGCAATCGATCAGCGGGGAAATGTAAAAACCGATGCGCTATATAAAACTTCAGTGAAAAAGGTTTTTGGCTGCGGCGATATGCGCCGCGGGCAATCTTTGGTCGTCTGGGCGATCTCAGAAGGCCGGCGTGCAGCTTATTGTATTGATACCTATCTGATGGGTAAAAGCAATTTGCCGCTTATGTAACGGCTCAACCTGTCAGATGCCCCGGTGTCTGGCTGATTGCAGGAGGAGGATTTATTATGATAAGTACAGGGATAAAAGGGTTAGATACGATTCTTACCGGTCTAAGGGCCGGAGACAATGTGGTTTGGCAGATTGACGATATTAAGGACTATGTCCAATTGGTAGAACCGTTTGTCCAAGAGGCTTTAAAAGAAAAAAAGAAAGTCATTTATATGCGTTTTGCGGCGCATAAAGAATTACTTAAGCCTTCTAAACAGATAAAACGTTATGAGTTGAATGCCCGGGCGGGATTTGAGTCGTTCACTACCAAAATCAACACGATTATTACTCAAGAAGGCCAGGACGCCTATTATGTGTTCGATTGTCTTTCTGAACTGCTTTCTGCCTGGGCCACTGACCTGATGATCGGGAATTTTTTCATGGTCACCTGCCCCTACCTTTATGAGCTTAAGACCGTCACCTATTTTTCACTTTTACGCAACAACCACTCTTTTAAATCTATCGCCCGTATTCGTGAAACCACGCAGTTATTGATCGATGTTTATCACAGCGGGGGTGTTTTTTATATTCACCCACTTAAGGTGTGGAACCGGTATTCACCGACGATGTTCCTGCCGCATCAAAAGAAAGGTGCAGCCTGCATTCCTGTGACCGATAGCGTAAATGCGGCAAAAGTGTTGTCTTATATCCACAAAAAAGGTATCCAGAACGCCCAGAGAAATCTAGATTATTGGGATCGCTTATTTCTCGCTGCTGAAGAGTTGCTTAGAAAAAACGGGACGCAAGATAAAAAACAAAGAATGGTTAAAGAATTTTGCGGCCTGATGATTACCAAAAACAAAAAAATCCTGGCATTAGCGATGCGCCATTTCTCGCTTGAAGAGCTGGTGGAGATAAAATCCCGTTTAATCGGCACGGGTTTTATCGGGGGCAAAAGCGTGGGCATGCTTTTAGCCAGACAAATACTTGCTAAAAACTCTGCGCTGGATTGGCAGTCAGTTACCGAGCCGCACGATTCATTTTATATCGGATCGGATATATTCTATTCCTATATTGTTCAGAATCACTGGTGGAAGCTGCGGATGCAGCAAAAGACCGAAAATGGGTATTTTTCTGTAGCAAAAATTCTCAAAGAGAAGATGCTTTACGGTGTATTTTCCGAGGAGATTATGGAAGATTTCCAACAAATCATAGAATACTTTGGTACTTCTCCGATTATTGTGCGTTCGAGTTCGCTTCTGGAAGATGGGTTTGGTAATGCTTTTGCCGGAAAATACGAGAGCATATTCTTAGCTAACCAGGGGACTCCTGAGCAGCGGTATATTCAGTTCGCTGAGGCGGTAAAAAAAATCTATGCCAGTACGATGAATGAAGATGCCCTCACTTACCGTAAGCAACGGGGTTTGGATAAACTAGATGAACAGATGGCGCTTCTGGTGCAGCGGGTTTCAGGCAGCCCGCATAAGCAGTATTTTTTTCCGGATATCGCCGGAGTAGGAGTTTCATATAACACTTATGTGTGGAATGATGTTATGGACCCCAAGGTAGGAATGCTGCGTCTGGTGTGCGGGTTAGGAACCCGGGCGGTGAACCGCGTGGAGGGTGATTATCCCAGGATGGTGGCGCTGGATAATCCTTTACGACGCCCTTATTCCGAACGTGATGACGTAAAAAGGTATTCGCAGCGCGCAGTAGATGTTATCAACATTAAGGAAAATAACTTATCAACGGTCACTTTCGATAGCCTGATTAAAGAAAGGTCTTATCCCCATCCGGAGCGTATCGCCACTAAAGATTATGATGCTATGCGGATGATGGATGAAAGAGGACTCCAGACGGAAGAATCATGGATACCGACTTTCGATAATTTGTTTCAGGATTCGCTCTTTGCAGGTTACTTTAAAAAGATTATGGAATCCCTAAAACAGGTTTACCAGTATCCCGTGGAGATAGAATTTACGGTGAATTTTACCGCTAATAACACTTTTAAAATAAATCTTTTGCAATGCCGTCCTTTGCAAACACGGGGATTGGGCAGTAAAGTAGAAATTCCATCCCAGATAAATAAAGATGATATCTTTTTTGAGTCCAATGGGTATTTTCTGGGAGGAAATATTTCGCAGAAGATATCTTGGGTTGTAAACGTTGATCCCGAAAGATACAGTTTGCTCAATTTACAGGATAAATACGAGGTTGCGCGGATCGTGGGTAAAATAAACCGCACCATCCAGAACAAAGAGGAATTGCCGACTTTGATGATCGCGCCGGGGCGTTGGGGTACCACTACTCCGTCGTTAGGCGTGCCAGTAAAGTTTGCCGAGATAAATAATGTTACCGTACTCACCGAAGTCGCCTCGGACAAAGGCAATCTTATGCCGGAGTTATCCTTCGGCACGCACTTCTTCCAGGATTTAGTGGAGACGGGCATATTTTTTGTTGCGTTATTTCCTGAAAGAAAAGGAGTGGTATTTAATAATAAGTGGCTGAAAGAATTAAAAAATCTGTTTGTGGATCTTATCCCCGAATCACCCAGGTTTAAAGACGTAATCGGGGTCTATGGTGTCGGTGATAGAAATTTAAAGATTATGTCAGATGTCGTATCGCAAAAGGTTGTTTGTTTTGGGTCTAAAAAAGAATTTCCAAAACCTGAAGAAAAAGTTTTGGAAAGCGCAAAAAGGGGGAGTTAAGGATGGCCAAATACATTTTTATAACCGGCGGGGTTATTTCAAGTTTAGGCAAAGGTATAGCCAGCGCTTCGATCGGGAAAATTTTAGAGTCGCGGGGTTTAAAGGTTGCTTTGATGAAACTTGATCCTTATATCAATGTTGACCCCGGAACTATGAACCCTTATCAACATGGCGAGGTCTATGTTACTGAAGACGGAGCAGAAACAGATCTGGATCTGGGGCATTATGAACGTTTCACGAATACGCTTTCATCAAAGTTTAATAATATAACGACCGGGCAGATTTATAACAGTGTAATCTCCAGAGAAAGGAAGGGAGATTATCTAGGTAAAACCATCCAGGTTATTCCGCACATTACCGATGAAGTGAAAAACAGGATAAAAAAATGCGCGGAGGTTTCCAAGGCGGATATTGTTATTGTTGAGATAGGCGGCACAGTGGGGGATATCGAAAGCCTGCCTTTTCTGGAAGCGGCCAGACAATTCAGGCTGGATATGGGTTATGATAATGTGCTTTATATTCATCTAACCCTGGTACCATATATTAAGGCCGCAGAAGAGGTAAAAACCAAACCCACCCAGCATAGCGTGGGTACTTTGCGCGGGATAGGGATTATTCCGGATATTTTAATCTGCCGTACGGAAAAACCGTTGTCGGAGAGTGTTAAAGAGAAGATTTCTTTATTCTGTAATGTAAAAAAAGAAGCGGTGATCGAATCCCCGGATATGGAATCAATATATCAGGTCCCTTTAGTTTTTAAAAAACAAATTCTGGATGAAATAATTTTAAGCCATTTTAAGCTGATCTGTAAGTTTTCGGATTTAAAAGAATGGGAGCATGATGTTGTAAACAGAATGCTTAATCCGGAAAACCGGGTTACCATTGCTGTGGTGGGAAAATATATCGAACTTCAGGATGCTTATAAGTCAATATATGAAGCGCTTGTCCATGGCGGTATCTATAATGATACTAAAGTAGAAATAAAAAAAATCGATTCTGAAATTCTGGAAAGATCCGGGATAGAAAGAATAATGCAGGGTATTTCGGGAATTCTGGTTCCCGGAGGATTCGGCTACCGGGGGATCGAAGGCAAAATTAAAGCCGTTAAATTCGCCCGGCTGAACAAAATTCCTTTTCTGGGACTTTGTTTAGGGATGCAGTGTGCGGCGATAGAGCTGGCCAGAGATATTTGTAATTTGCCCGGGGCAAATTCCTCGGAATTTAAAAAAACAAAATATCCGGTTATCAGTTTATTGGAGGAGCAGGAGGGGGTTTCTGATTTAGGCGGAACGATGCGTTTAGGCGGCTATCCCTGTAAGATTAAAAAAAATACCCTGGCGGCTAAGGTATATGGTAGGATGCTTATTCAGGAACGCCACCGCCACCGCTATGAATTCAATAATAAATACCGGAAAATTTTTGAGAAAAAAGGCGTGATTTTTTCCGGGATATACCCTAAGAAAAATTTAGTTGAAATAATTGAACTGAAAGGGCATCCTTATTTTATTGCGGTACAGTTCCACCCGGAGTTTAAATCTAAACCGGATAAGGCGCATCCTTTGTTTAAAAAGTTTATCAAAGCTGCGTTAGAGAAGGCAGGATAGAAAAAAAATGGAAGCAATACTGGCTTTAGAAGACGGTAAAATTTTTAGAGGAAAATCATTCGGGGCACCCGGAGAAAGATACGGCGAAGTGGTATTTAATACCGGCATGACCGGTTATCAAGAGGTGCTTACCGACCCTTCTTATAAGGGGCAGATTGTGGTGATGACCTATCCTTTGATCGGAAATTACGGTATTAACAAAGAGGATGCAGAGTCTTCCGGAATATCTTTGGAAGGTTTTGTTGTTAAGGAGTGCAGTGCGATTGCCAGCTCCTGGCGTTCTCAGCAGTCACTCTCTGATTATTTATCCGAGAATAACATTCTAGGTATGCAGGGAATAGATACGCGGGCCTTAACTTTGCATATCCGCAAAGCCGGAGCGATGAAAGCGGTTTTGTCTACGCTGGATTTGGATGAAAAGAGTTTAGTCCAAAAAGCCAGGAATTCTGCCGGTTTAGTCGGCAGGGATTTAGTCAAAGAAGTTGCTTGCCGAAGTAAGCATGTTTGGCCAGGGATGCTTCCAAAAAACAAATATAAGGTTGTGGTTGTTGATTGCGGAGTAAAGTATAACATTTTGAATAAGCTAGCGGAAAATAAATGCCGGGTAATTGTTGTCCCGGCTAAAACATCCGCTAACGAAATTTTGAAAATGAAACCGGATGGTATTCTGCTTTCAAACGGCCCGGGAGATCCTGCGGCAGTCAGTTATGTTATTGAAACAACAAAACGATTAATCGGAAAGATCCCGATATTCGGAATCTGTTTAGGGCATCAGATACTCGGTTTGGCTTTAGGGGGCAGGACTTTTAAGCTTAAATTCGGCCATCACGGGGTAAACCACCCGGTTAAAGATTTAAAAACAAATAAAGTTTTAATCACGGTTCAGAACCATGGTTTTTGTGTGGATATAGATTCTTTAAGCAAGAAAGATATAGAAGTTACCCATATTAATTTAAACGATCAAACTTTAGAAGGTATGCGGCATAAAAAACTGCCTATATTTTCGGTGCAATTCCATCCGGAATCTTCAGCCGGTCCGCATGACGCCGGATACTTATTTAGAGAGTTTATTAAGATGATGGAGAAATATGCCCAAGAGAACTGATATTAAGAAGATTTTAATTATTAGCTCAGGCCCGATTGTCATCGGCCAGGCCTGTGAGTTTGATTATTCCGGGACGCAAGCCTGTAAAGTTTTAAGACAGGAAGGTTATCATGTGATTTTAGCTAATTCCAACCCGGCTACGATCATGACCGACCCGGAATCGGCCAATAAGACTTATATTGAGCCTCTTTCGGTAGAGGTTTTAGAAAAAATCATCATCCGGGAAAAACCGGATTGCTTACTGCCTACTTTGGGCGGTCAGACGGCTTTGAATTTAGCGGTAGAATTGGCGGAAAAAGGAATATTAAAAAAACATAAAGTCCAGGTTATCGGGGCAAATATTAAAGCCATTAAAAAAGGCGAGGACCGCCGGCTTTTTAAGGCGGCCATGCAAAAAATCGGGCTGGATTTACCCAAGAGCCAAAAAGCGTATAATTTAGCAGAAGCTTCTGCCGTGGTTAAGGAGATAGGTTTTCCGGTGATTATCCGGCCGAGTTTTACTTTGGGCGGTACCGGCGGCAGCGTGGCTTATAATTTAGAGGAATTCAAAAAATTGGCTAAATTCGGGCTGGAATCCAGCATGATCAGTGAAATTTTAATCGAAGAAAGCGTTGCCGGTTGGAAAGAATTTGAGCTTGAGGTTATGCGGGATAAAAAAGATAATGTCGTAATTATCTGTTCCATTGAAAATTTTGATCCGATGGGGGTGCATACCGGGGATAGTATTACGGTTGCTCCGATCCAGACGCTCACCGATAAAGAATACCAGAAAATGCGCGATGCGGCGATTGCCTGTATCCGGGAAATCGGTGTTGAGACGGGCGGTTCGAATATCCAGTTTGCCGTCGACCCTAAGACCGGGCGGCTGGTTGTAATTGAAATGAATCCGCGAGTTTCCAGAAGCTCGGCTTTATCTTCTAAAGCCACGGGTTTTCCGATTGCAAAAATTGCCGCCAAATTAGCGGTGGGCTATACTCTGGATGAGATTTCCAATGATATTACTAAAAAGACCCCCGCTTGTTTTGAGCCGACGATTGATTATTGCGTAGTGAAAATTCCCCGTTTTACCTTTGAAAAATTTCCCCAAGCTGATTCTACCCTTACGGTATCGATGAAGTCAGTAGGCGAGGTAATGTCGATCGGCAGGAGCTTTAAAGAGGCCCTGCAAAAAGCGCTGCGTTCTTTAGAAATCGGCTTGAGCGGTTTGGATGATTTGAAATCTTTACCGGATGATGACCAGTTATTAAAAAATTTAAGGGTGCCCAACGCTTTAAGGATTCTTTATATTAAGGCGGCGATAAAGAAAGGCTATAGTTTAGATAAAATAAATAGTTTGACCGGAATTGACATCTGGTTTTTAGAGAATATCAGGCAGATTATTGAAATGGAGACAGAAATTAAAGAAAAATTGAGATTAAATAACGAGGATTCCTCAATTCGGCTTCTCAAAAAAGCAAAAGAATTTGGTTTTTCAGATGTGCAGTTGGCGCGATTATCCGGCCAAAGCCAGACTGCTATAAGAAAGTGGCGGGTGGGTTTAGGAATAATTCCGGATTACAAATTAGTTGATACCTGCGCGGCGGAATTTGAGGCAGCCACTCCTTATTATTATTCGACCTATGAATAGGAGGTTTTAAATGTGCGGAATATTAGGGATATATCCACATAAAGATGCGGCGACCTTGGCTTGTTTAGGCCTGTATGCGCTTCAACATCGGGGGGAAGAATCCGCCGGGATAATTACCCGCAACGGTAAGAAGGTGCATTTGCATAAAGCCTTAGGCTTAGTCAGCGATGTGTTTGATGAAAAAATCCTGCGCAGTTTACGCGGTGATTTTGCTATTGGACATCTGCGTTATTCGACTACCGGAAGCAGCAATATTAAAAATACCCAACCCTTTTACGTAAAATCAAAGATCGGGAATATTGCTATCGCGCATAACGGAAATCTTACTAATACGCTGGAGCTTTCCAAAGAGTTGGAAAATAACGGCGCCTTATTCCAGACGACCATGGATTCAGAGATTATTGCCCACCTTCTTGCGCATAGCCAGAAAAAAGATATTAAGGAGGCGATTATCTGGTCGCTTGCTAAACTGGAAGGGGCGTATTCTTTAGTTTTAATGCTTAAGGACACTTTGGTCGGAGCCAGGGATACTTTCGGCTGGCGCCCGCTTTGCCTGGGAAAATTTGAAGGGGCTTATATTCTGGCCAGTGAAACCTGCGCTTTGGATTTAATTAATGCGGAGTATATCCGGGATATTGAACCGGGTGAAATAGTATTTATTAACAAAGGAAGCTTGGAGTCGATTAAGCCTTTTAAAAAGACAAAGCATGCGCATTGTATTTTTGAATATATTTATTTTGCCCGTCCGGATAGCAATATTTTCGGCCATAACGTGTATCTGGCGCGGAAAAAACTGGGCGCGCAATTAGCCAGGGAATTTCCGGTTCAGGCGGATATGGTGATGCCGATTCCTGATTCCGGGGTATTTGCCGCTTTGGGATATTCGGAAATTTCCAAGATTCCTTTTGAGTTCGGGATGATCCGTAATCATTATATCGGAAGGACTTTTATTCAACCTAGCCAAGAGATGCGCGATTTTCGGGTAAAAATAAAACTTAATCCTTTAAGGGATGTCTTAAGAGGCAAAGAAGTAATTTTGGTTGAAGATTCTATCGTGCGTGGCACTACCAGCAGGGCGCGGCTTAAGACTTTACGCCAGGCAGGAGTAAAAAAGATCCATATGCGGGTCAGCTGTCCGCCGCTTAAATTTCCTTGTTTTTACGGTATAGATTTCCCCACTAAGAAAGAGCTGGTTGCCTCCAAGCATGATATTGCCTGGATCCGTGATTTTATCGGCGCCGATAGCCTGGAATATTTAAGCTTGGAAGGGATGTTAAGTGCCATGCCTTTGCCTAAAGAAAATTTCTGCACCGCTTGTTTTACGGGCAAATACCCGCTTGACCATGCCTGCCATTTTTCTAAAAACATTTTAGAGAAATAGAGTCTTATTATATATTAAGGTATTACGTATATAATAAGGCCAATAAATTAGAGAGGCTGATTCTTGTAGAATATGAGATGAATACCGGTAATATTGTTATTTTTTACTTAATAGGAGAGTTTATGGCCTATGATCGCTAGTAGCGGTTGTAGGCCTTTTTATGGTCTCCTGCCCGACAATCTAGTTTTTATCTTAATTTAGGGATAAATTAAAAAAAATATTGACAATTAAGCTTAAATATGGTATCTTTTGTATACTATGTAATACTTTTCATACCAGTGACCCGGAAGATTTTAAAGCAATTAATTAAGAAAGAGGGCAGAAGATGAGTAATCCCACGAAGTTTTACGGTAAAGTCCCGGTAGGCTCAAAGGGGCAGATTGTTATTCCTGCAGAAGCCAGAAGAGCAATGGATATTAAGCCGGGAGATAATGTTGTTATTATTTCTGGTCCGGCTCATCTGAATAAGGTAATGAGTATTGTACCTGAGGGCGAATTTAATAAATTCCTTAAGTTTTTTGAAGATCATCTCGCGGATATGAAAAAAATAATTACCGAAAAATAAATATAACGTTATTTGGAGAGAAAATGCAAAGTAAAGTAAATTTTTTTGATTTCGGATGGGTATCCCTAAAAAACAGGTTGACCAAAGTCTATCGGCCTGGTTTTTTTATAGCTGCCATGTTTTTGGGAATTTCATTTTTGCTTTTAACGGTGTCGGGTTGTAAGCCGTCCGCCCGGCCTCTGCCGCCGGGGCCCGAAGTGGACGTGGTGGTCTTGCGTCCGGAACGGTTAGTACTTAAGACTGAATTACCTGGCCGCACATCCGCCTTTTTAGTTGCTGAAATCCGTCCCCAGGTTAACGGGTTGATCCTGAAACGTTTATTTACTGAAGGTTCTGAAATCAAAGCCGGCCAAATACTTTATCAAATCGATCCGGCTCCGTTTCAAGCGGCATTTGAGAAAGTCAGGGCTAATTTACCGGCCCTCCAGTTGAGGGTTGACCGTTATAAGGAAGCGTTGATCGAAAAAGCAATTAGCCAACAGGATTTTGATGATGCCAGCGCCGCTTTGAAACAGGCTAAAGCGGAATTAAAGACCGCCCGCATTAATCTTAACTATACTACCATTACCTCGCCAATTACCGGCCGTATCGGGACCTCTACTGTTACAGAGGGGGCGATTGTAACGGCATATCAACCGCAAGCCCTGGCAACTATCCAACAACTGGATCCGATTTATGTTGATATTCCTCAGTCTACTACTGAATTGCTCCGCTTGCGGCGTAGTTTAGAAGACGGTCGTCTTAATCAGGATGGCACGGATCAGAATAAAGTAAAACTTATTTTGGAGGACGGCACGCCGTATCCTTTAGACGGAGTGCTTCAATTCCAGGATATTACAGTGGATCCGACAACAGGTTCAGTTATTTTACGGGTAATTTTTCCGAATCCGCAGGGTATTCTTTTGCCGGGCATGTTTGTCCGGACAGAGATTATAGAAGGTGTTGATGAGCGGGCTATTCTTGTTCCTCAACAGGGAGTTTCCCGCAACCCGAAAGGTGAAGCCATTGCTTTTATTGTGGATGTTGAAAATAAGGTTCAGCAAAGAATGCTTACTCTTGACCGGGCGATCGGCGATAAATGGTTTGTTTCCTCAGGCCTTAATCCCGGTGACCGGGTAATTGTTGAGGGTATACAAAAGGTCAGACCCGGTGTTTCGGTGAAAGTTGTTTCTTCTGACGGCGGTCTTAAGAATAGCTCGCCGTCTATAAATACGAATTAAACGGAGAAATTTTATGTTATCGAAATTTTTTCTCAAGCGTCCGGTTTTTGCCTGGGTAATTGCGATTATGATCATGATCTTGGGAGGATTAGCGATCTATAATCTGCCGATTGCTCAATATCCTCCGCTTGCTCCGCCATCTATCCGGATTGGCTGTCTTTATACCGGTGCTTCGGCGGAAACCGTGGAGAACGGCGTGACGCAGATCATTGAACAGCAAATGACCGGTTTGGACAAGATGTTGTACATGTCCAGCAGTAGTGATTCTTCCGGGCTTTCTTCCATTGAATTGACCTTTGCTCCGGGGACTGATCCGGATATTGCCTGGACTAAAGTTCAGAATAAGCTTCAACTGGCGATGGCGCGGCTGCCTGATGCCGTGCAACGCAGAGGTATTTCAGTCCGTAAATCCACTAAGAATTATCTATTGGTTGTGGGTTTGGTTTCTGAAGACGGCAGTATGAGTGATGTTGATTTACGTGATTATATGCTTAGTGTTGTGCAACCGGTATTAGCCAGGGTGCCCGGGGTAGGGGAAGCCGAAGGCATTGGCGGTGAATACGCGATGCGTATTTGGTTTGACCCCAAAAAGCTGACCAACTACGGATTGACAGTAGCAGATGTTATGCAGGCTCTGCAAGATTATAATGTCGAGGTCTCCGGCGGCCAGTTTGGCGCAGCTCCGTCAGTAGAAGGACAGCGTTTAAATGCTTCAATCATCGTACAGAATTTACTTAAAACTCCTGAAGAATTTTCTGCTGTTCCCGTCCGGATTAATCCGGACGGTTCGATTATCCGGATAAAAGATGTGGCGCGCACCGAATTGGGGAGCGATCTGGTGGATTCAAAAGTTTTCTTTAACCGGGATCAGCCGGCTTCCGGTATCACTATCCGTCAGGAACCCGGCGCTAATGCTTTGAAAACGGCTGACGCGATCAAGGCAAAAATGGAGGAATTGAGCCGTTATTTTCCTAAAGGGGTGAAGGTTATTTATCCTTATGATACTACTCCTTTTACCCGGGTAGCCATTAAAGAGGTAGCTAAGACTTTAGTTGAGGCGATCTTTTTGGTCTTTTTGGTTATGTATCTGTTTATGGGGAACATCCGGGCAACATTGATACCTACAATCGCGGTGCCGGTGGTATTACTGGGGACTTTTGCGGTACTCGGATTTTTTGGGTATTCCATCAACATGTTGACGATGTTCGCTATGGTTTTGGCAATTGGTCTGCTGGTGGATGACGCGATTGTGGTAGTGGAGAATGTGGAGCGGTTGATGAGCGAGGAAGGACTTTCGCCGCGGGAAGCCGCCGCCAAATCCATGGAACAGATTACTCCGGCGTTAATTGGTATTGGCCTGGTGCTTTCAGCGGTTTTTGGACCGATGGCGTTTTTTACTGGATCGACAGGTGTTATTTATCGTCAATTTTCAGTGACGGTTATCGCCTCGATGCTTCTTTCAGTGCTCGTGGCTTTGATTTTAAGCCCGGTGCTTTGCGCGACGTTTTTAAAGCCGGTACCCAAAGGCCATCAACTTGCGGAAAGCGGGGTTTGGTTCCTGCGTCCTTTTTTCCGGTGGTTTGACAAAATATTTTTCGGGATCCGCGACCGGTACGTGCGGCTAGTGAGCAATTCGTTTAATAAAAAAACGCGTTATATCTTTTTCTATTTTGTGATTGTTGCGGTTATGTTATTTGCGTTCATGAGGATGCCTACGGGTTATCTGCCGGATGAAGACCAGGGTATTTTGGCGATTATGGCAACATTGCCCGCAGGCTCTACGCTGGAACAAAGCGAAGCGGTAATGAATAAGATCCGGAATTATTTTGCGGCTAATGAAAAAGATGCGGTTGAATCTGTGATGACGGTTGCCGGCCAGAATCAATCCGGCCGCGGCCAGAATATCGGTATGGCTTTTGTTAAGCTTAAAGATTGGGAGTTACGCAAGCGGGCTAATCTAAAATCGGATGCTGTAGCTGATCGGGCAATGAAGAATTTTGCCCTCTATAACGAAGCATTGGTTTATGCTTTTTCACCGCCATCGATTATCGAGTTGGGCAATGCCAAAGGTTTTGATTTTCAGTTACAGGACCGGGGGGGTGCCGGCCATTTAAAACTTATGGAGGCCCGCAATCAACTTATCGGATTGGCGGCTCGGGATCAGCGCCTGATCCGCGTACGGCCAAATGGGCTGGAAGATGTCTCCCAATATAAGATCGATTTGGATTGGGAGAAAGCCGGAAGCCTGGGTGTTTCGATCGCTTCTATTCAAGATACGATTTCTACCACTTTCGGTTCCAGTTACGTTAATGATTATGTAAAAGACGGGCGGATCAAGCATGTCGATGTTCAGGCGGACGCTCCTTACCGCATGCTGCCCGAAGATCTGAAAAATATTTACGTGCGTAACAAACAGGGGAAAATGGTGCCCTATTCTTCTTTTGCTTCCGGCCACTGGATTTTTGGATCTCCGAAGCTAGAACGTTACAATGCCTTTCCGTCTATCAATATCTGGGGAGAACCGGCCAAGGGCAGGAGCTCGGGAGAAGCGATGCAGGCGATGGAAGAACTTGCTTCAAAGCTACCGCGTGAGTTTGGTTACGATTGGACCGGGCTTTCTTACCAGGAAAGGCAAAGCGGCGCACAGACAGGACCGCTTTACGCCTTTTCCCTATTGATTATCTTTTTGTGTGTGGCGGCTTTGTACGAAAGTTGGAGTATCCCGATCGTTAATTTATTAATGTTACCGCTGGGTGTTCTTGGAGCGACCTTGGCTACGAGTTTACGCGGGATGCCCAATGATGTTTACTTTCAGATCGGATTCCTTACTACCTTGGGTTTATCTACTAAAAATGCTATATTAATCATCCAGTTTGCGCAACAGCGTTTGGAGCATGGAGAAAAGATGGTGGAGGCAACCCTGGGAGCAGTGAAAACCCGATTCCGCCCGGTTATTATGACTTCTATGGCTTTCTTTTTCGGCGTTTTGCCGTTAGCTATCACTTCCGGCGCAGGAGCCGGAGCCCAGAATGCTATTGGAACGGCAGTTGTCGGAGGGATGCTTTCGGCTACATTCATCGATCTTATTTTTATCCCGCTGTTTTTTATCATTGTAACCCGTTTCTTCGGACGCAAGCAACAGCAGCAAATTATTCCTGTTGAACTACCTGTGGTTACAGCCCTACAGAAGAAAAAATAATATGAAACGTATATCTGTTTTAATTTTAGCGATGGTTATTTGCTTGGGCGGTTGTACAATGATCCCGCCATACCGCCGGCCAAACGCTCCAATTTCTGAGCATTGGCCTAGCGGAGAGGCTTATTTACAGACGACTCCACAGGAGAATAGCCAATTGGATGTCCGGCAATTAGAATGGCGGGAATTTTTCAACGATTCAAAATTGCAACAGGTTATCGAGATGGCTTTTAATAACAACCGGGATTTGCGGCTGGCTGTTTTGAATATGGAAAATGCGCGCGCTCTCTACGGAGTGCAACGGGCGAATTTGCTGCCTACGGTAAATGTGGCAGCAGGACTAAATAAACAGCGGTATTCTTCAGATTTTTTAGCTTCAACCGCCTCCAAGGAAGTAGAAAAATACAGCGTGGATTTAGGCATTACCGCTTGGGAGGTCGATTTTTTCGGACGTATCCGCAGCTTAAAGAAACAGGCATTGGAAGAATATCTGGGCACTAAAGAAGCCCGCCGCAGCGCTCAGATCGCATTGGTTTACGAAGTGGTTAAAGCATATTTAACTATTGCTGCTGACCGGTCAAATCTTAATCTGGTTAAATCTATCCTTAAGACGCAGGAGGGCGTTTATAATCTAGCTCAGCGCAAGTATAAACTTAAACTTATCAATGAAATAGATCTTTACCGGGCTAAAACCCAGATGGATACCGCCTATGCCGATGTTGTGCGTTATACGCAGCAGGAAGCTCTGGATCATAATGCGCTGAACCTATTAGCCGGTGAATTGGTGCCGGAAGATCTCCTGCCGTCTGATCTGGAAAGTGTTAGCCCACTTAAAGATTTATCTGCCGGTTTATCTTCGCAGGTATTGCTTAAGCGGCCGGATATTATGGAAGCAGAACATCAACTAAAAGGCGCTTATGCTAATATTGGGGCGGCCCGGGCTGCTTTTTTTCCGAGTATTTCGCTGACTACTATATTGGGTACTGCCAGCAATGAGTTTTCAGGTTTATTTAAAGCCGGCAGGAATACTTGGACTTATGCCCCGCAGATAGTGATGCCGATTTTTGATGCGCGTACCTGGTCGGCATACAGGGTTAGTGAATCTACGCGCCAGATTGCGCTGGCTCAGTATGAAAAAGTTATTCAAACGGCTTTTCGCGAGGTGGCGGATGTACTTGCCGTGCAAGGTACCGTGGATAAACAAATAATGGGGGAACAATCCATCGTTGATTCCGCGCAGAAAATTTATGATCTTTCAAGCAAACGTTATGCCAATGGGATCGATAGTTATTTAAGCGTTCTGGATGCGCAGCGGTCGCTTTATAGCGCCAAACTGGGTTTGATTTTTGCAAAGTTTTCTAAACTCGCCAACCAGGCGAAGGCTTATGCGGTATTAGGCGGAGGCGGGCTTGATGAGCAGGAGGCCAGCAAACAGGATAACCGGGGATCCTTTCAAGACAAAATTCTTTCATTATTAGATTTTGAGTTTAAAAGAATGGATGCTGAATAATCTTTTAGAGTAAATTAGGGGCTATCTTTAGACAGAAGAAGATTACTTTAAAAGCAGTTTTTTACCGTTTGCCTATAAAGATGCGGATATATTTTTAACTCATATTTTTAAAATTTGTTGTAAAGATATTCGCAGCGCGGTAGAATATAAGTAAATAATTTGCGTTATGTTTTTTAAGAAGTTTTTAAAATATAGAGAATTATGTCTAAACAGCATTACCCTAAAACTGCAGCAATGATTGATTGTTTAGAGAATGCGTTAAAGTTTAGAAGAAAAAGTCGATCCGTAAAACTGCCTGGTTTAAAAACTAGCGGTGGAGCGGTTCGACTTTTTGTTTTATTTTTATTCGTAACCAGCGCATCCGGGTGCAGTTTTTTGGCTCCCGTTTATGAGAAGCCGAAACTTCCGGTTGCTGAAAGCTATCCGTATGATACCGTGGCAGAATCAGTTTCGGAGCCTACGGCTTCGGCGGCTATCGGATGGAAAGATTACTTTTTGGATAAAAAGCTATGTGCGATTATCGAGCAGGCTTTAAGATATAATCGAGATTTGCGTAGTGCTGTGTTGCGCGTGGAAGAGGCGTGCGCTCTCTACGGAATTCAGCGGGCTGATCAGTTTCCCACGATCAATGCCGGAGCCAGCGGAATGCGTACACGTACGCCAGCTGATCTAAGCCTGACCGGTAATAAACAGACTAGCAAGCAATTTCAGGTGGATTTGAATTCAGCCGCCTGGGAAGTTGATTTTTGGGGGCGGGTGCGTAATTTAAAAGATGCGGCACTAGAAAATTACCTGGCCACTGGCGCAGCCCGCCAAGCGGCGATTGTTAGTTTGATTGCGAATGTGGCTAATAGCTACTTAAGATTGAGCGAACTTGATGAACGTATAGCGCTAACGCGGCAGACGATTTCTACCCGGGAAGAATCGTTGCGGATTTTTAAACGCCGGTTTGAAGAGGGGGCAATATCGCGTTTGGATGTGACTCAAGTCGAAACATTATTGAAGCAGGCGCAGGCTTTAGGCGCGCAGCTTGAACAAGAGCGTGCGATTGAGGCGCATTTTTTAGTCTTTCTTGCGGGTTCATCTTTGGATTTGGCTCCTGCCCAAAAACGCTTAAACGATTTTAATGTTTTACGCCCTTTGCGTTGCGGGCTTCCGTCAGAGCTGCTTATTAACCGTCCCGATATTATTGCTGCTGAACATCAGCTTCGGGCGGCGGGTGCTAATATCGGCGCTGCGCGTGCGGCATTCTTTCCGCGGGTGACGTTAATCGGTTCTTGGGGGTCGGCGAGTGCTGATCTTGAAGGATTGTTCGCTCCGGAAAGTTTAGTTTGGAAGTATGGTCCAAATATTTCAATTCCAATTTTTGATACAGGACGTAATATGAATAATTTAAGTCTAGCCAAAGCCCGCCAGCATCTAGCGGTGGCCGGATACGAAAAAACCGTGCAGGCGGCTTTTCGCGAGGTCGCCGATGCTTTAGCGGAGCAAAAATGGTTAAGCGAACAGGTGCGTATTCAGCAGGAGACTTTGGTTGTCCAGACTGAGCGCGCCCGTCTTGCGCAATTGCGCTATGATAACGGGACCTCGGCCTTTTTGGAAGTGCTCGATGCTCAACGTGATTTGCTTTCCATCGAACAACAATTAGTGCAAACGCGCCGCGCGCTACTTTCCAGCCGCGTTCGTTTATACGCCGCATTGGGCGGTGGCGCTCAGACTAGCGTGGTTGAGCAGGTTACTCTGGAAAATTTAAGCCAAATGAAAGGAAGTTAGGATGAATCTTAAAGTGAAAAAAATATTGATAATGGTTGTGATTGCGGTAGTGGTCGTTGTAGCGGGCTTTTATTTTTGGAATAGGCTGCGGCTTAATGATAAATCTCTGGTTAGCGGTAATGGCAGGATTGAAGCTACTGAAATTGACGTGTCGGCTAAACTGGCCGGCCGCGTGATAAATATTTTTGTTGACGAGGGTGATTTTGTCGAACCGGGTCAACTTTTGGTGCAAATGCAAGTTGACGTATTAGAGGCACAGCGTGATGAGGCTAAGGCAGTGGTGGCGCAACGCGAGAGTGAATTAGACGCCGCGCAGCGTCGTCTGGTGCGAACAGAGGCATTAGCTAAAGAAGGGGCTGCTTCGATTCAAGAACTTGATGATGACCGGGCTAATGCACGCAGCGCTCAGGCAGCACTGGTCGCGGCCGAGGCTACGGTTACGCGAGTAGAAGCTGAAATTACCGATAGCGCTTTGAAAGCCCCTTGTTCCGGCAGAATCCAGTATCGGATCGCCCAAATTGGTGAAGTCCTTGGTGCCGGAGGCAAAGCGTTGAATATGGTGGATTTGTCCGATGTATATATGACGTTTTTTTTGCCTGAACATGCGGCGGGCCGGGTGTCAATAGGGGCGGAGGCGCGTATTGTGTTGGATGCCGCCCCGGAGTATGTAATCCCGGCTAAGATTAGTTTTGTAGCTTCTACCGCTCAATTTACACCTAAGACGGTGGAGACATCCAGTGAACGGCAGAAGTTAATGTTTCGAGCCAAGGCTCAAATTTCTCGTGAATTACTTTTGAAGTATCCTAAATATGTCAAAACAGGCCTGCCCGGGGTGGCCTGGATTAAGCTTGATTCCCTAGCTCAGTGGCCGAATAAACTCAAAATAAAAATACTGGAATGATCAAAAATACAACCAGCTCCGTCGATGCGGTTGCCCGTTTATCCGGCGTCAGCTTGCGTTATCGAAAGACGATTGCGCTGGATAATGTTAATCTAGAGATCCCAGCGGCCTGTATGGTGGGGTTGATTGGTCCGGATGGCGTGGGTAAATCCAGTTTGTTATCGCTGGTTTCCGGGGCCCGCGCTGTACAACAGGGGAAAGTTGAGGTGTTGGGCGGAGATATGTCTAATGTCCGCCACCGGAATATTGTTTGTCCTCATATTGCTTATATGCCGCAAGGCTTAGGAAAAAATCTTTATCCTACTTTATCGGTTGAAGAAAATCTGCAGTTTTTTGCCCGCCTGTTCGGCCATGGTGCCGCTGAACGTAGACGCCGGATTGATAACTTGACTTCAGCTACCGGTTTACACCAATTTCTTGGACGTCCGGCCGGTAAACTTTCCGGGGGTATGAAGCAGAAATTAGGATTATGCTGCGCGTTGATCCATGACCCGGAGTTACTGATTTTAGATGAACCGACTACCGGGGTTGATCCGCTGGCCCGCAGGCAATTTTGGAATCTGATTGACGGTATCCGCCGTTTGCGGCCGGCGATGAGTGTAATTGTGGCTACTGCCTATACCGAAGAAGCTGAAGGTTTTGATTGGTTAGTGGCAATGGATGCCGGAGGAATATTAGCTGTCGGTACGCCGCTTCAGTTGCATGAACGTACGGGGGCTGATTCGTTGGAAGCGGCATTTATTGCGTTATTACCTGAAGAAAAAAAACGTTCTCATCGTAAAGTTGTTGTTCCCCCGTTGATTACTAGCGGTAAAGAGGAAGTAGCTATTGAAGCGCATGAATTGACTATGAAGTTTGGTGATTTTACGGCGGTTGACCATGTGAGTTTTCGTATTCGCCGCGGCGAGATCTTCGGGTTTTTGGGTTCTAATGGTTGTGGTAAATCCACGACCATGAAAATGCTTACCGGACTTCTGCCGGCGAGTGAGGGTGAGGCTTGGCTTTTTGCCCAACCGGTAGACGCGCATGACATTGCCACGCGCCGGCGCGTCGGCTATATGTCGCAATCATTCTCATTGTACACTGAACTTAGCGTAAAACAGAATCTGATGCTGCATGCGCGTCTGTTCAATGTGCCGGAGCCGGAAATCCCGCAACGGGTTGAAGCGATGGTTAATCGTTTTGACCTTAAAGATGCACTCAATATCTTGCCGGATAATCTTCCGTTAGGTATCCGGCAGCGCCTATCACTGGCGGTAGCCATGGTGCACCAGCCGGAATTGCTAATATTGGATGAGCCGACCTCGGGTGTTGATCCAATCGCGCGCGATAATTTTTGGTATTTAATGATTGAGTTAGCGCGTAAGGATAAGGTTACAATTTTTATTTCCACGCACTTTATGAATGAAGCTGAGCGTTGCGACCGTATTTCTCTTATGCATGCCGGCCGGGTTCTGGTGAGTGATGCACCGGCGGAGTTAGTGCGCAAACGCGGCTCCTCTACTTTGGAGCAGGCATTTATCGGCTATCTTGAGGATGCCGGAGCTACCGGTGAGCAGGTTAAATTGCCTGTTAACACTCCGCTTGTTCAGTCGGTTAAAGCTGCCGTTGAACAGGGAAGAATAAAATTTTTAAATAAATTAAGTAAATTTTTTAATATTAAACGTGCGTTTAGTTATTCGCTGCGCGAAACCCTGGAATTAGATCGTGATCCGGTGAGAAAGACGCTGGCGTTAGTGGGCAGCCTTATTTTAATGTTCGTTATGGGATTTGGTATTAGTATGGATGTGGAAAATCTTAGTTTTGCGGTACTTGATCGCGATCAGACAATTTTGAGCCAGAGTTACGCTTTAAGTTTAGACGGATCGCGGTATTTTGACGAAAAACCTCCGATTGCTAACTATGCTGAACTTGACCGGCGTATGCGCAGCGGGGAACTTTCGTTAGCGATTGAAATTCCTCCGGGTTTTGCGCGTGACCTGGGGCGTGGAGACCCGGTGCAAATTGCTGCCTGGATTGATGGAGCGATGCCATCGCGCGCTGAGACTGTGCAGGGTTATGTCAAAGGAATGCATCAAAGCTGGCTAGTAGATAAGGCTAAACATCGATTCGGCTTAGACTTTAAAGGGCTGGCGACGATTGAAACTCGTTTTCGATATAACCCGGATGTTAAAAGCTTACCGGCTATGGTCCCAGTGGTTATCCCGCTTTTACTGCTGATGATTCCCGGTATGCTTACGGCTTTATCAGTGGTGCGTGAGAAAGAATTGGGTTCAATTATTAACCTCTATGTTACTCCGGTTACCCGCGCTGAGTTTTTGCTTGGTAAACAATTACCGTATATTGCTTTGGGTATGGTCAGTTTTCTGCTGATGACGTTGTTGGCAGTTACCGTTTTTGGCGTACCGATTAAGGGCAGCTTCCCGGCGTTAGCCTTGGCCGCGCTGATCTTTATTATTTTTTCTACCGGGTTTGGATTATTTGCCTCTACTTTTACCAAGAGTCAGATTGCGGCGATGTTTATGGCAATGATCGGGACGATGATCCCGGCAACTCAATTTTCCGGGATGCTTGATCCGGTGTCTTCGCTGGAGGGGGTCAGTCGTTTAATGGGGGAAGTGTATCCGGCGACACATTTTTTCATCATTAGCCGTGGAATATTTAACAAATCCTTGGGGCTAGGTGATTTGCAGGTAGCGTTTTGGTCAATGTTGCTTGCCGGCCCGGTGATTATGGGTTTGTCTATAATGTTGCTAAAAAAACAGGATGCTTAATTATGCGTTATATTTCTAACATTCGTCGTCTCGGTGTAAAGGAATTATGGAGCCTCTGGCGTGATCCGATAATGCTGGTGTTAATTATTTGGACATTTACCGGCGCAGTCTATATGCATGGTACGGCGATGCCCGATGCTTTGAGTAAGGCCACGATTGCTATTGTAGATGAAGACCGATCTCCGTTATCAGAGCGCATCGTTTCAGCTTTTTACCCACCGTATTTTGTAAAACCGCGGATGATTTCATTAGCTCAGGTTGATCAGGGTATGGATAAGGGTAAATTTACTTTTGCATTGGATATTCCGCCGGAATTCCAGCGCGATGTGCTGGCTGGGCGTTCTCCGGCTGTTCAGCTGAATGTAGATGCTACGCGAATGAGCCAGGCTTTTACCGGTAGCGGTTATATTCAGGAAATCATACTTGGTCAGGTTAGCGAATTTGCTCAGCGTTATCGCGGGAATGCAGCTCTTCCGGTAGAACTGAACTTGCGGGCACGCTTTAATCCTTCATTGAAGCAGTCTTGGTTTGGGGCATTAATGGAGTTGATCAATGTCGTTACTATGCTGTCAATCATTTTGTCCGGAGCCGCGCTGATCCGCGAACGCGAGCATGGCACTATTGAACATCTTCTGGTTATGCCGGTAACTCCGGCAGAGATCATGTTAGCTAAGATTTGGTCGATGGGCCTGGTAGTTTTAGTGGTTACTGCTTTATCGTTAGCACTGGTTGTCCATGGCGCATTAAAGATACCGATTGGAAGTATGGTGTGGTTATTTTTTGTCTGCGCAGCATTGCACTTGTTTGCCACTACTTCTATGGGAATTTTTCTTGCAACGATTGCCCGGAGCATGCCGCAGTTTGGACTGTTGATAGTATTATTATTGTTGCCATTACAGATGTTGTCGGGAGGCATTACTCCGCGGGAGAGCATGCCGGTATTCGTGCAAAGTATAATGCTGACTATGCCGACCACGCATTTTGTGTCCGCCTCTCAGGCAATTCTCTATCGCAGCGCAGGTATTGGCGTAGTCTGGCAGCAGATGATCGCTTTGGCTATAATCGGCATGGTGTTTTTTGCTATTTCATTATCTCAATTCCGTAAGACTATCGGTCAAATGGTTTGATGAAGAGCATAAAAAATTTAGTAAATATTTTAACGCAATGCCAGAGATTAATAAATTCAAGCTTTATTTGTCCTTGACATCGATATATAAGGGGGGATAATATTGATGAACTAACTCACAAAGGAGGTTCTTTGGTGAGCAAGAAAAGATCAGATATTTTAGCCAAATTTTAAATCGCCGCCCAAGTCCAGCAGAGATGCCGTCCTTGGGTTTATTATTATAAAGGATAAAATGTCAGGTAAAAAAAGAATTCTCATTGTTGATGATGAAGAAGATCTTTGTTTCATCTTGTCTAAGAATTTTGAAATTCTTGGGGGTTTTGATGTATCTTACGCTTTGACTGGCCAACAGGCATTGAGCCAGGTAAGAAGCTTTGCGCCGGATTTAGTTTTTTTGGATATTGGACTGCAAGATATAGATGGAATAAGCCTGATCAAAAGAATGCTCGCCTTGAACAGCAATTTGCGGATTATAATTTTGACGGGCAAAGGAACTCATGATTATGTGGAGACGGCATTTAAAGCTGGAGCGGTTGATTTCGCGTTGAAGCCTTGTGAAACTAAAAAATTAATTGCGTTGGTTAAAAAGCATATTCCCGAAGGACCGGAAAATCAAGAGTTGAAATCGCCTAAAACTGCTAGATTCACGAAAATATTATTTCTGGATATCTTAGCTAGTTTTGTTTCTGCTTCAGAAGCTAAAAGTAAATATTTAAAGGGCCACTCTGAAAGGGTAGCGGATTTATCTAAAAAAATCGGACAAAAATTAGGATTCAATCAAGACCAATTGGATGTGCTGGAGTACAGTGCTATTATGCATGATGTGGGCAAGATCGGAGTAAAAGATGAGATCTTGGATAAAGAGGCAAAGCTGACTTTAGAAGAGTGGGAGCAGATTAAGCAACATCCGGTTATCGGCAGCGAAATTATTAATAAAATCCGCCTTTTACGTTTAGAAGCGCCTAACATAGAACATCATCATGAGCGTTTTGACGGAGCAGGCTATCCTGATGGGCTAAAAGAAAAGGAAATTCCTTTAATGGCCAGGATAATCGCGATTGCCGATACTTATGACGCGATAACTTCCAAGAGGCCATACCGAAATCAGAATACCATTGAAGAAGCTGCGCGGGAGATTAAGAAAAACAGCGGTAGCCAATTTGACCCCCAGATAGTCGAAGCTTTTTTGAAGATTATCCAGTAGGTTTACGGTTTTTGATTGCCCCTATTTATTAGAAAGCTTCTTAACGGTATTCACATGAGGTTTTCTTCGGCGTGGGCGTAACTATTTATGTAAATAAGTCCCCCGCTTGATTTTTATTCTATGAAATGGTAAACTTTTTATAAGGGTAAGTAAAGGTATTTTCTCCTCATAGCTATAAGCTAGTTCAAGTAAAGACAACTCTAAAGGGGAGGGTTGTCTTTTTTTATTTTTAAAGAGGCCTTGAATATGAATAATTCTTCGCCGGAAGAAAGAGAACTTTGCGAGCGTATAATTAGCAGTGATACCGTTATTAATAAGATAAGCGATGGCATCACGGTTTCTGATGTTAACGGGTATTTTGAAATATTTAATCTCAAAATGCAGGAGATTACCGGTTATACTAAAGAAGAAGCAAATTCTGCCAAGGATTTTAATGAGCTGATCCACCCTGATTTTAACGATCGTCAAAACATCCTGGCCAGTTTAAGCGAGATTGCTAAAGAAAAGAATTGCCTTGAAGCTGAAACCGCTGTCTGGGCCAAAGATGGGACGAAGAAAATACTCCTTGTGTCGACTTCCTTAATCCGTTATAAAAACCAGGATATGTTTTTAAGTATTTGGCGCGAAGTTACTCAGCGCAGCCATGCACAAAGCGTTTCGGATGAATCTGAAATTATCTACCGGCGGCTTTTTGAAGCCGCTCAGGATGGGATTTTGATCCTGGATGCTGAAACCGGAAAAATTACGGAGGCTAATAAATTCATAACTGATATGCTGGGTTATCCCCGCGATGAACTTTTAGGCAAAAAACTCTGGGAGATCGGAGCTTTTATAAATATCGAAGAAAGCAAGAGTGCTTTTGAGGCATTGCAAGCCCAAGGTTATATCCGCTATGAAAATTTGCCTTTGCAAGCCAAAAGCGGTAGCTTGGTTAATGTGGAGTTTGTTAGCAATGTCTATATCGCTGATCAAAAGAAGGTCATTCAGTGTAATATCCGCGACATTACTGTTCGCAGACGTTTGGAAGAGGAGGAGAACAAGAAATTTAAAGAGATGGCTTTAAAGGATTCCCACACCGGTCTTTACAACTATGATTATCTTAAAGAGGCGCTCAGGGTTAATTTTTCACGCGCAGAGAGGGAAGCTACCCTTCTTTCGATAACCATGATGGACTTGGATTATTTTAAATCCATAAACGATGTTTACGGACACCTTTTTGGGGATTTAATATTAAAACAATTTGCTATGCTGTTAATCGAAACCATCCGTCCCTATGATGTAGCGATTCGTTACGGAGGGGAAGAATTCATTATTATTTCTCCGGATACCAGCAGAGCCGGAGCATTAATTTTAGCAAATCGAATACTAAATAAAGCGCAGTTGTTGGATTTCGGGGATAAAACGCATGTGATTAAATTAAAGTTAAGCTTAGCAGTGGCAACTTACCCAGAAGATAATGTTTGTAATGACCTGGAGCTTTTAGCTTTGGTTGATCAGATTCTGATTAAGGCTAAAGAGAGCGGCGGCAACCGAGTTTATTCCTCTTTGAATATAGGAAAAATTAAAGTTCAAACCCGGGAATCTTCCGATATTCATTTGCTCAAAGATAAAATCGGTAAACTTAATCAGCGGGTGACGCAGAGCCTGGTAGAAGAAACTTTCGCTTTTGCCAAATCGATCGAGCAAAAAGACCATTATACCGGAGAGCATTCTGAAAGAACGATCGGTTATGCTGTGGGTATCGCCCGGAAATTAAATTTATCCCAAGAGGCGATCGGGCTTATTGAGCAGGCAGCCATGCTGCATGATCTGGGAAAGGTTGGGATCAGTGAAAAAATTTTGCTTAAGAAGTCTAAGCTCAGCAATGAGGAATTCACTGAGATAAAAAAACACCCCCAGATCGGAGTAGATATTATCAGGTCAATTAATTCTCTGCATCCGATAATTCCGGCTATTCTTTATCATCATGAGAGATGGGACGGCAAGGGATATCCTTATGGGTTTAAAAAAGAAAGAATCCCTCTGGCCGCCAGGATTATTTCTATTGCTGATGTATATGAGGCGTTGGTTTCTGATCGCCCTTATCGCAAGGCTTACTCAAAAGAAAAGGCGGTCAGCATCGTAAAAAAAGCTTCCGGAACCCAATTTGATCCGGAAATAGTAGAATATCTATTAAAGATCCTATAAGAAAAAGATAAATATTCGTCTAAAGTCTGCCTTAGCTTTCATGAGTAGATTTTCTAAAGCAGTGGATATAAAAGCCGTCGTTTGTTGAATTAACTACCCGGTTGAAATCTTTATTAAAACTATCGATTACTTTTTGTCCTGCCTGGCTATTGTCATTTCTTTCCCAGTTGCTGCCGATTATCCAGATTAAATTATCCGCATTTTTAATTTTAGCTTTAGCGGTTTCGATGTTAATGAACCTACCTTTTTCCACAAAAGGCGTCTTAAAAGTATCATGGAGGGCGCCATTGGGGAAAATAAAATAATGGGGGTACTTAAAGTTATAAAAGCTAAAGGCCGGGTATATCGAAAGATGGGAGATCAAATAAAGATCATTGGGCCGGCCTGATTTTTCCAGGAAGCTTATAGCAGATTTTATTTTTTCTTTAGGGGTTACCCCGATCCTGTGCTGCAGGAAACAAAGGTTAGTTTGCGCATAATAATTAAAAAGCGCATAACAGAGTAAAAATAAAACAACGGCGATTGAAAATATTTTGGCCCATTTTTTTAAGTTTAAAATAGCAAAAGAAACAAGCAGATAGAATAAGGGAATAAAAATAATTAATCCGCGATCCAGCCAGATCGCAAGAATTGATCTGGAAAATAAAAAAGAAATTACTAGCCCAATAGTTAATAGGCTGAATCCGCACCGGTAAACAGGGTTATTCAGCAGCTCTTTTTTTAGGATAAAAATGTAGCCAAAAATAAATATTAAAAATAAATCGTAAAAAATATACACGCCCGTTGCGCAATTATAGCCCATTCCGAAATTTTCAAAAACGTACTTTAAGTTGAGCAGCGGCAGCGTGGGGATGGTATTCCAAAAGCCCTGTTTAATAAACAGGTATTCTTTGGTAAAAGAGGGCAGCCAGTAACTGTAGATTACCAGAATAAAGCTGTAGCAGATTATAATCTTGCCAAAGCTGACTTTAAACAGTGAATAAATAAATTCTGCGCACAAAAGTAAAATAAAGAAATAAGATGAATACAAGCCCAGGATGGAAATTAGAGAAAACTTTAGCCATCCGGCTAGGTTTTTATTTTTTAGGAGGCTTAAAAAATAATAGATATTTAAGACTGCCAATAAACAGCTTAATATGTAGTGCCGCACTTCTTGAGAATACCAGATATGAAAAGGGGAGAGAGCGATTAAAGCGGTAGCTAAATATACTATTTTTTTATCGGTAATAATTTTTTTGAAATTGAAGGTAGCGATTACCGTAAAAACCCCGATGATTACGGAAGGGAGCCTGAGCCAAAATTCATTCGCCGGAAAGATTTTAATCCAATAGTGTAAAAGAAAATAAAATAAGGGCGGTTCGATGAATTTTTGGTGTGTGGGGTGAAAAAAATCCCGGGCCGAGTAAAAAGAAATAATTTCATCATACCAAAGGTCATATTTGGCCAGCTGGTAAGTACGCAACGCCAGGGCAACGGCAATTATCAATAACAGGAAAGCGCCCTCTGCGGACAGCCGTTTGCGGATGGAACAATTAAGACGTTCAAGATTTAAATATTTCATCAGATATTCTTTTGTGTTGGTTCGGGAAAGAATCATCCAAGCCAGCCAGGTGTTTTAACAAATAGAATATATCCAAGATATTGATTTTTTGGGAAAGATTTTGTTTTTCCCGGATGTTTTTACCGCTGATAATAAAAATGGCATTTTCTTTGGTGTGAATGGGGCCGTTTTCAGTTTTTCCTGTTTTCCAGGCGGAGATGCCATGATCGCTGGCGACTAAAATTACCCAATCTTCTGAAAGCAGGGGAAACATCTCGCCGATTTTTTTATCGATATATTTATAGATATTAGCGATAGTTTTTACCTTGGCTGGAGAGCTGTTATCAACAGGAAAATAGAGATGCTCAAGAATGTCCGGACCGCCTAGGTAGAGAGAGAGGAATTCTACCTGGGGGTCGTTGGAGATGATTTCTTTAGCAATTTCAAAGGGGTATTTTGTAATTGCGTAAATGATGGGAGGCAGTAATCCGGCGTCGATTACCAGAAAAGGTATATTTAAAGCCGGCTGAAAAGGAGATAATTTGTTTTTTTTGATTACTTTAGAAGCCATTTCCCGGATATCATTTTGCATATCATCCCTATATTTTTTGACCCGGTCCGCAGGCAGATTTAAAGGAAAACCGTTTTTCGACATTTCTTCGCGCAGTTTAAAGTAGTTGGGAGTAAACATGGCGTCAATTTTTTTACTATAATCGGCTGGAAAAATCAATTTTTTTTCATCAGTAAAATTAAATAATAAGTCGGGCATGTATTTTTTTAAAAAATACCAGGGGAGAGCCCACTGGGAAAGCATATAGCCGTCTATTTTCTCTATCGGCCAGCTACCTAAAAAAGCAATAAAAGCGCTCTTAACACCATGATCGCTTAATAAATTCCATAATGCGGGAACTTTGCGCTGCTGAGAAGAGCACATTAACACCAGCCGTCCGTCAATTACGTTAACAAAACCCCGCATGCCGTGTTCTTCTGCGGATTTCCCGGTCAACATGCTTACCCATATTTCCTGCGACCAAAATGACTCGGTAGCCGTTTGCCCGGCAACTCCATGCTCGATTAATTTTTTAAAGTTAGGCAACTCTCCGGATTCTATCAGCGGGTTAACCACATCCCAGCTTGCGCCGTCAATACCGATAAATAAAACCTTCTGAGAGGCATGAGCCGTACCAGGTGTTAAACTTAATAGGCTGATCAAGATTAAGACCAGAATAATTGTTTTTCTTTTTGCGTTCATCGGGATATCTCTTTTAAGGATTTAACATTTTGTAATGAATAAGACAGCTCATTCTCGGATAACTCTGATAAAAAATAATTTTTCCATCTTTTAGGTTTTTGATATTGGCTGCCGGGAATATACCGGATAGACTTTTTGGCATATAAAAAAGGCAGAGAGGTATCTATCCTTTTCACAAAACCTAATTCTTTGATCAGGGATGCCTCCTGAAAATCATTGAGCCCCAGGCAGTGGTAGTTTTTATTTTTAGATACCAGTCCTTCATTTTTTAAGTGATTTAGGAATTTAACCCTTTTCATTTTACGCAGACTTAAATTTTCTCTTAATCTCAAGCCAAAAGGTATCCCGATAGTAGAAATTCTGGGTTCTCGCAGGAACTGTTGATAACAATAGAGTATTTGCTTTAAGTCTTTCCCATGAACAACGGCCTGGATTTTTAGGGAGGTATTCATTTTAGTGATGGAATCGCAAAATTTTAAAGTTGAATAAACCGTGGATTTGGTATCACCCGGTTTATCCGGGGCGACTACTTCATCAGGGTTGATGAGCTCAATCGCCCGAAAGAGATCACTAGGCGATACGGGCCTGCGTAATTCATAGCTGGAATTATCTAAAACTATGGATTTACCTGCTTGAGATTGATTTTTCAAAAAATTTCTATAGGGATCGCAGGCCACGACCAGGTGCGCCAGGGCCATTTCGAAATCGCTGTATTGAGAAAAAATATGATAATAGTTAACCGGACAGATTATTGCCAGGTCCATAAAGACTCCCTAATTTTAAGGCAGCATATATTCTAAGCCAAGATAAACAGGCGGTAAAATTCGATAAAGTGTTTATATAATGATAGTTTACATTGTAACACATACAACTGACCGGAGCTTGTTTTTTGTGCGACAGGTTACCGGCATCCAGGATATTTCCTGAGCAATCGCCTTTTATCGCGCAATTCCAGATTTTCCCTTGAGGGGTTATGTGCAAGGCGGAATTGCCTATCCGGCAATCGATATTCTTTGGTGAAATAATATTTTTTTCTAAAAAGTCAGCGTAGGAAATCAAAAAAGTCCTTTTTACCGGATCAGTAGGCAATGTTTTTATATATTTTCTAAAAACATTGATTATCGGCAGCAACTCTTCTTTTTCGAGATTTTGGGAAAGGGAGGAGTTTTCATTAAACAATTCTTTTCTGCTTTCAGCGATGCCGATACCATATGAAAAATTTAATTTATGTTTTATACGGTTGCTTTTAACGAAAGAGAGGATCTCTTGGAAATTTCCGATATTGTATTGAGAGATAGTAGTAAAGAAGCCTAATTCTAAATAATTTGAATTCTCTTTGGTTAAATTTGCTAATAATTCAATGGTTTTCAGGGTAGATTGGAATGCCCCCTGGCGCCCCCGCATTAGGTCATGCGTTGCGCCGACTCCGTCCAAACTGATGTTTAAGAATGTTTTATTCTGGTATTTTCTGTTCAACTTGCAGATTAATTTAGAATCTTCATAAATTTTTTCAGGACAGGTAGCCGAGACCGGGATAGTGATAACCAGGGGTTTTAAGTGTTCCAGGCAGGCAGAATAAATATCTGTTAAATCCGTCCGCAGGAAAGGATTCCCTCCGGTAAGGGTGACCCAAATAATATTTTCTTTGGATATTTTTTTAATTACTTGCAGCCATTGCTGGGTGTTTAGTTCTTTTTTGCCGCGGCCATTTTCCCAGATGTTGCAGGTTTTGCACGCCGAGTCACATTTGAAGGTTAAGCTGAATACGCAAGAAAAGAAATACCGGTGATTGTTCAGCCAGATAAAAGGAAGCTTGGACAGAAAAAATAATTTTTTTCGCAAATTTTGTTTAATCAAATTAGCCATTTCCAAGCCGTTTAATTAATAAATTTCCCAGGGCCATAAAATGATCCCCGGTATGAATTAAATCATATCTTAATATCGCGGTAATTAACTTAAAGACTTTTTTATAAAATGGATCGTTAAAAGCGGCGAGCAAGTGATAATTTTTATATAAAAGGTTGCTTTGATAATACATTTTAATTTTTAGGGAAGCTGGATAATCTAACCCGGAAACAACCGGTTTTATTTCTACGCATTGGCTGCTTTTTTCCCAATCCGCTCCGCCTTTGCGTTTTTCCGAGATTTGCTCCCAGATGGGAGTTTGGGGGTAGGCGATAAAATAATTAAAGATCGCCGCATTCAAGCCGAGCTCCCGGGTTTTTTTTACGGTTTGGCAATCCTTTTGATAATTACTATAAGGAAGGCCCAGGATGAATTGGCCGATAACTTTTATTCCCGCTTTTTGCAGGTATTTGACAGTAGCGGTTATATCTTGAAGGGTCTCGCCTTTATTTAGATTTTCAAATACTTCTTGGTCCAGGCTTTCAATGCCGATGCTTATATATTCGCAGCCTGCTTTTTTCATGAGGCTGAGAAGATTAAAATTCAAGGTATCTGCCCGGAATCCATTTACGCATCCCCATTTTAAATTCCAGGTATTTTTTAATAATGCTTCGCAAAACTCCGCAACCCTTTTTTCATCTAAAGTGAAATTATCGTCTTTTATCCTGAAATTCTTTATCTGGTGTTTCTTTATGGCTGCTTGAAGCTCATCGATAACATTGGCGATCGTACGGCTGCGCCATTGGGACCCGGATACTTTTGGCACGACACAATAGCTGCATTGGTATGGGCATCCTCTGCTGGTAACTAAAGGGTAGGACTTGACACCTTGTTTCTTAATTGAATCGAAAACTTCATAGTTCGGATAGGGGAGAGCGTCCAAATCTTTGATAAAAGAGTATTGGGTATATTTTATTTGGCCGGCGTATTTATAGACAATGCCTTCCACCTCATCCAGGGATTGCTGGCCGGCCAACGCTTTGACTAATTCTAAGAAAGAATTTTCTCCCTCGCCAATTATCCCCGCGTCGAAGATCGGGTATTGTTTGATAAAATCTTCTTTTAGTAAAGTTACTCCCGGTCCGCCGCCAACGATTATTTTACTTTTATCATGCTGTTTGATGATCCTGGCAATTTTAACGGCTTCCGGTAAAGTAGCCGTTTTTATGGAAATTCCGATGATTGGTGAAGAAATAGCTTTTAGCCGGGATAGAAAGTTTGCAGGATAATTATTAAAATCGATTACTTCCGGATCGAATCCTTTAGAAATTAACGCCCCCGCCAAATACCCCAGGCCGGTATTTAAGCCTTCCAGGGTGCCTTTAGGGTCAATGAGAGTGATTCTTAGCATGTTGTTTTTTGAATATCCGATATTAAAATTTTATATTTACCGTGTTTAGTCAAAGGTAAGTCTTGGACCAATTGGACAGTAACTTCAATTTTTTCCCGGAGAGCTTCCTGGATCCTGACGGCAATTTCTTTTTTAAACGTTTCATCGATATTTCTGCGCGCCACTATGAATACGATAAATTTATCATAGTCTTTTTGGATTATTTTATAGCGGTAAATTTTTTCCGTAAATTCGTCGGTATTAAAATAACTGTCCTTTTGGATGCTATCTAAAACTTGACGGGGGGAAATAAGCTTACCTGAAGGGAGGATAACAAAATCGTCATTGCGGCCTTCGATTTCCAGGATCTTAGAGAATTCTCTGCCGCATTTACATTTTGTTTTTGGCCCCCGGATACCAATGTCTCCGGTGGCATAACGGATAAGCGGCATGGCTAAATTGAATAAAGAGGTAATTACAATCATGCCGCGTTCTCCGGGCTGCGCGGGAGTCTGGTCATCTTTGAGAATTTCTACGATTAGGTAGTCATCGTCAACATGGTATCCGCCTCCTTGAGGGCATTCCCAGGCGATCCTGGTAAATTCAGATAATCCGTATTCATCTAACAGCCTGCAGTGGAAGGTGGCTTCCAGGAATTCCCGCATTTGGCGGGTGACTGTTTCGCCGTGGGTAATAATGAGCCGGGGTCTGATCGGCAGTGAGTTCTTTTTGACTTCTTTAGCGATGGAGTATAGGGTAGAAGGAAAACAATGTATGACCGTGGGTTTCATTGAAATTAATTTTTTAATTTGGGTTTCCACCGGTTCAGTAAAAAGAATCAGGTTTTTTTTCATTAAGCCCAGATGCTCCCAGAGTTTTTTCTTTTCAAAAGGTTTATACCAAAAGTATGCCATCCTGTCCCAGGGCTTAAGCTGATGTATAAAAAAAGCCCGCGCATAAATGGCCTCAACATAATCGTAATTTTGCAAGTCATAATAAGTTACCATGGGGATGCCGCTGGAACCCGAGGAGTCTTTTTTGATACACTTTTTGACCGCTGTTCCTTGAGCGATAAAGTCCGGCAGGTTAGCTACCACCAGTTCATTATTGATAATAGGCAGCAGTTTTAAATCTTCTATTCCTTTGAATTTATCAGGATCAAGGTTGAGTTTATTGAATAGATGATGATAAAAATTAACGTTCTTTCCAGCATAGCGCAAAATAAACCGTAATTTTAAGTTTTGGAATTTATTCAACCGGTTAAAATCCCACCACTGTTGTATAAAAAAAGCCTTGATTAAAAAATAGAATTTTCTGATTATCATTTTTTGCGCCTTTATTGTTTAGTGGTATTAATTGCCGGCCACTTAAGCAGATCCCTGCCCCGGAAATTATCGCATAGCCCCAACATTAAAGCGTATGCTTCGATAAGCATTAATAAAATTATTGAAACTACCTTGGTTAAATTCAGATTATGCCGAAGCAGGAATTTATGCCAAATTTTAAGGTCGCGGGTCGAGGCCCGGTAGTTTCTTTTTAAAGAATAATTAATATATTGCGCTGAAATCCTCCTTCTTTGGGATAAGTATTCTTTCCAGCTCAGCGGAACGCGGGTGTAAACATGCTTAGAAGGCAGATACTGGATTTTAAGCCCGCTTTTTGAAACCAGTTCTTCGATAATTAGATCATCTAAGCCTACCAACGGTAAATTAATGAATCTTTTTTTGAATCCGATTACCTCACTTATTTTAGGTTTGATTAAAGACAACTGGTGATGTAAGTCCCACAGAGTATTGATGATTCGTCTTAGAGTAGCTGAAGGGATGCGTTCTGGGTCCAGAGGCCCGATGCGTGGACCGATCATTCCGATCTCAGGATTCTCGGCTAGAGCGCAGGTGAGATTTTTTAATACATCCTCACCGAGAATAACATCCATGTTAGATATAATGCAGAAGTCATACTTTGATTCTTTCAGGAATAAATTTATGGCATTGATTTTGCCGATTCTTTGAGGGTTGCAGATTATTTTACAATCCAAAAATCCGGCCTGGTTTATCTCAAGTTGCAAGCGCTCTTGATCAGCCGGTGATAATTCGTCAAAAATGAAGTAAATTTGAAGAGGAATATTCTGATCGAATAAACGGATATTTTTCAAAAAGCTTTCGAAGAATTTAGGGAAATTATTAACTTCTAGATAACCGATAACACCTATGCTTATGCCGTTGTGAATATTCATTTAGGAGCGTTAAAGTTTTAATAAGGCGTAAAATCAACTATGGGAAATACCTCTTGATATAAATCCGCGTTTTGGAACTCTAACAAGGTTATTGGCCAGGAGTATGGCAATCCAAATACGGTATCAAATTTCTTAGTGACGAAACTTACTAAAATGGGCACGACATTATCTTTTTCAGCAAGCCGTTGAAAAAATGCGCGGTTGATTTTCATAAGTAGAATATAAATAGCCCATCTTGATAATTGCGGCTGAAAAACAAGCTTTGCGTAGCGCTTGTTTCTTAAAATATCAATTATTTTATCTAAAACGGCTTCTTCCATGGCTAAGGATAATTTGTTTTGCCTGCGTTGAGTATAAATACCCCCGAACCTAAAAACCGGTAAATTAACCGGGATTTTATTCTTTACGATAAATTCAACCAGCTCTTGGCGGAGAGCATCAAATTTATTAAATATCCTTTGGTTGGAATTGAAATATTCTCCGATATCCTGCATGATCATTTCGATATCCGTGATAATTTGTTCTCCGAAATTGTTCAAAACCTCAGGTTCCAGATAAATAGACTTGAAATTTACTCCCTGGATGAACTTATTTTTAGCGGTGAAATCTAAAATGGGGTGGATTTGACTGCGGTTTATGCCTTGGACAACCGTGGTATGCAGCGTAGCTTTAAGGCCTAAAGCGGCGATATTCTCCAGGGCTTGCAATTTTAAATTTAGTTCGCCAGGGTTATCCCTTAATAGCGCATAAGTTTTAGGATCGAATCCGTCAAAAGATAAAAAAATAGTTTCTAACCCGGAATCTTTTAAACCCTGCAGGAAATTTTTGTCCGCCAATTTCAGGCCGTTGGTAAAAACTACCGGGGTATTACCTGATTTTTTCGTAGCTTCAATTATTCCCCTCAGGTTGTTGTGTAAGGTCGGTTCTCCTCCGAAGAGGATGATCGATTTATTTTTGTTACGGATTTTACCCAAAAAACTTATAAAATTATTAAAGTTAAAATCCGGTAACTTATCCTTATCCCGTTCGTAGCATATTTTACAGTTTGTATTGCAGGTTTTATTTACAAAGAAAAGGAAGGAAGGTATTTCCTCCCAATTAATGATATCTTCAAAGGTAAATTTTTCCTTCCCCAGTTCTACTTTTAACTTTGGCCAGTTTCTAGGAAGGAATTCTTTTTTCCATTGTCCGGGGTAGCCGTTTTTGGAAATAATTCTTTCGAAATCTTTGTTTTCAGCCGGGCAATGCCCCGCAAAACGCAGGTATTTATCCTTGTGGAAGGCAGCGGGGGCTAACCGCAGGCAGGATGGGCAGAAAGAAGCTCCCTTAAGATTTATTCCTGAATCGGCGTAAGTTTTAGTTGAAGTTGACAAGTCTATCCTTAAAGAGGCTTTAATTTTTTTTACAACCGGAGGATTTATTTATATCCGGCAGTTTAATTCCATCTAGTTATAATGTTACTTAGATAAGGTGTTTATCCGACTCCTGGCTAGCGGCGGGTTTTTGTTGATATATGAAATAATCCGGTTTCAGGAGGGGGAAATTCTGCAATTTGAGCCAAGTTTAGCGCGCATTTATCTGATCTTCTAACGGAATAGCTGTAGGTGTAAAGTAAAAGCTTTCGATAATGCCAACTCCGGTTTTAGAAAATTCAAAATTGATAAACTTATTTATGTCGCTTTGGGCAGGATCTTTTACCACTTGCTTGAGCACATTCAATAGGACTGTTTTTTCTTTTCCATCTTGATCAACAATAGTCAAAAAATCAATATTGATGAAATCTTTTTTAGAAATTAATCCGGTTTTTGCTCCGATCACTCCCAGGCCCAGAGGATCATTTTCAACTTTTTGGATTACCTCTTCATCGGTGGCTGCTAATTCCGTGCGGGCAATATCATCGCCTCCTAAAAGGATTTTTAAGAATTCTAAATCCTGAGAATTAGTTGTTTGTTTGGCGTAGATATTAATTTTGCCATTTACCTGGGGGTTTATTTCCTGCCATTCGTTTATTTCTCCCGAGAGGGCTCTTTTTAATGTATCCCACTCTACTTTTTTAGCAGCGGCGGTTTTGTGAACGATAAAGTTGACTCCTGAATAAGCTAACTCCAAAATTTTAGCATTCGGAAATTTCATCAACAGTTCCATGGATTCTTCAGGGTTAAGCGTCCTGGATATATTTGCGATATCGCAGCTGCCGTCTAGTAAATTTTTAAATCCTTGGGTTGAGCTGGTGCTTTTAACCTGAATTTTTATTTCGGGGTTGGTTTTAGTAAATTCTTCAGCAAATAGAGAGGTAAAATCCAACATGGCCAGCGAACCATCGATATTAATTGTTGTTTCCTGAGCCAGGAGTTTTCCGGTAAAGGAGTTTTCTTTAGCCGGCAGGAGGAAGAGCATTAAGAATGAAATTAAAATTATACTTAATTTTTGTCTATGCATGGTTATTCCCATCCTTAATCAGCTACTGGTTTATTAAAGTAACTGATTAATATTGTGCCATAATCAGGTTTATTTGTCAATAATTCTATTAATTGTTTTGCGGCTGTTTTATGGGCCAAACTGCTGTTTTTTTGATCGTTTGGGAATAATTTAATTTTTAGCCCGGAGATACCGGTTGGACGGTTTTTATATACCAAACGGATAGATGATCGGCTTAAATTTGTTAATCGAATTCTAATTTTTAAATTTTCAGCCACTTTTAAGCGGTTACTTACCGAATTTGTTTGATAATTTCTGGATTGTGGTTATAATTAATTTAAAGGGTTAAGATTAATCCGCGTGTTTTTAAGGAGCAAATTAAAGCTAAGGAGGATTATTCCTTTTAATTATAGAGCAGCTAGCAGATTTCTTCTTTATTATTAGAAATAAACGCAGTTTAATTAAACTAGCCGCAATTATCTGAAGCATTCGGTAATAGCGTAGCTGGTTTAAGATAGGCAGTGTGAGAGATCTCCCACCCCATAAAAAAAATATTTCTCAAAAACTCATCAGGCATGTTAAGCAGCTGCGGCAATGCCGGAAGTGCCGGGAAATGTATCCTCCGGTAGTTAGCGGGGGGGCGGTAGTCAGCAAAGTTTTATTGGTGGGGCAGGCGCCCGGGGATAAAGAACCTAAGCTTGGCCGGCCTTTTGCCTGGACCGCGGGGAAAACTCTTTTTGGCTGGTTTAACCAAGCCGCGGGAATAAGCGAGGAACAATTTCGCGCTTCTATATATATGGTTGCTGTCTGCCGTTGCTTTCCCGGGAAAAATCCTGAAGGCGGAGACCGGGTGCCTTCGCCGCAGGAAGTATCAAGGTGCTCCGTTTGGCTTAAACGTGAGTTTGATATTTTACATCCCACTTTAGTAATCCCGGTCGGTAAGCTGGCAATTTCTCAATTTCTTCCATTACAAAAACTTGATCAAATCATCGGGCGCCGGTTTAAAGTTACTTACGCCGGGCATAACCTTGATCTTATTCCTTTGCCCCATCCTTCAGGAGCTTCTCCTTGGCATCGCCAAGAGCCGGGTAAGCGCCTGCTCAAGAAAGGTCTAAAACTTATTGTTAAACATAAGTCTTTTAATTTTAAAAAAGGCAGTACAATATGAATTTTCAACTTAAATTCGAATTTATCGAGTTGGATAACCTGCTGAAAGTGTTAGAATTGGCCGCTAGCGGCTCAGAGGCTAAACAAATTATTTTATCCGGGGAAGTTAAGGTTAACGGCCAGGTGGAAAGCCGTATCCGCCGGAAACTGTATCCTGGGGATTTCGTGGAATTCCGGCAGCAGCAGATCAGTGTTGTAAAATAGCCGGTGTAAATTAAAAAAAGTAATAATTTCGGGAATAAAATTTAAATTTTTACGTCTAATCTATGGAAAACCGGATGGATGAAGATATTCTTTATATTGAACAGTTCCTGGGTGGAGAGATCAGGGGGTTTGAAATGCTGGTCAGGAAATATCAGAACCGGGTTTTAAATATTGTTTATTCGCTGATCGGGCAAGATCAGGAGAGCGAAGATATCCTGCAGGAATCATTTATGAAGGTTTATCATAATTTAAAGTTTTTTAGGCGGCAAAGCCAATTTCCGACCTGGCTTTACCGGATTGTTGTAAATACCGCATATGATTATATGCGTAGAAGGAAAAATTTTATCAGTGATGAAGGCATTTTGGAGATGAGCGCGTCTGCCGCCAAAGGGCCCCGGGATGTTCTGTTAACTCAGGAGAAGGAAGCGATGATCCAGGCGGCCTTGGGTAATATCCCGCTTAAATTCAGGGCAGCGGTAGTGCTTAAAGACATTGAAGGCTTAAGCTATGCGCAAATATCCGAAATTTTACATTGCAGCATCGGGACAGTAGAGTCAAAGATTTACCGGGCCAGGCAGTTTCTTAAAAATGAATTGTTTAAGTTAGCAGGAGAATAAGCATGGAAAAATGCGCAAAAATAAAAAGATTATTGTCGCGTTATCTGGATAAAGAAACTGCCGCTAGCGATACATCTTTAGTTCAAGAGCATCTGGATAGCTGTATTTTTTGTAAAAAAGAATTAGCTCAGCTTGTACGGGCCAAGGAATTTGTTTCGGGAAAAGTCCGCCAAATCCTTCCGCCGGATTATCTGGTTTGCCGTTTAAGGGAAAAAATCGCAAGTCAAAAGCAGGCTGAAGAAAAATTTTCTTGGGTAGCGGGTATGGGGATCCTTTCCCGCAGGCTGATCCCGGTTCCGGTTACCGCGGTGTTATTATCTTTGGTGCTTATGATCTTAAGTTTTCAGCAATCCGCCAGCAGTTATTCTTTAGAGGAACATATGTTAAGCGGTAATCAAACGACACTAATCACGGCTGCAGGATTGATATTGGGAACGCAAAGTTAAACCGGAGGTGGTCAATGAATAGGAATGCGCTATATCTGGCAATTTTTGCAGTTTTATGTGTTTTAGCTGGAGTTTTAATGGGAGCAAGCATAACTAAATGGTCGAATCTTCCGGGGCCGGGCCGGGACAAACCGGATTTCCGGAAAAAAGCCGAATATTTTATGGGCTATGGATCAAAAGAACGCAAAGATAGAAAAAGCGGCGGACCGATCGAGATGCTCGCCGCTAAACTTGAGTTAAGTACTGACCAAAAAGTAAAAATTACCGGGATTTTAGAGAAATCACGCCAGGAGATTGATCAGGTGGGGGATGGCGTCCGCAATGCGATCACACAGATTAAGGAAAAAGGGGATCAGGAGATCATGGCTATGCTTAACCCTAAGCAACAGGAAAAGTTTAAAGATTTACTGGCTGAGCTTAAGCGAAAGCACGATCTTAGGAAAGGAAGAGGCCAGTTACCTCCTTTCGGTGAAAGATTCACCTCACCGCGGGAATAATGGTATAATTTCAACCGGGAAACTAAAGTGGTTTTTTATTGCGTCTTAAATTGTAAGGAAATAATCTTAAAAAGATGAAAAGATTTATAAACAGCGTAATAATCATCTTGTCCCTAAGTTTTATTTCGCCGGCCTTTTGCGCTGAGGAAATTTTAACTTGGGATGGCTGTCTTGCCGAAGCAGGAAAGAATAATCCGGAACTGATTTCTGCGGTAGAAATTATTAACCAGGAAAAAGCGGGTAAGGATATAACCGCAAGCGCGCTTTACCCTCAGATCAGCACTAATCTGGGTGTTGCTACCAGAGGGGCGACTTCCACGAGTGTTGCTACCGGAGTTAAAACCAGCACAACTACTGATACTTATTCTTATGGGGTCAGCGGAACCCAATTATTATTCGATGGTTCTAAAACCCGTAACAATGTGAAATCTGCTGCGGAGAATATCAAGGCCGCGCAGCAGGGTTACCGTTTTACCTCCAGCCAGGTAAGATTGAGTTTACGGACCGCGTTTATTAATTTATTAAAAGCGCAGGAATTAATCCAGGTGGCCGAAGACATTGTTAAAATCAGAAGGGACAATTTGGAATTAATAACTTTGCGTTACCAGTCCGGGCTGGAACATAAAGGAGCTTTGTTGACTGCCGAGGCAAATGTGGCGCAGGCAAAATTTGAATTGGCACAGGCTAAACGGGATGTTGGGTTAGCGCAAAGGCAATTAACCAAAGCCATGGGGCGGAAAGAATTTAAGCTGATGTCGGTTAAAGGGGATTTTACGATTAAAGATGCGGCTAAAGAAAAACCTGATTTTGAGGTGATCGTTAAAAATAATCCTTCTCTGCTGCAGGCGCAGGCCAAGAGAAATGCCGCTTCTTTTAGCTTAAAAGCTGCCTACGCTAAATTTTTCCCCCAGTTATCCGGTAGCGTCGGAGCGGATCGGTCAGGTTCGCGCTGGCCGCCGAAAGATAAAAGCTGGGATGCCGCTTTAAGCTTGACTTTGCCTTTATTTGAGGGCGGATTGAAAGCCGCGCAGGTCACCCAGGCTCAGTCGGTCTACCGGCAGGCAGAAGCCGATGCAAGAGATATTAAGGATAGCGCGGTTGTCAGCCTTGAGCAGGCTTGGGCGGCATTGCAGGATGCCGATGAAACAGTGGAAGTCCAAAATAAATCTTTGGAGGCGACAGTTGAGCGTTCTAAAATTGCTGAAGCGCAGTATTCCACGGGTTTTATTACTTTTGACAGCTGGATAATTATTGAAGATAATCTGGTCAGCGCGAAAAAATCATTTTTGAACGCCCAGACTGATGTTTTGCTGGCAGAAGCCAATTGGATTCAAGCGAAAGGAGAGACATTAGAATATGCGCAATAAAAAATTCATTATTATTTTAGTGATTTTAATATTAGCAGCCGTAACGGCAGCCGTATCCCGGATGGTCTTCAAAAGGGATAAAAACGGCGGCGAAGTGATTAAAGAGGTAAAACCTGTACCGGGCAGTATCTACAATATTGTCTCTACAACCGGGACAGTTTTACCTAAGAACAGGCTGGAGATAAAACCTCCGGTTAGCGGAAGGATTGAAAACATCTTGGTTCAGGAGGGAGAGAAAATTAAATCCGGCCAAACTTTGGCTTGGATGAGTTCAACGGAAAGGGCAGCCTTGCTTGATGCGGCTCGCGGCCAGGGGGAGGAGACCCTAAAATACTGGCAGGAAGTCTATAAAGCTATTCCTTTGATATCGCCGATTGACGGAGAAGTTATCGTCGCCACCGTTCAACCTGGTCAAACGGTGGCTACCTCCGATGCGATCGTAGTATTATCGGATCAGCTTATCGTGCGGGCCCAGGTAGATGAAACGGATGTAGGCAAGATTAAACTTAACCAAAAAGCGCAGGTTAGCCTGGATGCGTATCCGGATATTAAAATTAATGCGCTGGTCGGCCATATTTATTATGAATCTGAGACGGTAAATAATGTAACGATCTATAAAGTTGACCTGATCCCTGAAAATGCCCCGGAATTTTTCCGTTCCGGGATGAATGCTTCAGTGGATTTTCGAGTTGAAGGTAAAGAAGATGCTTTACTTTTGTCGATCGAGGCGGTGCATAAAGAAAATAATGAGAATTATGTTTTATTGAAGCAGGAAGGCAGCCAAAATCCGATCAAGCGTAGTATCGTTTTAGGCATTACCGATGATAAGAATTATGAAGTTGTTTCAGGGCTGACTGCTAATGATACGGTAATTATTTCAACCAAAGAATATGTTTTCCCGGTTGATAACAGCAGTTCGGGCAGTAATCCGTTTTTGCCCAAGATGCCCGGCGCAAAGAAAAACAAAAGTTAATCGATTAAAATGATCAAAGCAAAACATTTATATAAAACCTATCAAATGGGCAGCGTTAAAGTCGCAGCCTTAGCCGATGTGTCGCTGGCAATATCTTCCGGTGAGTTTGTCGCGATTATGGGTGCTTCCGGTTCCGGTAAGTCGACTTTGATGCATGTGCTGGGGCTTTTGGACCGGCCGGATTCCGGAGAATATTTCTTAGGCCAAGAGGATATGACTAAACTTACGGATAAGGAATTAGCTTTAGTGAGAAGCCAGCTGGTGGGTTTTGTTTTCCAACAGTTCCATTTATTGCCCAAGATGACCGCCCTGGAAAATGCGGAATTACCCTTGATCTATGCCGGGAAAAGGCATTTAAAGGAAAGGGCTAAAAAAGAAATCGAAGAAGTCGGCTTAAGTGAAAGGATGTTCCACCATCCTAATGAAATGTCCGGCGGCCAGCAGCAAAGAGTAGCCATTGCCAGGAGCCTGGTTAATGAGCCTCCGATCATTTTTGCCGATGAGCCTACCGGTAATCTTGATTCTAAAAGCAAAGCAGAAATAATCGCGATATTGAAAAAACTCAATGATCAAGGTAAGACGATTGTTATTGTTACCCATGAGAGTGAAATTGCTGCTTTCGCCAAAAGAATTATTACTATGCGCGATGGACAGATTATTTCCGATAAAAAGGTTTATGCCGGAGTAAATATTCCGAGATCAGGTCTTGCTGAAACTGAGAATTTAGTTAAAGGGGTTTTGTCTAAATCTGACAGCGCGATAAAAGGTGGAATGAAATTTTTTGATTACCTCAAGCAAGCGGTGGCTGCGATGTTGTCTCATAAAATGCGTTCATTATTATCGATTTTAGGGATCCTGATTGGCGTAGCCGCGGTGATCACGATGCTGGCGATCGGCCAGGGCGCCAAAGCGTCCATAGAAAAGCAGCTTTCATCATTGGGTTCCAATCTTCTGATTATCCGGGCCGGAGCTCCCCGGTCAATGGGAATAGCTCTGGAGGCCGGCACCGCTACACGTTTTACCCTGATCGATGCAGAAGAAATCAAGAAGCTTGATGCTTATGTCAAGGATGTCAGCCCTTCAGTAAGGAGCAGGTCTCAGTTAGTTTATGGAAATAAAAACTGGAATACAGCGGTTGAAGGCGTGGGAGTCAGCTATGCTCAATTACGCGCTTGTGTTCCGACCATCGGAAGATTTTTTACCGAAGAAGAAGTGAGAATGAGGAATAAAGTTGCTTTGTTGGGCGCTACCGTAGTTAAAGAGCTTTTTGGCGCCGCTAATCCCATCGGTGAAACTATAAAAATAAACCTGATGAACTTTAAAGTGATCGGTATTTTGCCGGTGAAAGGTTCATCCGGTCCTATGGATCAGGATGATACCGTATTGATTCCCGTAACTACTGCTATGTATAGAGTTTTCGGTAAACAATATATCGATTCTATCTACGTGGAAGCCACCGGGCCGGATACACTTGATTCCGCCGAAGAACAAATTAGCAAGCTGATAGTAAAACAACATCGCCTGGTCACCAAGGATCAGCAGAATTCCTTCCAGATCCGGAATATGTCGGATATTAAAAAAACCCTGGAATCTACTACTCAGACCATGTCTCTTTTGCTTGGCGCGGTTGCGGCGATCTCGCTCTTGGTGGGGGGAATAGGTATTATGAATATTATGCTGGTCTCGGTAACCGAGCGTACGCGTGAAATCGGCCTGCGCAAGGCGATCGGAGCTAATAATAAAGATATCATGACTCAGTTTTTGATCGAAGCGGTATTAATGTCATTTATCGGAGGTTTAGCCGGCGTTTTGCTGGGCAGCGGTACATCGGTATTGGTATCTATTGTAGCGGGTTGGTCGGTGCAGGTTTCTTTGTTTTCGGTTGTTCTGGCTACTGTTTTTTCACTGATAGTCGGAGTAATCTTCGGGCTTTGGCCGGCAAAACAGGCTGCTCAGCTTAATCCCATCGAGGCATTAAGATACGAATAACATCTCTAAAAAAAACAAAAGGAGTGGCAAGATGAATAAAATAAATACTTTAAAAAAATTATCTTTGATCCTAGGTTTAAGTCTGGTTATTTTTATGCAATCCACCAGCGCCTTTGCCCGTCCGCCGAAGATGGGGGGCGGTCCTGCGGGCGGCTCGCCTCATAGAGGGCCGCAGGGTTTCTTGCACCGGCAGGAGCACTACCGTTACCATGACGGTAGATTTTATCAGTCAATATTTTTCGGCCTGTTTGAGGTCCTCCTTAATATCCCGCCCGCAGGAGCGGTAATCACGCTGCTTCCGGCCGGGCATCGGATAATAGCGGTAGGAGGGACTACTTATTATTACTATGATAATATTTATTATGTGGCTTGTCCTTCAGGTTATATGGTTGTGCCGGCGCCGGCAGTTGATTTAAACAATGCTCCTGTTTTGCCTGCTGTTATCTCTTCCCGAGAAATATACCAAAAAACAGCAACCGTTAATGTCCCTAATGCAAATGGCAGTTATACTCCGGTTACCTTGATTAAGCAGGAAGATGGTTATCTCGGTCCGCAAGGAGAATATTACCCGGGTCATCCGACCGTATATCAATTAAGAGTTTTGTACGGCAGGTAGTTTATAGAAAAAAGGAAAAGATAAAATCAATAAATAAACGGAAAAATAGCGGTATGTCTTTAAAGATAAAAAATCAGTTGTATCTGTTGAGTTTTATTTTGTTTTTCCTTTCCGGCTGCGCCAGTGTACGGCACGCTGTCCCGGCAGATTTGTTAAATAGCGCGCAGGTTTATGGAATGCAGGATATCCGGGCTTTTAGCGGAAGCCCAAGCGATGCTTTCAAAAATGATTTTATTGAATTACTGGAGCAGGCGCAACAAGACAATCCTTCTATTTTTAATTTTAAAGCCCCGCGGATTACTTATTCCATGCTGGCTATTTCGGGCGGGTCAGCCAACGGCGCTTACGGAGCCGGATTATTAAGCGGCTGGTCTTACGCCGGCACCCGGCCAGTTTTTAAGGTTGTTACCGGGATAAGTACCGGAGCAATAATTGCGCCGATCGCTTTCTTAGGCAGTAATTACGATAATCAATTAAAGGAAATCTACACAAAACATTCCACCAAAGATATTATGCGGATGCGTTTTTTGCATTTGGGGGTCTTGTTTAATGATTCTATTGCCAGAACCTGGCCGCTGGAACGTATTATTGAACGATATTTTGACGCAAACTTATTAAAACAGGTCGCTATCGAACATAATAAAGGCCGCCGGCTTTATGTGGGGACGACGAACTTGGATGCGCAGCAGCTGGTTATCTGGGATATGGGAAAAATCGCATCGCAAGGAGACGACCAGGCATTAAAATTATTCCGCAAGATTATCCTGGCATCATCTTCTGTGCCGATTGTTTTTCCTCCGGTATATTTAGACGTAGAAGTCAATGGTAAAAAATATGATGAGATGCATGTGGATGGCGGAGTGATTAGGCAGGTATTTTTTTTATATGATGTTTTACAGGGATTTGACAAAGCTATTAAAGCCAAAGGGCTGGATGCCTTCAGGATCAAATATGCCATCTATGTAATCCGGAACGGTTATGTTGATTCTTTCTACAAAGCGGTGCCGGATAGGCTTTTAGCTATCGCTGAGCGTACGGTTGATGCCGTGCTTAATGCCCAGAGCATTGGAAATCTTTCCGAGCTGTATTTTTTTACCAAGAATGGCAAAGGAGATTTTAATCTTGCTTATCTACCCGCCAACTATGTGTCAAAAGCTAAAGAATTCTTTGATCCGCTGGCGATGCAAGATCTATTTGATCTAGGTTTTCAAGAAGCCGCGCAAGGATATCCCTGGAAAAAATCTCCTCCCGGCATCGAATAAAATATTTTAGTATAAGGGTAGTCAAAAACCAGGGCCGAGAGGGGTATCTGTTAAGTATTACTTTAATTAATTAATATTTGTTAAGTAATACTTGACAAATCCGGTTTTTTAATTTATACTTATTTTGGAGGTAAAAGATGAAGATTGTGGGCGTAAATATTAGAAGGCTTAGAGAAGACAAGGGGATTACTTTAAGAGCGTTAGCTAAAGAATTAAAAGTGAGCGCTAGCTTTTTATCTCAGGTAGAAACCGGAAAGGCTTCGCCGTCTTTATCCAGTTTAAAAAATATTGCCGATACTCTTTCCACAACCATCGGCGGGTTGATCGGTGAGGGCCAGGCAGTCAGCGATAATCCGGTGGTTAAGGCTGGCGAACGTAAACAACTGCAGGAAGTAAGCAAGGGGGTAAATATTTATCTTTTGACCTCTCAGGATACGAACAAACAGATGGAACCTTTGTTATTTAGATTGAACGAAAAGGCGACTTCCGGAGAGGCCTCTTACCGGCACTTTGGCCAGGAATTTGTTTTAGTGCTCAAAGGGATAATTGAGATTACCTTAAACGAGGCGGTTTATGTTTTAAAGAAAGGTGACAGTATTTATTTTAATTCCAGCGTTCCGCATTCATTCAGGAATATTAGTAAAGAGGCAGCCGAGGCGGTTTGGGTAATTACTCCGCCAACTTTCTAGAAGAATTTTTTTTAAGCTTATTGTTAAGTAAAGATTAATTTTGTTAACTAATATAAAACAGGAGGAGTAAGATGAAAGATTTAATGAAATCTAAGGCCAAAGGGTTAAACGTCCAGTTAACCAATTTTTCCCGCAAAGTAGAAGAGTGTAACCCGGATGGCAGTAATACTCCGGAGTTGACTAAATTGATCGCGGAGGAAATGAAAAGTTTGGATTTTGATAAAGTAACCGGGGACGCGGCGGGTAATTTAATCGGGACGATTAAAGGATATGAGAACAAAGATGCGCTGGTGGTTATTGCGCATTTAGATATTCCATCCGCAAATCAGTCTAAGACCGAGAGCTGCCTTAAAAGCGGTGTAGTTAAATTTAAGGCGGGGGTAATTTCTAGTATTTACGCCGCCGCCTTGATTAAAAGAACAATGCTGCCTTTAACCGGGGATTTAATTGTTTGCTGCGTGCCTAGAATGGAAAGCTGCGGTTTTGGAATAAAATATCTTTTTGAAAATCAACTCAAGTCAAAGCTTAAAAAAATAAAAGGAGTGGTTCTCTGCGAACCCACGGATTTTAATATTAATCTCGGGCATAAAGGAAAAATGGAATATGAAATAATCGTTAAGGGGCGGCTAAACAGGAATTTTTTAGAGAACCGGGGAATGAACATGTTAGGTACGATGTTTCCCTTAATCAGCGAATTGGAGAAATTTTCTAAACAATTACCCAGTGATTCTAACCTGGGATATTCTAATCTCAGGATCAAGGATGTCCGCTACAGCGGTTATCAGCCGCAAGATGAGCAGAATGAGTTTCGGGTAGTTGTAGACCGGGTGTTTATCCCGGAGGAAAATCTTAGCGGTATTTTAGATAAAGCTAAATCGATCGCCAAAAGTGTATATCGGGGTGAGCCGGATGTGACAATTAACACCGCCATCGCCAGTGAAAAAGTAAAAACTACTACCGGTTTGGAGCTGGTTTCCGAGAAAGAATATAAGCCTTGGATAATGGAAAGCCATCAGCCTTTTGCTTTGGATTCGCTCAAAAGCTTAACCGATAATGGGTTTAAATCAGCGTTTGGCTACTGGAAAAAAATTATTACCGAAGGTTCATATACCTGCGCAGAATTAAAACTGCCGACGATCGGTTTTGGCGCGGGTTCCGAGGATATGGTCGATTCAGGCTCCGAAATTTTAAGTATGGATAAACTGGAAAGGGCCTCTTATGGACAGGCGTTAATTATTCAAAGAAATATCGGGGTACCGACATTCGGCTGGAGTTCAGATGAGATCTAGAAGAAATAAAGTTAATATTTTAGTGTTGAATTGCGGCAGCTCTTCCTTAAAGTATAAAATAATCAGCATGCCCGGCGAGGAAGAACTGGTCTGCGGGGAAGCCGAAAGAGTAGGAACTAAAACTCAAGATCCCTCTTTGATCACGCATTCTGTTTTGGGTAAAAAAAGAGTTTTAGAGGTCAAGTTGGAAGATCATTCCCTGGCTTTAAACAAGATCCTGGAATTATTAAACCAGGACGCTCTGGATAACCCCGCTATAACTTTTGATGTTTTCGCGCATCGTTATGTTCATCCGGGTAATTTTTTCAGCAAACCGGTAAGAGTAGATAATCTAGTCTTAAGAAAATTAAATGAAACTTTGGTTTTAGCCGCAATTCATAACCCGATTGTCTATAAATTAATTGAATTCTGCCACCGGCAATATCAATCGGTGGAGCAATTTGTGGTCTTTGATACTGCTTTTCATAAGACGATTCCTCCTGAATTTTCCACCTATGCCTTGGATGCTAAAATTTCCAAGAAATACGGCTTAAAGAAGATTGGTTTTCATGGAATATCGCATCAGTTCGTTATGGAGGAATCCTGCCGTTTTTTAAACCGGAATCCTAAAGAGCAGAAAATAATCAGTTGCCATTTGGGTACCGGAGGTTCGAGTGTCTGCGCGATTAATCAAGGTAAATCGATTAATAACTCTATGGGGTTTACGCCTTTAGAAGGATTAATCATGAATACCCGCTGCGGAGACCTGGATCCGGGAGCGATCTTTTATATTATGTTTAAGGAAAGTTTTTCTCCGATTGAGACGGAAAACATTCTTAATAAAAAAAGCGGAATCTTGGGGATTTTTAATTCTTCTTCGGACTTAAGAGAGGTAGTCAATAGCGTTGATAAAGACCCCAAAGCCAAAATGGCATTTGATATGTATGTGCGCAGGGCAAAAGCCTATGTTGGTTTTTACGCCTTAATCCTCAAAAAAGCCGACATTTTGATATTTACCGACTCGTTGGGTAGCGGAGTGCCTTTATTGCGTCAGGGTATTTGCGAGGGGATGGATTGTTTGGGGGTTAGCTTAGATCAAGAGAAGAACCGGGCTTACCGCAATGGTATCTGCCAGTTATCTTCTGCCGAGTCTGAAACTCAGATTCTGGTGGTGCCTACTAATGAAGAGTTAATGATCGCCAGGCAAGCATATAAGGAGTTAATCAAATGATACTGGTAATTGATACGAATTTAAAAGAAGTTAAATTCTGGGTTTTTAAAAAAAATCAAATCGAGACGCCGCCTTTATTCTTTGTTAAGGATCTGGAAGAGCTCAAAGCCAGTAAAAATCTTAAGCAGGAAATTCTTAATCTTACCGGCAGAGGAAGAATTTCTGCGATTTCATTCAGGGTCTTATTTGGCGGGGATTTTTTTGATCAAACGATAGTGATCGATCAAGATTTCTTTACCAAGTTTAGCAAACTAACAGATCTTTTTCCCTTTTATATACCCGCAATGTCGAATATTTTAAAAATATTTTACCGTGAATTCGAGGATGTTCCCCAGGTGGCTTTTTTCGAGACGGCATTTTTTTCCCGGCTGCCGCCAGCTGAAAAATTTTATGCTATTCCTCATGAGTTTTATCAGGAGAACCGCATTAAAAAATGGGGATTTCACGGTATATTCCATGAGGCTAATTCCAATATATTTCCTTGCGCCGGAAAGTGTATTTCCATAGTTTTTGATAAACAAACTACGGTTTGCGCGGTGAATGACCATCAACCATTTTCCATCAGCTTGGGCTATACGCCGTTAGAAGGGGTGATGTCCAGGACCAGTTGCGGAGACTTGGATCCGGGGATAGTGTTTTATCTGATGAATGTCCATAAATTCTCAATTTATAAGATTGACGATATGCTTAAGAACGAAAGCGGGTTTTTAGGGCTGACCGGCTACGACCTGGAATTAAAGGAATTAGTAAAATTCTACGGTCAAGATCCGAAAGTCAATCTGGCTTTTGAGATTTACCAGGGGCAAATAATAAAATATATCGGCGAGGGGATCTCGGTTTTAGGGGGTGTAGATAATATTATATTCGCAGGCAGCCAGGTAGATGCGCTTTTGCCGATCATTCATAGCCTGATCAAAAGGATTTCATTCTTAGGAATTAACATGAAGAGCCTGCCCTGGAAAGATAAAAAAGAAACCTTCCAGATTACTTCGCCGGAATCCAAAATCAAAGCCTATCTTAACCGGATGGACTTGCCCGCGATAATTTATTACGAGACGGTCAAATTTCTGCATAAAAACCTTTCTAAAATTTAATCAAAAGGTAAGACTTTCGGCTTAATGTTTAAAAACAGGAAACCGGATATTTACTATTGACTTTAGCTTATGTGGAGGTATAGTTACAATTAGTTATCTGTCAAAGGAGGTCTCTTTGAAAGATGCGTTGACCAGCCGGCAAGATGGTATTATTTTAGTAGCAAGCTAGATATTAATCCAAGGTATTGCAAAATAGCAAGCCTTGGATTTTTTTATTGATTAAAACGGTTTTATTTTTTTACGGATGATTTATTTGTAGGAAAAAGTGAGGTAAGCAATGCCGCAAAAAAACAGGAGTAAAGAAGAGTTGACAGAAGAAGTAGCTATTTTACAAAAGCGAATAGCAGAACTGGAGTTAGCAATTAGCCAATGCCAGAATGAAAAGACGCGGTTGCAAGCGTATACAGCGCATTTGAGTTATCTGACAAAATACGCCAATGATTTCATTATGCTGCTGGATAAGGATTTCCGTTTTCTGGAAATTAACGAACGGGCAACAGATTTTTACGGGTATACCCGGGAAGAGCTGCTTGGTATGTATGCGGTGCAGGTGCGTGCTCCGGAAACGCGGAAGGATTTTGATTGGCAGGTTAAAGATGCGCAGATAAGCGGTAAAGCCGTCTATGAGACCATACACCGCAGAAAAGACGGAACACAATTTCCCGTTGAGATCAGCCTGCGGGCTATTGACGTTGAAGGCAAAAGGCTCTATCAGGCAATTATCCGCGATATTACTGAACGCAAGAAGCTGGAAGAAATAGCGCAAAAACGTATTAAGGAATTGGAAGTTTTTTATAAAGTAAGCGCAGGCAGAGAAGAGCGGATTCTTGAACTTAAAAAAGAATTAGAAGAGTTGAGGAAGGAGCGGCCGAAAAATTAAGCCAAGATTTTGATTTTTAGCGTTAACTTTTAAATTTAAGGCGGATGCTTTTACTGATTTTACTAAAAAAGATCCGCTTTTTTCTTGACAGAAAATTAAGGCTAGCTATAATATTGTTATGAACATATGTTCATAACGCATAATTAAAGGAAAAGCGATGAGGCCTAAAAAAACCAGATGGGTAAAGTGTATTCCGGGTGAGAGGTGTTTTAAGCCACTTTGTAAACCTTTAAATAAGCTGGAAGGGGTTTATTTGACACTGGATGAATTTGAGGCTATACGTTTGGCTTGTCTTGAAGGATTAAAACAGGTAGAAGCGGCAAAGCTCATGAGGATTTCCCGGCCGACTTTCTCCAGGATTATTACTTTGGCTCATAAAAAAATAGCCGATGGTTTAGTTAATATTAAAGCAATCAGGATTGAGGGTGGTTGTTGTAAGATGGGTGGAGGAACCGGGAGATAAAACATGGATATTTTTAAACCGATTCAACTTTTCGCGGATTTTATCACATATAAATGTTTTAATATTGCGCCTCATTCCTATTGGGGAGATACGATAAATTTTTTCATCTATGATACGATCAAAATAGGTCTTTTATTAATTGTTATCAATTATGTGATGGCAACAATCCGCTATTATTTCCCGATGGAAAAGGTGCGGGATATACTGGCTAGAAGACGCTGGTTTGGCTTGGATTATGTTTTTGCCGCACTCTTGGGAGTGATTACGCCTTTTTGTTCATGTTCATCTATTCCTCTTTTTATTGGTTTTCTGGGAGCGGGAATCCCGCTTGGCGTAACGTTTGCTTTTCTTATTTGCTCCCCGCTGGTGAATGAATCGTCTTTATATCTATTTCCGGCGATGTTTGGGATGAAGGCTACTATTTTATATAATGTGATCGGGATTATAGTTTCGGTAACCGGTGGCATGCTAATTCAAAGGATGCATTTGGAAAAATATGTCAAGGCAGACCTTTTAAAGATTAAAACCAAGGCCCAGGTTGAAATTGAACACGGGGGAGTTGCCTTGTCTTTTAAACAAAAAGTAGTTTTTTTCTGGAAAGAAGGGATGGATATTACCAAGCAAATTTTTCCCTATATGGTTTTAGGTGTAGGGGTGGGCGCCTTCATTCACGGTTTTGTTCCCAGAGATTTGGTGGAGCGGTATTTTGCCTTAAAAACCTGGTGGAGTATACCGTTGGTGACGCTTTTAGGAACGCCGTTCTACGCCAATTCGGTTAGTGTTATTCCGGTAATGCAAGCAATGGTCGGCAAAGGTGTACCTCTTGGTACGGCTCTTACTTTTATGACGGCGATTGTAACCATCTCTGTTCCTGAAGCGTTAATCCTTAAAAAAGTGATGAAATGGCAATTATTGGCGATATTTTTTGGGATTACCATTATCGGTATTATGATCATGGGATATATTTTGAACGCGATTTTCTAGAGAGAATGATAAATAAGATTATAAATCTTACGGATGAAGATGTGCTGAAAGTAGAAAAGATTGTAATCGATGGCGATAAAGAAGAGGCGTTAGATTTTGTCAAAGAGGTGATTAAAAAGCAAATTGATAAGGAAAACGCCTCCAAGATGAAGAGGAACGGGATATAGAATGAAGAAAAAATCTGAGGAAATCAAAAAAATGGTTAGGGAAGGTTATGCCAGAGCAGTGACCCAGAAAACTTCATGCTGCTCTACAAGTTCTTGTTGCGGAGGTACGTCTCAAGCTAAAACTATAAGCAAAACAGTTGGCTATAGCGATGCGGAAATGAACGCTGTTCCTGAAGGCGCTAATTTAGGCTTTGGGTGTGGTAACCCTGTGGCTATTGCTTCTTTGAAGGAAGGGGATATTGTATTAGATCTTGGCAGTGGAGCAGGGTTTGATGCATTTTTAGCTGCGCAAAGAGTCGGTAAATCCGGCCGGGTGATCGGTGTAGATATGACCTCGGAGATGATCGAAAAGGCCCGTGCCAATGCCCAAAAAGATAACTATAGGAATGTGGAATTCAGGCTTGGTGAGATTGAAAAACTTCCGGTTGAAGATAACTTTGTTGATGTGATTATTTCTAACTGTGTAATTAATCTTTCACCTGAGAAGCAAAGGGTTTTCCAAGAGGCATTCAGAGTGCTTAAGCCCGGTGGCAGGCTCATGGTATCGGATTTAGTCTTAGTTAAGGATCTACCGGAGATGATTAAAGAATCTATCGAGGCATATGTAGGCTGTCTTGCTGGAGCGGTTAAGAAAGATGAGTATTTGGAGTTTATAAGAATGGCGGGTTTTGTTGATGTCAAGGTAGTTAGCCAGTCTAATTATCCTATGGAAGCTATGGCTAATGATGTAACCGTTCAGGCGGTAAAAAACAATCAGCAAATCAACCGCCAGGATATAAAGAGTACTGAAGATGCGGTAGCGAGCGTAAAAGTTTCCGCTGTAAAAATATAAATAACGGAGGAGAGAATGAAAATAGAGATATTAGGCATTGGCTGCTCGAAGTGTAAACAGCTAACTGCTAATGCCGAGGCCGCAATAAAAGAGTTGAATATCGCGGCAGAGATTTCCAAAGTGACAGATATCGACAAAATTACTGATTACGGTGTGATGATGACTCCAGCTTTGGCGATTGATGGCATAATTGTCGCAGCCGGGAAAGTATTAAGCAAAGAAGATATCAAAAAGATTATTCCAAAATAACAGAGGAGGCTAAGAATGTCAGCTCAAAATTGCATGTGTCAGGAAACAGGGTTATTAGTGTTTCCTTGTTCAGGTGGTTCTGATGTTGGAGAATTATCTGATCGGGTGGGCAGGACGATTGCCAAGTGTGGCCAAGCAAAAATGTTTTGTCTTGCTGGTATTGGAGCGCATATTCCCGGAATGATCGAATCTGCTAAGGCAGCCAAGAGAATTATTTCTATTGATGGTTGTTCGGTTTCATGCGCCAAGAAGACGCTTGAACACGCTGGCCTTAAAGTTGAAGCCTATAATCTTAAAGACTTGGGGTTTGAGAAAGGGAAGACTAAAGTTGATGAAAATTCAATCAAAAGTGCGACATCAAAAATAGCTGGAGGAAAAATTGAAGAAACTGTTTCTCGTACTTCTGGCGGTTGCTGTACTAAGTAGCCTTGGTATAATTTTTTCGCCTACAGCTCAAGCAGGGAATGTGAGCGGTGGGCATGTAACTGCTTATTATTTTCACGGACAGATGCGTTGTCCTACTTGTCGTAAGCTGGAACAGTATTCGAAGGAAGCGATAGAAACTAACTTTCAGGACGCGCTTGCATCGGGAAAGTTGGAGTTTAAGGTTGTTAATGTGGAAGATAGGGGAAATGAGCATTATGGGAAGGACTATCAACTTTATACTAAATCTCTTATTTTGTCTTTAGTCAAAGACGGCAAAGAAACAAAATGGAATAATATGAATAAGATTTGGGAATATGTCGGCAATAAACAAAGATTTATGGATTATGTAAAAAGCGGGGTCGCCGACTTGTTAAAGGAAGCGCAATGACAGAGATATTTATAGGATCTGCTTCAGCGTTGTGGCTAGGGATTTTGACATCCATTAGCCCGTGTCCTTTGGCCAGCAACGTAGCTGCTATTTCTTTTCTGTCTAAGAAGATAACGCATCCAGCGCTTGTATTCATTTCCGGATTGGCGTACACGTTGGGCAGGATGGTTTCTTATGCGATATTAGGATGGATTATCATCAGCTCTCTTTTAAGCGTTCCTCAGGTTGCTCAGTTCTTACAGAGATACATGGGCAAGGCTCTGGGGCCGCTATTAATTCTTACCGGACTCGTAGTACTTGAAATAATTACTATCCGTTTACCGGGACTATCGCTTTCACAAAAACATAGTAGTAAACTTGCAGAGGCAGGCGCTCCGGGCGCTTTTTTACTTGGTTTTATTTTTGCTCTGGCGTTTTGTCCGGTTTCGGCGGCTTTATTCTTCGGGAGCCTTATTCCTTTAGCGCTGAACAGCAAAACCGGCACGTTGCTGCCATTGATCTATGGGGTAGGTACCGGGCTTCCTGTGTTTTTATTTGCAGCAGCGATTGCTTTAGGCGTTACATCGTTGAGCGGTTGGTTCCATGGAATTACAAAACTTGAGTATTATGCCGGTAGAATAACCGGTGGTATTTTTATCCTTGCGGGGTTGTATTATACTGGAAGTTATATTCTAAAACTGTTTTAAAAGGAGATTTTTAATGGTTGACACTAAAAGCAGCGCAAAGCTTCCGTTTTTCGAGAGGTATCTTTCTCTTTGGGTGATTGTTTGTATTATTACCGGTGTGATTATCGGAAAAATATTTCCAGCCGGAGTAAGCTTTTTGAGTAGATTGGAAATATCGAGTGTGAATATTCCGGTTGCCGTTCTTATTTGGTTAATGATCTATCCGATGATGGTGCAGATTGATTTCTCCAGTATTGTGAAAGCAGGAAAAAAACCTAAGGGCTTAGTCGTGACACTAGTGGTAAATTGGTTAATTAAACCGTTTAGTATGGCGGTATTTGCAGCGCTATTTTTAAAATATGTATTCGCTGCTTTTATCAGTCCGGCTTTAGCTAAAGAATATATTGCCGGTGCCATACTTTTAGGAGCCGCTCCTTGCACCGCCATGGTTTTTGTTTGGAGTTATTTAACTAAAGGCGATCCTGCTTATACCCTGGTTCAAGTAGCAATTAATGATCTGGTAATATTAGTTGCGTTTGTCCCGATTGTTAAATTTTTATTGGGGGTCAATCAAATCATTGTTCCCTATGATACATTAATTTATTCTACTATCTTTTTTGTGGTTATCCCGCTTACGGCCGGATACATCTCCAGGGTGTATTTATTAAAACTAAAAGGCAGGGAGTGGTTTGAAAATGTGTTTTTGAAAATGCTTAAACCGGTAACAATTTTCGGGTTATTATTGACCTTGATCATTCTTTTTGCTTTTCAAGGAAATATCATCATCGGTAATCCGCTGCATATACTATTAATTGCTGTTCCTTTAACCATCCAGACTTATTTTATTTTTTTTATCGGTTATTTATGGAGCAGGAAATGGCGATTGCTTCATAATATTGCTGCGCCTGCGGGAATGATCGGAGCAAGCAATTTTTTTGAACTATCCGTAGCGGTGGCAATTTCTTTGTTTGGATTAAAGAGCGGGGCGGCGCTTGCCACTGTAGTAGGCGTGCTTACCGAAGTGCCGATAATGCTCAGCCTGGTTTATTTTTCCAATAGAACCCGGCATTGGTTTGAACCCCGCTGAAATTCCCGCAGATTATAGAATGATCCGGAATAAAGCAATTTCCCCGCGTTTTCTGGATTAAACAGAAACTGTTTTTTTAAGCGGTATTCCTTGACCTTAAATTTAACCCGCCGTATAATAATATCCGTTAAAAGCCAATTGTTTCACTGATCAAATTAGAACTTAAGTTTTTGGCTGCTAACGCGAAAGGATTTTAATCATGATCAAGCCGATGTTGATCGCCAAGAATTCCCAAGGTTTGGAATTTTCTTTGCTTGCCCGAATGACTAACCGCCATGGATTAGTTGCCGGGGCTACGGGAACCGGTAAGACCGTTACCCTGCAGAAACTGGCGGAAGCTTTGAGTGAAAATGGCGTACCGGTTTTTCTGTCGGATGTAAAAGGGGATTTATCCGGGATCAGCCAAAGGGGTGCCGAGAACCCGAAAATTATGGACCGGATCAAGCTATTGGATCTTTCCGGTCATACTTTCCGTGAATTTCCGGTTACTTTTTGGGATGTTTTTGGCAAAAGCGGCCATCCGATCCGGGTCACAGTTTCCGATATGGGGCCGCTTTTGATGAGCCGGCTGCTTAACCTTAATGAGGTGCAGGCCGGGGTTTTGGCCCTGATTTTTAAAATTGCCGATGACAATGGTTTGTTGCTTTTAGACCTAAAAGATTTACGATCTATGATTCAATATGTAGGAGATAATGCGCAGAAATTTACTACTGAGTATGGGAATGTTTCTAAATCTTCGGTGGGCGCTATTCAAAGAGGTTTATTGGAGTTAGAGGCTCAAGGGGCAGATCAGTTTTTCGGTGAGCCGATGTTGGATATCTTTGATTTTATCCAAACCCATAGTGATGGCCGGGGCATGATCAATATTTTAGCCGCTGATCAATTGATCAGCCGGCCTAAAGTGTACGCGACTTTTTTGTTGTGGCTTTTATCCGAACTTTTTGAACGCCTGCCGGAAGTCGGAGACTTGGATAAACCCAAATTAGTTTTCTTTTTTGATGAAGCGCACCTGCTTTTCCAGGATGCTCCCGAGGCTTTATTAGAAAAAATAGAACAGGTGGTCAGGTTGATCCGTTCCAAAGGGGTTGGCGTTTATTTTGTCACTCAGAATCCCAGAGATATTCCGGATAAGGTGCTTGCTCAATTAGGCAACCGCCTGCAGCATGCTTTGCGCGCTTTTACCCCTTTGGAACAGAAAGCAGTAAAAATTATGGCTCAAACCTTTCGTCCTAATCCTAAGCTTGATATTGAACAGGTGATTACGGAGCTGGGGGTGGGTGAAGCATTAGTTTCTTTTCTCCAAGAGAATGGGGCTCCGGCGCCAGTTGAGCGGGCTTTTATCTGTCCGCCACAGAGCCGCCTGGGTACAATTACCGATCAAGAACGGCAGAAGATCGTTCAAGGTTGGCTCCATTTCGGAAAGTATGAAAAAGCAGTTGATCGGGAATCAGCGTTTGAAATACTAAAAAAACGCAGCGCTCAAAAATTGGCCGAAGTTGAGCCTGTAGCTAAGAAACCGACAAATATCCGCCGAGCTCCCGGACGGCCCAGGGATAGTTTGGGGCAGGTTTTGGTTAAGAGTACGCTGCGGACGATCGGAAGTTCTTTGGGCCGCCGGATTCTTCGCGGAATATTAGGTTCGATCTTAGGTAATAAAAAATAATGCTAATCTTTAATTAAGGTTAGCCGGCAAAAGGGGAAAATATGGTTAAGAGAATAATTTTAATTTTATGGCTGGGGTTATCGGGATGCGCCTTTGTGGTTCAGGACTTAAGTAATGTCGAATATAATAACTTGGTTTATGGAATGTCTAAAGATCAGGTGGCGGGGGTTTTGGGAAAAGCTCCTAAAGAAAGCCAAGAGGTAATTGTAGGTAAAGAATATGAAGTCTGGGAATATCCGGTCAACAAGTCCGGGGATTTAAAATTAAATTCAATGGGTACTTTTACTCATAAAATATTTTTTTTGGATGGCAAGCTAGTGCGTTGGGATAAAGACAGCGTTTACGCTCAGCCATCTTTTGAATTTCAAGAGACTAGAATTCCGGAGGCACCGGTTTCGGCAGATAATGATTCTCAAATAGTGCGCAAGATAAAATAATATTATGAAAACCGCGATTTATTATTTTTCGGCTACCGGAAATTCTTTAGCGGTGGCTAAAGACCTGGCCAAGGGCTTGGATAACGCCCCGCTTATTCCGCTTGCCCAAGTTTTAAAAAATCCGGATGCCACAGCGTATGAAGTAATCGGGTTAGTTTATCCGGTGTATATGTTCGGCTTACCGTTGATTGTCGCGGAGTTTTTAAGGACGTTAAAAATAAATCCCGGAACATATATTTTTAGCGTAACGACTCTGGGAGGATTAAAGGGCAGGGCACATAGCTTGGCCAGAGCGATTTTAAAAGAACGGGGGCTGGATTTGGCTTCAGGTTTTTCAGTAATTATGCCGGGGAACTATACGGTTTTGTACGGAGCGTTTTCCGAAGGCCGCCAGGCCAAAATATTCGCGCGGCAGAAGACCAGGATGCAGGAAATACTGGATTGTGTGCGTCAGAAAAAACGCGGCATAATGGAAGAGCAGCCTTTTTTGCTGAATCTTCTGCTCTATAAGATGCTTTACAGAGCCGGATCGGCGCAGATTCCTTTTTCGGCTAGGCGGTTTTGGATTACCGAAAAATGCACTAAATGCGGGCTTTGTGCTAAGATTTGTCCGGTGGAAAATATTAAAATTCAGGATGGCTTACCAATTTGGCTGGCTCATTGTCAACATTGCATGGGTTGTTTACAATGGTGTCCGGTTCAGGCAATTCAATATGGAAATTTAACTTTAGGCAGGAAACGTTATCATCATCCTGATGTCCAAGCGCTTGATATTATCATGCGCAAGTAGCCAGGTTGTGTTCTTAAGTGCAATAAGTTGCGCGGATTCTTAAGGGTTGTTTTTAATAACTGTTCCAGGGATCAGGTTAAAAGATTAATTTTATCAAAGTATAATATTTTGTATCTTTTGAAGGGGGTTGTAAATGGATGATGGCGGTCCAATCAAGAGAAAGGCTCCCAGAAAAGATTTTTCCTGTGATATCAAAGTGCGTTTCAGCGGGCAAGATTTTTATACAACGATAGCGGTTAAGGATATCAGCGTATCAGGCGTAAGGGCAATTGTGCCCAGATTAATCAAGGTAGGCGATTCTTTAGAGATTAAGATGAATTTGAATGGCAGGGAGATTGATTGCAAAGGTAAGGTGGCTTGGATATTACTCTTGAGGCTAAGCTTAGGCAATATCAGTTCTTTTGACACAGGAATAGAATTCTATGAAATGAATTCAGAAGATCAGGAATTTTTGGCGAAACTGGTTTAGACTGACAAAATGGAGATTTTAAAACCATGAAACGTTTTTTATGGGTATTTTTGGCGATGCTATTATTCTGGGCAGCGCTGGGAAATTTTATTTTTAACCAATACCGCTTACATGATTCTTTTAAAGAGACAAGGCAGCAGTTAATGTTGATTGTAGCTAATGCCGCATTGGGCATTGATGCCCGGGAGTTAATGGAGATCCCGTTGCAGGAATCCGGGGATAATTCTTTGGCTTATCAAGCTGTTTCTGATAAATTAGATATAATCAAACAAACCAATCCTTCCCTTAAATATGTCTACGTGATGACGACTACCGATCAGCTGGGAATTTTGCAGTATATGGCGGATGCTGATCCGGCGCCGCAGATTATCACCGCTAAATGCCGTCGGGCGCTTCCGGGCGTTCAATATGATGGCCGCGCATTTCCTGAAATGTTAAAGGCTTATAACGGACCGGCAGCGGATCAAAGTATTACCAGTGATGAATGGGGGATATTTATCTCCGGATATGCGCCTATTCGTGATGCCAACGGAAAATCAATCGCTATTTTAGGCGCGGATATTGATGCTGCCGGAATATCCCTGCTGCAAAAAAATGTCCGGGTAAGCATTCTATTGGCGATAGCAGCATCTTTTATGTTCCTGATTTCTTTATTTGGAATTTTAATCTTTAGGTCTCCGGATAGAATTTAACCGGTATTTTACCGGGATATTTTTTTGATCATAAAGGCATAATCTATGTCCGCAGAAAAAATAGTCTTGGATTATTCCACGCCGAATACTCTTTGTATCAGGTTAAACGGGGTTTGGTTAATTACTTCCGGTATTCCCGAGGTAAATGAGACTGCCGGGCAGCTCAATCAGTTTAAAAATATCCAACAACTAATTTTTGATACTTCCGGCCTGCAGGAATGGGATAGCGGCTTGGTAGCTTTTTTATTTCACTTGATAAAAGAATGCGACCGGCTGCGCATTCAAGTTAATTTAGGAGGTTTGCCGGCAGGGGTGCAGAAATTACTTGCTTTGGTTTCTAAAGTTCATAGTGCAACTTCGATAAATATACTTGCGGATGAATCGTTTTTTACCAGAGTTGGAGAGAGAGTATTAAGATTGCAAGCCGGGGTATTATCCCTGCTTAATTTTTTAGGGGAGATCGCGGTTGCTTTTAGCCGGCTTTTTACCGGGAAGGCTTATTTTCGTTGGGATGAATTTTTATTCCTTCTGCAGCGTTGCGGAGCAGACGCTCTGTTTTTAGTCTCTTTGATCAGCGTATTAGTCGGTATCATCCTGGCTTTTATCGGGGCGACTCAGCTTAAATTGTTCGGAGCGCAAATCTATATTGCTAATATTGTAGGTATCGGGATGGTGCGGGCAATGGGGGCAATGATGGCGGCGATCCTGATGGCCGGCCGCACCGGAGCTTCATTTGCGGCAGAATTAGGCTTGATGCAAACTAACGAAGAAATTGATGCTTTGAAAACATTAGGTATTTCTCCGGTTGAATTTTTAGTCGTTCCGCGGGTTTTGGCATTAGTGATTATGATGCCGCTTTTAACTCTTTATGCTGATTTAATGGGTATTTTAGGCGGTTTGATCGTCGGGGTAAGTTTATTGGGGCTTAATCCAGTAGAATATTGGCAGCATACGCAGTCTTCGATAACCCTGGTAAACCTCTGGGTGGGCTTAATTCATAGTTTCGCTTTCGGCGTGATTATCGCGGTGGCCGGATGTTTCCGCGGAATGCAATGTCAAAGAAGCGCCGCAGCGTTAGGGGATGCAACTACGGGTGCTGTAGTTAATGCGATTATCAGTATTATAATTGCTACGGCGGTGATCACTTTTGTTTGTCAGGTTTTAGGAGTCTAAACAATGGAAGAATCTTTGAAACCGGTAATCCAAGTAAAAAATCTTGATTTGGGCTATGATGATTCTGTGGTGATGCACAATCTTAATTTTAGCGTAAAGCGGGGAGAGATCTTTATCGTCATGGGGCCCAGCGGATGCGGTAAAAGTACTTTGCTCAAAGTCTTAACCGGCCTTAAAGAGCCGGCCTCCGGAAAAGTTTTGTATAATCAGGTAAATTTCTGGGAACAGGATGAGAAGGGGCAGCAGGAAATCATGCGCCGTTTTGGAGTCCTTTATCAAGGCGGTGCTTTGTGGAGTTCTTTTACTTTGGAAGAAAATGTCGCTCTTCCGCTGCAATTATATTCAAATTTATCGGCTAGCCAGATCCGGGAAGTAGTAGAATTAAAGCTGGCTTTAGTCGGGCTATCCGGTTATGCCGATTTTTATCCGGAGCATATTAGCGGAGGCATGCGTAAAAGAGCGGCCCTGGCGCGGGCAATCGCCCTGGATCCTGAGATCATTTTTTTTGATGAACCTTCGGCCGGGCTGGACCCGGTAAACTCGCGCCTGCTGGACGATTTAATTTTACAGTTAAGGGATACGTTAGGAGCAACGATTGTGGCAGTCAGTCACGAGCTGGCCAGTATTTTTGCGATTGGTGATCGGGCAGCTTTTTTGGATACTGAAAGTAAAAGTATGATTAGTATCGGCAGCCCCCGAGCGCTGTTAGCTGATTCTAAAGATTCCAGGGTAATTCAATTTTTGACCAGAGGAGAGCCAAACCATGATGAGAAAAGCTAATAAAACCAAAATCGGTATATTTGTAGTGGGGGCAGTAGTTTTATTGGTAGCGGCGATATTAATTTTCGGATCCGGCGCCCTCTTTGGGCAATCGGATAAATATATTGTATTTTTCAACGGTTCGGTTAAAGGCCTTTCTGTCGGAGCCCCGGTAAATTTTAGAGGGGTAAAGATCGGTAATGTTACCGGTATTGATTTAGCCTATGATCTTGAGACTAAAGAAGTGTTAATTCCGGTAGTGATTGATGTGGAGCTGGCCAGGGTTAAGGGGATCCCGGATCCGTTTGGTTATCCGGATTATGCGCAATTCATCCAGGATGGCCTGCGGGCTAAACTAGAGTTGCAGAATTTTATTACCGGGCAACTGATGCTCGGGTTTGATTTTTATCCTCAAGATCCCAAAAAAATGTACAACATTGCCAAGACTCATCCTGAATTGCCCGCGCTGCCTATTTCTCCGGATATTTTTGAAGCGATGAATCAAATCCCGATCAAAGAAATTACCAGTAATTTGGCGCAAGCAGTCAGCGGAATAAACCGGCTGATAAATTCAGAAGGGATCGCCGGTTTAGATAAGACGGTCAGAGAGATAACTCAATCCGCGCGATCTTTCGGTTTACTGGTAGAATATTTAGAATTGCATCCGGAAGCGCTTTTAAGAGGGAAATCATTCACTAAAGGAGAGTAAAATGAAATCAATCGGCCGCCTGTATAATGTGTTGTTAATTTTGTTTTCTTTTGTCTGTAGCGGATGTTTGTCTTTATACCGCAGCCCGGTGCCTAAATTTTACACCCTTCAATCAACTGTTAAGGCTGAAGAAAAAAGGAATTTAGAAATTGCTCCCAATCTGATTGTCGGGATCGGCCCGGTTGAAATTCCGGAATATCAAAATCGCCCCCAGATTGTTACTCAGGATAAGGATGGCATGCTGACCTTTGCCCAATTTGAGCGTTGGGGGGAGCCTCTGGATTCAGGCCTGGAGCGTTTGATTTTAGAGAATTTGATAAAGATATTACCGCAAACAGATTTTCAGATTTTTCCATGTAATTTTTCTATTCCCTTGGATTACCAAATTGTTGTTAAAATCGTGCAATTAGAAAATCGTCTGGATAAAGACGTGTTTTTGGCGGTCCAGTGGACGATTATTAATTTTAAAACCAAAGAGATGTTATTTACGAAAAGATCCCAGATCCGTCAGGAGATTAATCCGCATACTTATTATGGTTTGACCCAGGCTTTAAGCAGGGGTTGTAATCTGCTAAGTAATGAAATTGCTGAAAATTTATCAAGATTATCGATTCAATCTGGAATAAAAGATACTCTGGCGCAATAAGTTAGATTAAAATGGAGGGTTAAAGTGTTTAAGAAAATTTCAGTTCTATTATTCGCCTGTTTCATAACCTTAAATTTTAGCGGTTGTGTTTCTGTGCCGCAGCCGGCTGATAAAATCCAAAAAGAGGCAAAGCTAAAATGGAATGTTTCTTATCTCCGGGGGTTGGTTATCGTCCAAGGAGCGCTTGGAACGGAACCGATTCAGTTTGAAAAAGCGATTATCACCAAAGAAGCGGCAAAATTGAAAGGAATTTATGCTGATGGTAGAGTTGTTCAAATTGTGATTTCTAAGATCAGCAATTCTGAATCCGTCCTGGTAGTCCGGGCAGGTAGCGATCCAGCCTCTAGCGGAGAAGCCCGGAAGATCCTGGAGCATATCGGACAATATTCCCAACATCTTAAGCGATAATTATTTGTGCGGCGATTATTTGGGCAGGTATGGTTTTCTCGGATGCAGATGCGTAATTATCATTGACCCGCCGATATCTAGAGGTATAATAAAAGAGACCAAGTTTTAAAAGTAAGAGTTTTACACCGAGGGAATAAGTATGTTTATGTATCCGGCAGAAAAGTATCCTTATAGGTGATTTTACTAGTTAACCCAAGATGCGCAGAAATGTGAGTCTTGGGTTTTTTATCGGGTGTATTCGTTGATTTTTAGTTCAGGGGTGTAGTTATAAATATTTTACTCATTTGCTGAAGAGGCGCCATATGGGTACAAAAAAAATCATTGATCAAAAAAAACATTCTCACGATGAATTGCTGCAGTTAGAAGATAAATTCTATAAAATTTTTCAGCTTTGCCCGGATTTAATTGGGGTTACAAGAATTAAGGATGGAGTTTTTGTTGAAGTAAACAAAAGTTTTATTGATCATGTCGGTTATACTGCTGAAGAATTGATCGGGCATTCTTCGATGCCCGGTGATCTGGGGTTATGGGTGAATCTAGAAGACCGTCAGAAACTTATTAAATTATCCCGGAAGGAGGGGGTAGCTACCGGAATAGAAGCTTTGTTCCGGCGTAAAGATGGTTCGACTTTTTGCGGATTAATATCTTCTAAAATAATCGAAATTAAAGGAGAGCCATATTTAATATCGTTAATCCGGGATATTACTGAACGCAAGTTTTTTTTGGAAGAGATAACTAACAGCCGAGCGCAGTATAAGTTGGTCTTTGATAATTTGATTAATGGTTTTGCTCTACATGAGATAGTTTTAGATGATTCTTTGCGCCCGGTAGATTATGTTTTCTTAGAAGTAAATTCTGCGTTTGAAAAAATGACCGGGCTAAAGAGAGATAAAATAATCGGCAGGAAAGTAAGCGAAGTTCTCCCGGGGGTGCAGAATGATCCTGCGGACTGGATCGGTAAATACGGGGCAGTGGCCGCCGGAGGCGGGGAGTTAAGGATTGAGAATTATTCTGTAGCTTTGAATAAATGGTTCTCGGTAGTTGTATTTTCGCCCAAAAAAGGACAATTTGTTACTATTACTGAAGATATTACTGAACGCAAGCGGGTTGATGAGAAACTCCGAGAAAGTGAGATACGCTTTCGCGAATTCTTTGCTACTTCCCGGGATTGTGTTTTTATTACTACTCAAAGCGGAAAATGGATTGATTTTAACGATGCGGCGGTGGAAATGTTCGGTTATGATAGCCGGGAGGAATTGTTTTACGTACCGATTTCTTCTTTATACCTAAATCCAAGTGAACGTTCTAAAGTGTTGGATGCGATTGTTAAACAGGGCTATGTTCAAGAGTATCCTGTCCAGCTGAAACGCAAGGATGGAGTGATTTTAGATGTGCTCATTACCGCGGAAGACCGGATGAGCGCTGACGGAACCAATAAAGAGTATTTTGGAACAATCCGCAATATTACGGCGCGCAAGCAGGCAGAAGATACATTGAAAGCCAAGACTGCTTTGCTTGAAGCGCAAGCCAACGCCACCTCGGAAGGAATTTTAGTAATCGATGAAAATAATAAAAGAGTTTTCATCAATCAACGTATGATTGCATTATTTAATGTTCCCGCGGATATTTTAGCCAATGAAGATGATACCGCGTTGCTTGATTTTGTTATGAATTTAACTAAATTTCCTGAGCAATTTATTGAAAAGGTGGCCTATCTTTATAAGCGCCCTGAGCAGATCAGCAATGATGAGGTTGAATTCAAGAGCGGAATGATCCTGGAAAGGTATTCGGCGCCGGTTTGGGGTAAGGACGGGAAAAATTACGGCAGGATTTGGACATTTCGCGATATCACTGAACGCAAACTTGCGGAAAAAAGTTTACAGGAAAGCGAAAAAAAACTTTCTGAAGCTCAAAGTATGGCTCAAATGGGATATTGGGATTGGGATGTGCAAACCGGCAGCGTTAAATGGTCTGAGGAAGTATTCAATATCTTCCGCCTGGACCCTAAAAAATTCATTCCCCAGATTGATTCAATCATGGCATTTTCACCGTGGCCTGAAGATCACCAGCGTAACCAAGAGCTGGTTCGGTGGGCGCTTCAATCCCACGAAAAGGGTACATATGAACAGCGATTTTTCCGGGGGGATAAGAGCGTGGGTTATTATCAGTCTACTTTTCATGGCCGTTATGATGAAAAGGGCAATTTAGTTTCTATCGTAGGGACAGTAATGGATATAACCGAGCGCAAATTGGCCGAAAATAGAATTAAAGAAAATGAAGATTTTCTCAATGCTATTATTGAAAATATCCCTAATATGATCTTTGTTAAAGATGCCAAGGATCTGAAATATTTACGTTTTAACCAGGCCGGAGAAAAACTTTTAGGTTATTCTGCCAAGATGTTGTTGGGGAAAAATGACCTTGATTTTTTTCCCAAAGAGCAAGCCGAATTTTTTATGGCCAAAGACAGGGATGCGCTTAGTAAAAAAGAGTGTATTGATGTTCCTGAAGAAAATATTAGAATTAAATCCGGTGAGGAAAAAGTTTTACATACTAAAAAGATACCGATGTTGGATGAATATGGGAATCCGGCTTATTTATTAGGTATCTCCGAAGATATTACTGAACGCAAGAGGCTGGATGCCGCGTTGCATAATGCTGAAATGCGTTTTCGTTTATTATTCGAACTTTCTCCCGAAGGTATTGTCATTATTGATCCGCAAACCGCTAATATTCTGGAGTTTAATAGTACAGCTCATCAGCAGTTAGGTTATTCCCGCGAAGAATTTTCCAAATTGAACATTACAGATATAGAAGTTAAGGAAACTGCACAGGCCATCCGGGAGCGTATTGCTAAAGTGCTTAAGGGGGAACGGCAGGATTTCGCAACTCAACAACGTTGCCGTAATGGGCAAGTCAAGGATATTTATGTAACGGCACAGATCATTGAGATTTTGGGACATCCGGTTTACTATTGTATTTGGCGGGATATTACTGAGCTTAAAAAAAATGAGGAAGAGAGCGCCAAGCGCGCAAGAGAGCTGGAGGTTTTTTATAAAGCCAGTCTCGGCAGGGAAGAGCGGATTATCGAACTTAAACAAGAAGTAGAAAGGTTAAGACAACAACTTAAACTAAACCAGTAGGGGCTATCCTATATGAAACCGGCAAAGAAAAAGTTTTTTCTAATCGTTTTAATATCGGTTTTTATTGTTTTAACCGTCGGGATAATTTATATCGGTTTAACGGCGCATTTTGAAGATAAAGCCATGCGTGATGACCTCTTGCTGCATGCCAAGTTAATTAAAAATGCCCTTGGCCTGCAAGCCCCTTTAGGCCTTACTGCTTCTGATGAGGATCTAAGTTCTCCGGATTATCAGCTTCTTAAAAGTAAACTTATGGCGATCTCCGCAGCTTATCCAGAGTGTCGTTTTACCTATTTGTTCGGAAAACATCAGAACGGCAAGGTTTTTTTCTATATAGATTCTGAATCTCCGGATTCCCAAAATTATTCTCCTCCCGGACAGATATATAATGAGGCTTCAGATGATCTTCTCGAGATGTTTTCTACCGGCGAGCCGTTAATTGAGGGGCCGGAAACTGATCGTTGGGGAACTTGGATAAGCGCTTTAGTGCCGGTGGTTGACCCGCAGACAAATAAAGTGATGGCAGTTTTGGGTATGGACATTGATATCCGCCAGTGGGGTAAATCAATTTTCTTTCGTGTTTTTATCTCGTTTTGCGTATATATTTTGATCCTTGCGCTGATCGGTTTATTTTTATTCTTAAGCCAAAAGAGCAGGAATGAAAATTTACGTCTAAAAAAGATTCAGATGGCACTTCAAGATAGTGAAAATAAGTATCACGGTTTATTTTTAAGTTTTCCTGACGCCATGATAATTTTTAGACCGTCAGCTTGGAAATTCTATTCCGGCAATCCGGCTATGTTTGCCATGTTTGGGATCAAGGATGAAAAACAATTGTTATCTTTGCGGGCTGATGAATTATATCCTGAACGGCAGCCGGACGGGTCTTTTTCCGTTGAAAAAGCTAAAGAAGCAATAGAAACTACTATTCATCAAGGCTCCCGATATTTTGAGTTTACACACCGGCGGCTTAATGGCCAAGAGTTCCCGTCTACCGTGTTGATGGCGAGGATGGAATTGAGCGGGGAAGTCATGATCCAAATGTTGATCAGGGATATTACACAAAAGAAAATAGTTGAAGATGAAAATATCAGGCGTACCAAAGAATTGGAAGTTTTTTATAAAGTGAGCATGGGCAGGGAAGAGCGGATTATTGAACTAAAAAAAGAAGTGGAAAGACTAAATAAGGATTTGAAGAAATTAAGCGGGAATCTTTCAGTATGAGAATACGGATCAAGATGGTATTGTTATTAATTGTGTTGGCGCTCATGTTTATAGGCGTGTTTATAGTCCAAAGGTCATACCAGCGCCGTAAAATGCTGGAGATCTTGGATTCGGTACGCCAGGAGCGGGAATATATTTTTGATAAAATCCTGGAATTAAAAAGTAAATCCTTAGAAACTTTTGTCTATGACTATACTTTTTGGGATGAAATGGTGGATTTTGCTGCTGCGCCAAATAATAAATGGGGATATGAAAATATCGATGTCAGTTTAGTAACTTACGGGGCTGACGCTGCCTGGGTGTATAATACCGATCAAAAGTTAATTTATTCTGTTAATCGTTCTGATAAAGATGATGGGCTTAAAGAATTACCTATCCCCAAAGAAGTCTTGGCTGATTTATTTCTAGTCTCGCCATTTTGCCATTTTTTTATCGATAATCAGCAAGGCTTAACGGAAATTTGGGGCGCTACAATTCATGGCTCCTCTGATCTAAAAAGAGAGACTCCGGCTCAAGGCTACTTTTTTTGCAGCCGCCGATGGACGCAAGAATTAGTTGCTGAACTTTCGCAGCTAACTGATTCCAAGGTAGTATTGATAGATATATTAACCAATAAACAAAGCCTGTCGCTTCGGGACAGCGTGGAGTTCTCTAGGCCTTTATTAGGATGGGATGGCCAGCCGTTGAAATACTTTTTTATTTCTTCAGTTTCCAAGGCAATCCTGGCTTCGAAAAAATTAGCTTTACAGACAACCGCATTATTCATTAGTTTTTCCCTGTTGATCGTATTAATTGTCTCATTTTTTATCTTTCGTTGGGTAAATATTCCCTTAAAATTAATTAATCAGGCGTTGAAAAACAAGGATTCCAAATTTTTAAATAAAATTAAGATGCAGAAAACTGAATTCGGGGAAGTTACCCAGATGATCGACAGTTTTTTCGCTCAGAGAGAAGCTATTCTCCTAGAAATATCTCAACGTAAACGACAGCAGGAGGCATTAAGTAAGGTTAACAGTTGTTTTACTTCCTTTGTAGCTGATCCGTCTAAAAATATCCGCATAATTACTGAGACCGCCGGGCAGATCCTGGGAGCTACTTTCTTGACTTATAATTGCAATCACGCCGGCAGGATCGTGACGGATGATGTGTGGAATAAGCCTGTGGATTTTTCCATATCGGATTTGGGGCAGGGGCATCTTGGGTTCGATCTGATTAAAAACCAAAGCAATCAGCTTGTAGTGATCGAAGATCTTGCGCATACTAATTATGCGCAAACTGATCCTAGTGTTAAAAAATATAAATTGCAAATTTTTATCGGCTGCCCGATCAGGATTGGCGACCGGACGGTAGCTAGCCTGGGTGCGTTTTTTGTTTCTCCGGCAAAAATAGAGGCGCCTTATCTGAACTTATTTCAGGTTTTAGGAAAAGCCCTCTCTATTGAAGAAGAGCGTAAACATATGGATGAGGAAGCTAAGAACCAAGCGTTGAAATTGGATAATGCTTTAAAAGAGGCGCTTAAATCCCGAGAAGTGCTTTTAAGTATGTTGGAAGATAATCACTTGAATAAAGAAAGATTAGAGCAGAATGTTCAGGAGCTGGCGGGGGCTTATTCGAAGCTTAAAGAATCTCAGGAAGAGTTGTTACAGGCTGCTAAATTCGGGGCGATCGGTCAGCTTGCCAGTAGCGTGGCGCATGAAGTTAGGAATCCTTTGGCAATTGTCATGCAGTCAATCGACTATTTGGAGAGCCGTATTTCCGACGAAGATAAAGAAATAATTCAGGTAGCTAAGAATAACATTAAACGGGCCAATACTATTGTGTCTACGCTGCTTGATTTTTCCAAAGTAAAAAAATTAAATATTATGCCGGAAGATATAAATTCTATAGTTAATGATTCTTTAGTTTTAACGCGTTACAGTAATTTAAAAGATAGAGTAAAGATTGTTAAAGAGTTAGCTGAGGATTTGCCCAGAGTTTTAGTGGACAGGCAGAAGATAGAGCAGGTATTGGTGAATTTGAATTTGAACGCTATCCAGGCTATGCCCCACGGAGGGAATTTATACTTGCGTACTTATCTTACTAAGTTTAACCGCTTATCGGAAGAATCGGCCAGCCGGCCAGCCGGCTCTTCTCTGTCTATACAAAAGTCAGTAACCATAGAGGTAGAAGATGAAGGGACTGGTATTTCGGAGGAAAATCTAAAAAATCTCTTCCGGCCGTTTTTCACGACTAAAGGGGAAACGCTGGGAGTGGGGCTGGGGCTTTCGGTGGCCAGGGATATTATTGCTATGCACAATGGGCAGATAGAAATAAAAAGTAAGGTTAACCAGGGGACTAAAGTTATCGTAACCCTAGGAGTGGAGAGAGGAGAACAATGAATAAGAAAAAGATATTAATTGTTGATGACGAAGTTGATTTTTTAAAGATGGTTAAATTAAATTTAGAGACAACTGGAAAGTTCGAGACGTTAATTCTATCTAATGCCAATGATATTATTGCCCAGATACATAGTTTTAAGCCGGATTTAATTTTATTAGATATGGTCATGCCGGGGATCGGGGGAATAGAGGTTTGCGAGATGTTAAATCAGGATGTGCTTGGCCAGAGGCTGCCTATTTTGATTCTTTCCGCATTAGATAAAGAGAAAGATAAACTTTTGGCTTTTAAGAAAGGGGTAGTGGGGTATTTGACTAAACCCATTGAAAAAGAAGAGCTTATCGCTAAAATAGAGAACGCGTTAAGTTTTAAGACTACTGAATGAATCTGTTTTGAAAATAAGGAGGTTTTATGTATAACGCGGAAGTAAAAGTTTTGATTGATAATGTAGAAAAGGTAATTGTGGGCAAGACTGAAGTAGTGAAGCTCTTAATTGCCGGAATTCTGACCAATGGGCATATTTTAATCGATGATGTTCCCGGAATGGGCAAAACTATGCTTTCTTTGGCTCTGGCCAAGTCCATTAGCGCGGATTTTAAAAGGATCCAGTTTACCCCGGACCTTCTTCCTTCGGATGTTACCGGTGGTTTTATCTATAGCCCCAAAACCGGAGAGTTCGATTTTAAAAAAGGCCCGGTTTTTACCAACATTCTTCTGGCCGATGAAATTAACCGGACTACTCCCCGTACACAGTCTGCGTTGCTGGAAGTTATGCAGGAGCGTTCTGTTTCTATTGACGGTAAAACATTTATTCTGCCGCGTCCTTTTATGGTTGTGGGGACGCAGAATCCCATCGAGTATCAGGGAACCTATCCATTACCGGAGGCGCAGTTGGACAGGTTTTTGATGAAAATAAATGTGGGTTATTTGTCCATCGAAGAGGAGAAAAAGGTCACCATCGGGCAGAAATTACAGCACCCCATTGAAGACTTAAAGCCGGTCTTAACTACGGAGGCGGTCCTGGGGTTGCAGGAAAAAATAAAAAATGTGGAAATTTCTTCCACGGTGCTTAATTATATTGTGACCCTGGTTTCGGCTACCCGCAAGAAAGAAGAGATCAGGTTAGGCGCCAGTCCGCGCGCTTCAATTGCGCTCATGAAAGCCAGTTGTGCCTGGGCTTTTATCGAAGGGCGGGATTATGTTATTCCGGAAGATGTAATTAAACTTGCCTATTGGGTACTTGGCCACCGGATTCAATTGCAGCCTAAAGCTTTGGTTGCCGAGAAGACGGCAGCATCTTTAATTACTGAAATCGTACGCGGCATTCCTGTTTCTTAAAATATGTTAAAATCTTTCCGTTTAAAATGGTTGGTTCTGGGGTTTTTCTTTATTTCCAGCCTGTTGATCGGATTAAAAACGACCCGGGAATTTTTCTTTTTCTTTACTTATTTTTTGCTTTCGGCAACCGCGGTAAGCCTGGTTTGGCTCCTGCTAACCTATTTTACGGCGCATTTGCAGCTATCTAGAAAAGTGATCAGCCGGGTTACTGAAGGGGAGATACTCGAAGTAACCGCGGAGATTTCCAACACCTCTTTTTTCCCGGTTTTTAATTTTGTTTTAGAAGATAATTTTTCCTGCGTGCAACCGGATCAGGAAAAGAAAGATTTTTTTGCCAGTTATTTGGGCCCTAAGTCTGCTTCTAAAATTCAATACAATTACCTTTGCTTTAAGCGGGGGGAGTACAAGATAGGTCCTTTTGCTGTTTATTTCTTCGACCCGCTGAACCTTTTTTTCTTCAAGCGCACTTTTTATATTTATTCGGCCGTGGTGGTTTATCCTAAAATATTTAGAATCGAGAAGTTTCCGGCTTTGACCAGAAGCGTCCTGCCCTGGTTCGGTATCGAGACGGCGCGTTCCAGCGGCGATGATGATGAATTTTACGGCGTGCGGGAGTATAAAGAGGGGGAATCGGTTAAGAAGATCCATTGGATCTCCAGCGCCAGGAAAAATAAGTTGATCGTTAAACAATTCCAGTTGCAAAGTTTTTTCGGGACGACGATCATGTTCAATTTGGAGAAAGCTAAAAACTTAGGCGAAGGCAAGGAAAGCGTAGCGGAATATATTATTAAAATTGCTGCTAGTGTGGCGCATTACCTCACCGAAAAAGGAGTCTCCATAGAGCTTTTAGCGCATATCGGAGAAATAGTACATTTACCTTTTAATAAAGGCGAGGATCACCTGGAGAATATTCTTAGGATATTAGCCGTGGCGCAGGCTGAAAGCAGAATCAGTTTTCGTGAAGCTTTCGAGGAATTTGCCCGTTATATTCCTAATGATTCCAGCCTGGTCGTAGTGATGTCTGATCAGGATTATACGGATTTGCCCCATGTGATATCCCTATATAGCCGGGGGATTTCTTTAATTCCCTTGATTATAGTTTCGGATACTTTTTTGCCGGCGGCGGATAAGAAAAAAACCGCCCGCCAAGCCAAGATCAAAGTGGCGAATTTAGTTAATATGCAGGCAAAATTCTTTTCACAAGGGGATAATTTAACGGAAGTATTCATTTAAGATGACTCAAAAAGATAAACAATTATTAACGGAATTAGTTTTGACCAGCGGGCTTTTAGTTGCGTCGGGATTTTTACTAAAACCGGCGGCTTTTTGGCAATTCCAGCTGATTTTGTTAGGGGGAATTGTTTTAGGTTTTGCTTTTAGCTGGTATAACCGGAAAAGAATCTTCGAGGGTATAAAATATTTCGCGGATGCAGCTATTTTAATTACTCTGATTTGGATCGGCTACCGGATATTTAAATCTACTTTTTTATATAAAGAAGTGATTGCTATTCTGATCCAGGGCGTGATTATCCTGGAAATTATCTTTAGTTTCAATTTTAGCGCGCCCGGAAAAGCCGCTTACCTGAGGCTTTTAAGCCTGCTTATTTTTATGACCTCGCCGGTTTTTGCCGTGGCTTATAACCTTCCTTTGGCGATAGCATATTTACTGGTTTGGCTGGCCATCTTGCGTTTTCAATTTGCAGGTTACCGGCAACCTGTTCCGGTGAAAGAGGCGCAGCGTTATTATTCCTTGATCTGCGCATTGGTTTGTTTTCTCATCGCTATAATTTTGGCCTGGTTTATTTCATCAAATATTTTCCTGGGGAGGATTGATAAGGGCAAGCTTCTTTTGGATGAAGATATGGAGGATATGGAGTCTGGCGGCGGGATAGAATCAAGCCAGGCAAATAAATTTTATAGTTTACAGGATGATTTACAAAGTAAACTGACGGATTTAGCCTTAAAATTGGATACTTATGAAAAAAGCCGTCAACTGGTTTATTTATTCTCAGAACTGGTCAAAGAAACGGCTAAGACCATGGAAATGGACAAGGCGGAGACCGGTTTGGTCGATATTTTAAAACGCGAGGGACCCGGCTTAGAAGGGTCGGTTAAGGCGATGGATTTGATTAAAAGTTACTCGGATAAGAAAAATTCCCGGAATTTACAGAAAAATAAAGATGGGATTATGGATATGCTCAGGAATTTTCCGCTGGGGGTCATCGACAAAATTAAAATTATTAGCCTTGCCAACAAGGTCCAGCAGTCTAATTCTTATCAGCAATTGCAAGACAATAGCCAGGGGCTCCAGTCAGCAATTAAGCATACATCGTTGAATAAGTCTGCCCAGAAGGATCTTAGCGCTTTAGCCCGCCAGCTTTCTAATCTAAAAGCTTTTGAACTTTACCGCCGCCAGATGCGTGATTTGGAACAGCGGCCCGCATCATTTGACAAGGAAACCGAAGAAAAAATTTCCGGAATTATTTCCGATATTAAGCATACGGGGAGTTTAGATGATTTTAAGCAGACGGCTAAAAAAATCCGCCAGTTGAAAAATGACTCTTCAATTTTAGAGCAGAAATCCGGCGAGGAGGTTATCAAAAAGCTGGAAGAGGTCTCGCGCATAAAATTAGATTTATTGTTTGGAGATCAATCCGCAAAGCTCCGCAAAGATGCTGAACAGAAACAGGATTTAGGCGGTCAGGCCGAAGAATTCGGCCAGAAAATGGATGGGGCGGAGAATGCCGCTAGCCCCCGGGAATTTATCGAGGAATTTTCCAAACTTAGCCGGCAGAATAGAGATGATAACCTGGGTTTGGCTGCCGGGTTAAGCCAGATGCTGGGGTTAAAAACAGAATCTTTTAAGCAGAAGCAAAAAGATAAATTAGACAGCCTGGTGAATAAAAATTTGCCTAACCAAGCCAAAAAAGAGATAACAGAAGCACTGGAAGCAATGGAGGAGAAAGAATCTTCCCGGGATTTAGAGAAACAATTAGAAGATCTGGCCGCTAAGATCAAAGAGCTGGAAAGAAAAGGAGATCTTTCTCCGGAGGCCGCTGCGCAATTACTCACAACTACTGCTGAACTTGGAGATTTGCTGAGCGATCGGTTAGAAGCTGAGAAAGAGCTGGAAGACCAGGATGCCTCTGAAAAAGACGGCCGCAAGCCTGATTACCTTGAGCAGTTACGGCAAGCCATTGAAGATTCTTCTTTAAGCGATCAGGATAAAAAGGCGCTTAAGGATTTAGCGGAGGAATTGCTTAAAGCGCATGACTTATCCCAGCTGGAAGATGTAAAAGAGGCAGAGAAGAAATACCTGTCTTCTTTAGAGTCTAGCGCCGTAAATAAAATAAATGAAAAATTCTCTCAGGCATCTCAAATTAAGCAGCAGTTCCTGATGAGCAAAATTTTAGCGGATATCCTGGAAAAAATAGAAAAATTAAGCCTGCAGAATGCAAAGCAGGCCCAAGCCTTAAAAGCCAAGCTTAAAGAGCTCCGCCAGAGCAATACTTCCGAAGAGGTTGAAAAAGTACTCCAAGAATTAAATAATATTTTAAATAGTCAAGATGCGCAGGAAGAAAAGGAGAACGGTTTGCAAGGCGCCGGTAAACAGCAATGTAAGATCTATATCTTGCCTGTTCCGCTGGTGGTTTCTGCCGGAACAACGCTGCCCTTAAAAGTCCTTGCCGTTTATAAAAATGGGTATATTAAAGAATTATCCAGTGATGTGGATTGGTTTTTGTCTGATCCGCGGATAGTGCGGATAGATGAAACTAATTCATTATACCCTTTAACCGGCGGCAAGGCCAAGATCAAAGCGGTTTATAAAGGGGCATCCAGCCAGGATACTGAAGTTAATGTGGTCGAGGATATCGATGGGCGCATCGCACAGATGATTAAACGTGAATTGGTACAATAGCTGATGAAAAAAATAAAACCGGTTACTATTTTATTAACTTCTTTAATATTTTTATTTCCGGCGCTGGTATTGGCGGCTGGACAATACCGGGAAATTAATACTAGCCAGGGTAAAGTTATTGTCGGCATGGATAAGGAAAAGGCGTATCAGACCTTTGGCGCGCCTACCTTGAAGGAAGCCAGCCTTTGGTATTACGCCGGGGATACGGACAAATTCTTTGTTAGTTTTTCTGATAATCCCAATATTTCATTATATCCTGATTTTTACCAGTCTGTCGTAGGCGTTCCTTTAGAGTTTAAAGTTTTTTTGGATTTGCCGGAGTTGGGGATCCGGGATATTACTAAAGATGTGCAATTAATATTTGATCGTCCGGAGGCCGTCAAGTTGACGGGCGCGGGGGTGATTATTCCAAAACGGGCAGGAGAATATTCGGTATTAGCTACCTATAAAGGGTTTTATAGCAACCCCCTTTATATGCAAATTAAAGAATCCCAGGGCAGCCAGCAGCAAGAGAAAGAGCAATTATTAAGTATAGATATTTTACCATATCGGTCGATCGTTACTCCGGATAGCGCGATTGATTTTGTGGCCTTAGGGACGTTTTTTGACAGTAATTTAAATAAATATTCAGTAAGAGATTTAACTGGAGATGCAGCTTGGTTTATGCGCCTGCCTCCGAACCGCAATTGGGGTAAGAGCCAGCAGCGCCGGTTATATTTTTTAGAAAAAGGGCAAGCGGAAATTTTAGCTAAATATAAAACAACTGAAAGTTTCCTGCAGCGCGTAGAGACCAGGGATAAAACAGATTTTTTTGGGAAAAGATTAAAACACCTGTTGATTTTGCCTGAGGCAATGACTGTATTATTAGATAGTGAAATAAATATAAGGGTTTTCGGGACTTATTACGATAACAGCGTTATGGAATTAACTCCGGAAGTCAAGTGGAAAATAAGTAATCCGGATATATTGGAGTCGAGTAAAAACGGATATTTTTTTACTAAAGCCGAAGGGGTTACGGAAGTAACTGCGGTTAAGGATGGGCTGGAAGGGCTGCCGGTTAAGGTAGCCGTGGTAAATAAAAGTGCTCATTTCCTGGATGCTGTTCCGCTTACTGCCTCAGAACAAGAAGATACCTCCAGCCGTGATACATTAAATCAAATTAAGGAGAAACTGGAAAAAATAAAAAATGATTTTTTGATCAAGAAAAAAGAGCTGCGTAATATCGTGATTTTGCCTAAATCCCTGGAATTAGGTTTAGGAGAGGAGGGCAGGCTTGCGGCTACCGGGATTTATAATGACGGCAGTTCAAGCGATTTAACTGTCCTGGGAAGCTGGGGTATTTTGGATAAAAGCATCGCTACGATTTCCGGCGGAAAAGTAAATAGCACTTCCGTCGGAGAGACCAATGTTTACGTTGAATTTAAGGGAGTGCGCAGTGAATATGTCCGGGTAGTGGTAGGAGGGCCAAGGCTGGTTTCGCTTTTACTGACTCCCCAGAGTTTAAATCTTCCCCGGGATGGTAAGGCTGCCCTTAAGGTTCAGGGCAATTATTACGACCATTCGCAACGGGACCTTACGGGGCAAGTCAGCTGGGGCGTGGAAGGAGCCGCGGTAGTTCAAATAGAGAATGGTGTTTTACGCGCTTTAAAGTTCGGCCAGACTAAAGTTTTTGCGGAATATTTCCGTATTAAGAGCAATACCGCCAGCATTCATGTCATCTTGACTTTAGGCTGGCTGCTTAAGTTATTGGCAAAAATCATGCTGGCGATATTTTTAGGAGTGTTGACTGCCTGCGGAGTGTTATATCTGCTGGCGGAGAATAAAAGAAGAAAACTGCGCTCCCTTAGGAATAACCCCCGGGAATTTTTATTAGGTTTACATGAGAATGCCGTAGAATTAATTTCGATTTTTGGGTTACGTTATAACGCCTTTACTTTTCCGCTTCTTTACGCGGAGCTTGTTAAACAGAAATTTATGATTAAAAATGATGTCTTTTTAAATTTTTCCACGAAGTTTGAAGAGGCTAAATACAGCCGGCATAACCTGGAGGATATCGATGTGGTTTCAGCGGTAAATGATTACAATAATTTCTTTGAGAAGCTGTGCCAGGATCAAAGCCGCCTGCTTTCTTTCTATAGATATTGCCTGGCCCTGGCGCATTGCCGTCCGATTACTATAATTTCGGCCCGAGAACTTCAGAGATAAAATAAATAACCGCCGTTAATTTTTGAACTATAAATTAAATGATTGATAAAACTATTGAAGCTAATAATTTAAAATATTCTGAGAAAGATATCCAGGAATGCATTACTTTGCTTAAAGATTTAGTTGCGGATACCTCACAACTTGCTTATTTAACTAGAGAACAAAGGATCGAACTGATCAAAGTAACGGGACGGCTTTCGCGCCCGGATCGGGATGAAATAAGAAAACGCAAGCGGGACTGCCGGCGCGTTAAAAAACAAAAAGTCGACAGCTATCAGAGGGTAATTCGGGCTTCTACCGGCATCCGCAGCGCCCGTAAAGATGCGGTATTTTCTGCTCCGCGCCAGATTACCGGCTCAGAGGTTGATTCCGCCAAAGACCGCCCGGAATTGATTACCCCCCGGGCTTGTTATATTTGTAAAGATGAGTATAAGCGTCTGCATTTTTTTTATGATGCGCTCTGCCCGCGTTGCGCGGATTTTAATTATCGGAAACGGTTCCAAACTACTTCGCTTAAAGGGCAGGTGGCTCTGATTACCGGATCGCGTCTTAAAATTGGTTATCAGGCGACGCTCATGATGTTGCGCGCGGGGGCAGAAGTTATTGCTACTACGCGGTTCCCGGTAGATTCTGCGCTACGCTATAGCCGGGAGGCGGATTTTAAAAATTGGAAAGAACGCCTGCATATTTACGGGCTGGATCTGCGTCATACGCCAAGTGTCGAAATTTTCTGTAATTTTGTCAGCCAGCAGTACGAGCGTTTGGATATTTTGATTAATAACGCGGCTCAAACGGTAAGGCGTCCCCCCGGATTCTACGCGCATTTAATGGAGAACGAAAATATAAAATTTGAAGATTTACCGGAAGAGGTCGGCCGGTTACTGAAGCCTTTTCAGGAATGTAAGAAAAAACTCTCGACTTTTTCCAGCAATTATTCACAAACCGATTTAGCGCTTCCGGTGGCCTGGAATCAAAAAGCTCCGGGTGTAGGCCTTTTTGCATCGGCAAAACTTTCGCAGATCCCGTATGCTTATGATCATGCTTTGCCTCCGGAAAAAGTTTTCCCCCAGGGGAAATTGGATGCGGATTTACAGCAGATAGATTTACGCCAAGTTAACAGCTGGCGGCTTTGCCTGGGTCAAATCCCGACCGCTGAGATGATCGAGATCCAACTGGTGAATGCCATCGCGCCTTTTGTATTATGCAATAAATTATCGACGATGATGAAACGCCAATATACCGGACAAAAACATATCGTGAATGTCTCGGCAATGGAGGGTAAGTTTTCCCGCTTTATCAAGACTGAGCGCCATCCGCATACGAATATGGCTAAGGCCGCCTTAAATATGTTAACTCATACTTCGGCCCGCGATCTGGCTAACAGCGGAATTTTTATGAATTCTGTAGATACCGGATGGGTGACCGATGAGGATCCGGCTGCTCTTTCGATGCGCAAACAGGCAAACCATGATTTTCAACCTCCTTTAGATATTGTAGACGGGGCAGCTAGGGTGTGTGATCCTTTTTTTGACGGGATCATTACCGGCAAGCATTGGAGCGGCAAGTTTTTAAAAGATTATTTTCCGGTTACCTGGTAGGTTCTGTTTAGGTGGTAAACTACAAACCGGAGAATCCCCTTGATATAATCAGCGGTTAGATATATAATAAATAAGTCAATTTCCTGTTTTATTGAGCTTATCTAAGAAATTAGCCTTCCCGTATTTTTTTAGATCAATTTAGCGAAGAAAGAAAATTAATGAATACTGAGTTTAAGGATTTGTATATAGGTAATTTGAAGATTCAAATACCGATTATTCAGGGCGGGATGGGCGTGCGTGTATCCAACTCATCTTTAGTCTCTGCGGTATCCAATGAGGGGGTTTTGGGAGTTATCGCGGCCGTGGGGCTGGGAGAAGAAGTAGAAAATAATGCCTTAAGTTACCCGCAGCGTTCAGTGGTGTCTTTTACTGAAAGTATCCGGCAGACCCGCGCCAAAACTAAAAATCCATTCGGCGTTAATATTATGTGCGTTTTGACTAACTACGAGGATTTAGTTAATGCCGCTCAAGATGAATCTGTTGATGTGATTATTTCCGGCGCCGGATTGCCGCTGCGTTTACCTTCGTTAATTAAGAATAAAAAAACTAAATTAATCCCGATTGTTTCTTCAGCGCGGGCAGCCAGTATTATTTGCAGCACCTGGAAAAGAAGGTATAACTGTCTTCCGGATGCTTTGGTGGTAGAGGGCCCGTTGGCCGGCGGGCATTTAGGTTATAGTTTGGCGGAGCTGGAAGATAAGGAAAATGTTTCTTTAGAGAATATTTTGCAGGCAGTGATTACTGTGGTTAAGGGATTTGAAAGCGGCTCGAAAAAGATCCCGGTGATCGCCGCCGGCGGTGTTTATGAGGGGAAAGATATCGCTAAATTTATACGTTTAGGGGCCAGCGGAGTGCAAATGGGCACCCGTTTTGTATGTACGCATGAATGTGATGTGGCCCAGGAATATAAAGCAACTTATTTGGCGGCTAAAAAAGAGGATATTGTTGTAATTAAAAGTCCGGTGGGGTTGCCGGGCAGGGTCATCCTTAACGAGTTTGTGAAACGGATAATTCAGGGCGAGCGGATGGATTTTAATTGCCAGTATCATTGTTTATATACTTGTGATCCTAAAAAAGTAAATTATTGTATTGCCAAAGCCCTATTGAACGCTTCCCGCGGCCAAATGGATAAAGGTTTCGCGATGTGCGGAAGCAATGCATACCGTATCCAAAAAATTATTTCGGTAAAGGAATTAATTTCAGAATTGGTAGCTGAAGCAAGAACCAATTTAAGCGCTTGAAATTTAAATTTAAAAAAATCCTCGATAAACTTATAATCGAGCATAGCAGCCCGCATGAAATTGCCTTGGGCGCCGGAATCGGGGCTTTTATCGCTATACTTCCGGTTTATGGCCTGCATACGGTTTTAGTCGTCGTGGCGGCAATTATCGTGCGCCCGGCGAATAAATTAGCCATTCTACTGGGCACTAATCTTTCCATGTTCCCCACGGTGCCCTTCATAACCTGGGCCGGATACGAGATCGGCAGGTGCATTTTAAATAAAGACCTTCCTGCGTTAAGCTGGGATTTTTTTCAAAACCTGACTTTTCAAAAAATAATCAGTCTTTACTGGCCCTTGTTCTTAGGCAGCTTAATTTTAGGAGCACTCTGCGCTGTCACGGTCTATGGCTTGGTTTATTTTATTGTAAAAAAAGTTAAAGGGAGAAAGCACCGTGGTCCCGGAAACAAAAATCAGGAAATTTGAAAGCCAAGATCGGTCCGCAGTCAGGCAGATTGTTTATGATACCGCGCTGATGGGGGAGTCTGCCGGCCTGTTCTTTCAGGGCCAGGAAGTAATCAGCGACGCTTTCTCTCTATATTTTACGGATTATGAACCGGGTTCTTGTTTTGTCGCCGAAATTAACGGCCAGATTGTAGGCTATCTTATCGGAGCCAAAAACAAGATCGCCGCCGAGACTATCTTTAACGGCCAGCTTGCTCTGCCTTTGTTCCTTAAGGCTTTAAAAAGCGGGATTTTCTTAAAATTAGGCAATTTAAGTTTCCTTTTCAGCTGTTTAATTGATTTGTTTAAAAACGGGATCAAAACTCCGGATTTTAATCAGACATACCCAGCGACTTTTCATTTGAATATTAAGGATGACTACCGGGGACAGAAGTTAGGGACGGAATTAATTAATCACTTCCTGGATTATCTTAAAAGCAAAAAAATTACCGGAGTACATTTGGCGACGATGTCTGACCGGGCAGCTAAATTTTTCTTATCAGAGGGATTCCAGCAATTGTATAAAGGAAAACGTTCCTATTTCCGGCATGTTTTGCACCGGGACGTACCATTATATATTTTTGGTAAATTATTATAGATTTTAATTTTCCATAAAATAGCCGCCATATTTGATTCAGCCAAGATTTGCGTTTGCATAATCGAATAATGCGATGAAAGTATTGATCCAATTCGAAAATAAGCCGCTTTTGTTCCAGGACCCGAAATTTATTATTTCCTGCAACGACTTTCGTTTATTTAAATCCAGTTTAAGAGATATGGAATACGTCCTTAGCCGGGGGTATTATTTAGCCGGGTTTTTATCTTATGAAGCCGGATATTGTTTTGAAGAGAAATTAAGCCAGGATAAATGCTATGATTTTCCGCTTATTCATTTAGGCGTCTATAAGCATGCCTGTCAGGATAAGCTCATCGCTGGCGCCGCTGGCGTTAATCTTGAGAACCCGCGATTAAATATTACCCGGGAACAATATTTCTCTAGCATAAATACTATTCGTGACTATATCGCTAGCGGCGATGTTTATCAGATTACTTATTGCCTTAAGCTGTTTTTTGATTTCTACGGCGATCCGCTTTCTTTATACTACCAGCTTTTAAAAGAACAACCGGTGCCGTATCCGGCCTATATTCAAACTGATGCCTTCCAGATTCTTTCTTTGTCCCCGGAATTATTTATTAAGAAGCGCTCCAGGCACCTGTTAAGCAAGCCGATGAAAGGCACTTGGCCGCGCGGCAGCGGCATGTTCAGGGATCTTATCGCGCCTCTTTGCCTTAAATATGACCGTAAGAATAGGGCGGAAAACGTAATGATCGCGGATCTTTTAAGGAATGACTTAGGGAGGATGGGGGAAAATATTAAGGCGCCTACGCTTTTTGAAGTAGCCAGGTATAAAACTCTCTGCCAGATGACTTCTACCGTAACGGCTAAGGTCAAACCGGATATTGCTTTAGCCAGTCTTTTTTCTTCGGTTTTTCCTTCCGGCTCAGTTACCGGAGCTCCGAAGATCCGCGCGATGCAGGTAATTAAAGAATTGGAGAAAGAAGAGCGTAAAATATATACTGGAGCGATAGGTTTTATTAGCCCGGATAAGGATATGGTTTTTAATATTCCGATCCGTACGCTTTTAATTGAAGGCTGCCCTTGTTCATCGGCGGGCAGGCACGCCGAGATGGGGATCGGCGGGGGAATAGTTTGGGATTCCACCGCGGCCGGGGAATGGGAGGAGGGGCTGCTTAAAGCTAAATTTCTTACGGATCTTTTTAAAGCGCCTTTTTGCCCGGTTTAACAAGAAAATGGGTTTTGGTCTTCATTTTTGGAAGGTAAACTTCCCCTTGCCCGGTATTTAATTATGTTTGACAAAGATAGATTAAAGGGTATAATAAACTAAAGATTAGAGTTTTTTACGCCGCCAAGGAACTACAACTAACCTTTGCGGTTTTTTTATTGGCTCTGTTTTTTTTAGGTGGCGGCCAAGCAGGCATTTTAGGAGGTGTATTATTAAAAAAGTAAAGACATCACTTAAAGGGAGAAAATGCAAATATTTGCATTGTAAACATGTCTTGAGTATTTATAATCATGAGGACTATTGTCATATTCATTTGGGACTTTTGGCTTCCGATGATAAATATAAGTTAATGAAAGTAACATGACCAATAAAACATTAGTTACAAATAATCCGGGCCCGGCGGCAAATTTTTACGGCATGGGCATTGTTCCTAAAATTCTTGATATTTTAGAGAAGATGAAGTTTAAGGTGCCTACGCCTATTCAACTTAAGGCTATTCCTTTGGCGCTGGAAGGAAAAGATATTGTCGGGATTGCTCAAACCGGAACCGGTAAGACCCATTCTTTTGCTATCCCGATGGTTCAACGCCTGGCACAGAAAAAAGGTATTGGATTAGTCCTGGCTCCGACCAGAGAATTAGCAATCCAGATTGATGAAGCTTTTCAGGAGATCGCGCGCGCTTTCGGCATGAAAACTGCCTGTTTAATCGGCGGAGCGCCGATGCCGCCGCAGGTAGCGGCTTTGCGCCGGGATCCTCAAGTGGTGATTGCTACGCCCGGAAGATTGATTGATCATATGTCGCAATGGAATTTTTTACCGGATAGTGTAATTATGCTGGTGCTTGACGAAGCCGACCGCATGTTGGATATGGGTTTTGCTCCGCAAATCGACAAAATCCTTCGTTTCCTGCCCCGCGATAGGCAAACCATGCTTTTTTCAGCTACGATGCCCAAAGAGATTATGAATATCGCTTCTAAGCACATGAAATTACCTTTAAGCGTGGAAATCGCCCCTTCCGGGACAACCGCGGAGTTGGTTACTCAGGAATTATTTATTGTTAAAAAAGAAGCTAAAACACAGCTGCTCAAGAAGCTTCTGGCACAGTATCATGGTACGGTATTATTATTTTCCCGCACTAAACATAATGCTAAAAAAATTGTCCGCAACATCCGGGATATGGGGCACACTGCTTCTGAAATACATTCTAACCGGTCTTTGGCTCAACGCCGCGACGCTTTAGAAGGTTTTAAATCCGGTAAATACCGGGTTTTAGTCGCTACGGATATTGCTTCCCGGGGAATTGATGTTACCGGGATTGAATTAGTGCTTAACTATGATTTGCCGGAGGATGCGGAAAATTATGTGCATCGTATCGGCCGTACTGCCCGGGCCGGGCATAAGGGGCATGCGGTTTCTTTTGCTACTCCGGATCAAGGGCATGATGTGCGGGATATTGAAAAACTTATTAAAGCTTCTTTACCGGTTTCGAAACTGGCGGAGCTTACTTTGGATAAATTCGGTGAACCTGGACAGCAGTCCGGCCGGAGCCAGTCACGGCAACCTAACCGCGGCCAGTCAAGACATGGACAATCCGGTTTCGGGCATTCCAGACCCGGCGGGCAATCGAAAAAACCCTTTAAATACCCAAAACCTAAGTTTTACCGTTAACCTGCCAAGTTATTTCTTGTTTTTAAAAACTTACCTTTTATAATAATAACCATGAATATTCAAAAGAAAGCCGCTTTTAAACTTATTCTGCTTTTTGGACTAGTCAGTCTTTTTGGCGATATGGTCTATGAAGGGGCGCGCAGCGTTAATGGTCCTTATCTTAAAACATTGGGGGCTAATGCGGCGATTGTGGGTTTGGTGGCCGGGTTAGCTGAGTTTTTAGGTTATGCCGTGCGCCTGCTAGCGGGATATTTTGCGGATAAAACCAAAGCTTACTGGTGGTTTACTTTTTTAGGCTACGGTTTGTTGGTCAGCGTTCCGTTGCTTGCTCTTACCGGTATTTGGCAGGTGGCGGTTATTTTTATTGTGCTGGAAAGATTAGGCAAGGCCATCCGCAGCCCGGCTAAAGATACGATCCTTTCGCAGGCGACTAAGCAGGTAGGTACGGGTTTTGGTTTTGCCATTGCCGAAGTGCTAGATCAGATCGGAGCGATCAGCGGGCCTTTAATTTTTTCCATACTTTTTGTAATCATCGGTAAAGGGGACCGATTGTTGGCGGATTATCAGCGTGGTTATGCTTTGCTTTGGATTCCTCTGGCACTGGTGCTACTTTGTATTTACTTTGCTTGGCGGGCGGTTCCTAATCCCGAAGTTCTAGAGAATTCCGCGGTTAACCCTCCGGAATCGGATAAATTAAGCAAAATTTTTTGGATTTACACGGTTTTTACTTTTGTAACTACTTTAGGTTTTGCCAATTTTGCGTTAATCGGTTATCATCTTAAAGCCAAACATGTATTGAGCGATGCGCAGATTCCTTTGTTTTATGCTTTAGCCATGGGGGTGGATGCAATTGCGGCAATGGCGATCGGTAAAACCTATGATATTTTTAAGGCCAGGCGCGGCAATGACAAAGCAGGGTTGATTACCTTAATTGCGATCCCTGTTTTTTCATTACTCATCCCGGGATTGGTTTTTTCTACTAAATTCGGCTGGGTATTGGCGGGAGTGATTGTCTGGGGTATTGTTATGGGTTGTCATGAAACCGTGATGAAATCGGCAATTGCTGACCTTACGCCGCTAAAAAAGAGGGGGACAGGTTATGGAGTATTTAATGCCGCTTACGGCCTGTCAATCTTTATCGGCAGTGCTTTGACCGGGCTGCTTTATGAATATTCTATATCGGCGGTAGTGGCAGTTAGTATTATGGTGGAAATTATGGTTTTTCCGATATTCTTTATTATGCGCCGGGAGGCTTTGAAATAAAATGCATATACCTGATGGATATTTGGGCCCGGCGACTTGCGGGTTTTTTTATGTCATCATGCTGCCAATTTGGGCTGTTGCCTCAAAGATTGTCAAAAAAACATTAAGCGCAAAACAAGTACCGATGCTGGCGATCGGGGCGGCATTTAGTTTTGTAATCATGATGTTTAATGTGCCTATCCCAGGCGGGACAACCGGCCATGCGGTAGGCGGAGTTTTGGCGGCGATATTGTTGGGGCCCTGGGCGGCATGTATTGCGATTACTGTGGCCTTGGTTATTCAGGCTTTGTTATTTGGCGATGGCGGGATTACTGCCATTGGCGCTAATTGTTTTAATATGGCATTTATTTTACCGTTTGTCGGTTACTACGTATATAAAGCGATTAGTCATAATACACCCGTAGATTCCAAAAGAAGGGTAATTGCCGCAGGTGTAGCCGGATATACCGGTATTAATTTGGCTGCTTTTTTAGCCGGTGTGGAATTCGGGTTGCAGCCATTACTGCATCATACAGCCGGCGGTCAATCGTTATATTGCCCTTATGGATTAAAGGTGGCTGTGACGGTAAT
>Ga0116171_10000046_pt1 | contig 115171 bp, 124 predicted proteins | sample AD_JPNHW2_MetaG_FD_89798 | JGI IMG/M metagenome (GOLD analysis project Ga0116171, IMG submission 89798) | Active sludge microbial communities of municipal wastewater-treating anaerobic digesters from Japan - AD_JPNHW2_MetaG | ecosystem: Engineered > Bioreactor > Anaerobic > Digestate | place...
CTTAATGCAGTCCATGTTTCCGCCGGTTACAGCCTCAATGAGAGTTGTAGACCCCGCAAGGTTCACTGCCGCGGTATCAGCTCCCTTCATAACAAGGAGGTTCGCGGATTCAAAGTGACCGGAATGCAGTGCAAGGAGAAGCGGAGTATTCCCCTGCCTCTCCTTTACATTCACATCAGCACCTTTCTGCAGCAGGTATCGTATCATTGTAGTGTTATTCGCTGCGGCAGCAACATGAAGCGCCGCGCCGGAATCTGAAGATATCGTGTTTATGCCGGCACCTGCTCCAAGCAGTATCCCGGCCATGTCTGTAAAATTAAGTGAAACCGCATCATTCAGCAGCGTGGTTTTTCTGCCGTCCTCAAGAATAATAGCCCTGTCAAGATCATATGCAGGACGCCGTTCTGGATCATCCAGTATTGCCTTAACATCAAATATCCTGTTGCTTATTACAAAATCTCTCAGGCTGAACAACCGGCTGTCAGGTTTTCCCTTCTCTGCTTTTCCGGTTTTTTTTGCGGTCCTGTCCCCGGTCTTCTTCGAAGAATCAGTTTTTTTTACGGATTTTTTTTCTATTTTATCAGCTTTTTTTGCAGCTGTTTTTTTGGAAGTTTTTTTGCCTGTTTTTTTTGCAGTCTTCGAACCAGTGATTTTCACGGCTTTCTTTTGCTGCTTCTTTTCTTTTGAATCACTGATATCAGTATCCCTGATATCCTTTGATGCAGACTCAGCAGATTTTTTCTCATCAATGACTACAGCTTTTTCTACAGAGGTATTCTTCGTATTACCGGTAGAATCTTCGCCATACAGCGAAAGTGTCAGAAAAAAAGATATGATTATTGCAGGAAGAAGTACTGCTGTTCTCATGTTCCGGAGCACTACAGGTGTAAAGTTCCGGAAAGTGAGCATAGGTTAAGGACAGAAGTTACCCTGTCCGAGGCTTTTGTTATCCTGAAACCCAGGCCTTTCTGCTGCTGTGATTTATGAAGTTTGAGCAGAAGGCTTATAAAACTTGAATCAACGTATTCAACCTGCTCCATATCTATCTCAATATCTTTTGTGCATTCAGATGAAAGGGTATTTACTGTTTCAGAAAATCTTTTCAGCCCGGCAATATCAGACGATCCAGTGAGGGTAATGTTCAGCAAGTTGCCATTTTCAGTAATTGTATAGTTCATATTATGTCCCGTAAAATTGATAATCGGAAATTCCTCATATTAAAGAAAGATTACAATAAAAACTATCATTTGTACAGCAAAATATCTGATTCCCGGCAAATAATAGATTTTTTTCTATGTCAAAAACTTAACATTTTCCCTGAATTATGCTCTGACCCCGCAGACTAAAACCTGCATGTAAAATCAAAAAAATGACAAATTTGCCCTAAAAAATGCATTCTGGAATTATTATCGGATTATTTTAGTTGACCATATTAATATTTACATAAATTTTATACCAGTATAAAATGGAGACGTTATGGATAAATCAGACAGCATTGCAATGAAAAAAAGGAACATAATTGAAGCGCTCAAAACCCGCCTTGAAAAGTATTCCTATTCATATATTTCGATGCAGGATGTCGCAAACGAGGCCGGTATATCAAAGGGCGGACTGCGGTACTATTTCCCTACGAAGCAGTCCCTCTTTATCGGGCTGCTTGAGGATTTCTTTCACGGCATCGAGGACAACCACCTGAAGATGATCAACTCCCAGAACACACCTGGGGACAAGGCCGTTCTCTCTACGCTTTTCAACATTGAACGCTTTGTACTGGATGGCAAAAACATCAAGATATTCCTGAACCTGCTCCTCTACGGGCTGGAGGAACCGGAAATGATGAAGCCCATAAGCCAGTTCTTTCACAAGCATCTTGAAATCTACAAGATGATCATTGAAAAGGCAAAATCAGATCTCCCGAAAATTGATAAGAATGAATTCGACATGGCATTCCACGCAAGGATTACGCAGATTATATTCCTGAGCACCGGCCTCATGGAGGCGGTCGATCCCACCGGAATGGATCCGGCAAAACTTGCGCGCTATGTTCTTTCACTCTTTGGTGAATAAGCGGATTAAAAGCCTCCTGTAAAACTATCATTTAACTTGTTTCCTTTCCTGTTTTTTAGCGGATCTAAGGGGCGACGCCCCTTAAAAAAGCCCTCTTCAGGCTTTCTGAAGGTTTTAAACTCCAGTCTGGAAACAAGTCCATTATATTCCTGCTGTAGCTGAAAAGATCAAAAGATGGGGCTCTGACCCTATTTAAGAACAGCAGGAAAAGCATGCTCTGACCTATGTCACATGAAGAGGACTCAAAGGATACAATTTATACTACAAAAAAATAAGGGGTCAGAGCCCCTTTTTACGTAATAAAAAAAGACTGCCCGTTAAGGCAGCCTTTTTTTTATCGGCATTTAAGTAAAAATATTAAGGTAGATATTTTTTAACAACACCGGAAAACTCTCCAGTAGCATTCCCATCGGTGTTCAGAGCGCGAATGCGGAAATTATAGGTTTTTGTAGTTCCTTGTCCAGTGTAAATATACTGAGTTGTAGCCCCATTAGATATAGTTGTTGCACTCCAGTCCGATTCATCCGGACTCCCTCCTGTAGCAAGTTCAAGCCTATAGCCTGTTGCCCCTGGAACAGCAGCCCATGTTACTGTTATTTTATATCCCTGAAAAGCGACGTATGTATATGTGAACGCAAGATTACCCGGCACTCCAAGTATGATGCCGCCCTTATAATCCGTCTGTACGCTCTTTCCGCCGTCATTGACAGCTTCTATTTTATAATAATACTCAACACCGGCTTCTATACTATCCGCTGTTGTCTCTATATGTGTCAGGGCAGTCTGGCCTGTGCTGACAATGTTATATGTTCCCTCTGAACCATCATCGGACCTGTAGACATTATATGATGTTGCCCTGGCAGCAGCAGCCCATGCAAGCGTGAGACTTCCGCTGGTATGATTCATCGCCATTGTTATTCCCGAAGGAACATCAGGTATTGCCGGAATAGTATAACCCTCTGCTGCGGTGAGACTCATTTCGCTCTCTGCCTTAATCCCTGCACCTGATTGACTCCAGGTAGTAATCTTGTAGTAATAGAATGTCTTTGCAGTTACAACAACTGAATTGTCATAACTTACACGGCCGTCAACTACAGCGGGATTAATCTGGTTTGGATCCGCACCTGCCACTGCAGTATAAGTTCCGTTTGAAGAAGTGCTTCTGTACACCGTATAGCCTGAAGCGCCTGCAACTGCATCCCATGAAACAGTAACCAGGTTGTTCTTTCCTTTGGATGCCCGTACGCCTATTGGTGGAGGAAGCAGTGCCGGTTTACTAGGATCAATGTTACCTGCATTATACTCACTAAAATCACTTGCGCCGCCGGAACTGACAGCCTTTACCTTATAATACATTGTACTTCCGTCCACCAGACTCCTGTCTGCGTATTCGGTACCGGTTACATTATCTGCAATCAGTTCATATGTTCCGTCAGCAATTGTTGCCCTGTATACCTGGTAGTATGCCGTATTTAGTGACGCAGTCCAGGTCACCATAACCTTTTCTCCGTAAGTACCGTCAGTAGCTGTAACATTAATCGGAACAACCGGTATCTGTTGAAGAGCGATTCCGGATATGATCTCGCTGTAAGGACCCTCCACGCCCGCTGAATTAACAGAGGCAATTTTATAATAATACGTTGTATCAGGCACAACAAGTATATCATTCGTAAAAGTAAGGCCTGTTACAGGGGCTGTGTTGATTTTTGAGTATGTCCCGTATTTCAGTTCACACCTGTAAATATTATATGAAACAGCCATTAACGCTGCATCCCATGTTAAAGTAATCTGCCCGATCTCACTGCTGGGTATAGTGAATGAAGCAGGAGGCATCAGTACTCCATCCAGCGCGAAACCCATTACTTCAGAGCTCGGGTCACTCCAGTTGCTGCCATTACCGGCTGCTATCTTGTAATAGCAGGTCACACCTGAGGGCGCCGGATCAATATATGAAAGCTTCAGAACCCTTGATTCTATTACCTTGAAGGATTCAGGAGTGCCTATTGCCTTGTATATAATATAGTACTCAGCATCCTCAACACCATCCCAGTCGATTATAACACTATCCTCGAGGGTTCCCTGTGTAGCTCCAATTCTTGACGGCACACCTGGTGTGACGCTTGACGTGCCGGCAGCCGTAGTAAGCGAGTTGACGCCGCATGCTGATGCCGCAAGGGCTATAAGTCCTGTCACTATCAGAGAATTTATTAAACTGTTCAGTTTCATATTTACTCCTTATACCTTAATCTTTCTTCATCTTTCTTTAAATCTTGCTTCTTATCTTTCTTTTTCGATTTAACATCATCTTTGTCATCAACAAAACCTGCTCCTGATCTTGATTCACCGCTAAACATCCTGTATGTTGCACCTATAGATACACTGAATCTTGTTTCTTCAAAGTCCTTGCGCAGGTAACTCCAGGTCTCTTCAGTAACATGGACATACTTTTCATAATATGCCGTAGCAGGGACAAAATACTGGTAGAACGCGCCGATATTGATATCAAGATCTTCATCTATACTGAACTTTGCACCTCCTCCGACCTGGTGAGAACGGAGGAGCGGATCAACCTCATTGCGTTTGTCGGATTTAATTCCGAAATCATTGTAGAGGTAGCCTGTACTGAGTGTAATTTTGGGATTGAGTATAAATTCAACTCCAAGCCCGCACTGATATCCAAGGTTGTAATCCTTCTCTCTGCCGTCAAGATCGCGCATCTGGCGCAGTGATATCTGCGCTGAAGAGAGCAGCTTGATCCAGTCTAAAAGAAGATATGAAAGCCCGAAATTAAGGGTTGTTGGATATGTGGCTTTCAGAACCTTTGACCCATTACCATGATTGTATACCATATCATCTGACGCGGAGCCATCCTTGAATATGTCAAGATTGCCACTTGTCTCAATCGCGGCAGGGGCGATAAAACTGTTTGTCGTTTTTTGAAGCTCCATGGGCAGATAGTATTCAAGTCTGAATGTTGCATCAAGACCTTTCAGTGCAGGAAGGAGCCCCTCAGGCCTGAAGTGAGTGCTTAGAATGACACCGAAACCAAAACCCTCAGTATCAGTATCAACATCCCAGTCCTGACCCTGCTCATGAAGCAGAGACAGATCAGAAAGATTATCATCATAGTAATAATGAATATTATCTATCTTTACCTTCATATTACCCTGGGCATGGATAATACGCAGTCCGCCGCCTGCTGAAATCCAGTTCATGATCTCGTAAGCGCCGCCAAGGGTTATCCCTATATACATTTCATTCCTGATAGCCTCTGCATTTGAAGAATACCCCACCAGGGTATAGTCATCCATAGAAAAACCTGTTTCAAACGCCAGAAGGTTTCCCCAGTCAAGAACTGCCAGGCCATCACCATAGGTCATATTAATTGCAGCCTGCATTACAGCCAGGTCAAAGAATGCAGCCCATTTATCCTGCTTCCATACAATATCAAGTCCAGGTAGAACCGGTACAGTAAGCTCTGCCGGATACTCATCAGGCAGAGTTCCGACAAAGTAAGGCTCTCCCGTATCCGGGTTTATGACACCATGGGGCGGCGGAGTAACGTCCCCGAATTCACCTTTTTTAAAAGCGTAAAAATCCAGTGTATGGGTCTTCTTTACATAATATGTCTGGCTGGAAAAATTTATATGCAGCCCGTCCTGTGACATAAAAACAAGTCCCGCGGGATTGTAGAATGCGGCGTCAGGGTCTGTTGATGTATTCCTGTTCAGGGTACGCACATATTCCGTTGAATGATTGGAGAGTATCCCGTCCTCCTGGTTGAGGTCGGTTGCCAGACCAGCCACCGCCTGGAGAAACAGCAGCATCGATAGTCCGGCCTTCAGGTAACTATTCTTTATCAATTTCGGCATTATATTATGAACCTTCCTTTTTCAGATTTAGTTGAAATCCCGCCCCGGCAATCATACCGGACCGGGATTCAGAATATTTATCACAATCCGTCTGACCATGATTCAAACCAGTTGTATGTTGCGGTAAACGGATATGGTTTGGTATCCTTAAAAGGCATTGTCAGCCAGTCTGAACCGAGATACTTCATCCTTGTATATGAATCGGCCTGTTCCGCAGGATCGCTGTCATCAATCCAGAGATGGTAATCCAGCTCTGCCACGTATTCCCCGCCTGCAGTCTTAATAAGGAACGGTGGATTCGCTGTCAGGTCCCAGCCGTCCTTCACAGTAATGCTCTTCAGATCCGCCTTATGGGTACCGTTTATAATTATACCGCCGTCATTATACAGGAAGTCAAGTTTGCCGTCATTATAACCTGTCAGGGTTATTGTGCTTGTGGGAGTTGTTGTAACAACCCACTTTACATGTCCTGCCACATAGCCGTCACGCTCAAAAGTACCGGGTACAGGCTTAGTCCATGTTGACTTGGACTTATCCATTGAAGGAGCATAAATGCCCCAGTAGAATTCTTCAGCGTTAAGCAGCTTGGCATGGAGGTTATAAGTCTTCGTTTTCCCGCTGGCGGCTTTTACTGTTATTGTGACCGTTGTGACACGTCCCTCAACAAGATTGATCGCTGCTGCTGCTGTACCGGAACTGTACGTTGATGTTACAGTCGAGGGGCTTGCTTCACCGAACTGCTGGGCCGTGAACACAACACTCTGGGCAGTTGCATCATCAACTACTGCTGTGATGTTCATTGAACTGTAACCGTAAATTACTGTTACATAGTCAGTTTTCGTCTTATCGAACTTGACAACATTCGGATCATGATAATTTGCTCCGCGCACAAATGTTCCGGGGTATATAGGCCTGCTGCTTATTGTTCCAATTCCGACCTTGAGGCTCTTCAGGTCCGCATTTGCGCTTGAAGTGGTGCAAAGCACTTCTATTGAATATGTTTTGACTATGGCACCATTCTTCACTGTAACCTCAATATAGTTGTAGCCATCTTGCAGCGTTATTGCGCCAAAATTTGCCGGAGCCACGCTTACAGTATTAACTGTCACGGAAATCGTTGCTGTGGATGATTCAGCCTGGGCTACAAGTGCAACAGGTGAATTTGCAATACTCATTGAGGCCTTATACGAAAGTGTATCCTTATCGAATGTTTCATCGAATGATACTTCATTTAAATTTCTGTCCTTTATTGACAAAGCAACAAGATCAGCAGTGGTAGTTGTCTGCTGGCGGAAAATGTTCATTGTGTATATCTGTGTATTGCCGTCGCCACCAGTGCATCTTGCCTCTATGGTATTCATACCTCCGATAACAGGAATAGCGGTCCAATTGGAATACTCAATTCCATTGGACAATATCTCAAGTTTTTTAAATTCTGCAGAATTTGCCTCAGCAGTAACATTTATCGTATTTGTATTAACGTTTCCCGAGTACGCAGTTATGCCCGGATCAAATAGCGGAGAAAGTGTGATATCCGCAATGGATAGTGTAGAAAGAGTGGCATCCGCATACGCTTCAGTATGTCGCGTAACGTTAATTGTATAATCCATCTGCTGTTGATCCTGGGATACAACAATTACTTTGATTACATTCAAGCCGGGATTAAGCGTAATGGGGCCTGAAGGACTGCCGCTGGCAAGTATATTGGCCGGATTAACTTCGTTCAAATATATTTCAGCCCACTTGTGATCCTTGGTCGGAGTAATTGTAATTATATCTATTGACTCCGGCACATGAAGTACATAACTCCATGTTGTACTATCAAAGTCATATGTAAAATTAAGCTTTGCTGAATTGGGATCCTCCTCATTATATAAGGCAGGAGCTTCAACCGTAAGATTTGCAATAAAATAGTTAGAGCTAAGCCCGTCACTAACATCTCCGGCTATAACTCCTGCTATGTCTTCACCACAGCCCGAAAATGCTGCAATCGATGCCATGATTATCATGAATAAATATTTTCTAATCAGTTTCATACACCCTCCAGATCAACAATAAAAACCGACGAGACGGTTTTTTACAAAGTAGCAAATCCGTCCAATTGGGTCAAGAATATTTCAAATTTTTTGGACAAAAAGTTAACGGTGTACAGGTATAGTATACTATGACAAAACTTCCGGCATACACAACAGGATAGCTAAATAAATAACGCCATTCGTGTAGATTAATTTACAGTTAATTTATCATAGTAAAGTTTTTCTGCTTATATAATCAACTATTGGCCAGTAATTAAAGGGGTACTAATATTACCAGCTTAGAAAAATGTATGCGGGGAATTACTTTGTCTACTTTTCAGACTGGAACATATTAAAACAGTTCTGTGTGAACAGAATGGCTTCATTGGTAAAACTGCCTATGTCCTGATTGCTGAAACTCTCTTTTTTCATGACAAAATAAAAATATGCCACACGCATTATACCGCCAAGAAGCCCGTTTGCCCTGAGCTCTTCATTAAGGTCCGGGTTGATATGTCCAAACTTCTTACCGAGCTTTATATCATTAATAATAGCCTTAAGGACCGAATCTTCGAAGATACCGATTACCTGTTCAATAACCTCGTTGACCCCAAGGCTCATCCTGAGAATTATTTTAGTCCTGTCCTCATTTCTAAGAAAAAATGCGATTGTTTTGCCCATCCTGTGGCGCAGGTAGGCCCGCGCATAATCCTGTGAATCACCTGAACCAACGAAGTCGCCAAGATTAAGCCCGACTTCTTTTTCCCACTCATTAACATATTTTTCAATGAGGGAGACGAAGAGCTGCTCTTTAGTTTCAAAATACTGGTAGATTGTACCTTTTGCAATGTGAGCCATGTTTGATATATCTGAAACCTGGGCCTGGTAATAGCCCTTTTGTGAAAAAACCTTTTCAGCGCATTCATAAATACGCTGTTTAGTCAGTTCGCCTTTTGTTGGCATGAGTCGTTCCTGTTTGTTTTTTTTATATTGTATATTTTATCCCAACTGGATTGCAAGTCAATTATATTTGAAGATATTTTTTATTATCCAAAAAAGCACTCTATTTGTGCAAAAATTGTCCCCAATCAGCCATTCAACGCTTTTGCAGTGCCCATCCTTACATCATATAGATCCTCACAAATATCTGCCGCAGCCCGGGTCTTCTCTACCAGTTCTTCTGCAGGTCCTGGCACGCCAGCTTCCATATCCCATGGCAGCAACCGTAAAATCCTGTTTTATTGCAGTATACATCTTGACAGAGCCTTTGTTGTATAACCAGGTATTGCACAGGACACGCATCCAGGCAGGAAGATATGGCATCAGACCAGAAAATGGATATTCTCCAGACAAAAAAACCGGCAGTGATAAAAGTATTCGGCATACTTAACATCATACTCGGACTTTTCGGCCTCACTGTCTCAATATCAATAGCTTCCATGGCAGCACATCTTACGGATAAGACCGCAGGAATAACCGTTGCAGTCATGGGACTTTCCGTTGCGATTCCCATGATTGCAGGGGGAATCGGATTACTTATGAATAAAAACGCAGGCAGGATTCTGAGCCTTGCTGCCTCATATATCGCGCTCGCTGCAGGAATAATTTATATAGGCATTGTGATCACCGCACTTTACTATATATATGACCAGCTTGCAGGCCCGCAGCGGTTGAAATTTATTATGCGCATAGTGACCGTACTCTGTATATGCATCTATCCTGCACTGAACCTTTTTTTTATGCACAGCGGAAGGGTACGGGCTGCTATGAAATAGCATCATTCAGGTTCAGGCTGCGTGCTTAATCAGCCGTTAATAAATAAAGTTTTTGCACTTAATTTTTGAATCTAAGTTTAATGAGAAATACAGATCAACTTAAATGGCGGGTTAAGGTTTATGGCAACAGGATAATTATTTCCATTATCACATTAATTGTTGTAATGACAGCAGTGCTGATTGTAATCAAATCAGGCACCATAATTCCTTTAGACCGTCACGGATCATCAATATCAAATATGGCTATTGTTTCAATTTTCATCTCGGTGCTCTGTATGCTCATCTTCAAGATAGTGAGGGCCACACTGGACGAAACAGAAAATAAAAACAGGCAGCTTGAGAAATACCTTGCTGAAATAAACGAAATCGTGAAGACATGCACGCCAGTTGCCCTGACACTCAGGAACACCGCTGATGATCTTGTGTCCAACGCATCGTCATTTTCGGACAATGCCCAGACCAAGGCCGCCAGCGCAGAGGAGATCAGCGGCATATCTGAAAGTCTTGTGGGATCGACATGGCTGCTTAATGATGTCCTTACAAAAAACGAAGAGAACAAGAAAGAAGAAACGATTGAGTAAAATATTATTCCAGGGTAAATGTAATTGGCAGGTAGTGGGCCATCTTTACCCTCCTGCCGGACTTGTACCCCGGCGAAAACCTCATGCGTTTCACGGCCTTGATGGCCTGTTCATTAAAACCATAAGGAGCCTTTCCCGACATTATGTTTGCTGAAACAAGTGATCCGTTCTCGTCTATCTGCACAAGCACAGTAACCTGGTATTCCCTTATGTTTGCATCCAGCGCCTCGCGCGGGTAATACTGGCGCAGGTCAAAGTCCACAATCGCACGCGGAGATGCATCGCCATTGAACGAGAAGAGGTAGCCGTCTTTGTCTGTACCGTCACCTGATATCTGGTTCGTGTTGATGTCGCTCTCAACCGGGTCATCACCCTCCTTCTTTGCACCCTCAATCCATTCCTGTTTCTCTACCGGTGCCGGTGTTGTGTCCCCGCCGATCAGTTCAGCAGGTATATCCATTTCTATATCGGGCCGCTCAAGCTCAAAGGTGTTCTGGAATTCAAGGGTCTCTTTTGAAGTTCCATTGCCTGTAAAAAAATATCCGGACGCGGCGATTACATGGACAAGCAGGGATATTACGATAGACAGCCTGAACAGGTGCTTAACAAAAAACCTGCGGTTCCTTATACTTATTATAACAGATTCATCGGCCAACGCTTTACCTCTTCACCGACAGCGCCATCCTGGTTACGCCTGACCTTCGCAGAAGCCCCATGACCTTTGACACTGTGCCGTACGAAAGGTTCTCGTCTGCAGAGAGCGTGACGCGCATATTAGGCCGGTACTTTGACTCGCGCGACATCTCCGTCACAAGTGCAGACTCGGTGATTGAACGCCCCTCGAGAAAGAGCTTCCCGTCCTTTGTTACAGCTACCTGTTTGGACTCCTTGATGTTGGGGTCCGCAGACGCCACTTTCGGGAGGTTGATGTTGATCGATTCCTTTTTGAGGAAATTCGCCGTTACCATGAATATTACCAGCAGTACGAGTATTACATCAACCATCGGTGTAATGTTTATGTTGCTTATTATTCCATCTTCGTTGTCGTCAGATCCCGCACCCATTACACGTTCTCCTTCATTTATTTCGCGTGACGCATGCAAGCGCCTCTTTAGCCATGATTTCAAGGCTCTGCATTATGATTTTAAGTCTCCTGCTGAAGTAGTTGTTCAGCATAACAACCGGTATGGCGATCAGCAGTCCGCATGCTGTCGCGAGGAGCGCGGTGGATATACTGCGCATGACCACCTCGGCCCCGGTGTTCCCCAGCGTACCCAGGTTATAGAATGCCTTTATTATACCGAGAACTGTGCCGAGCAGTCCAATGAACGGCGCGTTGTTTCCAAGCGAAGAAAGAATTACAATCCGCTTCTCAAGGAACATCCTCTCTTCAATGAGCTTTCCCTCCATCATATGCGAAAGGGCCGCCTCCCCGGAAGGCGCATGTTCCGCTATGAATGATGCGAACCTGGCATAGACAGATTCAGGGTACTGCACAACGTACCGGCCGAAATCCGAAAGGTCCCCCGACCTGAACTTTGCTATGATACCGCTGAAAATCTTTGCCCCGATCTTCCCGTTGTGCCTGAATATGAGCCCCCTGTCGATCACCACTGCAAGCGCAAGCACGCTTGCCAGTCCCATGACTGAAAAAATTGTACGCTCGCCTAAAGTAAGCAGGTTTTCCATTTATCTACTCCGTAAAATTTATTACTGCAAATATCTTATCACTTTACCTCTAACACGCACGACGTTCACCACGCCGACAATATAAACCCTGGTCTCACTGTAGTAGACACACTCGATGAGGTTGTCACCGCCAAGGCTGCGTATGGCCTGGTCAACAGCCCGCTCCGGGTCCAGGCCCGGTGTAACATTGAATATCCCCAGGAGGGTAAAACTGCTTGAAGCACCTTCCGCCTCGCCGAGTACCTGGTACGCGGAAGAACGCATGACCTTCGCGCCCGGTTCAATCGCCAGCGGGTGGACCCTGCCGTACAGGCACCCGCACATGAGTAGCGGCGGCAGTATAGCAGAGAGCCTGGTTAACCGGTACAGTCTCATTTTCCTTTACCCTTTTTATCATCGGCAACTGCAGGTTCTGCAAACTTTACCGCGTCCCCTTCAACAGTCACGGTAGTTGTGCCGAAAAACAGGAAGTACCCGTATGTTTCATAGCACCGCACGTTTATCATGGTGTCTCCCTTTTTACTGTCAAGCGCTTCCTGTATGGCAAGGTTAATATCGGGCCTGCCTATCATGTAAATTCCGAGGATGGAATACGCGGTATCGCTCCCCTTGCACTCGCCCAGGTTTTCTGTTACAGTTTTGCCCTGGAGCGGAGTAAGACTCGATGTAACACACACTGGTGACGTTACACAGCCGTTAAGGATCAGGACGGCGTTTATTGCTGCAAGATAAAATATTACTCTCTTCATAGAGTTCTCCATAAACACATGATTCCACTTCAGTCACTACGAACTATCCTGCAGGGAGTGAAGTAATCTGTTTTTTGAACCGGCAGAGTTCTGATCAACTAAATAAATCATTAAACAGATTGCTTCGTCGCTGACGCTCCCCGCAATGACAGAAATTTAAAAAACGTTTTAAAACTTAACCTCTACACCAAAGTTGGGCAGTAGCGTAAGTCCGCCCTCGTCTGCTGTAACCTTGGGATTATCTTCGCTGTAGGGCCGGTCATATCTCCATTTGTACGCTTTTGAATGATACCATTGCCCGTATACGTTAATGACCTCAACATACCAGCTTACATATCCCCATTCGTAGCCTGTCCTGTGAGTGTACCTCAGGTCAAGCTGGTGATCAAATGGGAGGTGTTTTGAGTTCGGGTGATCGATATCATATTCGGGAGCATACCTGCCGTTAACGGGCGGCAACGATCCTGTTATAGGCGTGTAGGGAAACGATGAGTATAGCTGAAACTTCCCGCTGAATGTATGCTTACCCTTTCTGTACCCTGAAACTATTTTAAGTGAATGGTTCTGTTCGTATCCTGAATGGATCCACCTGTCCCCGGTCGGATCGAACGTCACAGGCAGCCCTGATTTTCTTTCGGCATTAGTAAAAGCATAACTGCCCCAGCCGAAAAATCCGTCACCCTCTCCACCCTCTCTTTTGAGGAGGAGCTCGATCCCGTAAGCTCTCATCTTCCCGGAATTGATCCCGGGCACTGTGACGCCATCCTCGATATGCTCATACTGCTCCACGAGATCATAGAAATAATTATAAAAGACCTCCATGTTTGCCGTAAACCCTGTAAGTGCCTGTTCTATTCCAAGGACGCTGTGCCATGCCTTTTCAGGTTTAAGGGAATCACCCTGTGATGCGTAAGTCGGGTCCTGCTGGAACACGTACGGGTTTGCCTGGAAAAAAGCACTGTAATGGCCGCCGGCAATTGAAACAGTGGTGTCAGATTCAAACCTGTAGCTCATCATACCCCTTGGGTCTGCTGTAACAGACCCGGTTCCCCTGAGCCACTCGCTTCTGAACGAAGGCATGAAAACAAAACCGCCGGGCGTGAACCGCTGCTCAACATAGCCGCCCATAACAAGGCTTGTAAAATTCAGATCAAAGGGTATTACATCAAACGCGCCAGGGTCCATGGGATCAGTAACCCCGGGGTTAAGCCTGAGCGAATCACCCTTTGCATCGAAGTGATACCATGTCGACTCGATCCCTCCTCGCAGTTCCGCAAGGCCGCTTATCCATTCCCATTTAAAATTATCCTTTGCTCCAAGTATCCATGGTACTGTGTCAATGGTGATGCCCTTAAGCCAGTGTCCGGCCGGGAGTGAAGCTGAATCAAAATACATATGGGTATAACTCCATGAACTATATACCATCATAGTATTTTTAATTTTTACATTATCAAAAGTGTAATAAAATCCCTGGTTATGAAACTGCTGGTCATACTTCATGTTTATATCCGAAAAGAAGGGATCGGCCCCCTCCTCCTGTTTAACATCTTCATCGTCTATTACAACTCTCCAGTAGTCAATGCTCCCCAGGCACAGCACTGTAACCGAATTCCTGCTGTCCAGGAAATACTTTGCCTTAACCTGGTAGTCCCAGTATTCCGGCAGTATATCAAGTTTTTCATTGCTGATCAGTTCATATATCGGCGGTATAAGCAGCGAAAGATACCCCACCCTGCCCGACACTATCAGGTACCCCGAGTTCTCATCCTTCACTTCGCCTTTTTCATCGATTACTTTTTTTGTTACAGGGCGTTTAATAAGGGCCGCAGCGGAGATCAGGCCCACGTCTGACCACCCTCCGAATTCATCAACTTCATCAATCGTATTGATATTTATAACAGCCGCGAGCGGTCCGCCGAAGTCAGAGGTATATGATGACGCGTAGAGGTCAATCTCGCTCATGAGGTCATTGGCGATTACAGAGTGTACGCCTCCAAAGTGCAGAGGGTTGTCAATAGGCATGCCGTCAATGTAGTACCTGTTGTATATGGGATCAGAACCGCGGATAACAAGGGGCCCGAAGAATCCGCCAGGCGCTGACCGTATAACACCTGGCAGGCTGGTAAGGGCATTGACCGAATCTCCGAATGAAGCCGGGACCTCTTTAATCTCATCTACCTTCATTGTCCTGCGCGAAATTTTCTGTATCACGCGCTCACCTTTTATTACAACGCCTTTCCCTTTTGACGCATAGGGATTAAGTGTGAAGTCGCGCGATACATTGCTGTTCACTGTTATAGTTGTTGTAATGGTCTGAAGCCCCCGGGACTGGACCTGTACAGTATATGTACCTGCCTGCGGGAGCTCGGTGTAGTAGTTTCCACCGGCGGCGTTGACCACAATACCCGCCTCTTTTATGATCACTATGGCAAACCCGGCATTCTTTTTTGTGGAACCGTCGATTACCCGGCCCTTGAGTGAATACTGCTGTGCGTATGCGGGTATTGCCAGTGCAAAGAGAAATACACATAAGCAGGAGTATAATATGTATGGTTTCAACCTGTTCATTTAAAATATTAACCATGGTGCCGACAATAGCGGCAGGGTCAATAATAGTATGAAAAGATGCGTTGTCAATATTTATTATCATAACGATAACTATTGACAATCCGGACAACGCGGATCACATTTTCAGCAAAAAAATCCGGGAGAATATCCATGCATAACAGTAAACGCGATTTTGACCTTGCAGCCCTGACATGGGACGAAAAGCCGCAGAGGCTTCAGCTTAACCGCGACATATTCAGAGCCATTGATCAGACTGTACAGCTGACAGATGGCATCTCCGTCCTTGACTTCGGCTGCGGTACAGGACTGCTCTCGCTGCAGATACTTGAACGCACCGGCAGTGTAACCTGCGCTGACAGTTCTGCAGGAATGCTCGAAGTCCTTGAATCAAAGGTAAAGGACGCCGGAATAGACGGCGTTACAACAATACACCTGAAGTCCGATGATGCTGAAGGACTTACGGGAAGCTATGCTTTAATCACAAGCAGCATGACTTTTCACCATGTGCAGGACGTCCCGCAGCTTGTGAAGAAACTTGCAGGTCACCTGGAGTCCGGCGGAACATTATGCGCGGCAGACCTTGACCCTGATGAGGGAAAGTTTCACGAAGACAACACGGGTGTGCACCACTACGGTTTCACGAGAAAAAAGATGATGGAATACTTCCGCGATGCGGGACTCGCTGACGTGAAGGCCACGACAGCTGCGGCAGTTGAAAGGATGAATGCGGCAGGGGAACAGGTGAGTTTTACAGTGTTCCTTGTTACCGGGACTAAACCTGCTGAACGATGACTCCCGGCAGCGCGCTGATCAGGAATATGCAGTTCAGCAGATCCGGTATTTCGAACATTTTTTCATCTCCCGGTTTACAAAGTGTGAATATAATTAATGTTCTATTGCGAAACGGTCTCCCGCACTTGCGGGCACTCCCTGATTCGGCAAACCCGGTACGATGCTGTGGGGGAAAACGGGATGGATTGACTTTTTATATCAACAGTAAAACTTAATTGACACCGGGCACTGCCCTTATCTATACTAATAAGATAAAATGTAAAGTTGCGTCATTTTCATTCAGCACAAAATGGTACCTGGCGCATAATTAACAGGCAGACCGTAATGAAAAAATCATCCCTGCAAAGAGATATTCATAAATGAACGAGGAAAAGGTTGAACTTCTCCGTAAAGTGGATATATTTTCACAGCTTGCGGAATACGAGCTTGATACCATTGCAGAATACAGCGAGTATGTGAAGCTGAAAAAGGGCGCTGCCGTTTTCAGCAACGGTGCGGAATCTAATGAACTGTATGTTGTGGATCGCGGCCGCATAGGTATCATCGGGTTTGAGACCGACGGTGATGCCATGATAGCGCAGATTGTCGAAGGGGAGTCTTTCGGTGAGTTGGATTTCCTCGGGCGTACCCCGCGCAACGCCGGCGCATTCGCAGAGGAGGATTCCATGCTGCTCTGCTTCCCCGGTAAAAGTTTCAAGGCTGACGAAGTATTCCTGAAACATCCGGTCATATTCGCCCGCATGCTCTACAAGCTCCTTGCTACAATATCATGCCGCATCTGGAACGTCAACAAGATGCTATACGGAAAAACCGGGTGGCTCCTTGATCTCCACAAGCAGCTTTTAAGCGACAAGATGACCGGGCTGTACAACCAGACATTTCTGAAGGAAGATTTCATGAATATGCTTCCGGACATAGGTAAAAGCGTCTCGCTGATTATGATTAAACCTGATAATTTTAAAGAGATTAATGATATCTACGGGCATGTTGCAGGCGACCAGGTCCTGAACCTGATGGCAATTTTTTTACAGTCCGAACTGGGAGAGGATGATATTGGCGTTCGCTACCGGGGTGATGAGTACGCAGCCATACTTATAGACACTGACAGGGACGAGGCCGTTGCAAAAGCCGCGGAAATACGAAAAGCATTCAGGGAGATGGACATATCACGAATCACAGGTTCGGGAAAATTGGTTATAACAACAAGCATAGGGATTGCGGTTTACCCCGATGATGCGGACAACAGCTCCGACCTTGTAACAATAGCATATGACAGGATGTACGCCGCTAGAAAAAGCGGAAACATCACATTGGCACAGAACGGGACACCATGATAAAATACTTCAGGCAGCTTGAAATATTCAAAGCATTAAGCGATGAGGAGCTTTCCCTGCTGGAGCACTGCTCCTCTGTAAAAACATATAATACCGATGACGTCATACTCGGTCACAGCAGTACAAAACGTGACCTGTACATAATTCTCAGCGGCCGGGTGCTCAGCACCCTTAAGCTGCCCGGAACCCTTGACCGCAAGTTCGGAGAGCTGGTGTCCGGAGATTTCTTCGGCGAGAGTTCTGTCTTCGGGAACCTCCCCCTTTTCAATACATACACCGCGGCAGACAAAGCTGAACTGCTCATCATAAACGAAAAAGGATTCTCCGGACTGATCGAAAAAAATCCGGCTGCCGCAACAAAACTCATCTCGGTTCTTCTGAGCGGAACCATCAGGCAGTTCCGCAAGTCGAGCGGCTTCCTTGCACAGGTTGTACAGTGGGGAGAAAATGCAAGCCGCCGCACAATCACGGACGAGCTGACAGGTATTTATAACCGCGCATTCCTTGACGATGCCGTTGAAAGTTTTTTCAACATATCAAAGAGCAACTACAAGCCGGTCTCACTTCTCATGCTCGATGTTGACAACTGCCGTAAAATCAATGAAACGCTGGACCATGAAACAGGCAACAGGGTGATCTGCGAATTTGCAGCAATCATAAAAAACATAATAAGCAGGCAGGGGATAATCGCAAGGTACGGCGGGGACGAGTTTTCCATACTTCTGCCTGAAACCAACAGGGAGCAGGCGCTGGCTATTGCCGAAGAGATACGCAGGACAGTTGATGATTATGATTTTTCAGGGTTTCTGAAGGGGAACGATATAAAAATCACAACAAGTATCGGGGTCAGTTCGTTCCCGGAAACGGCAACTGAACTTGAAGCCTTCAGGACAAAGGCGGACGATTCCCTTTACAGGGCCAAAGAGCAGGGGAAGAACCGCATCGCATGCGTTGATTAGACTGAGGCCGCGAAGTTCCCGGCGAAACTCCTCCTAAAGGCTTGACAAAAAATTCCCGCATCCGATACCTGTTATATTTCCGCTGAGAAATCCGCAGTTGAAACAGGAACTGATAAATGATATACACTGTAACAAGCCTGGTTCTTATCTTCCTTGCCAGGGTCACTGATGTCTCCATCGGCACATTCAGGATCATACTCGTGTCGCGGGGATACCAGCGCATAGCCCCATTTCTCGGGTTCTTCGAGGTGCTCATATGGATCACTGCAATCAGCCACGTCATGAAAAATCTCAACAGCGTATGGAGCTACATTTTCTACGCCGCCGGTTTTGCCACGGGAACATTTGCCGGCATGAAGCTCGAATCCATAATATCCATAGGCTACCAGTCAGTAAGAATAATACCGACAGAAAAGGTCACGGCCCTTCCCCTGGTGCTGCGCGAGGAGGGTTTCGGCATAACCACGGTCTCCGGCAGGGGAATGAAAGATAACGTCGTGATCATATATACCACCGTGCCCAGGAGCAGGGTGAAGCAGCTGCTGCAGATAGTTGAGACGTTTGAACCGAACGCGTTCATAACCATCGAGGATGTACGATCGCACAAATCCGGTTTTGTATCGCAGCCCGGATATTCCGCGAAGACGGAAAAAGGCATTGCAAAAAGGAAGTAAATTATCTGAATGCAGCTGCCCGCAGTGCATAAGCGCATGCAGACAGGATCCCGGCAGGCTTGTGCCGGCCGACCTGCCCGTGCTTGCCGCGTTCCTTGACCTCTCTGTTGATGAACTCATAGCCGCGTACCTTGTCAAGATCCCGCTTTCAGAGAAGGAGAAGGTCTATGCACTTGCCCCTGCAAAACTCAAAGGGAAAAGGTTCCTCGCAGACCCGGGAACAGTTGTACGGGCATACTATACGTCAGAGCGCGGCACCTGCGTCTTTCTTGACGAAAACGGTCTCTGCACTGTTCATGGTGCCAAACCATTTGAATGCGGCGCGTACATGGGATGTAAAAATACATTCCTTGGAAAACCATACAGGGAAAGACTGGTCGAAGAGTATTTCATGCAGAAGTGGAAAAAGTTCAGGCAGGTATAAATGCAGTCCGCGGGCATGATTCACTTCTTATCCGGAATTCCGGGATAGAGTTTTTCAGCGCAGTCCGGGCATTAATCCGGTTTTGCGAATAAAGTATGACCTCCCTGGAAAGCTTCTGCGTAAGCATCCGCTGCCTGCCAAGCAGGTTAATCCTGATTCCGTCATATTTCTGTTTTTGAACAAACCCGGCCGCGATCACAATCTGGGCAGAAAGCAGTGCAACGACAACAGGATATAACACATATGCGGGCCTGATCCTGCTTTTTCTGGTCATTGGAATTCCCTTTATAACTATTAAGTATTAATTGATGCAATGCATACTCACATCATTCCAGTGTGATAAACCTGACTGAACTTTGTTACCGCAGGATGATTATAATATCTCCGCCTACTGGTATAATCAATCAAGTCTGAAAGTGATATTGATAGATGTTCCAGTGGCTCCTTCAACATGGAATTCACCGCCGATCTGCTCTGCAAGCATGCGCACAAGCATAAATCCCATGCTCCCGGTTGTGTACGGATCAAATCCTTCCGGGAGCCCGGATCCTGAGTCCGAAACATGGAGGCATGCCGAGGATCCGTCTGCATGGAGGCGCACCATGATCTCTCCCGGCACATTCCCGGGATATGCATATTTCAGCGCGTTTGTAATAAGCTCATTCAGTATAAGGCCCAGCGGAACAGCGCGCCTGGTCTCGATCCTGATGTCTGCGAGTTCTGTCGAAAGACTGATCCTGCCTGTCTCGGGCATGTATGTTTTCAGAATCGAGCCTGCCAGGTCTCCTATGTAAAGGTTCAGGTCGATGTGAGTGACATCATCCGAAAGATAGAGCCGTTCATAAATCCCCATAATTGACGAGATCCTGCTGCGCGCATCGGCAAGAATACTCCTTGCAAGGTCATCTGTAACCCGTTCCCTCTCCAGGCTCAGCAGCCCTGACACCACCCCCAGGTTATTCTTCACGCGGTGGTGCAGTTCCTTCATTAAAATATCCCTGTGCGAAAGGAGCTGCCGCATTGCAGCCTCATCTTTTTTGAGCTGTTCATTCGCAGCTTCAAGTTCACGGTTTGTCCTCTGCAGTTCATCTATGGTCTGCTTCAGCTCAGCGTTCACTACCTTGATCCGGTGTTTTCTCTCCTTCAGGTCTTTATGCGCATCGAAGAGTTTAAAGGCCATCTTGATTGATGCGTCAAGTACGCGTATACCTGAGTTCTTTACAACGTAACCGTACGAGGTGATCTTTTCAGTCCTGCCGACCACATCCTTTTCGGTATGCGACGACAGGAAGAGTACGGGGATGTCATGGTTGAAAAGTATCCTGTTTGCGGCTTCAGTGCCGTCGATTCCTTCACCAAGGTCAATATCTATGAGGATCAGGTCGTACAGGTCACACTTTTCATCAATCACCCCTACTGCTTTTTCCCCGGAATTTACATGCGTCACCGCGTAACCCTCATTACGCAGCTGCTGTGTTTCGAGCAGCGCTATTACAGGTTCATCCTCAACAAGCAGAATCCTTTTAAAATTACCCTCCATGCTGCAGAACCCGGCTCTACTGGTATGCGCCTTTTAACAGGCCGGGGATGTTGTAGAGTTCTTCAATCCTGGCTATTCCAGTCACAGTGACGTCAAACTGATCCAGCTCCCTTCCCATCTTCTCAATTGAGGCCTGGTCCATCTTTGAATCAGCAAGTGGAAATAATTCATGGATTTCCTTCTCAATATGTAAGCGCGCCCTGGCAGTATAGTCTTCCGCAGCCTTAATAAACTTGTCCCTGTGAAAGGGTATGTGAGTCAGTGCATCCTCCATGAGACGTGTGTAACCCTGCAGCGCGTGGTGCTGCGCGGTCAGGGCTTCCAGCATTCCGTTCTGGTGAAGTATACCTGCATTCTCCATCGCAGGGAACACAATGCTCTCCTCCCTTGCCCGGTGATACTTCCCGGTGAACGAAACAATAAAATCAAGGATTATAGTCAGGTCTTCAGCAGGGACATCGTTCCCGGCTTCCATATTTCTGCAGACAGACTCAAGAACTTCCAGAAAATCAAGAATGGCATCATGTTCTCTTTTAAGAAGATCAGCCGTTTTCATAGAATCCTCCCCGGATATTTACAAAATAACCGGCTGGAAAGAAAATTTCCAGAAAATGCGCGGTTTTGAATGACGGAAATTTAAATATAGCCGGATCATACAAACCTTTTTTTATTGCCGCACCCCGGTCTCAACTGTTATTTTACAGCACAGGAGGATCACCTGATGGCAGATATCAAGGACATGCTTCAGTGGCTTTTAAACGAAGTCAATATATGGATAACCAAGGGAATCATCACGCCTGAACAGAGAGACCGGATTCTAAAGCTCTACAAGGTGCAGGCGCAGAATTCAATTAAACCTGCGGCTCAGAAGGCTGCGGTAAAACATACGGGCCGCATCAACCTGGCAAGGGTCATTCTTGTTCTCGCTGTGGTGTGTATAGCAGTGGGGCTTGTTATATTCTACGCGTCCAACTGGCGCAGGATGCCGCCGGGTGTCAAGATGGCACAGGTCTTTCTCCTGATCCTTACATGCTATGGTGCATCATGGTTCCTGCTCTTTGTTAAAAAAGAGATCTTCATCGGCAGGCTGATCCTGATGCTTGCAATGGTCACCTTCGGTATAGGCATAATGCTCGTTGCGCAGATATACCACATAAGTTCGCACCCCACGAACGGGCTGCTTGTCTGGGCAATCGGCACTCTGCTGCTCTCAGCAGTTTTGGATGAACAGTGGGGATACTACATGTCCCTTGCCCTCTTTACAATTTGGGACTACTGGGAGGTTGTGGAATACGGGAATGCCGCTTACCTGTTCATTGCCCCGCTGCTTGTTCTTGCACTGTTTTACTACAGGCGCAGCGACAGGACAGGTCTTGTGCTCTCTGTATCGCTCATGATAATATACTTTTTCCAGGTTAACATACACTGGGCTGGTGCTGCGGATTATAACAATAAACATGTGACTGAAGCCGCTTTCATGTACATGCTCTACGGGTTCGGGCCCCTGCTGATGGTTGCAGGAAGAATGATGCGCTTCAATGAGAAACTTGAATATTCAGGATATGTTGTTACGTTAACCGGATGGATCACTTTCATGGTCCCCCTGCTTACACTCTCATGGCCTTATAAAATACCTGACACAACTCCGCTTATACTCTTCCCGCGGGGCACATGGATTCAATCGGGGCAGTTTGCAGCCTTCATTCTTTTATCCGCAGCAGGCATACGCAAGCTGTCATCCATGGATGTTAAGCCGCATATATACATCCCTTTTATTCTCACTGCTTTAATCCTCGTCATGGTTCCGCATTACAGCACAACAGCACGCATGATATCGACACACATTGCCATTGTCGGGCTGATAGCATCATCACTTTCATTCGCATACCTTGTTCCCGGCGAATGGCACATTGAAAAGGGGATGGCCTTCCTTTTAACAATCGCAATGTTCATTGTCAAATGGCTCGGGCTCACCGGGAGCGCATTCGCTGACAACGGGTACATGGTTGCCTACCTTGTGGGATTCGTAATTTTTGCCACGGTATGTTTTCTTGTTAACAGGCTTGTTAAACACCTGGCTGAGGGGAAATCATATCCTTCAATGATCATGGACATCATTACGGCAGTCGCGATCTGGTTTACGCTATACACTGCGTCATTTAAAATCGAAAACCAGGTGTCGATATTCAAGGCTGATACAGTGGTAATCGTAATGCTCTTCCTGTTCATAACACTTGCTGTTATATTGTACATGGTCCTCATGGCAAGGCTGAAGCAGAACAGGACAATCATATACCTCTCGATGATAGTTTTTATTACATCGGGCATTGCACTCTTCATCGCGCGCGGAGAGGTGTCGTGGATTGCCTACTCGCTTATATTTAACATCCTGCTTTTTATCGCTACTGGAACCGCAATCTACTACAGCACGGTGATACAGTCCAGGGCGCTCCTGAACGTGGCTGTATGCGCCTTCATAGTCCACATAGGCACGCGGTATTTTGACCTCTTCTGGGACATGCTCTCTGGATCGGTTCTCTTTATCACAACAGGCATCATAGGTTTAGCGGGCGGGTATATCCTCGATAAGAAACGGCGTCAGCTGATAAACACTTTTGATTCAGCGGAGGGAGACCATGAATAGTTACAAAAAAATACTCATGCCGGTAATAGTACTGCTTCAGGTAGCAGTACTGGTGTTCATGGCCGCGAAGCAGGAGTACATACTTGCTGCAGGCGAAAAGATACTGCTCAAGTGTCAACCCGTTGATCCGCGAAGTCTCTTCAGCGGCGACTACGTTATCCTGAACTACGAGATCACGCGGACTGACCTGGAGACAATTACTGTAAAGGACGGTGAAAAACGGTCCTTCGACATCAACGAAACGATTTACATTGCGCTCGATAAATCAAAGATGGATAAATACTGGAAGGCGGCTGCCGCATCGCGTGATATTGACTGGCTCAGGTCAAGGTACAAAACAGTTATCCAGGGACGGATAGACCAGTACTACAACATCAAGTTCGGGCTGGAGGATTACTTTGTTCCCCAGAACGAAGGCAGGGAGCTAGAAAGAGACCTGGACAATGTCCACGTTGAAGTTTCGGTGATGCCCGACGGAAGCAGTGCCATATCAAGACTGTTTCTTAATGACAGGGAGGTGAGGTTCTACTGAACCCCGCCCTCACCTCTACTGTTCATAAAAAATTATATAAAATCAGCGTGCTTATACCCGGTTACAGACCGTAATCACAGTAAAGTATCAAATTTATTAATTTTTGAAAGTTTTTTACTGTGGAAATCATCATTTTCAATAATTCCGTTACCTGTACCAGCAAAGCACTGCTGACATCATCAGAAAGATATGAGTTGTCGCACATGTAACTGAACCACGAGTGGAGGCTCTGACCCTCTTGCAAACCAACATGGCAGGATATAAAATGATAACAAATAAAAAAATGCTCTGACCCCGGCAAAATCTTTTAATTATCTCCACCTTAAAAACGTATAGATATCAGATACTGATATTTATACGGAGGCTTGTATGCCCAGACCTTTAAGGACAATAATGCAGGGTGTAACCTATCACTGCTACACAAGATGCCGCGGAAAGCGGGACTTGCTGAAAGGCAGGTACGGAAAGAGGTACTTCATCGAATCAATACATATGTGCCAGGAAAAATACGATTTTGAACTCATCGCCGCGGAAACAGTTGCCAATCACATCCATCTCATAATAAAAACTGTTGAGGCTAAGGAGACAATATCGCTCATCATGCAGTTTATTAAAGCGCGAATGGCTGAGAAATACAACCGCGCAACAGGTGAATCGGGGCCGTTCTGGAACGAGCGTTTCGGTTCCACGATAATTGAGGAATCCGACAATCCTGAAGATTACCTGCTCTGGTTATTGTGGTATATCGGGTATAATCCCGTGCGTAAAGGGCTCTCCCGCGATCCTCGTAAAAACGAGATCGGCTTCATAAACTGCTACCTCGATGAAAATTTCGTATCACCACTGCGGTTTACCCTGCATGAATATTTTCACAGGCTGGGCCGGAATTTTAAGGAATGTGCTGATAAATTCCTTGTATATGAGGATGCGTACCGGAAGAGGTTTGCTTTGTGGATTTAGGGGGGGCGGGTCAGAGCCCGGAGATTGCGAGAAGCTATCTACTGCTCATAAACAGTAACAAGTCTGTCACAATCATAAATCGACTGCGGTGAAATGACAATTTCATCAGCCGGTATAGAATTATTTTTCCCGTAACGCTTCTCGATCAGCCTGCGCACCACCGGATCATTAAGGTTCATCTCCTGCGCTCTATGCAGCCTGCCCACTTCGATTCCCGCACCGTATTTATAGATTTTCCATACAAGCTCAGAGCAGTAGATCCTTTTGTCATCCCAGCGGAATTGATAATCGTAATTTTTACCAAGGTATTTTTTACCCTGAGCTCTCATTTTTTCAATGGTTCCCGGGGTAAGGACTGAATCACAATCCCTTAACCTCTTTATTACAAAGCTGTTTCCGCCGCGCCTTGCGAATTCTGTTATCGATGTGATCTTCACCGGCTGCACTGCCTCGAAAACCATAAACCTTCCTTTATATTTAAAAATGATCGCCATATGGCTGAACCTTGAATTTGTTGCAATTCTCACTGCCTCTGACTGGTCAGAGTGCGACTGGTGGAAAATAATGTCGCCCTCCTTAAGGATTGAAGGATCAAACTTGCTCCCGCTGGCTTCAACTGCCGGGTTTAAAGCTATAAAAATACAACCGATTGTAATAATTATTATGATAAAAATAATTTTCTTCATACAAACTCCTTCTATTATAAGGCTCTGACCCTTCTCACAATGCTGAAAGGGTCAGAGCCCGGATCTCCATCAACGTATAGGGATTATTTCCTCCCCTTCTCCTTTTCCAGCGATTCCATAACCGCATGTATGGCATTTACCCTGTCGCCCGCAGTAATTTTATTTTCCATGTACTTCATCTTCAAAACTTCAGTATCGTCTATTATCTTTGCCTTGCGCGTCCGGCTCAGGAGCGGCATGATTGCCTGCATCCTGTCACCAGCATCAAGCATAACAAGGCAGAGGTCACGGTCGCTAACCCTTGTCACCGCAAGCTGCCGTATGTTATACGGCAGTCCATCGAGCGATACAAACGGTTCTCCGGATTGTTTAAGTTGTTCCAGCTCTTTCCTGTACCCGGCCTGTATGGCGTCATAGAACTGGTTCCTCAAAATAAACATGGCCCTGGAGGAGAGCAGGAGCCTGCCTGAGTCCGCGGCCTTGAACAGGTCCATCATGGTCTGCCTGTTCAGCGCATCAAAGTGATCCGCACCGGTCCACTGTATATTGGCCTCGGCATCTTCAAGTACATTGCGGGGCAGAAATTTGTTGATCCTGTTCCAGTCAGAATCAACGGTGTAAAGCTTGGAGCTTTCAGTGCCCGGTGACGAATGATCCGCAACGCCGATCCTGAACAGGCACATGTACGTTGAGGCGAATACGGGAAGTATGAAGTTCTGCGCGATTATCTTCAGGTCGCTGTCGCTCACGAGTTCCATGAACTCGTAGAAGGGCATGCACGAAAATATGGCCGGAATGTTTTTGCCGCCGCCACGGTAACTGTTAAGGAAACTCCCTATCCCCCGCGAGAAGAATGCGCTGTTGACCGAAAGCACGCTTAGCAGCCTGTTGCGCGAAGAAGACTGCAGCAGGTTTACCTCCCACGGGCTGAGTATATTCAGCGCTATGAGGTTCAGAAAACGCGCGGGAACAGCTACGAGAGTGCTGACAGGTGTAAAGTTTATCTTCAGTTCAGAGTGCAGAATAACAGCGCTGGTCACAGGCTCAGGCGCAGGTGATGCGTTGTACCTGATTCCTGCCACTTTAAGTTCAGGGCACGCAGTCTTCAGGCTGGAAAGGATCTCCCGGAGAATCGGCTTGAACAGGCCGTCGAATGTTACGAATTTTTCATTAAACGTATTCAAGCTATAACCCTCAAAGCAGTACCATAGCCTGTAAATTTCTTCATCCACTTTTATATCAAGGGAGACCTTGAAGCATCCTGATGCCGGCATGTCAGTCCCGGCTGAAATCTTTTTAAAGGCAGAACTGACAACAGTTCCCTCAACTTTCAACAGCGCAGGTAAAAATAATCTTCCCAGTACAAATTCCTTCGGCCTGGTTATGTCGATCGAGACCGGGACTTCTTCGACCGCCGTGTCAGCCCCGCCTGTATATTCAGTGACGGCGATGCTGCGCAGCCTCCAGGCGAAGTCCTTATCCTTTACACCTGCGGACAGGCCACTCCAGACAAACTGCGGGACTGCAAGGTATGCTGTGAACTCCGCGGCCCTGACCTGGAACACCACGCAGTCAGACACGCCCCACATAACGGCCTGCGCGTCAGAAGGTTGTAGTTCACGCTTTACACGCAGGTGCTCACCTGAATCACCCTGCCTGGGAAGGAACATATGGTAAAGGCTACCCTCTGCCCATTCAATAAGCAGGTTAAGCGCGCTACACTGGTCAGCAGGGATGTCGCTGTGCACGGACTTCATCTGGCTGTAAAGGTACCGGACGAATTCTCCGGGAATAAAAAACTGCGAGCATGGAGTCTCCTCTGCGCCGTATGTGGATGATATGTATCCTGTGGCGCCTGAATTAAGGAACTTTTCAAAAAGTTCATGCTTCACCTTTGTCACGGCAGTGTTCATGTCATCGCCAGTGACAAACTTCAGGTTAAGGGAAAAGCTGTCTTTTATTATGTCCGCGAGCACTGCATCGGGTGAAAGCACTGCAGGTGCCGGCTGCCTTATTCCGAACAGTTTTTTTACCAGTTCAAGTAATTTCATGGGAATGATTATACCCGGCCTTGCCATCGAGTCAAGTTATTTTAACGGGTACGGGCAGGGTCAGAGCATGCCGTTCCCTCATTTGCCCGGCTTCTATATTTTCCTTGCACTATTGGCCTTATTGTATACTTTCAGTTCCATGAAAAACAGCCGGAACATGCACCTGCAGAGAATCTGCGACAACATATACCTTGTAGAGGCACCCGAGCAGGGAAGGTTCCCATACTGTAACGGATTCCTTTTTACCGGTGATGAAAATATACTCATAGACGCCGGAATGGATGATGAGCAGATCCGCGGCATTGACAGCAGTATGGACATTGACACACTGGTGATTTCACACACGCACCCTGACCACATAAGGCGCTGGCACCTGTTATCTCACAGAAGAATCCTACTGCCAGCTGAAAGCCCGGACTCGGTGTTCAACATGGAGACACTGGCTGCAAGGTATGTCGGCTCACCGGAAAAAGGCCGCCACTGGATCGAGGTAATCGGGAAACTGACGGGGCTCAGGGCTTTAAGAGAACCGGATGCAAGGTTCACCAGCGGTGATATAATAGAAAACGGAACATCGCGTATCGAGGCAATACACGCACCCGGCCACCTTGACGACCACTACTGCTTCTTTGAGCATAATACAGGGACTCTTTTTTCAACCGACATAGACTTTACCGGGTTCGGACCATGGTACGGCAACCCTGAAGGAAAAATTAAACCGTTTATGGAGAGTATACGCGGAGTGATGAAACTTCCGTACAAACGGGTATGCACATCCCACAAACCGCCGCACGAGGGTGACGCTACATCACGGTTCGAATCATACCTTGCGGCATTCACCACGCAGAAGATGAAAGTACTTGCCGCCATAGGCAAAGGAAAAACACTCGAAGAACTGACAGCCGTATCACCATTCTACAACAACCGCTTCATGGATCTAAAACTGCAGAATTACTTCGAAGAGCACATGATATCCGAAAACCTCGCCATGCTGATTGAAGAAGGGCTTGTACACGAAGATGGAGGGATGTTTATTGCTGCACACTGATTTGCTCACACCGAAAATATTTAAAAAAAATTTCTGCATTAAGTAGTTCATTGCTGTTAAATAATGTATACTTGTCTGATGGTGATAATCTGCACAGTATCGATTTTTGGAGTGAAAAGATTAGATCGGGCTCCCGGAATCGGCTGTTATACGGAAAGATAAATGTATAAAGACATGATAAAAGAAATCCGTGATGCTGAAGATATTAAAATTCAGTATTCAGAAAATGAACGGAAAAAAACCCTTAATACTGGCCGGCTGGCTTCAGCGATCGGCATCATTGCGACAATTCTTTTTTTAATGCAGGATATCTGCTTGCTGGGATTTTATGATTTCCTGCCCTGGCGTATCCTCGGGATCTCGGCAATGCTGGGATTTTTACTCTTTTCATTTATATTATCAGACAGGTACCCGGTTATGATTGTGCCGATGTACGTCATATCACTAACTGGCGTTATAACCATGACCTGCGGTATCACTACCATGGTTTTTTTTCGCAAGGATTACGGATATTATGAACTTAACGGCGTCTCTACCGCCCTGATAGTAGTTGTATTTGCCGTATTTATATTCGCTTCAGGCGCACGCAGGTTTATCCCCTGCATAATATTCATACCCATGCTCTCTTTCGGCATCATACTGTTCGTAAAGGGCGACATGTTGTTTCAGGACTGGATAAATCTCAGCAACCCGTTACTTGTCGCTGTCCTTGTTTCAATCTCTTCAGTTTTTCAGGAGAGACTCAATTTCAGCGAGTTCCTTTCAAGAAAACGCGCAGAAATGAGCGACAGGATTATTTCCATTCAGCACAATTCCATGGCAACGATGCTTGATTCAATTGACGAATCTGCTTTCCTGATGAAACCGGATGGAACCATTCTTTATGCCAACAAAACAATGGCTGAACGCGTGAACACTCCCCACGAGCATATGCCCGGTGTGAATGCCTATGACGTTACACCACAGGAAGTCAGGGAGTCCAGGCGTGAGATGGCCACCCGCTGCACGGAAACAAAAGAACCGGTGCGGTTTATAGACGAAAGGAATGGACGCTCAATACTTAACAGCATAAATCCCGTGATCGACGAAAACAATGAAGTTGTCTATCTTGCGATTTTCGGGTTTGACATAACAGAAAGAATACGGTCAGAAAACGAAATCAAGCGTCTGCTCGATGAAAAGAAACTGCTGCTTAAAGAGGTTCATCACCGTATAAAAAACAACATGATGTCAATCTCAGGGCTGCTGACACTCAGGTCAGAGTCTGATGTAAACTCAGAGTGCGCAGCTATTCTCAAAGAGATGTCGGGCCGCGTCATGGCAATGATGCGTATTTACGACAAGCTGTACCGCTCAGAGGAATACTCGCATATACATCTGCGTGAGTATCTCGGCGGTCTGCTTGATGAAATTTCACGGACTTTTATTTCCGGTGATTCCATCAGCATTGCCCATGATATAGAGGATTTGTACATACGCCAAAATTCAGTTTTCGCCATAGGAATAATTGTAAACGAACTTGTAATCAACGCCCTGAAGTATGCCTTCCCCGGTGGACGAAAGGGGATCATCAGCATCAATCTCAGAAATACCGGTGATAACGAAATTGAGATCGTCATTTACGACAACGGTATTGGCCTCCATGATCCTGAAACGATTACTCTTAAAGCAGGATTCGGACTTGACCTTGTAAAAATTATGGTTGAGCAATGCGGCGGGAGAATGACAGTTTCCAGTGATAAGGGGACTATATTTACAATTAACATCCCCAACATATAAACTTATTCCCGCTGCATTCAATTTTTCAGATTGATACAAATCTTTGCAACCCAATTGACACCCGCCGTGTTATGTATAGTAAGGCGGCCCGAACAATACCATGAATAATCTAACACAAACAAATAATCGTGTGCTCTTCACCTCTGTCTTCGGCCCTTACGGAATAAAGGATAAATACGCTGAAGCACTCGGGATGCAGATGGAACTTCTGAACAACCAGGTCACGCGGGCACAGGGAGTTCACTCACCGCGCCAGTCATACCTGAGCTTCGCATTGTACCTTCTTGCTGAAAATATTTCGGTACAGAGCACGGTGATCGATTTCCCTTCATGGAAAGAATTTACGAATGAGCTTAAAAACGGGTACACACATGTAGCCATTTCGTTCATTGTACCAAACGTGCTCAAAGTAAAACGCATGGCGGAATATATACGCAGGACATATCCAGGTATAAAGATACTGCTCGGCGGGTACGGCACGATTATACCAGACCTGGAAACTATTGTTCCCCACGATGAGGCATGCAGGGGTGAGGGTGTCCGGTGGTTCAGGGAATATTTCGGCGACGATACATCCGCTCCGCTTGTTCACCCGGTACTGCGGAACCCTGTGTACAATTACACCTACGGCATGAAATCTAATCCCAGGGGATCAGTGCTGCTCACCGGTGCCGGATGCAAAAACGGCTGCACATTCTGCATCACATCGCACATGTTCAAAAAGGAATACCTCCCGCTGCTCGAGACAGGACACGACGTGTTCAATACCTGCGCCATGCTTGAAAGGAAACTCGGAGCAGTTAACTTCATGGTCATGGATGAAAATTTCCTCATGAAAAAAGACAGGGGTGTTGAGCTCCTCGAACTGATGGAGAATGAAAAAAAGACCTATTCTTTTGTACTCTTCTGTTCTGCCAATATCATCAGGCAGCTCGGCGTCGATTTCTTTGTAAGGATGGGAATAAGCAGGGTATGGGTAGGAGTTGAATCGAAGACCAACACCCATGACAAAGTTAAAGGTATTGACCTCAAGGAACTTTTCGAGGAGCTCCAGTCCCATGGCATAGCCGTGCTTGCATCAACCATTCTGTTCCAGGACCACCACGATGCAGATACCATCATCGAAGAGATCGACTGGGTAAACAGCCTTAACTCGGACATGGTACAGTTCATGAACTATACGCCATGGCCTACAACCGGGCTCTATGAAAAACTTGAAAGTGAAGGCCGCCTGAAGCGGATCCCCTACCGCAATCAGCACGGTGCGGGTGAACTGAGCTTTGATCACCCTCACTTTAAAAACGCCCGTGACCATGAAAAATATTTATATAACGCTTTCAAAAGCAAATACAGGAACGGCGGCCCGGCCATTATGAAGATGGCGCGCACGTCGGCGAGAGGATATATCAGGGCTGTGAGCGATTGTGAAATGCGTGAAAATAAGGGTCTTAAATGGAATAACATCACACTCTGTTATGAGGAGACAACAAGTCCCGTAAAGGATGATTTCATGAGAGCAAGAATCGCCATGATGCGCAATGAAGCGCTCCGCTACAGGCCCGCACTTTTCGCAGCAATGATATTTTCACCTAATAGTATCACCCGCAGACTTTCGCTTGACACAATCAGGCTGTATAATAATACATTCGGCAGACCGGATTTAAAGGATAAAATTAAATCAGCCGTAATACTTCTTTCTGCATGTATTGAATCGCTGAAAATAATATTTTCCAGGATTGCCGGCAGAGAAGGGATTATAAGACAGCCTTCACTTCACCGTATTGAGTATCCGGCAGATACATCTGCAGTTACCAGCGGATCAGGCGCACTATCGGGAACAAGGAGAATGGTTATACAGGAATGAATAAAAATACAGTATTTGAATCAGTTGTTTTTGCCGGGGGCGGCAGCAGGTGCTTCTGGCAGCTGGGTTTCTGGAACACCGTTGCACCGGCACTTAATATAAATCCGTCAGTTGTCTCAAGTGTAAGTGCAGGAGCTGCCTTTGCATGCTTTTCCCTTGCCGCTGATGCAGAGGATGTACTGAGCTATTTTAAAAAAGCAACCGGTGTAAATAAAAAAAACTTTTACCTGTCCAATATGTTCCGCAGGGAGCCCATGTTCCCGCATTATAAAATGTACAGGGACGCGATTCTTTACGGGCTGAATGATGATGTAATGGAAAAACTGAAAAACGGTCCCGAGATACGCATACTTGTATCAAGGCCCCCGTTCTGGATGGGAGCACGCCTTGCGGCTTTTATCAGTGTTGTTGCATACAGCATTGAAAAGCATATCTTTTATCCGCTTCACCCGGTTTTCTCATCAAAAATCGGATTTAAGGGCGAGGTCATAAATGTCAGGGAATGCCCGACCCGTGAAAATCTGGCGGATCTCATTCTCGCATCATCGTGTGCTCCACCGCTTCTTCCAGTGATGCAGCTTGGTAAAAAGGTGGCATTGGACGGCGGCGTGATCGACAATGTTCCTGTAAAGCTGCTAGATGACTGCAGCGGGAAAAAACTGGTACTGCTTACAAGAAGGTACAAGGACTCGATACTACCCGAAGAGAACGGTGTAGTATATGTGCAGCCCTCTGAAGAGATAACGATAACAAAATGGGAATACACTGATCCCGAAGGGCTACAGTATGTTTATGACCTGGGCAGGCGCGACGGTGAAAAGTTTATTAAACTTTTTCCTGATAACCGGTAAAAAATATTGACATGATTTTTACCCATGGCTAGATTTGATTCACATTAAAGAAAACTCTATGAACAGATTGCTGAACACATCATTAATTCTCGTAAACCTCGTACTTGTGGTCGTGGTGGTGTGCAATCATACATACTGGTCTGTACCGTAGGGAAACGATAATAGCGAAAAATACAAGCCCCGCCCGGTACAGACCGGACGGGGCTTTTTTATTTTAAGGCAAATGGAGGCCCCGATGAAACTTACAGGTTCACAGATTATTGTTGAATCACTCAGGAAACACGAAATATATGTTGTCACCGGCATACCGGGCGGATCGAACCTTCCGCTCTACAGTGCTCTGCATGAAAGCGGCATAGAGCACGTACTAGCGCGCCATGAACAGGGCGCCGGGTTCATTGCGCAGGGGATGGCTCGCTGTACTGGAAAACCGGCAGTATGCCTTGCCACTTCAGGTCCCGGAGCTACAAACCTTGTCACCGCGCTGGCAGATGCAAAGATGGACTCTGTTCCGATTGTTGCAATAACAGGACAGGTCTCGCTGCCCTACATAGGCACCGACGCATTCCAGGAAGTCGACATGTTCGGACTCTCCCTGTCCATAACCAAGCATTCGTTCCTGGTAAAAAAAATTGATGAACTCGCCGGAATCATGCGCGACGCTTTTTACATTGCGTCATCAGGAAGACCGGGGCCGGTACTCGTTGATATTCCAAAGGACATCCAGAACCAGGTAATTGAAATCGACTCAATACCGGAACCGAGACCGCTCCCCGGGCACAGTAAACCTGATGACCGCGAGATTATAAAAATCGCAGAGGCAATCAATAAATCAAAAAGGCCCGTAATTTACCCGGGCGGCGGCGTGGTGATTTCCGGCGCATGTGCCGTGCTGCGTGAATTCGCAGAGAAGACGTCGGTACCTGTTGCAGTGTCGCTCCGCGGGCTTTCGTCATTCTACCATGACCACCCGTTGTACATGGGGCTTATAGGCATGCACGGCAACGTAAGTACGAACATGGTGATTGACGAGGCTGACCTTGTAATATGCATAGGCGCAAGGTTCAACGACCGGACAACAGGCACTACAAGCGGTTTCTGCCCTAACGCGCGGATAATCCATGCGGACATAGATTCCTCGGAAATAGACAAGATCAGGCGGAGCGACATGGCTGTAACATGCGACGCCGGCGTGTTCCTTGAAATGCTCATGCCTCATGTTGAACATACCAACCGCAGTTCATGGCTTGCCAGGATTGATGAACTGAAAAAAATTCATGACGCGGGGATAAATCTTCCGCCGCAACACCCTGTTGAAATAATACGGACAATAAGCAGGTGCGCCCCGAAGGATTCTCTGGTTGCAACAGATGTCGGCCAGCACCAGATGTGGGTCGCGCGCACATACCCTTTCACTGTCGGCAGGACATTCCTGACATCAGGCGGGCTTGGCACAATGGGATTCGGGCTGCCTGCAGCTATAGGCGCCGCGCTTGCTGACCGGTCAAAAACTGTCATCTGTTTCAGCGGCGACGGTTCGATCCTTATGAACATCCAGGAGCTGGCGACACTGGCCGACCTGGACCTGAATGTAAAGGTAATAATATTGAACAACGGCCAGCTGGGACTTGTGCGGCAGCAGCAGGAACTCTTCTATGATAAGAAGTACATAGCATCAAGTTTCAGCACACGGCCGGACTTCAGTTTAATTGCTGCAGGTTTCGGCGTTAAAGGAATCAGCAAGGCATCGGGAAGCATTAATGAAGAGGATATCAAGACGATACTGAATGAACCGGGGCCATGTCTGGTGAACATTGACATTACAGGCGAGTACAATGTCTATCCCATGGTGCCGCCCGGAAAGGATAATATTTACATGTTAACGGAGGACATGCATGAATAACCGGACCCTTATAATCAAAGCAAAAAAACATACAGGCGCCATTACCCCGCTTGCATCATTCTTTTCACGCAGGAACATCGCAGTGGAAAAGATGTCATGCTTCGCATTACGCGGTGCGGGCGAAATGGTATTCACAGTGACCTACGCACGCACCGAAGGAGGGGATAACTTTGTGCCGCACCTGTCAAAAATGTATGATGTAATCGAGGCATATTACCGGGAGCCCCTGGAGCGCATGGGGTAAGCAGGGCATTTATCCGCGCGCAGGAGAGTCCGAAAAATGGTAACGGATAACTTTTATGTTCGTTCAGACGAAGAGTTGCTCCAGAGGTATCTTATGATGTGCGGACAGGAGTAGTGAAATATAAATTAAAATGTCTTGATTTAAGAAAGATACAAAAATACATTATCGTTGAGGTGTATAATATGAAAGCTGCGATGAAAAATAAAATTATATCCGAGATTAATGACATCCCGGACAGCAAGGCTTCAAGCCTGCTTAACTATATCCGGTTTTTAAAATATGAGGACGAATTTAGAACTCCAAATGCTGTGACAGAAAGAACTTTTAGAGATACAGATAAAGGTAAAAATATTAATGCTCATAAGTCACTTGATGATTACTTCAAAATAATGGAATCATGATCAATGCTGATTATTCAGACCACAGGTCAATTTGACCGTGATTTCAAACGAATCTTAAAATCCGGCGATAAAGATATTTAAAAAATAAAATCAGTAATGCGCCAGCTTGCAGAACGCCGTCAGCTTAACCCAAAACATAAAGACCACAAACTTATCGGTAATTACAAAGGCCGCCGCGAATGCCATATTGCTCCGGACTGGCTGATGATTTACCAGTACATCGGCGACAATGCAGTACTTTTCGAAAGAACAGGGAGTCATTCCGAGTTGTTTAAGAAATAAAAATGCCGCATCATCCCCGCAATGCCCTGAGCGCACCCTGACGGACATGGAAGGACTAATGTCGCGGTGGATGGCAAGGAGCGACCTCTCCCATCGAGTCACGATAACGGCAGCATTTACACATTACAGGAAGAGGGCATTCCTTAATGTATTTAAAAAATTACTATTAAACTCTTATAGTTAAACTGATATTTGTTTTATACTGATGCATACTATTCGGGGGAATAAATGCCCACAGTTCTCATAATCGGTAATATCCGGTTCTTTTAAAACAGTCGCGAGGAAACGAACCGGCACATACATATTGAAACACCGGATAGTACAGCTAAATTCCGGCTTGAACCCCATGTCTATCTTGATACATTTTATAATCTATCCGAAAAAAACTTAATAGAATCGAATCTATAATTAAGGAGAAACAGGATGATTTCATCTATGAATGGAACCGGCACTTTAAAATATGAAATAACAAATATTGAACGATTCGGAAGCTGGCTTCTTGCAGATGATAAGGAATACTATATCAAATTTGAAGATTATCCTGCCTTAAAAAAACCTCCGTCGAACAATTACTTAATTTAAAAAGGATAGGTCCTTCTCAGTTCAGATGGCCTGACCTGATGAAGATATTGAACTTGAGGCGCTTGAAGATCCCGAAAAGTATGTTCTGCGGTATGAGCGATAAAAAATCCTCTATCGATATGCTCATACCCCTGATCGAACTACTGAGTACCTGTTTAATTGTTCAATTAATTTTCAAAAAAACCAAGGTTAGTGGTTACATCTGTATCTGCATTGTACCAATAAATATTATAATCAGCCATCACTCTTTTTAAATGGATAATAGGATTTTTCTTATCAGTATCTTTTACTGAATACATGATAACTTTTATTGCTATTTCTGGTGCTACTACACTTGCAATTGTTTTTATATCAAAAATTTTTTCGCTATTTGATAATTGAGAAGAAGCAGGTAATCTTCTATCTTGCCATGATCTTCCATATTTTTGTGAATAGCATAGGTTACCATTCAAAAAATTATCAACTGCCGCAAATTCAACAGGATTCTCCTCATGTACTCTTACTGGATTTGCTTCATAGGAGGAATACGTATCTTCAAACAATTCACTTCCGTCATATCTAAAATCAATAGAGGTTTCATTTGAAAAAACATATCCAAGTTCTACTGATTTAATATAGTATCCATCAATTTCGTTACATACAATTTCAGGAAAATAATTGTCATGCAATTCAACATTCGAAACGTTAAGTAGAAATGACCATATATTTTGTGATACACCCTCAGTAAACTCGCCAACATCATATGTTGTCACAGTAACATCCACAACCGGTTTCGATTTAATACTGAATATACCAAGTGCTTTGTTGTAATAGGATAATGTTCCGTGATAATCCGAATCAACTATTACTCCAGGCACATTGAATTCGAATCCGTCAATTGGAGCTATCTTCTTAATAGTTTCGTTTAAAATAATATCGCCCATATAGTTCAAGGGTACCGGCTGTGATTCCTTACTGCCGAATATTCCTGAAGAAAAAATTCCCGCAATTACCCCGATCCAGGGGACTATGCTGCCTCCGGCTAACGAGCTGATGCTGCCAATATCATTAAGCAGATCGGAGTACCATGTGCCGCTTGATGCATTACAATAAATAAAGAATTTTTTTGAATCTTTATAACATAATACTCCTTTTTTACCGGCAGTAATTAAATCCCCAGTGCTTATATTTCCCGAAGAATGAACCTGCCCATTGCCAAGTACCTGGTTAAGAGTTATATCTCCTTCAAGCATAATCTCCGATTCATCAATAATATGTACTGTTAAATACAAACACAGATTCTTCTTCTCTGTCACTGCCGAATCATATGCTATCACAAAATCAGCAAAACTCCAATCCCTGCTAATTACACCTGTAATTGTAGTTAGGGTTTTATCGGCATCATAATCATTGGTAAAACAATCCTCATTGTCAAAAAATGAAAGTATAGAACTTGTACCGTTTATCTGCACTAGGTTTACCATGGCATAGCTGTGATCATTATATTCTTTTGAATTATAAAATACATATCTCAAGGTAGCAGTTGCCCTGTTATACAGTAAAAAATATGGCATGTTTGGAGCTTTGGTTATTGTACCAAAATCCGCTTTTATAAGTACCCAGCCATCTTCGGGGAACATATCCACATCAGTCCTGTTAGATCTGAATAAAACCTTCCCCGCTGGGCTTGTATCATCAAAAAATGGAAGCTGGACACCTGTATGTTTAGTGATAGCCCCTTCGTTTGAAGAATCTTTAGAATAAAGTGTATACCCCTTCTCCTTATATTCATACCATTTCCAGTTCTTCATTCTGAACTGAACATCACCGGTACCTTCCTTACCCATTGTCCCGTCTGAACACGCGGAAAATCCAAAACTTATAAAATGTATTACAACGGCAATATAGAGATGATTATAGAACCTCATTTAAAACTCCTCATAACTAGAATTTTCAGTCCTTTGCATGAGGCAATCCGGGCTGAAAATTCCAAAAAAAATGTTATGGATTAATATTTTTTCAATTCCGGTACTCTTATTTATCATTTATTGCTAAAAATGCAAGGCTTTTTCAGTGTTTTAGCTCATACCCATTGGAAATGACTACGGAGCGGGTAGCACAAATGAAAAAACATTGACTTATTTAATAAAAAGAAAGAGCTTAATACATCTGTTCAGCACCTGAAAAAGAATCTGAATCATTAAAGTCCTGGCTGTAGAATTCCATCTTTACTTCCTCAGGGGGAACGGGGGCGGATAAACGGGGCTTCCGGAGTGATACATCATTGGTTAGAATAATCACAATACTCCTGGTACTCCTGTCTTCAGCAGACATCGCCCATGCCGAAGAAACAAAAAAGATCAGCATGGCCATCATGGAATTCCGCGCCAATAACACCAAGGAGGCATTTGGTAAAGCGTGCGTTGACATGCTCTCTGAAAAACTCTTCGCCACTAACCTCTTTACCCTTATGGAAAAAAGTCAGATGGACAGGATCGCGCGGCAGAACGGATTCAAGGAATTCAACATGATCGACACTGAGCAGATATCCAGGCTTGGCAAGGTCCTCAATGTAGACAAAATCATTGTGGGTTCAATTACATATATCGATTCATTTATTATAGATGTCAAGATACTCAATGCCTCGACAGGTGAAATTGAGTTCAATGTTAAACGTAAAATCAGATCTATTGAAAAGCTTGAAGATGTGCTTGAGGATATCGCGATTGCCATCGAGCGGTACTACCTGGGCTATGACAACCTTAGCGGAAACCTGGATATAGCCGTTGAAGTGCATTATATTTATCCCTTTGGCTTATTAGGAAATGCTGTGAATGCAGGCCCGGGTGTCCAGGCTGTTGTGCAGTTTAATAATCCATTTGATATTCCGTTTAATATACAGGCGTTAACCGGGTATTACAGCTTTACGCCTGGACGGGATTCAATGGATTACTTTTACATGTTTCCAGTTTATTTATGCACCTCGCATAAATTCAGTTTTTCACGAAACATGGATTTCATCCCTTCTGCAGGAATAGGTTATATTTTTTCAAAAGTTTCATCGGGTGATTCAGCAGAAACAGTTGGCCTATACTGGGAAAAAAACAAACTTTATCACAATCCATCTTTTCTGATAAGAACCGAACTGGACGTTCTCCTGTACGACAGGTGGTACCTGGTAATTACACCACAGTACACCATATTTTTTGAAAAGGACAAAGCCGGGCAGTTCGCGTCTATTGGAATAGGGTTGAAGATGCTGTTTTAGCAGTCGCTTGACAAACGTTCGCATAAAAAAATTGTAATTAATTTATAAATCTGACACATACATATGAAAAACCTATTTTCAGAAAGGACAAAAAAATTCAGTGAGATTTACAGCGACTATTATGCTGTTGCATATAACGCAATATATGCAAAGATTCACAATACTGAAACAGCAGAAGAACTTTTGCAGGAGGTCTTTGCAAGATTTTACGAAAAGATGGATGATGTAGAAAATCCGCGCAAATGGCTTTTTGGAACTTTACGGAATGTGTTGTTTGAGCATTACAAAAAGAATACAGTGGATACCGCGGATATTGATGAAATTTTTTACGATGCGAATATAGGTTATGTAAACGGATTCAGGGATACCAGGATTATTCTACAGGAGGCCTTTGAAGCTTCAGAAAACTACAAAGATGAAAAAGACCGTATCATATATCAACTTATCGCAATTAATTATTATACCCGGAAAGAGGTTGCCTGGATGCTGGGCATTACAAAACGACAGGTAAATTATAAATATAAATGCGTGGCCGACAGGATTGTTGGCTATCTGAAAAAAAAGGGCGTAAATAACCTGGAAGAACTGTTATGAATAATGAAGAACTGCTCGGTGCTGTAATAAATAAGTATAAACTGGATGAACCGGTGCCTGCCGGCGTGCGCCGGTCAATGGAACAGTCAAGAAACGATAACCTTGTCAAAATACTCAAACAGGATGCACAGCACGCACTCTTCATCTCTGCTGTTGTTTCATTTTTCCTGTGGATAAAAAAGTTCGGCGTTTCAGTATCAATTGTTAAAAGTGCCGCTGCAGTGACTGCTGCCATTGCAATCGGTGCAGGTGCTATAACAGCAGCCGGCGTGTACGGTACTGTAAAAATAACCGGGTATTTACATGGAACAAATAAAGATGCAACAGGTACAGTGCTGACTGTCGCCCGTGAGGAAAAGGTCAGCGCCGGACCTGAAGTGATAACCTACTCTCTTGCAGTTTCACAGGTTGAAATGGACGATGCAGCAGGCAATGTTCTGTCAGGGTATACTGATACTGTGATAAAGGAGCTTCGCCGCAGCAGTGGACCCAGGGCAGCCGTGAATTTTGACATGCTCGACAGTTTCCATAAGGCTGACAGGATTCTCAGTGTATCAATCATTAAGCTCGATGAAAAATCACACTCTGTTTTCCGGATCTCTGCAAAGATTATCAGCAGCACAAATTCGCAGGTGTTAAAGCATGTGTCTGAAACCGTGAGCAGGGAAGACGAAATTCCGGATGCTTTGCGAATCCTCGCAGTGAAAGTTTCGGCCGGGCTGTGACTTATCACCGCCCGGACTTATATTTAATCCCTGCACTGTTTTTCCCTCAAAACATTATTTACTTGCAAATATTCAGCCCGTCTGTAATATTTTAATAATCATATATTTTACACAAATATATCATAAAATATATGGGAGTTGCTCAAAAATATCACTATTATTAAAATGAAGTTTTCCGGTATAACCATGTTCAGGTTAATAATGGTTTGCGGATGACGCAATTATTATCCCGGGGACAGGATGAAGCAGGATATAAAAAATGTTGTAAAAAAAATTATCATCACGGAAGGTGTGCGTGATTCCGTTGTAATCCCCGCAGGCATTAATGATGAAATAATTTTTAGCGTAAACCCCGTTGAGGTAATCGATTCGTTCATGCTTGAATCCGTCGACACGATCCTCTTCACCGTTCTTGTCATACCCATGAAGATGTACAAAGAGGTTTACAAGCACCTCAACTTCGTTGACTATTCAAGAATTTTCTACCAGATGCTCCTGATCGGCGATGACAGGGAACTCATAGACCAGGATCTTGACAGGCTCTACCACATATGCGATTTCCTGCCGTCAAGAGTAAGTGATACCAAAATGCGTTTTATCATAGATAAATCGTTTTCCATAATAGAAAAATATTTCCAGAACGAACAGAAAAAAATCTGGTACTACAACAGGCTGGTTGACGCGCAGCGTGACCAGGAGGACCTGATAAACATCGGCAAGTCACTCTCCGGTGAAAAGGACATGGAGAAGCTGCTGCGGCTTATACTTTATCTAAGCAAGAAAATTACGGGAGCTGACGCCGGCAGTATATACCTGGTTGAAGAGGATGAATCAGGCACCAAGAGGTTGAGGTTCAAATATTCACATACGTTTTCACGAGTGATCCCGCTCGAGGAATTTGTCATGGACATGAACAAGAAGTCCATATCGGGATATGTTGCAGTGACCGGCGAGGTCCTTAACATTCCCGACGCTTATAAAATCTCCGAGCTTGCTCCCTACAAGTTCAATCCCTATTTCGACAGGCAGCATAACTATATAAGCCGTTCCCAGCTGGTTGTACCCATGAAAAATCACCTCAATGAAATAATCGGTGTTATCCAGCTCCTTAACAGCAAGGAGGATCATCGTGCCGGAAAAAAATACGAGAACGAAGCGTTCGAAATACAGCTAGACACGCTGAAAGATTTTGACGAATACGTTGTCACCTTTGATGAAAGGTATAACAGCCTGATGGAGGCTATTGCCGGCCAGGCCGCAGTCACCATCGAAAACAACAGGCTGATCAACCAGATACAGATGCAGTTCGAAGAATTTGTGAAGGCTTCGGTAACGGCGATAGAATCCCGGGACCCGGCAACATCAGGTCACTCGTTCCGCGTAGCCGAGATATGCAAGGAGCTTGCCACTGCTGTAAATGATATTTCAACAGGCTACCTGGGCAGTTTCCACTTTACCGAAAACGACATACGGGAGCTCGAATTCGCGTCGCTTCTGCATGACTTCGGAAAGGTTTATATTGACCTGAATATTTTCCAGAAAGCCAAAAAGCTCTATCCCAAAGATTTGGAAAACCTGAAACTGCGCCTTGATTATCTCTACAGGTTTATGGAACTCGGCTATGATTCGCGCGAGATAGAAATGCTCGATTCCCTGACACGCGGCAGCGGCAAATGTACAGCAGACGACGTCAGGAACCTTCATGACGAGAAGACCGCCAGGCTCAACCGCATAACAGCAATCAAGGAAATACTCGTTCAGCTCAATGAACCTACGATAACCGACAGGGATCCCGAGACCATACTTAAAGAGATACTCTCTGAAATTGAAGGCCTTGAATGCATAGACCCATCCGGCGGAAAGATAGATGTACTCACACTATCGGACCGCACCAATCTCATGATTAAACGCGGCAGCCTTAACGACGAGGAACGCTGCGAGATTGAAAGCCACGTAATCGAGACATATAAATTCGTGAGCAAAATTCCATGGCCACCTGAATACAGGCGCATACCTGAGATAGCGCTGAGGCACCATGAAAAACTGGACGGAACAGGATACCCGGACAGGCTTAAAGGACGGGATTCGACATCGCTCCAGTCAAGGATGATGTCCATTGCCGACATATTCGATGCTCTCGTAGCGCAGGACAGGCCGTATAAAAAATCAGTCCCGATCGACAGGGTGATCAAGATACTAAAGGAGGAAGCCGGGGCCAACAAGCTTGACCCGGACCTTGTTAATCTCTTTATCGACAAAAAAATCTACATGAAATTTATAAGCCAGGAACAACGCGAGCAGATGCTCAACTGAAAATCCCGCCTATCCTGGCAGCTCTGAACTGTCAGTAGTTACAAGCAGAATAATTGGAAGTTCAACTGATGCCGCAAGCGTGCGGAAAAGTACTACGGCAACGTCAAACCCGGACAGGGGTATACCGGGAACCATACGAATCACCACAAATGCAACAGACCATGCGAAGTGAATATCCATCAGCAGGAGCTGAATCTTTCTGCTCGAGGGATTATCGTTAAACAGTATTATTACATGCAGAGTAAGGAGCACGGTCAGGACAAGTCCGGCAGTGAGGGCAACCGGCTTACCGTACAGAAAGTTCAGGAAAATGAAAAGAAGTATGATTTCAGCGTAGAAGAGCGTTGAAATATATGGAAGGGCTGAATGTGCCCTGCTGCGCAAGAGTTCAAAATAGCTCATAATATTGTCCTGTGAATAATTGTCAATATTCCGCATAAATACTGCCGTAAATGTATAATCCTGCCTGAAATTACAACAACCATAATGTAAATAAAATTATTGTCAACCAATACCTGTGTAATATACTGGCTGTAAGAGGGGAAACAGGTTGGAAGATAAAATTATTGTAGTAGTACCCGAAGAATACAACCTTGAAAGGATAGACCGTTTTCTTGCCGGCAACCTTGACGAGGACCTTTCACGTTCGCTTATCCAGAAATACATCAGGGACAGCCTTATAACAGTGAACAGCGCACCTGTGCGATCAAACTACAAGGTGAAAACCGATGACGAAATCATCATCACATTCCCTGAAGTTCCGGAATGCGGAATTGAACTTATTCCCGAAAACATTCCCCTTGATATTATCTACCAGGATGAACATATCGTCGTGATTAACAAGCAGCCCGGACTTGTTGTGCATCCCGGCCACGGCAATAATACCGGCACGCTTGTGAACGCGCTCCTGTACCATGTAAAGCAGCTCTCGACCGATGGTGAACCCGAACGGCCGGGCATTGTGCACAGGCTCGACAGGGATACTGCCGGACTCATGATCGCCGCTAAAACCAATGAGGCTTACCATGGTCTTGTTGACGGTTTTACTAAAAGGCTGATGGACAAACGATACCAGGCAATAGTCACCGGTAAACCTAAAAAAGAACATGGTATAATCGAACTCCCCATTGCAAGGCACAAAAAATACAGGCAGAAAATGTCAGTAGACGAAGACGGCAGGGAGGCTATCACCGAATACTGGATTGCAAAAATCTGGCAGAAGATGAACGGAACCTTTACCCTCATAGACATCAAAATCCATACAGGGCGGACTCACCAGATACGCGTGCATATGTCCGCAACAGGCAACCCTGTTATCGGCGATCAGATATACTCAAAGAAATGGGAAAAACATAAAGTGCCCTACCTGCTCCTGGCCTCAACATCGCTCAGCTTTGACCACCCTGTTACAGGTGAACGTCTTTCATTCACAATACCGCTGCCGCAGCATATGGCTGAATTCATGGAAAAACTTGAGAGGATGGAATAGCACGCGGGATTCCTGCTTCACTTGGGCTAGATCATTATTCTATAAAAATTTGTTGACCGGAAATTAATTGCCTGCACGGAGTATTCTTTACCAGTCTGCATAATCTATACCGCCAGGAGAAGCCCGATGGCCACACTACTCCAGAAATTCAGAAACACAGGCCTGCTGGTACTTATGCCTGTTGTTAAACTCATCGGGAAGATCATGCCCCCCTTCTCGAAAAAAGATCCCATGATCAACTTCTATAGAATACTTAGCCTGCTGCAGCCGATGGACATCATTCTCACTACATCGCGCGGGCACATGAGCAACCTGTTCAATCCCGGCAAATACAAGCATGCCATCGCGTATATCGGTATAGAAAAGGGAATACCACAGATCATTGAATCAACAGGTGAAGGTGTAAACCAGCGTACACTCATCGAATGCATGTCAACCAAGGATGCCATTGCAGTGCTGCGTCCAAACAAACAGGTGTTTGCAAACAAAAAGCAGCTACAGAAAGCAATTAACTGGCTCAAGATGCAGAAGGGTAAACCTTATGATTACGTGTTCGACATGAACTCACAGAAAAAATTTAAAAACTTCTTCTGCAGCGAACTGATATACTATGCGATAAAGGAAGTGAATCCGGATACAAATTTTGTTCTCATGGAGACTTTCGGTGTGCCAACTGTTTCACCCATGGACTTCTACAAGGCAAAGAAAAAATTTGATCTTGTATATGAGACAGGCATGAGGGATATGCTGAGTGAATAGTCTTATACTATAATCCAGGATGTTGACATGACCTGAGTTAAAATGAACATATAAAACATTTAACCCGGTAATTAATAATTAATCCCCACGGCATCCTTGACTTTTTTTAATGTCACAACAGCAACCTCACGGGTCTTGTCGGCACCCATCTTCATTATCCTGTAGACCTCTGCGGGATCGTTCTCGTAGATTTTTCTCTTCTCCCTGTAGGGCCTGAAGTACTCAGTCATCAGTTCCAGGAGCTCCTTCTTTGCCTGGCCGTAACCGGTTCCGCCCTTCAGGTAGCGCTCTTTCATGTCTGCCAGCTGCGCGTCGCTGGCGAAGAGTTTATACAGTGCAAAGACGTTGCATTTTGACGGGTCCTTTGGTTCCTCGACCGGTGTAGAGTCTGTCAGAATGCTCATGACTTTTTTCTTCAGCGACTTTTCATCTTCAAAGATCTCGATGGCATTGCCGTAACTCTTCGACATCTTTTCTCCGTCAATGCCGGGGATCACAGCTATCTCCTCCTGGATCTCCTCTTCTGGGATCACAAAAATCTCGCCGTACTTATGGTTGAACGACTGTGCTATGTCGCGCGTAATCTCGATGTGCTGCTTCTGGTCCCTGCCCACTGGAACTATATTTGCGTCATAAAGTAAAATGTCAGCAGCCATGAGTACGGGATATGTGTAGAGCCCGGTATTGGGAACAAGTCCCCTGGCAATCTTGTCCTTGTAACTGTGGCTCCTCTCGAGCAGTCCAAGCGATGTATGGCACGAAAGTATCCAGGTAAGCTCGGTCACCTCTGGAACGTCGGACTGCACCCAGAAGTAGCATTTGTCAGGATCAAGGCCCAGCGCGAGGAAATCCATTGCGGCGTTAAGTGTGTTGCGTTTCAGTTCCGCACCGTCCTGCAGGCTTGTCATTGCATGGTAATTGACTATGAAACAGAAGAGTTCGCTCTTCTCCTGCATCTCGATCATCCTCTTCATCATGGCGAAATAGTTACCTATATGAAGAGCACCTGACGGCTGTATCCCTGAAAGTACCCTGGCCATAAAAACCCCCGTAAACTGAAACAATAAACCGGTTTCCCGGACAATGATTTAATATCATCAAGTTAAATGCGTTTCGCTGGACAAACCGCTAAAACTGCCTGTTATTGACTGCTAACAAAAAATGGTGTCAATAAAAAATTTTCTTGAATAGTCAAACGCTATAATGTATAGATACAAATGACTTGTAGCAAAACTCCGTTTTGCATTGGAAGGAGAGCCCCTGCGGGGCTCTTTTCGGGGGCTTCGCCCCCGGCCCCAGGTTAAAAAAGAGAAAAGCAGCAAGTCTATTTATAAAAACAGGCCCTTGGTGGCCGGTTTAAAAGAAATTATGTATTCTAAAGGAGTTTGCCATGCAGGTTAATATGGGGAGCGTTGACAGGTTTATAAGGTTTATGGTAGGAGCAGCATTTTTAGTTAACATCATTATTCTTGAGCCGGGTGTAGCGGGCACAATAATTCTGCTGGTTCTCGGTGGAGTAATGTGGTTCAATTCATGGACAGGATACTGTCCCGCATACACACCGCTGGGAATCTGCACATGCGGCGGAACATGCCAGTGCGGATGTGACGAAAAAAAAGCTGAATAAGCTGAAAAAAAAGTCCGGCAAAACGCCGGACTTTTTTTTACCTGCAGCAGTTATCTTTATGACCTCCGCAGAATTTTCCGTATTCAGCCTGAACCGCAGAGTGATTAATAGCAAACTTTTTATCAAGCAGATCATTGATTTCCCGAATTACAATATCCGATGAACCTGAATTCTCCTCAAGGCATATGTGACATGAAAGAAAAACCTCTTTCGAATTAATTGACCAGATGTGCAGCCCGTGGAGGCTTTCCACTCCTGCAACCGAAAGAATCGCATCATAGACCTCATCAGTCTTTATATGTTCGGGAACTCCCTGCAGAAATATCCGTAGTGATTCCCTGATAATACCGAACGCGCTCCATATAATCATGACACCGATGAAGCAGCTTATTACTATATCCACCCAGTAATTGGATGTAAACCATATTATAATTGCAGCTGCTATTACCGCCACCGATGAAACTGCATCAAAAAAAAGGTGCATTGAGGCTGCTCGGATATTCAGGCTCGTGTTACTCCCGTAATTAAGTATAAAAATAGAAATTACGTTTCCGGCAAGACCAATAAAAGCAACAGGAAGCATAATCCCGAGGTCAACCTGTTGCGGGTTAAGAAACCTCTCCACAGATTCATGGAATATAAAAATACCTATAACAACAAGTGTCATCGAATTGATAAGCGCAGTGAGAACTTCGAATCTCTTTAGACCGAACGTATACCTGGCGCCGCTGCTTCTTCCTGAAATCTTTTCCCCGGCATAGCCAAGCATTAATGAAAGTACATCTGAAAAATTATGCCCCGCGTCCGATATAAGCGCAAGGCTGCCGGACAGAACGCCGCCCGTATATTCCGCCGCAGTAATTATCATGTTGACTATTATAACAAGCAGCAGCCTGAAGCTTCCCTCAACATGATGCGCATGGCTGTGCCCGTGGTGGTGATCATGATCGTGACTGCTCTTGTTTTCCATCATAACTGATCCCGGTTTTCAAGTATGTGTTCAATCCCGAAGCTGAGAATTGTTTCTATGTGATCATCATCCAGGGAATAAAGTATGTTTTTCCCGTCACGCCTGGTCCTTACTACATGTGCCTGTTTCAGCACACGAAGCTGGTGTGATACTGCCGATTGAGTCATGTCAACAGTGCCGGAAAGGTCGTTAACACAGTGCTCCCCCTCCATCAGCGCAGTAAGTATTTTAAGGCGCGCAGGGTCACCAAAGATGCTGAAAAAATCAGCAAGCCTTTCAAATCTCCTCTCATCCGTTTTTATTCTGCGGCTTTTCACATCAATCCTCCAATCTTATGAACACATGAACCATTGTTCATGCGATTGCTTAAAAGTCAATAATTTAAATAACAGAGCCGGTAAAATTTCATGACACCGAAACAATCCAGTTTCAGGCACAGAGAGCACAGAGCATTTCAATATTTTATTCATTTAATCTCTAATAATCTGAGAGTATGCATTGATAAGTCATGAAATGAATGATTATACATCGGTACATCATCGAATAATAGCTTATATAATCTATGCAGAATCTGACAGACCGAAATATAATACAACTCTGCACTCTCTGCGCCTCTGTGGCAAATTACGTCAATAATATGATAAACCCTGATTTTTTTATTGACTGAATTTCCTCCCGGACATAACACAAAGTATCCCTGATGGAATTCCGGATGAACCTGTTAAAAAAACTCATAATAGCCATGCTCCTTTTCTATACACTGCCTGCAATAGCCGGCCCGCACGTCGCAGTGGTCAAAAGCAGGTATGACAACATTGAACTTGTACTCACCACGTACAGGATACCTTATGACCTGATCAGCTACAACGACCTCGGTAATGACGAGACCTTTCACAAGTACAGGGCAATCTTTTTCCCCTCAGGCCTTGCCTCGGACTACGAAAACAACCTGGATGTAAGCTGGCAGGGGAAAGAGATAACATCTGTTAAACTGGGAAAAAACTTTTTCGAACTGGATGACCAAAAGTTCAGGGAAGACCTGAGAGATTTCATCAGGCGCGGGGGCTCCGCATACTTTTCAGGTTACGCGTTCAGGGAGCTCTCAAAGGCTTATGATTATTTTGAATTCTTTGAAAATTTTCCCTACATGGGACTGCCCGGCAGACTCGAGGCAACTCTCTATGACGACCTGGCCCGGTTCAGCCTTAAAAGAAAATACGCCCTGTACATGGACTATCCGGGATGGATAGCACTGAAGGATGTTGACCATGCACTCGTCCTGTCAGAGTCCTCATTCGACACACCAAAGGGGGAAAAGTCAGGGCCTGTAAGCGTACTGATCAAAGACGGCGCAGGTGAAATAATCTACACAAGCTATTACAGCACGGTGTACAGCGAATTCAAGCGTTTCAACATATACAGGGTAGCAGGCTACTCCCTTATGAAAAGGAACAGTTCACATGCCGATGAATTCTTCCAGGACGTAACCGGCAGAATTACAGATGCGTTCCACGCAGGTGAGGCTTCACGGACTTACTACTTTGACCTTGGAAAGGGGATCAATACCTTCTACTTTCAGTCGGAGTCATCACCGTATATGTTTGAAATTTACGACAGCAACCTGTCATTGGTGGCTTCTGTTGAAAAATACGAGCTGAGCCAGACCTGGACTATATCATCTGCAAAGACCGATTACTGCTTTATAACAGTTTATCCCGGCGGGAATGGAAGATATGGAATGCATTCAATTATTTCTGCCAGCGGCACGCTTGTCCCTAAACCTGTAAAAACAGCGGCAAAAGTGCTTCTTTATACCCTGGGGATTATATTTGCAGCCGCTTTTATCAAGGTCGCCGCATCACGCTTTCTTTAATATTATTAAATATTTAAAATCCTGTAATAATAATAATTAATACAGTTTTTTTATTTACAGATTAGCTTTTCAATTTATTCATAAATTCTGCAATTTTTCAGCTACAAATCCGTAAAAAACAGGGGGAGTTTTCGATGGGCAGAATCATCTCCGTTTCAAACCAGAAAGGCGGGGTGGGTAAAACCACTACAACCGTAAATATAGCCGCTTTTCTTGCAGATAAAGGCAAACGAGTCCTGATAATCGACATAGACCCCCAGGGTAATGCCGGATTCGGCATAGGAATAAACGCGGAGGAGATGGAGACCACACTTTATGAGGTACTTATAGACCAGATCCCCCTTGAAGAAGCTATATTTAAAACTGAAATCGAACGCCTGTCTATTATCCCGTCCAACATACACCTTTCGGGCGCACAGGTTGACCTGCTCGACGCGGACGGGAAGGAATTCATACTGAAAAAGAAACTTGAACCGCTGAAGAGCCGTTATGACTATATATTCATAGACTGCCCTCCATCACTGGGCATACTCACGCTCAACAGTCTTGTTGCAGCGGACTCTGTACTGATCCCGCTGCAGTGCGAATACTATGCACTGGAAGGTCTTAACCAGCTGCTCAGGATTATTGTCATGGTACAGGAAAGACTTAACAGGGCTCTCAAGATTGAAGGCGTTGTCCTTACGATGTATGATCCAAGGACAAACCTTGCGAACCAGGTTGTTAATGACGTACGCGAGTATTTTAAGGACAAGGTTTTTGATTCGATCATCCCGCGTAATGTAAAACTTTCAGAAGCGCCGTCATTCGGCAAACCCATAGGAATTTACGACAAGACATGCCCCGGCAGTATGGCATATGAAAAACTCGCAGAAGAGGTTATGAAAAATGACTAAGAAGGCTTTAGGCAAGGGGCTCGGGGCTATCATATCCACATCACCCACACCCGCCGATGACATGGAAAAAGTTGTTATCGGTGTAAGCAAGAATAATGTAATAGACCTCAACCTTGACCGGATCATACCAAACCCGGACCAGCCGAGGACATACTTTGACGAAACCGAAATCCATGGACTGGCCGAATCGATCAAGTCAGTGGGACTCATACAGCCGATCATCGTCCGCGAGAGGGAAGGACTGTATGTTATAGTTGCCGGCGAACGCAGGTACAGGGCGTGCAAGTTCAACGAGATGAAGAGCATAAAGGCTATCATTATCGAGGCTGATGATGAGCAGAACCTGACCATGGCCCTGATAGAAAATATCCAGCGTGAAAGCCTTAATCCCATTGAAGAAGCCAAGGCCTACAAGGTCCTCATAAACAGGTTCAAGCTGAAACAGCAGGACCTTGCCAGGAAGGTCGGCAAAGAAAGGACTACCATCACCAATTCTCTCAGGCTGCTCAACCTTCCCGAAGAGATACAGGAAGGTATTGCCGATAAAAAAATAAGTTCAGGTCATGCGAAGGTTATCCTTTCTGTTGAGGAACCAGACAGGCAGCTCTTTCTGTTTAAAGAGGTTGTAGAAAAAGAACTCTCGGTGCGTGCCCTTGAGAATATTGTAAACAATGTTAAAGAGAAAAACCAGTCATCATCATCCCAGAAAAAATCCGCATTAAAAACTGCCCAGATTAAAAAGATGGAGGATGAACTGGTCGCACGGCTGGGAACAAAGGTCGAGATAAAACATTCAGGCAGCAAAGGCCGTATTGAAATAAGTTATTATTCACTTGATGATTTTGAAAGGATTATTGAGAAGATAAAATAGGTTTACTACGGAAGTGCGACGGGCAGTCAAAATCAGATTTCGTCAAGGCTGATCTTTTCCACCCTGTCTGCTTCTATATCGAGTATTACCACAGATGATTCATCGTGGCCGTAAACCGCGCCCGGGTTGATTATCCTGCATCCGTTCGACACATAGTTTTCAAAATAATGTGTATGCCCCTTGATAATGTAGTCATACTTACCCGAGGCCAGGGCTCCCCTGTACATGGGCACATCGTTCCCGTGAAACATTACAAAACTTTTACCGTCAAGGCTGAACTCCAGCATCTCCCCGACAGGGTTGAATCCCAGGGCCGCAGCTTTTGCCCTGATGTCATCTGCATCAATGATGTCGCCGTTACCCAGGACAATGTAGCATGTAAAACCTTTAAGATACTCAAGCAGCCTCGGTGAAGTAATATCCCCCGCGTGTGCGATTACATTAATACCACGCTCCCTGAAAAGCGCGATCGCCTTTTCTGTAGCCTCAATATCATTATGCGTATCAGCGATTATACCCAGAAGCATACATACCTCAACCCAGTCTTGCACCCAGAGGAATACTTTCATCAGCAAAAATAACAACCGGTTTATCCTTCGGACCTGTCTTTGCAGCCAGCAGCATTCCGTTTGAATCCTTGCCGAAAATTTTAGCAGGCTTAAGATTTGCAACCAGCAGGATCTTTTTCCCCTTAACATCTTCAGGGGCATAATGCTGTGCGATCCCTGCAACAATATACCGCTGGTCGTAACCTGAATCAACTTTAAGGTAAAGCAGCTTATCTGAACCCTCTACCTTTTCCGCTTCAAGCACCTTTGCAACCCTGATATCAACTTTACCGAAATCGCTTATGTCAATAAGTCCTGTGCCTGCCTCTTTCTTCTCTTCCTGTTTCTTCGGTGCAGCTTCAGGCTTCTTCTCCCCGGACTTTACCTTTTCAATGCGCGGGAAGAGGATACCAAGATCCCCGAGCTTAAGCCCGGATTTCAGGTTGTCAAGTTTAGCAAGTGGAATCATGCCGGATACAGCAGGCGAGCCCAGTGCCTCGATAATCTTCGGTGCAAGCGTGATAAGAACAGGAGAAAGCAGCACCGTCACGCTGTATATGGATTCCAGCAGATTGCGCAGTACCGATGCCAGTTTACCTGTCTCTCCATCTTTTGCAAGCTGCCAGGGCTTGTGTTCGTCAACGTACTTGTTTAGCGACCGGACGAATTCCCAGAGTTTCTCTATGCCTATGCTTGTCTGGAACTTTGAACAGTGCTCGATGTATTCATCGGAAGCTTTTTTAAAGCCCGCAAGGAGTTCATCTCGCCCGGGATTATCATTTCCAAATTCAGGAATCACACTGTCAAAAAACTTCGTATTCATGTTGAACGTGCGGTTTATAAGGTTGCCAAGGTCGTTCGCAAGGTCGTAGTTTATGCGGTCCACGATTACATCCTCGTTGAACCTCGCGTCAAGACCGAATGTCATCTCGCGCAGGAAGAAATAGCGTATCTGGTCATTGCCGTATTTGGCAACCAGGTCATCAGGTGTTACAACGTTCCCCAGGCTCTTTGACATTTTTGCCTCGTCCATGTTCCAGTAACCGTGAACATTCAGGTTACGGTAAGGCTCGATCCCCGCAGCCTTGAGCATCGTAGGCCAGAAAACCCCGTGTGGTTTTAAAATATCCTTCGCAATGATATGCTGCACCGAGGGCCAGTACTTTTTATACTTTTCGCCGTCAGGGTAACCGATCGCGCTTACGTAATTGATCAATGCGTCAAACCAGACATATGTGACGAAGTTTTCATCAAACGGGAGCGGTATTCCCCAGGTAAGCCTTGATACTGGCCGCGATATGCACAGATCCTCAAGAGCCTCGCCCTTAAGCATCGAAAGCACTTCATTTTTATATCGTTCAGGCCTGATGAAATCAGGGTTTGCATTTATATAATCTGCAAGCCACTGCTGGTATTTGCTCATCTTAAAGAAATAATTTTTTTCTTCAATGAATTGCGGCTCCTTGTTATGTTCAGGACACTTTCCGTTTACAATCTCCTTGTCTGTAAGGAACCTCTCGCACCCTACGCAGTAATTGCCGCCGTAACTCCCGAAGTAGATATCGCCGTTGTCATAAACCTTCTGCAGAATCTGCTGTACTATCTTTTTATGCCGCGGATCAGTTGTCCTGATAAAATCGCTGTATTTAATACCGATCCTGTCCCATGCAGCCCTGAACTTTCCGCTTATCCTGTCAGTATACTCCTGCGGTGAAGAATTATTCGCAGCTGCAGCCGTAACAATCTTGTCTCCATGCTCATCAGTCCCCGTAAGAAAAAATGAATCATGCCCCAGCATTACATGGAACCTGTTCATAAAATCAGCAAGGATCGTGCTGTACGCATGGCCTATGTGCGGTTCGGCATTTACATAATATATAGGTGTTGTAACATAAAAAGTCTCTTTCATCTGTTAATCCTTCTGCTTTATTTCAGGATGACCGGGCAGTGAATCACTTGGACTGGTCATCATCCTCTTTTTTGAATATCTCCTCAAGAAGCTCATCCTTGATATGATACTTACCGTTACGGACCTCCATGTCGCCCGATTTTATTTCAACATACCTGTCACCCTCTTTGATTGTGACAGAGCCCCTGAGGCTGTTAAGCGAAATAACAGGGAAAGTTTTCCCGGCGGCAACAACCTCTCCCTCAGAGTCCGGCAGGTGCTCATTCATCTCGCGGTAGGTGTTGTATTCGAATCCAAGGCAGCAGAGCAGCCTTCCGCACATCCCTGAAATCTTCATCGAGTTCAGGTTAAGGCTCTGCTCCTTGGCCATCTTAATGGAAACGGGTTCAAACTCCTCCCGCTGGTAAAGGCAGCACATCGGTTTGCCGCATGGGCCGTAACCGCCTACAAGCCTTGCCTCGTCACGCACCCCGATCTGCCTCATCTCGATCCTTGTCCTGAACACCGCGGCGAGTTCCCGCACAAGTTCCCTGAAATCTATCCTGTTCTCTGCCACGAAGTAGAAGATGATCTTTGTCCTGTCAAAAAGGCACTTCACGGCAACCAGTTTCATGTCAAGTTTCTTGGCCTTCGCCTTTTCCCTGCAGACCGCAAACGCCCTCTCCTCAACTGATACCAGGTCAGGAATTTTTGCCAGGTCCTCGGGCGTGGCCTTCCTGATCACCTTGCCGTTTATGGGTCCATCAGGCTTGTGCCTGCATGATTTGATTTTAACCACTTTGCCGATATCGATACCATGTTCAATTTCAACAATGCAGTCTGTATTCTGATTCAGAAAAAAATCATTTGTATCAATAAAATATATCTGGTAGCTATTTCTTAACTTTACAGCTGAAACTTCCATTTAAACCTCATATTATATGTTATAACCAGGAAAAATCCGGACTGACCGGAAGTGAAGCATCAATTCCCCGGTATGAATAGAGCATCCCTTTAAGCATGTTCCTTATATTAAGATTGTTATTTCCCCCCTTCCTGATGGCAAGAAGTATTTTAACTATCTTTGCGGCATCCTCAATGCCGGGCACCACTCCCGCAGGAAGAATACTGCTGCGTATACCTGCCCTCTCCCTGAGCGTATAGCTGTAAATATTGATCAGCACAGTCAATAAAAAATCATCATCCGCGCCTGCAACCTCCGAGGCAAACAGACGGTTTGCACTGCCGCTCTTCACTGCTGACGTAAGCGAAACTGCGAAATCCAGGACGCCCATCATCACCTTTTCATTCTTCAGCCTTATAGCACAGTCCATTGAACCGCCCGACATGGCAGCCATAAGGTCAACTGAAGATTCCTTTACACCGGATGACGCCAGGATCGATGCCACATCCGTATCCGCAAGCGGGTTGAACGTAATATCCATGCACCTCGAAAGGATCGTGGGGAGAATGCCCGACCTGCCCTCGGAGAGCATGACAATCACCGCCTCGGAATAGGGCTCCTCAATTGTCTTAAGAAGCGCGTTCTGCCCCGCATCGGATATTGTGTGCACCCCGTCGATAAACACAGCGCACCTGCCTGTAACCGGGACCCTGGTCATTTTATCAATCAGCCAGCGCACGGTACCCTCTGCAGGTTTCTCCCTGACTCCAACCGGTATCCTGCCCTTTTCATCCCTGTTCAGCACAAGGTAGTCGGGGAACGATCCGACAGCAATCTGCCTGCACGCGCTGCATTCCAGGCACGGCTTCTGCGTACCTGTACAGTAAAGTGATTTTATGAATCTTTCGGCAATCATTCGCTTGCCGATTCCGGACTGCCCGGACAATAGGATTGCGTGGGGTATGGACTCACTGCGTGCCAGGCGGTTCAGGAAAGCCCGCTGTTTCTCATGGCCTTTAATTCCGGAAAAATTCATACGGTCAGTTTCCGGATACTTTCAGTATATCAGATCAAAGATAAGTCCCCTTATCTCCTCGATCTTTTTCATCAGCCCGAAGGCGTCACTCTTCACGGTAATCATCCTTGAAAGACCCACAAGGTTCTCATCAATCTGTTTTATGATTGTTTTTTCCGCCCTGCCCAGTCGTTTCTCTCTAGTTGTAGGTTCAAGTTTCTGCGACTCAAAACCCTGTTCGAGGATCATCCTCAGTATTTTTTTCACCAGGAGTTTATACCTCTCAAGCTCGTACAGCGACTGTGAATCAAGAAAACGCTTCTCCTGGTCCTGCAGGTCTGTCATAAGCTCGTCAATCCCGCCCGCGTACACGGAACTGATAATCCCCTCTACTTCAGCAGCGAATTTAGTACCCGCAGTGCCGCTGATCCCGGACTTCTTTTTTGACCTTATCTCGGTCCTGGACTGCTGCTTAAGATCAGCTCTTGGAATTTCTATCATTCGTTAGTCACCGGGCCTTTTATTAATATGACAGTTGCCCTCAAACTTCACACCCTCTTCCATTACCAGACTCGGTGTGATTATATTGCCCCGGACATCTCCGGTCGACAACAGAATTACACGCTCTGTCGCATAAATATTTCCCGAAACAGCGCCGCCCACAACCACGAGTCTTGCCTTGATGTCAGTGATTGCGTCCCCGCTCTGCCCGATAAGCACCTTCCCGTGAGTATCAATCGTACCCTGAAATTTCCCGTCAATCCTCAGAAGCCCGTTAATCTTGAATTCACCTTTAAACTCAGATCCTGCGCCGATAATGCTGTTTACAATGCTGTCTTCATCAATCCTGTTTATTTTAACCATTTTTTAACTCGCCATGTTTATATTCACGACATAATTCACATTCTGACGATCATTTCAAGCACAATTTTTACCTGATTCCAATGTATCCGCTCCATATATACAACAATATTTTTAGCAGAATAAATCACAATATCCCAAAATAGCCATCACAAATGCATTGAAGTCAGCTCATCCCCTTCAATGATATCACAACAATGCTCTCACAATGAGTAACTGGAAGCAAATTAATGGAGACCATAAAACGCCCGCCCCAGGTATCCATGCATGTGGTATATATTCAAAAAAAATGCAATAAGAGGTGATGTTTTCCTGCCGGCATAAAACGGGATGTATTAAAAAACCGGCTGCCGTATTTTATGCCTCACAGGAACAGTAATCCAATACAAAATCATAAAGAACATTGCTATATTTACACCGTTATATTACTTATATTATGTTGACAAATTTCCAATTTAACTGAATTTATTAATCATCGCGGCGGATTTTAAACAGTCCAGCCCGGTATTAATATAACTTTATTTCCAGGAGTTTTACAGATGAAAAAAATTTTCCCCCTGGTGCTGTTAGTCACATTGCTGACATCATGCTCAATGTCATTTTTACGGAATGAGATGCAGATTAATGACCTGATCCAGTACAAGGAAAAAATAGACCATACGGATAATCCTGCCGAAGTCTATATAATCAAGGCAGACCTTTCTTCTAAGGTTATCAGCCTGAAAGGTCTTATTGTCAAGGACATCATTGAATCTACCAACGTCGATTACCAGTTCTGTGTGGTATCCGAACTCCAGACAGGGAAGGGAAAAATTGAATGCTACATCTTCACAAAAAATATACGCAGGATTTCCCACCTTGAGAAGGGTAAAACCATAATCGATGTACGAGGCGAATTCAACAGGTTCTTTTCAACGCTTGATAATTATTACACAAAAGTCGAAATCATCAACAGCAGCATAACAATAGTTACACCGGACGGGAAATAAATCTCTGAAAATCGGGTTCTGATATGACACTGAAAAAGAAATTCTATGTTTCAATTTTCACGGTACTCGGCATTATAATAATTGCCATTGCAGCATTACTTATAACATGGAACGTGATCAGTATATCCTATGACACAAGCGAAAAAATTGAACTGCTGGATTCACAGATTACCATTACACGCGGCGAAAATGGAATTCCGACAATCGAAGCATCTACCAGAGGAGACATGTATTTTGCCCTGGGCTATATCCACGCCAGGGACAGGCTTGATCTAATTGAAAAAAACCGCGCCCTTGCGACAGGCAACTCATCAGATTTTATTAATAACAAAGAGGAGAGCAGACTCTTTGACACACTGGCAGGCACAATCGGATTTACCCGCAGGGCGGAAGAAATATTTACAAAGCTATCACCCGAACAAAAAAAGTCCATTGAACGATACTGTGCAGGGATCAACCATATCCGCAAGGACAGACCCTCCAGCTTTCTTCTTCCCAGGGACTGGTCACCACGGGATGTAATAGCTATCCTTGTTATGAAAGAATGGACAAACTCATACCTGAATAATCTCGAACTTGTAATAAACATGCCTGACGAAAAAAAGAATATTCCCGGCCGCGTAATTCCCGGGGATCAATACATACATTATTACTCGGCAGAACAGGCAGTTTTTCTGAAAACACTCAGATCAATCAAAGATCTGATTATAAAGTATTCAGGCACTTTTAACAGGGGACTTTCTGTTTATGTAGATTCAACCCTTGATGCATCCGGGGAAAATTACTATTCAACATTTACATATTACGATTACTACTCCACATACCCCGGATGGTATCCTGTAAAAATACTGATGAACAATACCACAATAGATTCAATAACCTTCAGCGGACTGCCTTTCATGTTCGCATTTAAAAATTCAGAAATAACAATGCTGCATTTCAATATTAACGCCGATACCCAGGATTTCATAATAGTTGATACCGCGGAAAAATCGAACAGAACCCAGTACAGGCTCAATAACACATGGCGCGATTTTAAAACAGAACGTACACCGGTTGCTGCTGCCGACGGATCAATCAATAACGAAATTGTGTGGATAACCGACAAAGGTCCTGTACTGAATAATCCCGGCAGCAACAACCAGTCACTGGACAGGATCCTTGTACTTAACTCGGTCTTTCCAGGCGCAGGTTATGTAATGATGCTGCTCGATACCCCGTTTACAGGCAATTTAGCTGACATAAAAAAATATATAACCGGAACTGACGCTTCACTCAAGTGCTTTATGGTGATAAACGGGAATAATACACTCAAGGGATATTCAGGATATATCTCATCATCCCCTGATAAAAATGTTTTTAAAAACGGGAGTGTATTTATCCGCTCTGATTTTACCGGTTACAACTGGTTTAAAAACGGGATGGCTGCAGACTATGCGGGGAGTGATGTTCTGGCGCCCGGAGACCTTGTATCATACAGAAATTCAATAATTACCGAACCGCTTAAAAATGAACAGCTTAACCGAATGCTTGTGCTTAAGCGTGTATATTCTGAAGAAAAGATAATCGAAATTATTAATGATAACCACTCGGAAGCGGCAAGAAAATTCATCCCTGTATTCCGGGCAATAATTGAATCAAATCCGCTCACTTCCGCAAAGATGACCAAAATCTACTTCAATGACTGGGACTACAACGTGCTTAAAACAAGCCAGGCAGCGTCAATTTTCTATACAACACTTAACTATTATATCAGAGAAACTCTGAAAGATGAATTCGGAGATGATCTTTCATACAATATGACGAATGCACATCTTCTATATAATGACTTTTTCAACATGCTGACAATGAAAGAGCAGCTGCTCTATGATAATCCTGAAACAGAAAATCTTGAAAACCGTGAAATGGTATTTGATATTTCATTTTTCAACGCCATGCGTTTCCTTAACAGAAAAACAGGCCCGCTGATGGATGAATGGGTACTCGGCAGAACCAATACTGCGATGTTTACCCTGCCCCGGCTTAAATACAATGTCCTGTCATATCTTTTTAAACCTGAACCAATAGCTGTTGATGGAGGCCCGGATACTTTATCAGGTGTTGTTACTGATACTGAGTATCGTCCAGTATCCGGCGTTTCCATAAGCGGGTATATGAACAGCAATGTATTTAAATTCTCAATGAATACCGGTTACTCAACATCGCTGCTATCGGATTTTTTCTATGGAAAAACAGTCCGTATTCCTTTTACTGAAATAGGCAGCATAAACCCCATGTACAAAACCGTACTCTCAAAGAAATAAACAGCTGCACATAAAAAAAGGCTGCCCATCAGGACAGCCTTTTTCAGGACAAGGAGTTACAACCCCTTGTTCATTATAACCGGTTTTAGTACATACCCGGCATTCCGCCCATTCCGCCACCGCCGCCCGGCATCATCTGTTTTTCATCTTCCTTATCAGTAATGAGGACCTCTGTTGTACAGAGCATTCCTGCTACTGATGCTGCGTTCTGGAGAGCTGACCTGACAACTTTTGCAGGGTCAATGATTCCGGCCTCCATCATATCCACCCATGTAAGTGTATATGCATTAAAACCTATGCCCGGTTTTTCCTCTTTAGCCTTCTCAACAACAACAGAACCCTCAAGGCCTGCATTAGAAGCGATCTGCTTCATAGGAGATTCGATAGCACGCCCGATTATTTCTGCGCCGATTTTTTCATCGCCTGAAAGCTTTGAAGCAGCTTCTTTAACTGCTTTCTGTGCATGAATAAGTGTAAGTCCACCGCCGGGAACTATTCCCTCTTCAACAGCTGACCTTGTAGCAGAGAGTGCATCTTCAACTCTTGCCTTCTTCTCTTTAAGTTCAACTTCAGTAGCCGCACCTACGTTTATAACAGCAACGCCGCCTGCAAGCTTTGCTTTTCTTTCCTGGAGTTTTTCTATGTCATATTCAGAAGATGAGTCTTCAATCTGTTTCTGAATCTGGGTGATTCTGCTCTTAACTTCGGCCTGTGCGCCGGCACCTTCAATAATAGTAGTATTTTCTTTATCAACGATGATTTTCTTAGCCCTGCCAAGCTGGTTAATAGTTGTGTTTTCAAGTTTCATGCCCAGGTCTTCAGAGATCACCTGACCGCCTGTAAGTATGGCTAAATCTTCAAGCATAGCCTTTCTTCTATCGCCGAATCCCGGAGCCTTCACAGCTACGCAGCTTATGGTTTTTCTCAGTGTATTAACAACAATTGTCGCAAGAGCTTCGCCTTCAACCTCTTCTGAAATTATAAGAAGCGGTTTTCCAGCCTGTGCTACTTTCTCAAGTACCGGAAGAAGATCTTTCATTGTAGAGATCTTTTTGTCATGGATAAGGATAAGCGCATCCTGGAGAACTGCCTGCATTGATTCAGGATCATTCGCCATGTAGGGAGATATATATCCCCTGTCGAACTGCATACCCTCAACAACCTCAAGAGTTGTTTCTATTGATTTTGCCTCTTCAACAGTGATTACGCCGTCTTTACCGACTTTATCCATGGCATCAGCAATGAGATTTCCGATTTCCATGTCGTTGTTTGCAGAGATTGCAGCAACCTGAGCTATCTCTTTTTTATCCTTGATCTCCCTGGCAATCGAGGCAACAAAATTTACTGCAGCTTCAACAGCTTTGTCTATACCTCTTTTAAGGTCCATGGGATTTGCACCTGCAGTTACATTCTTAAGGCTTTCCCTGTATATTGCAGCAGCAAGTATTGTAGCAGTTGTTGTACCGTCACCTGCAACATCATTTGTCTTAATCGCTACTTCTTTAACCATCTGTGCACCCATATTTTCGAACGAATCGTCAAGTTCGATTTCACGTGCGACAGTAACTCCATCCTTGGTTACAGTGGGTGCGCCGAATTTTTTATCGATCGCAACGTTTCTTCCCCTGGGCCCGAGTGTCACCTGTACTGCATCAGCAAGCTTTACTACACCTTCAAGGATAGCCCTTCTTGCTTCATCATTATACTTTAATATTTTTGACATATTATATCACCTCTATACCTTGTCAGATTCTCAGTCAATTACTGCTAGAATATCATGTTCGCTAAGGATAAGGAAATCATTATCCTCATATTTAAGTTCAGTCCCGGCATATTTGCCAAACAGAACTTTGTCGCCAACCTTGACCCTCATGGGAATAAGGTCTTTCCCTTCATAATGACCGTCGCCGACTGCAACGATTTTACCGCGCTGGGGTCTTTCCTTGGCAGTGTCAGGCACATAAAGTGATCCCACTTTAGAAAATTCCTCTTCAATAATCTGTACAACTACTCTGTCACCAATAGGTTTTATAGCCACATTAGCCTCCTTATAAATAAAAAATATTTGGTAATTTACTTATTGAATTGTTAGCACTCACCTTAACGAGTGCTAACAATTCAAACTATATAAATAGGAGTATTTATTTCAAGATTAATTTTTTGGTTTTTACTTATTTTTTTTAAATCGTAGAATTAACACTAATAAAACCTATTTCGAAGATATATAATCTGATTTCCCGCCCTTTTTTTCAATTAATCTGCAGTCACCAATAACCATATCCTTGTCTACAGCCTTACACATATCATATACCGTAAGCGCAGCAACTGAAGCAGCAACAAGTGCCTCCATTTCCGCGCCAGTCTTCCCTGAAAGCCTGATTTCACTGGTAATATGAACCAATAAGTTCTTTTTATCAATCTCAAGGTCTACATTGATGTAATTCAACAATAGCGGATGGCACATCGGGATAAGTCCCGAAGTATTTTTGGCAGCCATGATACCTGCAATCCTGGCAACCTCAAAAACTTCACCTTTGGGCAGCAGTTTCTGTTCAATTGCGGTAATGGTATCACTTTTCATGAAAACAGAAGCTTCAGCTTTTGCACTTCTTTGTGTGATATCCTTGGAACTTATATCAACCATTACCGACTTTCCGTCAGAATTATAATGAGAAAAATCATCCATTTAAATATCCGTTATTATACAATTTGAGTATTATTGAATAAATCAGGCCTTTGACCGGCCGGCAAACCTGAACAGGTACCTGAAAATACCCCATAAAATATAGATCATTGTCACAACAAATACAGCCCACGCCTTAAAGATTACAAGCAATGAAATAAAAACTACAGTCGTTATCAATATCGCAGACTTACCCTTTTTCCAGACATCAGAAAAAAACTTGGAGTAGTCTATATTGGACACCATCAGCAGTGCTGCAGCAATAAATAATACTATAAAAGGGGCCATCGGCATTTCAAAGAAAATCTGACCCAGCAGAAGATTATTTGAAATAAGAAGAGCGGGCACTATGCCCACAATTATACCCGCTGCGGGAGATGGCAACCCTTTAAAACCTGTACCTGAATCCTGACAGTTAAACCTCGCAAGCCTGTATATTGCACATATAGGGAAAAGAACCGAAAGAAGTGCGCCTGTCCCTAAACCGTAAAATGCCGGCAGTTTATAGAAATATGCCGAATATGCCAGTATTCCCGGGGCAATTCCGTATGAAACCGCATCTGCAAGAGAATCGAGCTGCATACCAAGCTCGCTTTCAACATTAAGCGCCCTTGCAACAGCCCCGTCGACAGAGTCAAAAATACTCGCAACGAATATCAAAGTACCCGCGATAATCAGTGTTTCAACATTACCCATTTGAGGGTCATAATTCGCAGAATAGAGGATTGAAAAGAATCCCGCTATCATGTTTCCCATGGTTACCATGCTTGGAATCATCGATTTCTTTTTTATCATATCATTACCTGAATTTTTCTTTTTTTAATCAAAATATAAATATTGTGTGTGTCAAGACAAATAAGCCTTTTCCGGGCCCTGAAAAGCTGTGCGCAGCCTGTTCCTGTTCTCCCTTCGGTCAAACGCCAGGGCTATAAGTTTATCAAGAAGTGTATCATATGCCAGTCCTGAAGATTGCCAGAGCTTTGGATACATACTGATACTTGTAAAACCCGGGAGTGTATTTATTTCATTAAGGAAGAACCTGCCGGTATCTTTGTCCAGAAAAAAATCGACTCTTGCCATGCCTGAACAGTTCAGCGCCAGGTAGGCGTTAATAGCCATGCGGCCCATCTCATCCGACTTTGTCTTATTTAGCTCTGCAGGTATAAGAAGCTCTGCACCGTCTGAATCAATATACTTTGCCTCGTACGAATAGAACTCATGGCGCGGCCTGATTTCGCCCGGTCCCGATACTTCAGGTTTTTCATTGCCAAGCACAGAAAACTCAATCTCGCGCGCATTAACAGCCTGTTCAACCAGTATAGTGCCGTCCCATTCAAAAGCTTCATCTATTGCGCGTGCAAGATCAGATGCATCCTTCACCTTACTGATTCCGACAGATGACCCTGCGTTGCACGGCTTTATGAAACAGGGAAATCCGAACTGTGCAGTAACCGAATCTGTCACCTTTACCGGATTGTCAACCCAGTCAATATTTCGAACCTTAATCCATGGGACAACCGGAATCCCGGCATCGCGCAGGAGCCTCTTTGCTATATCCTTGTCCATGCCAACTGCAGAACCGCAGACATCCGCCCCTACGTATGGGACCATGGCAAGTTCAAGCAACCCCTGCAGCGTACCGTCCTCACAGAATGTTCCGTGCACAACCGGGAAAATAACATCTACTTCAACTTCTGCATTATTCTCACAGTTTCGGATACAGAGCTTACCGTTACATTCATAATGATTAACTGTCCAGCTGCCGGTTTTATTCAGTTTAAGTATATTCCCAAAATCTTTATCTTCGACAACTTCGGGTTCATCCTGAACATGCCATCTGCCGTCGCGGTCAATACCTATTGCAGTTACGTGGTACTTAGCCCTGTCAAGAAACCTGATCACCGAAGCGGCCGAGCACCTTGAAACATCATGCTCGCCCGATCGGCCGCCGTATAAAACCCCAACCCTTATCATAATCACTGCGCTTCAATAAATGTCTTATGAAGTACCTTCGCCGCAAGTTCGGCATAAATCGCGTCGATAACGCAGGATATTCCTATTTCAGAGGTAGATATCATCTCGATATTAATATTCTGTTCGGAGAATACACTGAACATCTTACCCGCGACACCGTAGGATGAAAGCATACCCACGCCAACGGCTGATACAATCGCTATATCCTCTTTATAGTCAATCGCCGTACCGCCGAATTCCCTGTTAAGCGCTTCACAAATCTCTGTAGTTTTTTTCAGGTCATCTTTCTTCACAGTGAATGATATCGATGTCCTGTTGTCATGACCTGTTGACTGAACGATCATGTTGACATATATTTTTGATTTTCCAAGTTCATTGAACAGCTTCGCGGAAATTCCCGGCCTGTCAGGTATGTCGCGAACAGTAACTTTTGCCTCATCCTGCTTTGAAGTGATTCCGCTTACTACAAATTTTTCCATCATCTCCTCCATGGGCATAACAATTGTCCCTTCTGCGTCTGAAAAGCTTGACCGCACATGCAGTTTTATGTTGAACTTCTTGGCAAACTCAACTGACCGTGAATGGAGCACCCCTGCCCCGAGCCTTGCAAGTTCCAGCATTTCGTCGTAGCTGATCTCATTAAGTTTTCTTGGTGATTTTATTACACGCGGGTCAGCAGTGTACACGCCGTCAACGTCAGTATATATTTCACAGTCCCGTGTCTTAAGTACCGCTGCAAGTGCTACAGCTGATGTGTCAGACCCGCCGCGTCCAAGCGTAACAATATTTTCATCTTCATCAATTCCCTGGAAACCGGCAACTATGACCACCTTCCCTTCTGCCAGCGATTTTTTTATACGCTCTGTCGAGATGTCAGCTATCTTCGCATTGGAAAAGTTTCCATCTGTCCGCATCTTTATCTGTGAACCGGTATATGAAATAGCGTCCACACCTGTTTCATGCAGCGCAATCGCAAGAAGTGCAACAGAAACCTGTTCTCCGGTTGAGAGGAGCATGTCCATCTCACGTTTTGACGGATTCTTCGACAGCTCGTTCGCCAGCACTATGAGTTCATCAGTTGTCTTTCCCATCGCGGAAACTACAACAACCACAGAGTATCCCTTATCCCTGTAGCGTTTTATCCTTTCGGCAACAGCCTTTATTCTTTCCGGATTCTTTACCGAAGTGCCGCCGTATTTCTGTACTATAATTTTTTCTTCTGACATGTATATGACCTGAATATTTTATTTCTTAAGGAACAGTTACCGGAGTTTCAGAATTAATAGAGTTCCAGCTACCAACAAAAAGTTCCCTGTTGTTTAAAGGGGCAGAATGATAATATATGTAATAGGTACCAGGTTGAACATTATTGAAGATATAATTACCTGAACCATCGGCTACAGTTAAATAAGGAGCTATCCTGAAATTTTCCACTGAACCTTCATATGTTTCCCAAGCCGCGATATAATCGGTGAATGGATCTGATCCGGTATAATCATCATATTTATCATTCCAACTATATTTATATTCTTCATAATTACAATAATAATCAAGAACACTTTCAATGTGCGCCCCGGAATAAACGGGTGCCACGGGTAAATCCGCCCATCCAACACTGGTTCTCAATGCAGAACCTGAACTAGTTATTGAATATAACTCTTCATTTGTATCGGGAATAGCCATAACATAGCAATTAGCCGCAGACACGTCAGTACGAGTAATCGTGCCGGTCTTCCCCGGAACATACGCCCTTGCCACTGCATGTATATTCCGCCCCATATCACTTTCATCAGCCCTTACATCGCGAAGCCAGTCAGAGAGACCGTAAAAATGGCACACCTTGAATATGCCTTCATCGTAGTAGTCGTATTCATACATCTTTATAAAGTTCTTTATAACAATGCGTATTTCAAGAATCGTCTCATCATTGCTGCGGTCATAGTTCATTCCGCCGATTATCGGAATCTCAAGCGGATAGATTCTTATTGTGCTCGAAGCATTATCGTGCAGACTGTCCCAGTATGAATTAACCTGCAGGTTGTTAAAGTTAAAACCATATACATCATCTTCATGGAATATAACCTGCGCCAATTCCTCAAAATCAAGAACAGTACCTGTACTCCGATATATCCTTGCTCCGTCAAATATCATTTTTCTTATATACAACTGTACAGTATTATATGACCCATTCCCCGGATCATCATTTTTAAGAGTTATGCCCTTACCATCAAAAAATGGTTCCGAATCATTAAGAGGAATAGTAAGAACCTGCCTGTAATTACCTATTGCTTTGCCATTTAATTTTATCTCTGATATATCAAACATAAATTTTGAAGGCATAAAATCATTATCAATAGATTCTTGGTCGGTAATTTTTTCATCGTCGACTGAATCATCTGCATATGATGCTGCTGGAACAGCAGGCGTAAAATCAAATGTATCGGTTACCGGGTCTTCACTCTCCAGTGTCCCCTTTATAACTATCTTCAGCCTGTTTGTTGACAGCTCCGTAAAGATCGGTTCAGCACCGCATCCTGCAAATAAAAGCATTGCAAAGGCACTAAACAGTAGAATCTTGTACTTGTTTATATTCATTAAGCGCACCATTTACAGATTAAAATTAAAGTAGAGTGAAATTGCAGCATTGATGAAATGCCCGTTTTGAGTTGCACCGTTCATATACTCCTCGTAAATGAAGAGATAATCAACCCGCAATGCTATATTTGCAAGTTTGCCCGCGGGGAACGACACTTCTGCCCCGACCATCAGCATCGGGTCCCACTGGTTTATACCGTCAGGTTCCATGTACAGCTTGCACATTCCTGCCCCGGCCTTTCCCTGGAGCCGCACAGGCAGATCAATGGGCAGAAGGTAAAGGGCATTCATGTAAACAGGGAACATAGTGAGCCCGTTAACACCCTTAGACTTGTATTCCTGGTATGAAGTATCCAGCCCGAGCTTGACTGAATCGAAAGGAAGATTATACCTGAAGAATAAACCGACACCCATATCAGGCTCAAGAAGTTCACCGGTTTTCAGTATCGGAGTTACCGGTCCGTACCAGATACCAAGCTGCGGTTTATTAAAATATTTTTTCCTGGAAACTGCTGCAGAAAGATCCATTGCCGCAAAAATAAACATCAGTGCCAGCACTGACAACAAAAGCCTGTTTCTCATTATTAATATCCGGAACCTGTAATTGACAGCATTAAAAAACGTATAATCTAGATGACAAATCTGCGCAATATTTGTTATAAAAAAACCTGAATTTCAGACCTTTTCAGCATATTACGTCAGTGTTAATTCCTTAATCATTTTGTGAAATAAAATGTTATTATCCCCGGCCGCCTACGGCTGCGGGGATTAAAATACCAATATTGCACTAAAAATATTTTTAGAAGTAATTACTAATATATAGACCAATAATATCTGTTTTCAGAGTATTTATATGTCAATAATTAAAATGCTGAATCATAAAAGTTAAGCGGCGGGTCATAATCAACCCTGTTAAGATAGAGTCCGTAAGGGGGTGCTGTAAATCCGCCATGCTCCCTCCCTTTTCCCTCCAGTATTTCTTTAATATACTGTGGTTCCCTCTGCTCCCTGTACATCTGGACAATTGTCCCAACGATTATCCTGATCATATTGTGGAGAAAGGCATTAGCCCTGAATGTCACCCTGATCATTTCATTTTCACGCGATACATCTATAGACTCAATCTTACGAACGGTTCCTGCATCCGCTGATATCTTCTTGCAGAAAGACGCAAAGTCATGCTCTCCCACCAGGTATGATGCGGCCTCCCTGAAGTAATCAGCATCAAAATTATGGTTAATCCACATAGCCCTGTATTTCATAAATGGAGTCCGTGTGGGATAGTTATATATCTGGTAAATGTATTCCCGGGATTTAGCTGAAAACCTGGCATGAAAATCATTGGGCACTATGTAGCAATTTTTAACAGAAACATCTGCGGGAAGAATACCGTTAAGGCCTATGCATATTTTACTCAGAGGCATGTCGCTATTTGAGTCAAAGTGAATTACCTGGCCAAGTGCATGCACCCCTGAATCTGTTCGTCCGGACGCAGTTATACGCACATCCTCTTTCAGAAGAACTTTAACAGCGTTTTCAAGTTCATGCTGGATTGTTCTGCCGCCGTCCTGTATCTGTAAACCGTTAAACTCAGTGCCGTCGTAATGGACCAGCAGCGCATAACGCTTCACTCTTCAGGCTCCGCTTCAAGGCTTTCCATAGTCTGGTTAATTTTTTCATAAAGTATGCGGGTTTTTTCGATAAGATCGCTCGGAGTGGACTTTGATGACTTCCCCATACCGAAAAGCCTGCTAAGGTACATCTTGCTTCTCCTGAAGTTTTCAGCCCTCTTGACAGGGTCCTTCTCCCTTGCCCCGAAATTGACCGTGAGAATAGCACTCAGGTAAAGGATGCCTTCGTACCCCCAGTTCTTATCAGAATCAGGACCCATGTTGCCTGCAGCATCAGCGGGTTCAGCGCCATTCTGAATAAGCTCGAGCACCTTGAAATAGTAATCATACGCTTTTTTGTAAAAGAAGAGAGACATCTTTTTATATGGCCTGTCCGGAAATTCATCACCAAGATCAGAAAAGAGCCAGGCGCCCCTTATTGATGAAACAGCTTTCTTAAAAGTCGGGGCAACATTCTTTCTGCGCAGGTTATAGCAGTCGACAGCGAGCATGTATGAAGCTGCGCCTATAAGAAGATTCCTGTCCTGGTTGAAATCAAGGTCACCGAAAAATTTATTCACTGCATTTTTACGCGCAGATCTCATTTCCTGTATCTTTATTATTTCTTCATCAGTTACATCATTAAAATCTTTCGGGTAGCCTGTAAAAAGACAGTTCGGGCAGACGTTTAGAAGATAGCTCAGTGGATAAATCCTTCCCCATTTTTTATTTTCCTTATAAATCATCCGGAGTTCATCAGTTAGTTTATCTGCTATAAGTCGGCCTCCACCGGTGAACATCTCCTCCCTGAAAAATTCATTTCTGCACGCAGGACAAAGTGTGGCATTTTTCTGCCTGAACGTAATTTTCTTGGTTTCTTCCATGTAAATTGCGGCTCCGGAAAGTTAAATTTTCAGTTTCGCTTATAGTTTAATAAATTATGATTAGATGCATATTTATTCAATCAAATTTTAGGCCAGGCGCCAATAAAAAGTATTTATATATTCTCTATTGTATAAAAATATTCCTTCCTTAGCCTCCTGTTTTTTCTTCAAGATATGATCAAAAACAGTCGAATCTATAATGAAGAGCTATACTCATAACGAGGCATTAACATGAAACGACGTATTAGGGTATTATTACCACTGACGATACTGATACTAATTGCTGAATCGGCATCCCCGGTCTCGGTCGGTGTTCGTTCATCCAAAGACTATGCATTTACAACAAAAGTCTTGAGAGAAATCAAACCAATGGTTGAAAATTTTAAGACCGATGAAACGTACAAAGAATTTCAGAATATTCAGGCCGGATTTGAAGACGCAACAAAGGATTATTACGGCAATGATTTTGATTCATCATACAAAAAGTACTATAACCTTAAACTGCAAATGATGAAGTTCCTGGAAGGTCTTTCGAAATCCTATCTTGACAGAACGCGTCTGTTGCTCGATACAGCGCTCAAGGATACTAATGCTATAAAGATATTTGTCGAATACAACAAACATAGTGCGACCGTCAGGTACTTCAGAAAACCATTCAATCCCCTTATTGATGTAATGCCATACAATGATGAATTCAAAGCATCCGATTTCCACTTTTTCTACGATGCTCCAAAGATTGAGGATTATATTCACAGCGGTTATTTTTATCACGGTGAAGCCAAAAGAATTTACAACGGCAAAGATATTGAATTTATCAAATCAAGAAAAAAAATTAAAACTGAAAACATTGATTTTGTTATTGAACGTTACCTCGCAGTAATTGATCTTTGCAGGCAGTCAAAACAGTGTGCCCTTGAAATATATAAGAACAAAAATGATTATAACACCGGTGCAATACTGGAAAAATATAATATACGTAAAAGCCAGATTACACCAATATTCGACGACAGGATACCCGAAGACTACAAGGTTGACGCAGTGGACAACATTAAACTTTTCTACTCCATAGAAATCGGCCGGCGTCAGAAAGCTCTGGATAAAAACAAATAACATGAGATTAAATAAAAAAAACTTCAGCAAGCGCTGAAGTTTTTTTATAACTATACAGTTTTATACTATTTATTTTTTCTCTTTTTTGTCTTTCTTTTCTTTTACTTCTTTTTTATCTTTCTTCTTGTCTTTTTTTGAATCTTCTGCTTTAACAGGAGCTTCAGGTTTTCTTCTTTCAACAAGTTCAACTATTGCCATTTCTGCAGCATCCCCTGCCCTTGTGCCAAGAAGATACATTCTTGTATAACCGCCCTTCCTGCTAACGTACCTGGGCGCGATATCTTCAAAAAGTTTTTTCAGTACGTCCCTGTCCTTTATCACTTTGAGTGCTTCACGTTTATTATGAAGCTTTTTCCCTGCTTCAGTTTCAGGAATATCAATATTGTTTTTTGCGCGTGTAATCAACTTGTCAGAAATTATTTTAAGCTCTTTACCTTTTTCTTTAGTTGTTACTATTCTTTCATGTTCAAACAGGGAAGTTACCATGTTATTAAACATTGCTTTTCTGTGGGCATAGGTTCTTCCAAGCTGCCTGACTTTATTCTTGTGTCTCATTTATAAACCTCATTTAATCCTTTAGTCCAAGACTTAAATGGTAAGCCTCAAGTTTAGTTTTAATCTCTTTTAACACCACATCGCTTGAATGTTTAGATTTACGAACTTCATCTTCTGTCCTTTTGACAAGATCCTCAAGCAGTGATATATCAAGACTTTTAAGTGTATTATATGCGCGAACAGAAAATTCTATGTCATCAATTGACTTGGACAACAGAACTTTCATCTTTTCGATTCCTTCATCAATAACTTCGACTTCCTCTTCATGTTCTTCTTCGAAGTTGATGAATATAGACATATGATCTTTAACTATTTTTGCGGCCTGAGCAAGTGCATCATCCGGGGAAATCGAACCATCAGTCCAAACTTCAAGAATCAGTTTATCATAGTCTGTTCTCTGGGAAACCCGTGTATCTTCAACTTTTACATTCACCTTCTGAACTGGCGAGAAAATTGAATCGATCGGAATAACACCAACAGTTTCCGTGTTCAGTTTATTCATCTCTGCCGGTACATATCCGCGGCCTCTTTCAATCTGAACTTCCATGTCAATCTTGCTTGTATCATTCAGGGTTGCAATTTTCTGATCTTTTGTCATAACCTGAATATCAGGATCGAGATCAAAATCAGCTCCGCTCAGTATCCCTGCCCCCTGTTTGATTATATGTAAAACCTTCGGTATTTCTCCTTCGTACTTGAATCGCATTTTTTTTAAATTGAGAATAATCCTAGTTACATCCTCATAAACACCCGGCATTGTCGAAAATTCGTGAGGAACACCTTCTATTTTAATAGCAGTTATTGCTGCTCCCTCGATAGATGAGAGTAAAACCCTTCTCAATGAATTACCGACCGTAAGACCATATCCTCTTTCAAATGGTTCTGCCACGAACCTGCCGTAATTCGGCTGCAACTCATCATGTTCAAAAGATATTTTACTCGGTCGCTTAAAGCCCTTCAGGAGATTTTTAGGGGCCATTGTTACCTCCAACACAATAATAAATAAACAGCTTTATGTTCAAAAAACATATGTTATTTTGAGTATAATTCTACTACAAGCTGTTCATTGAAGCCTTCTTTAATGTCAGCTCTTGCAGGAATTCTTATGATCTTTCCTGATTTTGCGTCATAATCAACATCTACCCATTCAGGCTTTGAATCTATTGCTTTTGATAACTTTATTGAATCCTCAAGTATTGTATTAGCTTTAAAATACTCCCTAAGCTCAACCTGATTACCCTCTTTCACTATAAACGAAGGTATATCAACCACATGGCTATTAACCATTATATGCTTATGCTGGATCAGCTGCCTTGCCTGCATTCTTGAAGAAGCAAAACCCATTCTGTAAACAACATTATCAAGTCTTCTTTCAAGAAGAGAAAGCATGTTGTCGCCGGTAACGCCTTTCATCCTGTTTGCTTCTTCGAAATTCAGCCTGAACTGCTTTTCAAGAAGGCCATAAGCCCTTTTGATTTTCTGTTTTTCCCTGAGCTGAACAGCATAGTCAGACATTTTTGTTCTTCTTTTACGGGGCGGTCCTGGAGGATATTTCTTGTTCCCCTTTAATGGACATTTATCTGTAAGACATCTCTGGCCTTTCAGCATCAGAGGGGTCATTTCACGTCTGCAAAGTTTACATTTTGGGCCGGTATATTTCGCCATAACTAAAACACTCCATTAAACTCTTCTTCTTTTTTTAGGCCTGCAGCCATTGTGCGGAACAGGTGTCACATCTTTAATTTTGCTGATGTTCAGACCGCTCTGGAACAGTGAACGTACGGCTGCTTCCCTTCCAATACCGGGGCCTTTTACATATACTTCAATAGACTGTAAGCCGGCTACCTCTATTGCACTTTCAGCAGCGTTTTTTGCAGCCATCTGAGCAGCAAAGGGGGTTGATTTTCTTGAACCCTTGAATCCTGCTCCGCCTGATGTTGCCCAGGATATCACATTCCCCTGCATGTCTGTCAGGGTAACAATTGTATTATTATAAGTAGCCTGTATGAATGCTTTTCCTACCGGAATATTCTTTTTTTCTTTTTTCTTGGTTTTCTTCTGTTTCACTTCAAATACCCCTTATTTCTTTTTCTTCGCGCCGACAGATACACGCCTGTTACCTTTTCTGGTTCTTGCGTTATTCTTTGTATTCTGTCCGCGAACCGGCAGGCCTCTTCTATGCCTTATGCCCCTGTAGCAGCCGATATCCATGAGCCTTTTAATATTCATGGCTATCTCTGTCCTGAGGTCACCTTCAACCTTGACTTTCTGCTCTATATATTTTCTGATACTTCCGATTTCATCATCTGTAAGATCTTTCGCGCGAGTATCAGGATTAATTCCTGCTTCGTTGAGTATTTTTTGTGACGTACAAAGTCCTATCCCATAAATATAGGTTAAACCTATCTCTATTCTTTTGTCACTTGGTAAATCTACACCTGATATCCTGGCCATAAAATCCTCTTAAAAAAAAATTAGTGTTTTTTTGCAGTTCTAACTTTCTGTCTTTGCTTATGTCGTGGATTTGTACAGATGACCCTGACAACACCATGACGCTTGATTACTTTGCATTCGCTGCAAACCTTTTTTACAGAAACCTTAACTTTCATAAATCATACCTCTTATCTCAAACAAAAAGCCATATACTAATATGTGCAGTCTTATGTCAACCGTATTATCAGCCTCAATTTGACTATTTTGATCTGTATATTATTCTTCCCCGGTTCAAATCGTACGGAGAAAGCTCAACTGTTACTTTATCGCCGGGGAGTATTCTGATATAATGCATTCTCATCTTGCCGGAAATATGCGCCAGTACTACATGCCCGTTATCAAGTTTAACCCTGAACATGGCGTTGGGAAGCGGTTCGACTACAACTCCCTCAACTTCAATTGGTTCTTCCTTAGCCATAAACCTCTCTCTGATAGATTATATCAGTTAATTCTGCCCTGTATGCGTTTCTTGTTACCTAAAAATCCTTCGTAATGCCTCATCAGCAATTGTGATTCAATCTGTTTCAATGTATCAAGAGTTACACCTACAATAATTAGAAGTGATGTACCCCCAAATAAATATGCCATTTCCATCGGTACCTGTTCAGGCCAGAACCTTATCACAAAATCTGGAATTACTGCAATAAGTGCCAGGAAAATTGAACCTGAAAGTGTGAGCCTGTTTAAAATCTGCATAAGGTATTCGGCAGTATTCTGCCCGGGTCGTATACCTGGTATAAAACCACCATACTTTTTAAGATTATCAGCAATATCATCAGGTTTGAACCGTAAAGATGTATAAAAGAAACAGAAAAATATGATAAGCAGACAGTATAGTATAATATAAGGGATCTGTCCGAATGAAAGCCAATACTGGATTTCATTGAGCCATTTATATTTTGTGCCGCCAGCCATTCGTATCATCTGCGATGGGAATACAATAATTGCTGATGCAAAAATGATCGGGATAACACCCGCAGCATTTACCTTTATGGGAATGTACTGCGCTGATTTTTGAGCTGTCGTGCTGCCGACCATCCTTTTACCGTATTGCACCGGTATTCTTCGTGTTCCAAGTGTCAGCAGTATTGATGCAGCAACAACACAGAAGAATATACCAATCAGCAGAATACCTACAATCGGCTCACCTGTATCACTTATTTTTTTCATCGTTGCAAACAATGCTTCAGGCAGACGAACAACAATACCTGCCATAATGATCATTGAAATACCATTCCCTATGCCGCGTTCGGTGATTATTTCACCGAACCACATAAGAACCATTGTACCTGTCACTATTGCTATTACAGCAACTATAACAAAGGATATCCCGCTGTCTTCAGGTACTACAGATGCACCACTGCTAACTTTCATCGCATTTTTCATCCAGTAGGTAAGACCAATGCCCTGGATTGTACAGAGAAGTACTGTGCCGTATTTTGTATACTGCTGGATCTTTTTGTAACCCTCTGCACCCTCTTTAGAGAGTTCATCAAGATAGGGTATTACAACTTTCAGCAGGTCTATAATAATCGATGCTGATATATAAGGCATTATTCCAAGGGCAAAAATGGTGAACCGTTTTAAAGCTCCACCTGCAAAGAGGTCAATAAAATCAAGAAATCCTGATCCGCCAGCCTGAACCTCAGCAAAATACTGTTTTAAAACTTCTATATTAATCCCCGGAATAGGAATGTGTGCGCCGATCCTGTAAATTACTAATATAAAAAGGGTAAATAATACCCTTTTTCTCAGATCAGGAACTTTAAAAATATTAATAACCGCACTTGACATTAAGGTACCTTATTTTTTTATTTTTTTCTTGGTCTGCTTAGGTTTATCTTTTTTTCTTAGAATCACTTCGCCGCCGGCTTTTTTAACTTTCGCTGCAGCTGTAGCAGAAAAATGATCTGCAGTAATCTTCACAGCTTTTGTGCATTCACCTTTGGCAAGTATTTTAACAAGTTTGTTTCTATCTTCTATATAACCTTTTTTTTCAAGAAATTCAGGTGTGATCTCGGTTATTTCCAGTTTTTCAAATACAGAAATATTAACTATCTGGTATTCCTTTTTGAAAACATTATTAAAACCACGTTTAGGAATCCTTCTCTGGAGCGGCATCTGCCCGCCTTCAAACCATGCCCTGTGTGTACTTCCGGAACGGCTCATCTGTCCTTTATGTCCGCGGCATGAAGTTTTACCATGTCCCGAAGAGGGTCCTATACCAATTCTTTTTTTCCTCTTGATTGAATCAGGTTTTTTTATTGTATACTGTTCCATTTCAAAACTCTCTGCAATCGTTATTTAACTTCTTTCACTTCTACAAGGTGATTAACTTTATCAATCATTCCGCGAATTACCGGATTATCTTCATGCTCACGTACTGCATTTATTCTTCTAAGTCCAAGAGCCCTCATTGTAGCCCTCTGCTGAGGATTAGTGCTGATGACGCTTTTAATCTGCTTTACTGCAATTTTTTTAGCCATTACATTACTCCCAAAGTTTTGAGATAGATATTTCTCTGCACTCTGCTGCTTCTTTAAGACTTCTGAGCTGCCTTAGCCCGTCCATTGCAGCCTTAACAATATTTATTGGATTTCGTGATCCCTGGGATTTTGTAAGTATATCTGAAATCCCTGCTTTTTCAATTACTGCACGGACTGATGCTCCTGCTATTATTCCTGTACCCGGAGCAGCCGGCTTCATAATTACCTTTGCAGATTTAAATGTTCCAATTACCTCATGCGGGATAGTATGCTTGTTAATGTTTATTTTATAAACATTCTTTTTTGCATCTTCCTTACTCTTATCAATAGCATCCGGAACATCATTTGCTTTACCAAAGCCTACTCCAACATGACCATCACCATCACCTACAACTGAAAGTGCGTTAAATGAGAATCTTCTACCGCCCTTTACAACCTTGGCAACCCTGTTAATTATTACAACCTTGTCAGAAAGTTCTATACCTTCGATTTTAGCTCTTTTTCGTTTAATTTTCATAAAGTTCCCCTAAAACTCGAGTCCGTTTTCACGCGCTGAATCTGCAAATGCTTTTATTTTTCCATGGTAGAGGTATCCGTTCCTGTCAAATACTACTGACTTGATTCCTTTGGATACCGCGATTTCAGCAACCTTTTTACCAAGCTGTTTTGCAGCTTCAATATTACCACAGTTTTTTAAACTGGAAAAATCTTTAGATAAAGTAGATAGAGCTATAAGAGTATGTCCTTTCTGGTCATCGATTATCTGCGCATAAAAGTTTTTATTGCTTCTGGAAAGGCAGAGCCTGAGACTTTCATTCACTTTAATCTTATGTTTTATTCTGAGTCTTCGTCTAACGAATCTCTTTTTCTTTAATGCTAGCTTATCCATTATTTTTTACCCGTTTTTCCCGCTTTTTTCCTGACATTCTCATTCTTATATCTGATTCCCTTACCTTTATATGGTTCAGGTGGGCGCAGTTTACGTATATTGGCAGCAACCTGCCCTACTTTTTCCTTGTTAAAGCCTTTCACTTTAAACTTGGTGGCTTCAGTTACTTCAAGAGTAATTCCATCAGGTGCGGCAAATACGATCGGGTGTGAAAATCCAAGCTGGAACTGAACATCCTGTCCTTGCTGGATTGCCCTGTATCCTACACCGATAATTTCCAACTCTTTTGTAAAACCGGTAGATACCCCGGTTACCATATTATTTATCAGAGTCCTGAACAGACCATGGTATGCCTGTAGTTGTTTATCATTCTCGTTTTCTATCTGAACTTTTAAGATGTTGTCGAGCTTTTCAACCCTGACGCCACCGAGAACAGCAATAGAATCTTCTCCAAGCGGTCCCTTGACAGTAATATTATTACTATCAATTGTCACTGTCACACTGCCTGGTATTTCAATCGGTTTTTTTCCTATCCTAGACATATCAATACACTCTTTCTACTATGATATTTCGCAAATAACTTCGCCGCCAACATTCAGCTTCTTCGCAGCTTTGTTTGTCAGCACACCCTTGGGAGTTGACAGAATCCATATCCCTATATTGTTAAATACCGGTTTCAGTTCTTCAGCTTTTGTATATACCCTTCTCCCCGGTTTGCTGATCCTTGTAAGTTCAAGTATAGCGGGCTGATTCTCTTCAGTGTATTTAAGATATATTCTCAGAACTTTCTGTTTATTATCTTCAATCATTTTAAAATTTTTAATAAATCCTTCATCTTTCAGGATTTTCGCGATAGCAACCTTAATTTTTGACGATGGCACATCAACTTTAAGATGTTCTGCCTTTATGGCATTTCTTAATCTGGTAAGCATATCTGCGATTGGATCACTAGTAGCGCTCATGTTTTACCCACTCTCCACTAAATTTTTCTACCATGATGATTTTGTTACGCCGGGGATTGCGCCTACGCTGGCAAGCTTCCTGAAGCATATTCTGCACATGTCGAATCTTCTAATATAACCCCTGGGTCTGCCGCAAATTGCACACCTGTTGTGATTTCTTACTTCGAACTTGCCGCCCCTTGCATGTTTGGCGATTGTACTTGTTTTTGCCATAATCAGTTCCCCTGCTCTTTAAAAGGCATTTTAAATTCTTTAAGAAGAGCGAAAGCCTCTTCTTTTGATTTTGCTGACGTAACAATTGTAACATTTATACCATGAATCTTTTCTGTCTTATCAAAATTTATTTCAGGAAAGATAATCTGTTCCATTATTGAAAAGTTATAATTGCCGTTTGTATCAAATGATTTTTCGGGTAATCCTTTAAAGTCCCTTACCCTGGGGAGGGCTACATTAATCATTCTTTCAAGGAATTCGAACATCATGTCTCCCCGGAGTGTTACCCTGCAGCCGACCTCGTAACCTTCACGAATCTTGAAATTGGCTATTGATTTTCTCGCAACAGTCTTTACCGCTTTCTGACCGGTAATAGCCGTAAGTTCATCAACAACTGAGTTAAGGTAATTCGGATTGGAATTACCTTCACCTACGCCTACATTGAGGACTATTTTTTCAAGTTTTGGAACCTGCATTACAGTCGTATATTTAAACTGCTCCATCAGGTTCTTCTTATATTTAGTCTGGTACTCTTCTCTTAATCTGACCTGCATATCCAATACCCTTACTTATCTAGACTTTTTCCGCATTTACTGCAGACTCTGGATTTTGATTTTTCCTTAATCTCAACACCGATCCTTATACCCTTCTTACATTTGTCACAAAAAAACATGACATTGGATATATGAATTGGAAATTCGATATTAACTACTCCACCCTGAGGATGCTCCTGCGAAGGCTTGATATATTTATTGCGTTTATTTATTCCCTCAACAACAATACGACCGGCATCTTTGTTGATTTTTAAGACCTTGCCCCGTTTGCCTTTAAACGCACCGCTCTTTACAACAACGCTGTCGTTTTTCTTAAGACTTGTACTGCATTTATTTAAACTGTTATTATTCATATAACAAACCTCACTACAGAACTTCAGGAGCGAGTGAAACTATTTTAAGGAAATTTTTATCCCTTAACTCTCTCGCAACCGGCCCGAAAATCCTCGATCCCTTGGGCTCACCCTTGGCATCGATAATCGCTACTGCGTTATCATCAAACTTGATGTATGAACCATCTTTTCTTCTTACAGGTTTCTTGGTCCTGACAACAACCGCTTTAAGAACAGACTTGCCGTGAACCTTTTTACCGGTAGAATCCTTCAATCCGTATGATGGTTGAGCATCCTTAACTGCAACAACTATAATATCACCAACCGATGCGTATCTTCTTCGTGTTCCGCCAAGTACCTTGATACATTGTACCTTTTTAACACCGCTGTTATCCGCAACTTCCAATATTGTCTGTAACTGTATCATGACAAAACCCCTACTTAACTTTCTCGATTATTTCAACTAACCTGTATCTCTTTTCTTTCGATAATGGTCTGCTCTCTTCGACTCGCACTATATCACCGATTGAACATTCGTTCTTTTCGTCATGACTCTTGATTTTTTTAGTTCTTCTAACAGATTTTTTGTAAAGTGAATGCATAACAATGCTTTCTATTTCAATAACAACGGTTTTATCCATTTTATTGCTTACTACTTTACCTGTTAGCTGTTTCCTGTTTGATTTCATATCACATAATCTCCGCTTTTAATTAACCCCGTGGTTTCCTGATGTCCATCTGGTATTCTTTTTTAAGGGTTAAAATTCTCGCTATATGTTTCTTAAGCGACTGAATCTTCTTGGGATTATCTACTTTGCTTGTAACAGCTTTAAAACGCTGTTTCCTGAGCTCTACCTTTGAATCCACAAGACTTGTGTTTAATTCCTCTATTGTAAGTTCTTCAAGTTTTCCCTTCATTTCAATCCTCTGAATACTGCAATATTAGACGTGTTTTTCAACTGAAATAATTTTAGTTTTAAGAGGCAGTTTGTGTGATGCGCTACCTAAAGCCTCCATTGCCATTGCCTCGTCAACTCCGGCTATTTCGAAAAGTATCCTTCCGGGCTTGATTCTTGCAACAAAGCCCTCGGGATTTCCTTTACCTTTACCCATCCTTGTTTCAGCAGGCTTTTTTGTAAAGGGAAAATCGGGGAAAATCCGTATCCAGAGCTTTCCGCCCCTCTTTACTTTCCTGTTTATTGCAACCCTGGCTGCTTCAATCTGCCTGCTGGTAATTTTGGCTGATTCCATTGCCTTTAATCCATATTCTCCAAAAGCAATATCAGCACCTCTTTGAGCGGTACCGTGCATACGGCCCCGCATTACTTTTCTGTGTTTTACTCTTTTTGGCATTAACATAGCAGTTTACCTTCTCACTGTTCACTTTATCTGGTTTTTCTTTTTACGGAATACTTATCGTCTTCCTCTTCCTGATCTTTTGACAGGACATCACCATTATACAACCAGACTTTAACCCCGATCAGGCCGAATGTTGTCAGGGCTTCTGCTGTTCCGTAATCAATATCAGCCCTTAATGTATGAAGCGGCACGCGGCCTTCTTTATAAGTTTCAGTCCTGGCCATTTCCGCGTTGTTAAGCCTGCCCGATACCATAACCTTGATACCAAGAGCGCCGCTTCGGAGAGCGTTAGTCATGGCCTGTTTTACAGCACGCCTGTATGGAAAACGTCCTTCGATTTGTGAAGCAACCTGCTCAGCAATCAGTTTGGAATTCTTTTCAGGTTTTTTTACTTCGATAATATTTATATATACAGTTTTAGAAGCAAGTTTCTGGAGCTGATTTTTAAGATCCTCAATATCTGCGCCTTTTTTACCAATCAGGACACCGGGACGGGACGCATTAATGTTTACATTCACCCTGTCAGGAAATCTTTCAATAGTAACCTTCGCTATACCTGCGCTTTTTTTCTCTTTCGCAACAAATTTCTTAATTTTAAGATCTTCATGCAGATTCTTTGAAAACTGCTTTTTTTCATCATACCATATTGAATCCCAAGTACGATTAATGCCGATCCTAATACCTATTGGATTTACCTTCTGACCCATCTTCTTACCCTATTCTATTAATTTTCGTCTGATAACACGATTGTCAAGATACTGGTTCTTTTACGTATCCTTCCAGCTCTTCCCCTTGCTCTCGCCTGAAACCTCTTGAGAGTAGGCCCTTCATCAACAGCTATCTTCTTGATATATAGTGCGTCTTCAATTATATCAGGATTTTTATATTTAGCATTAGCACCTGCGGAATAAAGGGCTTTAAGAACAATCCTTGCTCCTTTCTGTGGGAGATTTTTAAGAATATCCGCAGCTTCAGGCAATGAAAATCCGCGGATTTCATTGACTACAAGTCTTACTTTTGAAGCAGATACCCTGTTATGTTTTGATATTGCAGAAGCTTCCATCTCTATTCCTCTTTACTTTTTCTTCTTAGCCACTTTATCATCTTTACTTGTATGCCCCCTATATGTTCGTGTAGGGGCAAATTCTCCAAGCTTATGACCGATCATATTTTCTGAAACATATACCGGTATAAAATTCTTCCCATTATGAACCATGAGAGTATGACCGATCATTTCAGGAAAAACTGTAGATCTTCTTGACCAGGTTTTAACCGCTTTCTTTGCATTAGTTGTTGTGTTCATCTCTTCAATTTTTTTGAAGAGTTTAGGATCTACATATGGTCCTTTTTTAATTGATCTCGCCATATATCAGCCCTTCCTTCTCTTGATTATATATTGATCACTATATTTATGTTTCTTTCGAGTCTTATATCCCTTGCTCGGCTGGCCTGTCGGTGATACAGGATGACGACCACCTGAAGATTTACCTTCACCACCACCAAGAGGGTGATCTATCGGGTTCATTGCAACGCCACGCACTTTCGGTCTCTTGTTCAACCACCTGGATCTTCCGGCCTTACCAATAGTGACATTGATATAGTCCTTATTCCCCACTGAGCCTATAGATGAATAGCACTCTTTATGAACTTTTCTTATTTCACCGGAAGGAAGCTTAACAAGACAGTAATCCCCTTCTTTTGCAGCAAGAATAGCTGTTGTTCCGGCGGAACGTACAAGCTGTCCGCCCTTGCCCCGATGCAGTTCAATGTTATATATGTTTGATCCGAGCGGTATATTTTTCAGGGGAAGAGTATTTCCGACCTTGATTTCAACTTTTTCGCCTGATTCAATTTTATCGCCTACGATAATACCTTCAGGTGCAATAATATATCTTTTTTCACCATCGGCGTAACAGATAAGTGCAATATTTGCAGACCTGTTAGGATCATATTCAACTGATTCCACCTTCCCGGGGATTCCGAATTTGTCCCTTTTAAAGTCAATTACCCTGAGTTTCCTTTTATGACCGCCGCCTCGTCTCCTTACAGTAATCTGTCCTTTATGACCACGGCCGGAGTCGCCTGTCTTCCCTTTTGTAAGCGCTTTATAAGGCTTCTCTTCAGTTATCTCAACCTTATCAAGTACCGTTTTATACCTTAAAGTTGGTGTTACTGGTCTGAATTTCTTGATTCCCATTTTCCTATCCCTTTCTTAAGCCGCGACTTGATTATTGACCGTCAAAAATTTCAATTTTATCCCCGACACTAAGCGTAATAACCGCTTTTTTCCATGCCGCTCTTTTACCCATTTTAAACCTGAGTCTTCTGTTTTTGCCCCTCATGTTAATAATGTTAACCTTCTCAGGAGTAACATTGAACAGCTGCTTCATTGCGCTTGCAATCATGAGCTTGTTTGCATCTCTTGAAACCTGGAACACATACTTCCTGCTTTCCATAAGTTCAGTGCTTTTTTCAGAAATAACAGGCCTGATTATTATATCATTGGCGTTCATATTACTTCACCTTTGCAAATTTTTCATTTATCTGACTTACTGCGCTTTCAGTTATAATAACCTCTTTTGAAAAGAAGACATCACGTCCTGAAATCCTGTTTACGTTGTTATATCTGAACCATGGGATATTTCTTATTGCTCTCTTGAGAAGTGAATCTTCTGAGTCACTTTTACCTGAAATAAGTATAGCTTTTGTTACAGAAAGAGCGTTTCCGATCTTTGCGATATCCCTGGTTTTACCTTCTACTTTAAAATCTTCAACAACCTTAACTGCACCCGCTTTTGCCTTGATTGAGAAGATTGAAATAAATGCTGCTTTTTTTATCTTCTTGGGAAGTTCGATACTGTAATCTCTTGGAACAGGTCCGAATATTGTACCGCCCCCTCTCCATATCGGCGACCTTGAAGATCCGGACCTTGCGCGGCCTGTACCCTTCTGTCGCCATGGCTTGGCACCACCGCCGCGAACCTCAGCCCTGCCCTTGGCTTTGTGCGTACCCTGCCTCAGGTTGGCATTTGCAGCCTTGATATATTCATAAACTATATGATCATTTATCTCTGCGCCGAAGATTTCATCCGACAGGTCAACCTGTCCGACAACCTTTCCGTCAATTGAATACTTGTCAACTTTCATCACCAACCGCCTATTTCACCGTTACTTTAATTATGCTGTATTTCCTGCCTGGAACAGCACCTGAAATCAGAACGATGTTTTTGTCCGCAAGAATTTTAACCACCTGAAGATTCTTAACTGTAACATTCTTGTTACCGAACCTTCCCGGCATTTTCTTGCCCTTCCACACTTCTGCAGGATATGTATGGGCGCCTATAGAACCGGGAGCACGGTGAAAATGAGAACCGTGTGTTATACGCCCTCCACCGAATCCGTGTCTCTTGATAACGCCCGAAAAACCGTGACCCTTTGAAATACCCGTAACATCTACAATTTCATTCTCTTCAAAGATCGTGCAGTTGATTTCATTACCCACTTCAAGGCCGCTATCAAAATTATCAACTTCAGCAAAATATCTTTTCGGAGCAATATTCTTCTTTTTAAGATCATCAGAAATCGGTTTAGTCAGCCTGCTCTCTTTCTGGTTAACGAACCCGAGCTTAAATGCTGAATACCCGTCTTTATCCACGGTCTTCTTCTGCACAATAACACATGGCCCCAATTCACAAGCAGTAACAGGCACAGCTGTTCCGTCTTCCCTGATGAATTGAGTCATACCAATTTTTCTGCCAAACAGTGCCTTTTTCATCACTTTAACCTATCTATCGAAATTAAATCTTTCAAAATTACTAATAATGGGATAATTACATAATAATTCCCACAACGGGGGAATTATATTCAGTTCAGTACTCTGAGTTTATCAGGACTTGATATCTACGGAAACGCCTGCCGGGAGTTCAAGCTTCATTAAAGCTTCCACTGTGTCGGAGTTTGGATCAATAATATCTATCAGCCTTTTATGAGTCCTTATTTCAAACTGTTCCCGCGACTTTTTATTAACATGCGGAGATCTCAAAACACAAAATTTTTCCACCTTGGTAGGTAGAGGTATCGGTCCTGCAATTTTCGCACCGCTTCTATTTGTTGTTGTTACTATTTTTTCAGCGGACTGATCGAGCAATTTTGCATCATATGATCTCAGCTTTACCCTTATCCGCTGTCCTGTTAGCTTTGCCACGTTTTTTCACCTGCTTCATTTTAATAATAATTGTCAGGCTGCCGGCCTGACAATTATTGACTCAAACATTTATCCTGTAATTTATACAATAACCTTAACAACAACACCTGCACCAACTGTTCTTCCGCCTTCACGGATAGCGAACCTGAGCTCTTCTTCCATTGCTATGGGAGTGATAAGCTCAACTGTGATATCAATGTCATCACCAGGCATAACCATCTCGACGCCAGCAGGAAGTGTAATTGAACCTGTAACGTCTGTTGTTCTGAAATAGAACTGCGGCCTGTAGTTTGCGAAGAAAGGTGTGTGTCTTCCGCCTTCCTCTTTCTTGAGGATGTAAACCCTGCCCTGGAAGTTTTTATGCGGCTTGATTGAACCGGGTTTAGCAAGAACCTGCCCCCTTTCAACCTCCTCTTTCGCTACACCACGAAGGAGACATCCAACGTTGTCACCTGCACGACCTTCATCAAGAATCTTTCTGAACATTTCAACACCGGTACAAACAGATGTTTTTGTTTCAACAAATCCTATGATCTCAACGCTTTCACCTGTTTTAACAATACCCCTTTCAATCCTGCCTGTAACAACAGTTCCACGGCCTGTGATTGAAAAAACGTCTTCTATCGGCATAAGGAAGGGTTTGTCGATCGCCCTTACAGGTTCCGGTACATATGTATCAAGAGCTTCGCCGAGTTTAATAACTGACTGAAACCACTCATCATCTTTTTTGCCTGCATCAGCAGCTTCAAGAGCACGGAGAGCGGAACCCGGGATTACAGGTACATCGTCTCCAGGGAAGTCATTACTGGAAAGGAGTTCCCTTATTTCCATTTCTACAAGTTCAACCATCTCTGCCCTGTCAGAAGGATCAAGCATATCAACTTTATTAAGGAAAACAACCATGTACGGTACGTTAACCTGGTGTGCAAGAAGTACGTGTTCCCTTGTCTGTGGCATTGCACCGTCTGTAGCAGCAACAACAAGAATAGCTGCGTCCATCTGCGCTGCACCTGTTATCATATTCTTGATATAGTCAGCGTGTCCGGGACAGTCAACGTGCGCGTAGTGTCTTTTTGGTGTTTCATATTCCTGGTGAGAAGTAGCGATTGTTATACCTCTCTGTCTTTCTTCAGGCGCATTATCTATCTGGGCAAAATCAACCGCCTTACCTGTACCATACGCGCAATGGAAAACCTTTGTAATAGCTGATGTCAAAGTAGTTTTACCATGGTCAATGTGACCTATAGTTCCCACGTTAACGTGCGGTTTGGTTCTTGCAAATTTTTCCTTAGCCATTGGAATTCTCCTTACTGTTTTTAAATTTCACTCAATAATTACTTTTTTGTATTTTTTATCGCGCAATCTGAAAAAATTACGCTGAATATACATAACTCTGGTATCTCTCAAAATAAACATGAGTTTATGAAATAAAAAAAAAACTCGATATTCTGTCAAGTAAATTTACCAAAAATCCATTTCAATTCAAAAATTAATTGAATAGACTGGATTTAAAGGAAAAACCGCGCAAATATTCGCTGCAGGCTAAAACCAGGCGGCCTTTTTTTATCTATATTTAAGGAAAACTATTTATTTCCCCAATGAAAATACATAATTGGAAACAACGGTCTTTTTGTAAAACAAAATTTAATAAGATATATAAAAACTCAGTTTTTATTAAATAAATATGAAATCCTGCGATGAATTTAAAAACCAGACCGGCATTTACCCTAAAAAAGAATATATAGGAATGATGATTAATATAATCCGCTTATTCTTCCTAAAATCCTGTTCATAACAGCCTCAGGAACAAGATCATAATGAGAATACTGCAGGGTATGATTTGCCCTGCCCTGGCTCATAGATCTAACAGCTGTTGCATAGCCGAAAGCCTCGGAAAGGGGTATCAGTGCATCAATAACCTGCAGCTGGCCCCTGTAATCAATATGTTCAACCCTGCCCCTGCGGGAATTGAGGTCATTTATCACGTCACCGGTATACTCATCAGGGGATACGACCTCAAGTTTCATTATCGGTTCCATCAGGGACGGTTTTGCATCCCTTACGGCATCCTTAAACGCCATATTTGCAGCAATCCTGTAAGCCATTTCCGTGGACTTGAGTTCATTATATTTAGCCTCAAGAAGGGTAACCATAACATCGTCCATCTTATATCCTGCGATAACCCCGCCCTGCATGGAATCAGCGAGCCCCCCTTCGATTGCCTTGAGAATGATGTCCGGAACAATTCCCGGCTCAATTGTATTTTTGAATATAAATCCCTTACCTGCACCTGCAGGGGCTACTTTAACCTTAACATGCCCGTAATTATCCTTTCCGCCTATCTGCCTGTCATAGATATGTTCTGCAGCAGCCTCGGTAGTAACGGTCTCCTTGTATGTTACCTGCGGTTTCCCCACATTCGCCGGAATATTGAATTCACGCAGCAGCCGGTCTACAATAATATCCAGGTGCAGTTCACCCATGCCTGAAATGATCAGTTGCCCGGACTCCTCATTAGTACTCGTGCGGAACGTGGGATCCTCTTCTACAAGCCTGGAAAGTGCAGTGTTAAGTTTATCCTGGTCAGCCTTTGATTTAAGCTCAATTGCGATCGAGATCACAGGTTCCGGGAAGAACATCTTCTCAAGTAGTACCGGATGATCCAGAACAGTGATGGTGTCACCCGTCCTCGCAGCTTTAAGCCCCACAGCCGCGATTATTTCTCCTGTATAAACCTCATCAGTCTCCTCACGGTGATTGGCGTGCATGCGAAGAAAGCGGCTTATGCGCTCCTTTTTATTTACGGTTACATTGAGTATCTGTTCACCCGATTTCATTGTACCGGAATATATACGCATAAAGGAAAGTTTTCCCACGTGCGGATCGGTCATTATCTTGAAGACCAGTGCACAGAAAGGCTCTTTATCGTCAGCTTCTCTTTTTATCAGGATTTCATGATCGAGTACATCATGACCGGTTACAGCAGGTATGTCTTTTGGTGACGGGAGGTAATCCACAACAGCATCGAGTACGGGCTGGATGCCCTTGTTCTTAAGAGCTGCTCCGCAAAAGACAGGAAACAGCTTTACTTCTATCGTAGCCATTCTTATGGCATGTTTAAGTTCAGCTTCTTCGGGCATAATGCCTTCAAGAAATTTTTCCATTATTGCTTCATCGCAGTCGGCAACCTTTTCTATCAGCTGTTCATGCATTGCCGCAGCGGTTTTCTTCATGTTTTCAGGGATTTCATCAATCCTGTAGTCTTTACCCGTGGGATCATCCCACACAAGCATCTTCATTGTCACAAGGTCAATTACACCGGAAAAACTGCTCTCAACACCTATGGGTATCTGGAGAGGCAGCGGTTCAGCAAAAAGTTTTTCCCTGATCATGCGCAGGCACATTTCGTAATCCGCACCGATCCTGTCCATCTTGTTTACGAAACAGATCCGCGGCACATGGTACTTATCCGCCTGGTGCCATACAGTTTCGGACTGCGGTTCAACCCCGGCCACGCCGTCAAACACGGCAATAGCAGAGTCAAGGACACGGAGGCTTCTTTCTACTTCAATGGTAAAGTCAACGTGTCCGGGTGTGTCTATCAGGTTGATGATTGTATTCTTCCACATACAGGTTGTGGCTGCAGCAGTTATGGTTATACCGCGTTCCTTCTCCTGGATCATCCAGTCCATTTCTGCGGTCCCGTCATGGACCTCGCCCATTTTGTGGGTCTTTCCTGTATAAAAAAGTATACGTTCCGATAGAGTTGTCTTGCCCGCATCAATGTGGGCCATTATTCCTATATTTCGTGTTCTGCTGATCGGTAGTTTCCTGGCCATACAATAACCTGTGAATATAAATATTATGTTTTAAAACAACAAATACCAGGTATCACCTGGTATTTGTAATTATATAAGATCATTATGTTAATTAAAACTTAAAGTGAGCAAAAGCCTTGTTAGCATCTGCCATTTTATGTGTGTCCTCTTTCTTTTTCACTGATGCGCCTGTATTGTTGAATGCATCAAGAAGCTCACCGGCAAGACGCTGGAACATGGTCTTTTCGGATCTTCCCCTCGAATAGTTTATGATCCACCTGATACCCAGTGCCTGTCTTCTTTCAGGCCTGATCTCAACAGGTACCTGGTATGTAGCACCACCAACTCGTCTTGATTTAACCTCAACCAGAGGCTTAACATTCTCGAGTGACTGAACAAAAACTTCAACCGGATCCTTCTGGGTCTTCTTCTCTATAATCTCCATCGCTTTATAAAAAGCTGATTCAGATACTCCCTTCTTACCGTCAAGCATCATACAGTTAACAAACTTGGATACAAGCTTGCTGCTGTATTTTGGATCTGGTAATACTTCCCTTTTTACTGGTCTCCTTCTGCGCATAAAACATCCTCTTAAAAAATTTCAGTTATTAATAATCTCTCTTAAGCCTTTGGTCTCTTAGTACCATATTTTGAACGGCTCTTTCTTCTGTCTGATACGCCGAGTGAATCAAGCGTACCCCTTATTATATGGTACCTTACACCGGGAAGGTCTTTGACCCTTCCGCCCCTGATAAGAACAGCCGAGTGTTCCTGCAGGTTATGTCCGATTCCGGGAATATATGCCGTCACTTCGATCCCGTTTGTAAGCCTTACCCTTGCAACCTTTCTGAGGGCTGAGTTAGGCTTTTTGGGAGTGAATGTCATTACCCTTGTACATACGCCCCTCTTCTGCGGGCATTCTTTTAATGCGGGAGATTTGGATTTTTTAGCCTTGTGATCCCGTCCATTCCTGATTAACTGATTAATTGTTGGCATTTCAACTCCTGATACATTTAAACTGGTATAAATTATAATTTCATTAACAAAAACTTTGCCGCAAGTTCAAAACATAATTTTTAATTTGCAGGTAACCCCTACGGAGCTTTTTTAAGGATTGACCCCTTAAACCCCATCAATACCATATAACGATGTATTACAAAAATTACGTCTGTTTTTGTCAACAAATTAATTCAGGCCGTCTACTTTTCGGTCCTGTTTTCAGCATTTTGAATTTCTGCCGGTACATCATCAGCAGACACAGAATATTCCTCAACTTCCTCGGGCGCAGCACCGTCCAGGTCACCGGGAATCTCCTGGTAAACATCAACATTATCATATATTCTGACGCCTGTTCCTGCCGGAATCAGGTGCCCGATAATAACATTCTCTTTTAAACCTCTGAGGTGGTCAACCTTCCCTTTTATGGCCGCATCGGTAAGAACCCTGGTTGTCTCCTGGAACGATGCAGCAGAGATGAATGATTCAGTATTAAGAGCAGCCTTTGTTATACCCATAAGTACCGGTATTGCTGTTGCAGGTTTTCCACCCTCTTTAAGCACCCTTTCATTCTCTTCGATAAAATCAAATTTATCGACAACCTGTTCAATGACAAACCCCGAATCACCCTGATCTGTAAGCCGCACTTTTCGCAGCATCTGTCGTACGATAACCTCGATATGCTTGTCATTGATCGCAACACCCTGAAGCCTGTAGACCTCCTGGACTTCATTAACCAAGAATTTCTGAAGTTCCCTAGGTCCCTTGATCCTGAGGATTTCATGAGGGTCAACAGGACCATCATCTATCTTTTCACCTTTGGCGATCCAGTCCTTGTCCTGAACCCTCAGGAACTTGGACACCGGGATTGAATATTCCTTCTGCTGTCCGTCCTCTTCCGTAATGATGATCTTGCGCTTGTTTTTCACTGTATCGCCGATTGTTACTGTCCCATCTACAGCCGTAAGTGTTGCAGACTCCTTCGGCGTCCTTGCTTCGAAAAGCTCGGCAACCCTGGGAAGACCACCTGTGATGTCCTTGGTCTTTTCAGCACCGCGGGGAATCTTTGCAAGAACTATACCGGCATTGACAGAAACGCCGTGTTCAATCATCAGGTTCGCTCCTTTAGGAAGCAGGTATGTAATCGGGTCATTACTTCCAGGTGCGAAAATGTTAACCCTTGGTTGAAGTTTTTCAGTTTTGTATTCTACAATTACCCTTTTCTTAACACCGGAAACAGGGTCAACCTCTTCTATAAGACTTTTGTTGAGTTCAACGTCGACATACTCAACGCGTCCGGTAATTTCTGTTAGAATAGGTTCGAACCACGGGTCAAACGATGCTATAATTTCATTAGCTGCATAAGGTCTCTGTACGGGTTCGAACAGACCGGTCTTTTTATCATATTCAAGGTCAGCAAGAACTTCAGTACCGACATTTACCGGTATTGAGTAGGGGTCACCGATAATGTACGCTTTCTTCTTGTCGATTCGAAGGATACCGGTATTGCTTGCCCTGATCTCCTCTCCGTTCTGGGCTTTCGCCACAACTTTACCGGCATAAACCTTATCGCCGTCCTGGATCAACAGTTCAGGTTTTCCCTTGATTTCAGTTTCGGAGATGATCCTCTGTACTACGATGTATCCACGACGTACTGTAATTATCTTGTTCTCTTCTGTTTTAATCAGCCTTGAAGTAATGTCCTTGATAAAGATCGGGTAGTTGAACTTTATCTCACTCTCCTCAACTGACCTTGATGCGATACCGCCTATATGAAAAGTACGCATTGTAAGCTGGGTTCCAGGCTGGCCGATTGATTGGGCAGCAATGATTCCCACTGCCTCACCTATCTCAACAGGTCTTGAAGTTCCAAGGTTCCTGCCGTAGCATTTTGCACATACTCCATGCTTGGATTCGCATGTGAGCACGGAACGTATCTCAATAGAATCAATCTCGATTTTATCTATTATGTCAGCGATCTCTTCATCTATGACTTCATCTGCAAGTGCAAGTGTTTCACCTGTAACAGGGTTGATCAGGTCATAAAGAAGAGTCCTTCCCAGCACCCTTGCGCCAAGGGATTCAATGACAGTGTCACCCTCTTTGATTGGATAGATGTCAATGCCCACAGTTGTTCCGCAATCATGATTTGTGATTACAACATCCTGCGCAATATCAACAAGACGTCTTGTCAGGTAACCGGCGTCAGCAGTCTTGAGGGCTGTGTCTGCAAGGCCTTTACGCGCACCGTTGGTGGATATGAAATATTCCAGAACAGTCAGTCCCTCTTTAAAATTCGCCCTGATCGGAACCTCGATAATCTCTCCGCTAGGCTTTGCCATGAGTCCCCTCATACCTGCCAGCTGTCTTATCTGCTGTTTGCTTCCTCGTGCACCGGACTTTGCCATGATGAAAATCGAGTTATGGCCAAGCTGGTCCTGCTCAAGCTCTTTGAACATTTCGTTAGCAATTTTCTCGTTCGCTTCGGTCCAGAGGTTGATAACCCTGTTATACCTTTCCTCATCTGTAATGAAACCGTTTCGGTATTCATTCTCAATGCTTTCAACTTTTTTATCTTCATCAGCGATGATGTCTTTCTTGATTTTAGGAACAACAATATCCGACATCGATATAGTAGGTGCAAATATCGTAGCGTATTTATAACCGGTCTCTTTAATATCATCGAGCATTTTTACAGTAACATTCGGGCCGTAATTTTTGAAAACCTTTGCTATTAAAGCCGACAGGCCTTTGTCTGTAACAACTTCATTGATAAAAGGGTATCCTTCGGGAAGAATCGTGTTGAATATCAGTCTTCCCGGAGTGGTACTGACAAAGTTATCTCCCATGAGGTAATTAATTCTTGTCCTGTACCTGATCTGCTTGTGTTCTACTGCGCGGATAACATCGATCATGTCATCGAAATGTTTATCCTGTCCATCACTTCCCTCAATCAGGTCTGTGAGATAATAGATTCCGAGAACTATATCCTGCGAAGGGGTAACAACCGGGTGACCGTTAGCAGGCGACAGAAGGTTGTTGGAAGAAAGCATCAGGGTCCAGCACTCCAGCTGCGCCCTTGGAGATAATGGAACGTGTACCGCCATCTGGTCGCCGTCAAAGTCCGCATTGTATGCATGACACACGAGCGGGTGAAGTTTGATCGCCTTACCCTCGACAAGTGTAGGTTCAAAGGCCTGGATTCCAAGCCTGTGAAGCGTAGGAGCACGGTTAAGCAATACAGGATGTTCCCTGATTACCTCTTCAAGTACTTCCCATACTTCGTCCCTTTCATTCTCAACCATTTTTTTGGCTGATTTTATATTCTGGACAAAATCCTTGTCCACAAGTCTCTTCATAATAAACGGTTTGAACAATTCAACAGCCATCTTCTTGGGAAGACCGCACTGGTGAAGTTTAAGGTCAGGACCTACGACAATAACCGAACGTCCGGAGTAGTCGACACGTTTACCGAGCAGGTTCTGCCTGAACCTTCCTTGTTTACCTTTAAGCATATCGCTGAGAGACTTAAGAGGTCTGTTTCCTTTGCCTTTTACCGCGCGTTTTCTCCTGCTGTTGTCAAAGAGGGCGTCAACAGCTTCCTGCAGCATCCTCTTTTCATTTCTTACAATGATTTCAGGGGCACGGAGCATGAGCAGTCTCTTGAGCCTGTTATTCCTGTTAATAACGCGCCTGTAAAGGTCATTAAGGTCCGATGTGGCAAAACGCCCGCCGTCGAGCTGAACCATAGGCCTTAGTTCGGGCGGAATAACGGGTATCACGTCAAGTATCATCCAGTCCGGTTTATTGCCTGAATCCTTGAATGCTTCAATTATTTCAAGACGCTTGATCAGTTTTTTGTCGATCTTTGCGTCCTTTGCTGATTTTGTATCTATCTCGGCACGAAGCGCCCTTGACTCCTCGTCAAGGTCAATGCGTACAAGCATATCCTTTATGGCTTCGGCACCCATGCTCGCAACGAAGCTGTCGCCGTACTTGTCGTATAGATCATAGTACGCGTCTTCATCAAGTATATCGCCAGGTTTGATATCCTCGGCCTCTGCATCGCCGGGATCTACAACTATATATTTTTCGTAATATAGAACAGATTTAAGGTTGTTAACGGTCATGTCCAGGAGAAGTCCCATCCTTGACGGAACAGACCTGTAGTACCAGATATGCGCAACCGGTGCAGCAAGCTCAATATGGCCGCCCCTTTCCCGCCTTACCTTGTAGTGTGTAACCTCGACACCGCACCTGTCGCAGACCACACCCTTATATCTGATGGACTTGAATTTACCGCAATAACATTCCCATTCCTTGGTTGTTCCGAAAATCCTTTCGCAGAAGAGACCATCCCTCTCAGGTTTAAGCGTCCTGTAGTTGATGGTCTCGGGTTTTTTAACTTCCCCGTACGACCATTCCCTGATCTGATCAGGAGAAGCGAGTTTAATCTGAATAGAACTGAAATCGTTAAAGTCCCTCATGTTTTATCCTTGCGTTCAGTAGTTTGCTGCAGAATAAACTCCTGCAGCTGTTTGCCCAGTCCGGGATCGGGAAATAACCCTCATCCCGCTAATAATTTATAACATCAACTCATTATACGCCTGACAACAGGTTCTAATGAATTACTCAAACTCTTCATTCTCGAGTGTTTCAATATGAATCTTTCTCTTCGGCTTGGTGTATCCTTCACTCCATTCGGACAGGCTTATCTCATCACCCATGTCGTCATAGATCCTTACGTCAAGAGCAAGTCCTCTGAGTTCCTGTATAAGAACGTTAAATGATTCAGGTATACCAGGGGATGTACTGTTAATACCCTTGACAATCGCCTCGTATATCCTGGCTCTTCCCAGCATGTCGTCAGATTTGACTGTAAGGAGTTCCTGCAGTGTGTAGGCTGCGCCGTAAGCTTCAAGAGCCCAGACCTCCATCTCGCCGAGACGCTGGCCGCCGAACTGTGCTTTACCGCCCAGTGGCTGCTGTGTAACAAGAGAGTATGGGCCGGTTGACCTTGCGTGAATCTTGTCATCAACCATGTGCGCCAGTTTAAGCATGTAAACATAGCCCACCATGACTTCGTTTTCAAACGGCTCCCCTGTTCTTCCATCAAGGAGAACACTCTTTGATGTTTCGGGAAGACCCGCCTTTCGCAGGCTTTCTTTTATGTCATCGTCTGTTGCACCGTCAAAGATCGGGGTTTCCATCATTACATTAAGTTCATGCGCCGCCCAGCCGAGTGTTGTTTCAAGGAGCTGCCCGAGGTTCATTCGGGAAGGAACCGAAAGCGGGTTGAGCACTATATCCACCGGTGTACCATCGGGCAGGTACGGCATATCATAGATCGGCGCTATTTTTGAAATAACACCCTTATTCCCATGACGTCCGGCCATCTTGTCACCGGTTGATATTTTTCTCTTATCTGCTATGTATACTTTTACAAGTTCCTCAACACCTGGAGCGAGTTCATCACCGTTTTCGCGTGAGAACCTTTTAACATCAACAACTATACCCTCTACACCGTTAGGAACCCTTAGTGAAGTGTCCCTCACCTCCCGGGCCTTTTCTCCGAAGATTGAATAGAGGAGTTTGTATTCAGGGGTAAGGTCCTGTTCACCCTTTGGTGTAACCTTTCCTACAAGAATATCATCGGGCTCAACATAAGCACCAACGCGTACGATACCGTCTGCGTCAAGATCCCTGAAGGCCTTATCATTAAGGTTCGGGATATCACGGGTGATTATCTCCCGTCCCAGTTTTGTCTCACGAGCCTCAACTTCAAACTGTTCTATATGAATAGAGGTATACATATCCTCTTCAACAAGTTTTTCCGAAAGGAGTATGGCATCCTCAAAGTTATAGCCCATCCATGGCATAAATGCCACGAGTATGTTTTTGCCAAGGGCAAGGCGTCCTTTATCTGTAGCAGGGCCGTCTGCAAGAACATCTCCGCTCTTGATCCTCTGCCCTTCTACAACATTAGGTTTCTGGTTAAAACATGTGCCCTGGTTTGTTCTTTTAAATTTCTGCAGCTTATACTCATCGATATCGCCGCTGGATGTTTTAATACGTATAGCCTTTCCGTCGGCAAAAACAACCTCTCCGCCGCGTTTCGCGTTTATCAGTACCCCTGAATCATATGCTGCATTGGCCTCCATCCCTGTTCCAACAAGAGGTGCCTCCTCTGTGAGAAGCGGAACGGCCTGACGCTGCATGTTCGATCCCATGAGTGCCCTGTTCGCGTCATCGTGTTCAAGGAAAGGGATAAGGCAGGTTGATACAGAGAATACCTGCTCAGGAGAAACGTCCATGTACTGGATTTCCTTAGGTTTCTTGTACGGGAAGTTACCCCTGTTACGGCAAGGGATAAGGCTCTTCACAAAGTTACCGTTATCGTCAATTTCAGCATTGGCCTGGGCTATGGAGTAATTGTCCTCTATGTTTGCCGTGAGGTATTCGATTTTATCTGTAACACGGCCCTTGTCGACCAGCTTGTATGGTGTTTCAAGGAAACCGTAATCGTTTATTCTTCCGTATGTACTCAGGGAAACTATAAGTCCGATGTTCGGACCTTCAGGGGTTTCTATAGGGCACATCCTTCCGTAGTGAGAGGGGTGAACGTCCCTTACCTCGAAACCTGCCCTTTCACGTGAAAGACCGCCGGGCCCGAGCGCATTGAGGCGGCGCTTGTGAGTTAGTTCGGCAAGGGGATTGGTCTGGTCCATAAACTGTGAAAGTTGACTTGAACCGAAAAATTCATTAATAACTGCTGTTATAGGTTTAATGCTGATAAGCGCCTGCGGTGTGATCACGTCAAGGTCCTGGATTGTCATCCTTTCCTTGATTACGCGCTCCATACGCTGGAAACCAACCTTGACCTGGTTCATAATAAGTTCGCCGACTGACCTGACCCTCCTGTTTCCAAGGTGGTCAATATCATCAACTATAGTATAAACATATTTCTTCTCTTTCTTGCCGCTTTTGTCCGTGAAAGTATATTCGTACCCGTCGGCTTCGGCGATCAGGAAGAGTATATATTTAACTGTGTGAATAATATCATCTTTTGTAAGAGTTTCAGTCATGTCTTCAAAGCCGAACTTGCTGTTAATCTTGTACCGGCCCACAGAGCTGAGACTGTATGTCCTTGGATTGAAGAAAAGCCTTTCAAGCTCAGTGCGCGCATTATCAATGTTTGTCGGTTCTCCCGGCCTCATAACAGCGTGCAGGGCAAGAAGGGCGAGCTCACTGCTTGAATAGTCATGACCTTCATCAACCCTCAGGTTCTTTTTAATAAACTCGGGTTCCACCTGAAAGGTTGTACAGAGGTAGGCATCCTCTTTATTGTTAGGGAATTCTATAACCTCAACATCGCCGACCTTCTCTTCCTTGAAGCGGTCGATAACATCTATGTTGATCCTTTCAGATGCCTCAATTATAACTTCACCGGTTGACTTGCTTATTACATCAGATGCAACCCTTCTGCCGTTCAGCGATTCATAGTCCTCTTCGCTTTTCAGCTTAATCTTTGCTGTATTGTAAAAGAGCTTAACGATCTCTTCATTAGTTTCGCATCCGAGTGCTTTTATGAGCAGCGTAACAGGAAACTTCTTCTTCCTGTCAATACGGCCTACTATGTAGCCTTTATTGTCCATTTCAAACTCAAGCCATGAACCCCTGTCGGGAATTACCCTTGAGTTATAAACCCTCTCATCCTCTTCGTAGAAAAAGAATATACCCGGGGACCTGTGGAGCTGGTTAACGACAACCCTCTCCGCCCCGTTTATGATAAAGGTTCCGCGTTCGGTCATGAGCGGTATGTCGCCCATGTACACAGACTGTTCCCTTACCTCCATGCTGTCCTTGCGGATCAGTCTTATTGTGGACTTAAGGGGTGCAGCGTATGTAACATCTCGTTCTTTGCATTCATATTCGGAATATTTCGGCTCGCCGATCTCGTAGTTAACAAATTCGAGGACAACATCATCATGAGGGCTTTCTATGGGAAAAATCTCTTCAAAAACAGAAAGGAGCCCCTGGGATTTCTTCTTTGTTGATTTTGTCTGCAGAAACCATTCATACGAGGTGAGCTGAATTTCTATAAGATTAGGCAGATCAATTTTAGACTTGATCCTCCCAAAATTGACAACTTTTTTTGTCTCTTGCATCTATATAAACCTTAACCTTTATTATTATATAAGGATAACATTTCCCTGAGAATTCAGATAATTTTGAGGAGTCGTAATTAAATATATGTGCATATAATTCCAGAATCAAGAGTATAAAAAAATAAGTATATTTAACACGGACAGGTTTGACCGCTTCCGATCAAACCTACCGGTGAAAAATTCTACCTTTTATATCACGGCCGTTTGCACAACCGCTGTATAAAAGGTATTTTGATGAAGGAAAATATTGTTTATTCAATCTATCCTATTATGATATAGCCAGATTTACTTAACCTCAACAGTTGCGCCTGCATCAACAAGCTGCTTCTTGATAGCTTCAGCTTCCGCTTTAGAAACTTTTTCCTTAACGGCTTTTCCGCCTGCTTCAACAAGTTCTTTCGCTTCTTTCAGGCCAAGAGCTGTGATTGCCCTTACTTCTTTGATTACATTGACCTTCGATTCGCCGAAACCTGTAAGAATAACATCAAATTCAGTCTGCTCTTCAACTTCAACAGCAGCAGCCGGACCAGCAGCCATAGCAACAGGCGCTGCAGCAGATATACCGAATTTTTCCTCCATTGCTTTAACGAGATCAGCAGCCTCAACGAGTGTAAGACTTCCGATAGCATCAAGCAGTTCATCAATACTTAATTTTGCCATTATGTACTCCTTTATACTTAGTGAATTACTTCAAGTTAGTACGGTCATAGCCGTAAAAACCTATAAAGGGATCTGGCATTGAACCGTAAACGAAATTCGTTTTAACCGGAACAGACCCAAACCACCTATATTTTAATAATTAACTCCGGTTAATTATTTTTTGCTTCAGCAACTGCCTTGATACCGCGCGCAAGTGATGCCATGATCTGGTTCATGCCTGTTGCAATTGTTCTTGCAGGACCGTTAATCATAGCCATTGTCTGCGACAGCAGGACCTCTTTTGAAGGCAGGTCAGCGATTCTTTTAATATCATTCTTGCCGTAAACAACCTTGTCTATAACGCCGGCAAAAAATGAAAACTTATCGTTCTTGTCAGAGAACTCTTTAAGGACTTTGGCAACATCCCCTATCTGATCTCCGGAAAAAGCAACACCCATAGGACCCTTGAGGTGCTCATCCATTTTAACGTAGCCGCTCTCTTCAATAGCTCTTCTGAAAAGGTTATTCTTGACAACCTTGTATGTTGCGTTCTTCTCCGCAAGGCTTCTCCTGAGTACAGCAAGGTCATTAACCTTGACGCCAGAATAATCTGTAAGGATAAAGTTGCCCCTGTCCTTAAGCTTCTCTTTTAAGACGCCTACTTCATCAATCTTATATTGCTTAATCATTATCTTTCGATCCCCTTGTGATTGATTTTTATACCAGGCCCCATAGATGAAGAAATATAAACTGATTTGATATAGTTACCCTTTGCATCCGAGGGTTTGTCCTTCATGATCTGGTTAAAGAAAGCCTTAACATTATCAACAATGGATTCGTCTGCAAAAGAAACCCTGCCTACGAGCATGTGAACAACACCGGTTTTATCAGCACGGTACTCAACACGTCCGCCCTTAAGCTCCTTTATTATCTCTTTTACGTTATCTGTAACTGTACCTGATTTCGGTTTAGGCATAAGGCCCTTTCGCCCCAGAACAGCACCGAGTTTACCAACCTCTTTCATCATGTCGGGAGTGGCAACAACGGCCTGGAAATCGATCCAGCCTTCTTTTATCTTTTCAATCACATCTTCAGCGCCGACATAATCAGCACCCGCTTCAAGAGCCTCTTTCTGCTTGTCCCCTTTACAGATAACAAGAACCTTCTTTGTTTTACCTGTACCCGCGGGAAGAACGGCTGAACCCCTTACGTTCTGCATACCCTTATGGACGATCTTTACAGACATATCAACAGACTCGTCAAATTTTGCGAACTTGAGTTCTTTCATCATTTTTATGGCATCTTCAACGCTGTGAAGGATTGTTTTGTCAACCTTCTCCCTCGCAGCTGTTATCATCTTTCCTCGTTTCATTCACTCTACCTCTTTTAACATTGCTCAACCGGAATTAGTCAGCCAGATCAACACCCATTGATTTAGCTGTGCCCGCGATAATCTTCGCGCCGGCTTTTATATCATTGGCGTTGAGATCGGGCATCTTCATCTGTGCAATCTCCTCGCACTGCTTCCATGTTATCCTGGCCGGTTTTATCTTGTTCGGCTCGCTGGACCCTTTGGGCAGCTTGAGAACCTTTTTAATAAGAACTGATGCCGGCGGAGTCTTGGTAATAAAAGTATAGGACTTATCCTCATAAACTGTTATTACAACAGGGATTATAGTATCGACCTGATCTTTTGTTCTTTCGTTGAAGTTCTTGCAGAAATCCATAATGTTAAGACCGTGCTGGCCAAGAGCCGGTCCTACTGGAGGCGCAGGATTAGCCTTTCCGCCTGTTATCTGCAGTTTGATCTGAGTAACTATTCTTTTCTTTTTTGGTTTTGGTGCCATCTTTTTATCCTGTATCGATAATTCAATTTACCGGAAATTCCGCTATATCTTGCCAACCTGGAGGAAGTCGAGATCAACAGGAGTACCCCTGCCGAAAATCTCCACCTTTACCTTTAAACGGCCCTTGTCGGGATAAACCTCTTCAACAACTCCGGTAAAGTTGCTGAAAGGACCATCTATAACCTTGACATGTTCCCCGATCGTAAAATCGACTGTTATTGCAGTCTTTTCGCCGGTCTTCTGCTCGCCGCCAAGCGAATCAAAGAGAGATGCCACTTCGCTGTCGCTAAGCGGTTTAGGTTTGTTTGTACCGTAAGCGCCCACAAAATTGGTGACGCCGGGAACACCCTTGACAACACCCCAGGTATGGTCATTAAGCTCCATACGAACTAAAACGTAGCCGGGGAAGACCTTCTTCGACTTGATCTTCTTCTGGCCATCTTTAACCTCCTGGACCTCAACCGTAGGTATCCTTACTTCGCTGATTTCCTCGGTAAGTCCAAGATTCTCAACCTTTTTCTCCAGGGCCGCTTTTACCTTATTCTCATGACCGGAATAGGTATGAATGATATACCATCTTTTAGCCATAACTACTTCATCACGACCTTAATAAGAGCCATGAGACCCGTGTCAACAAGCCAGAGAAATACCGAGATAACACAGACCGCCACTATCACAACAACGGTAAAACTTGTTACCTCATCCCTGTCCGGCCAGGTGACTTTCTTAAGTTCATCCCTGGAATCCTTAAAAAACTGTATCAGTTGTTTAATTTTCGCTATCAATTGGGGTAACTCTACGCTTTGCTTTCTTTGTGAACAGTGTGTTTTCTGTCGAATTTACAATACTTTTTCACTTCAAGCTTGCCTGTTTGACCCTTTTTGTTTTTTGTGAACGAGTAATTCTTTCTTTTGCATTCCTGACAGACCAGTAATACCACGTCACGCATAAAAATACCCCGCACTTATAAATAGTAAACCAAGAGCAAACTAATATCTGCCCCTTTCCAGTCAAGCATTTTTACAGCTATTTTAAGAAAAGGCTTTAAACCGGATAGTATATAATAAGCCCACGACCAGAATCGAACTGGTTACCTTTTGCTTACCATGCAAATGCTCTACCTATTGAGCTACGTGGGCAAAAATTTCAGATTTCCGGGAAAAATCAGGATGAAATCATAAATTCAGGCCCGGTCATGTCAAGAAAATTCCTTCACAGCAGGCTGATTAATATGATATTTATTATATATATGAAAAAGAAAACAAGTCTTTTTATTTAAAAGTACGGATTTGGCATAAAAACTGATTCTTTGTGGGAGATTTGCCACAGAGACATCAGGAAAAACGGTAAAATAATTTGCTCGCAAAGACGCGAAGGCGCAAAGAACAGGAAAAATCTAAAAAACAGCTTCCTTTGCGGCTCTGCGAGAGATGTTGTGTAAAAGCAGCTGCAGATTCCCGGCATTATAAATACTTTACATCAATCATAGCCAGCATTTGCTGTGTCCTTGTGGTCTTTCCTTATTTCTTCAGCGAAATATGCATATTCACCGCACCCTTCATTACAGTTTTACCCGATGTATCGTTCAGGCTGACTTCAACCGGAAAAAGCTTTTTCATATCCCATGAAGAAAGGAGTTTCTGATCGATTATACAGGTCCCTGTAAGGGATGTTTTCGCAAAGGTAATGTATTCCACGGTCATTCCGCGCGGAACCCAGCGTTTTTCCGGCGGCAGGCTTACATCGGTACACATGCCTGCTGCAAGTTCAACAATATTGCACATTGCAATTGCATGAACTGTTTTAAGATGATTGGTCACAGCCCTTCTCTTTTTCATTCGAATTACACACCTGCCCGGCTCCAGCTCGGTAAAAATCGTCCTTACTGTCCTGAAATATGGCGCCTTAAGGCACACAATCATTGAAAAGAGCCTCTTTCCCAACGGATACTTTTCCATTTTTCTATAGATAGAAAGTGTACTGCTCATAACTCCCCCTTCTCTGTATTGAATTTTATTAAAAAGCTTTCAAGTACCCTTATAAAAATTTCTATTTCGGATTCAGTGAATCCTTCGAGTATTTTCCTGTTTATTTCCTGAGAAATAGCAGCTGCTCTGCCCCCCTCCTTCCTGCCCGGTTCAGTAATCTGTACAAGAAAGCCCCTTCGATCCAAGGGATTGGGAATTCTTTCGGCAAAACCGGCTTTAACCAGTTTGTCTACAAGCCTTGTGAGCGTGGAATTATCAAGTCCCATTGAACTGCTCAGAGCAGACATGTTCATTTCACCCTTTATATTAAGGAAAAAAAGAATTCCCATCTGCGATGGGGATATGGTTATCCCCTGGTCGCTGAAGCGTTTTATTGAATAGTATTTTAACCTGCTCACTGAACGGGAAATAAGGTAAAGGATACGGTTTTTCTGATTCATGGGAACCTCAAGTTTATTTGCTAGTACAATATTTGTATTGGCAAATAAAATGCAAGTAGAAATTAGTGCTCTATACTAAGAATAATGTCAACGGGCTGCGCGTTGTGACAGAAACAATTGCATATGATATCCGGAAAAAGACTTCAACGCAGTGATCGACGTGCATTACAAAATGACGGTCAGGAGACCTTTACCGGACCGATGTTTTTTATAGCTTCGGAATACAGGGGGTACAACGGGGAGACTTCGGGATTCGGCGTAATGGTAAACGGAAAGCCTGAAGAGTTCCGCAAAACCGGAGGTGTAAAAATCGACAATCCCGGGGCAAGGGGTGATCAGCTCTACAGCGGCTTTACATTCAATGCATCGACGCAAGGCTGGGATTGGGAATTACCGAACAGTTAAGGCCGGAAACCGATTTAGAATTCAGGTTTATTGCAGGCGTACGCGTGTTCTTTGCACTTGAATGCATCTACCAGGTTTTCCCTCCATGGATCACCGGTAAATGGAACCATGAAATACTCGTGAGCATGCCCTTCTCTTTTTAAGCAGGCTTATTTTTTACGATTCACCTTCCCGGTCTTCTTTGCGGCTTTTTTGATTGAAGTTTTACCCGCAGCTTTTGTGCGTCCAGCAGGCGTTGTCTTGCCTTTAGCTGCCGGCACTGCAGATTTTTTTTTATGCTTAACGGCTGGCGGATCCGCCAGTTTATCACGTTTCAATCTTTCCAGGCCTGCTCCAGCATCCTCCCTGCTGCGTGCCCGTACCAGGTTATCACGTTCTGTCTGTTCAAGATCATGCAGCTTCCTCTCTGTTATAAGCGCATCACGGATTGTCGCGGCATCCTCTTCCAGGTGCCGCAATCTTGCGATTCTGCTCCTGAGGGCACCATCGGTTTTTTCATTTTTCCTGGCAGCTACAAGTCTGTCCCGGTCGGTGGGCCATTTCTCGGCCTCCTCTTTTCTTATCCTTGCAACAATTTTTCTGAAAATACCATCTGATTTTTCGTGCTGCCTCTCTATTGCGAATTTTTCACGGTCCTCGATCAGTTGGGCATCCTCCTCCTTCCTGTCCCTGGCAATACTGCTTCTTATTGCGCCGTCGGTTTTTTCATGCTGCCTATCCCTGGCTATACTTTCACGGTTGGTCAGCACCCGGTCATCCTCTTCCTTTCTCTCTCTTGCGAGACCGTCCCTGATTGCACCGTCAGTTTTTGCAAGCCGCCTGTCCCTGATTATCTTATCACGCGGTGATTCTGCAGTTTCCTCATCCCGGCGCGCTTTAATCACTTCATATCGCTGATCCTCAATAGATTCGTCGTGCAGTCCCTCATGTACAAGGGTTTCACGGATGGAAACCTGGTCCTCCTCGAGACGCCTGATTCTTATGAGCCTCTGGCGAAGGCTGTCTTCAAGTTCGCGGATACGCCGCTCTGTAATTCCGCCAATTTGTGTCTTCTTTATTTGCGGTGACATAGACCTCACCTCCCGGTTTGAGTATAATGTACAAAAAAACGGAATGAATAAAAATTTTTCCGGGGAATTAATCAATAAATGAATTATCAGGATTTTATAAAAATTAAAACAGACATCGAAGTTACATATCGATACCAGGAAGGCACAAAAAAAGGGAAGTTTTCACTTCCCCGATATCTTTTTCATTTCAGCTTCGATGGACCTGCATTTTTCCTCTGCAGCTGCAATTTTATCAACCGCCTCTTTTACCCTTAAATTTCCTGCAATATCACTTTTACTTTTATAAAGCTCGTTTGTAATATCTCCAAGGTCTGCCAGGAATACCTGCAGATTCCTCTGTCCCATAAAAAGGTCTTTTTTAAGCTGGAGGTAGGTCACCCCATCCTTACCCTTCTCTATGGCCTGTTCCGCTGTCGCTTTAAAATTGCTAAGTGCAAGATCGACACCCTTGAGCGCCACATCTTTTACTTCTGACCAGTAACTCATAATTCCTCCCGTACATTTTTTATGACAGGACGCTTTTAACGCCTTTGAGGTAATATACAGCATACAGGTACTTTTGTTATTTTTAATGAGTGAAAGTTACTTTTAAATCGGGTCCCTGAACCTGCTCAACGCGATCACCTTCTCCGGGAGGAGAAGGTGAAAATAAAAAGGCCGCATTCAACATGCGGTCTTTTTTTGGACAATAATTACCGATTTTACTCCCCTGCACCTGTTTCTTCTGCAGGGATAAGCTCTATCTGATCATCAAGGTCTATCGCCTTCCATAAATCCCTGTTCTCCATACCCAGGCGCCAGAATCCTATTGAATCAATATGCTCGCTGTAAAAAAGGAATTTCTCCATTGTTGCATTAACATCATCGCAGTAAATAACCTCTTTTGACCTGTTCTTGTACCGTATCACGAAGCCTGTATCAGCAGAGTATTCCTTTACAGCATTTTTCCTGTCAATGAGATCAGGGATATGAGCGGATTTAACAGAACGGCTCTTCACAACCGTCCTTGTGACAACCTTTGTCCTGGCCTTCTTCTTTTTTTTGGAATTCTTCGCCTGCCTGTTTTTAACCTTTACCCTCTTTACGATCTTCTCGTTTTTCCAGGACCTGCCATAGAGTGGGATGCCCATGATCAGTTTCTCTGACGGGACAACCGTAAGCGCATAATTCATTACCGCCTTACACCATGAAAGCGACGCCACGGGCCCCGGCCTGCTTGTACTCCAGTGCTGGTCGTATGCCATGATATATACCCTGTCTGCAATTGCCGAGATTGAAGCGTAATCATAGGCGTCGTTGACCTCTATCCTTTTTGCCGGGAGGGCAACACTGAAGATTTTACCGGGCTCCATACCTTCGCGGATAAGCCGCAGGAATTCGAGGAAATTACCCGCGTCCCTGCCTGCTACTGCTTCAAAGTCTATCTGCACACCATCAAATCTTTTCGAAAGTTCAACAATATCCGTAACAAGGTTGTCCCTGGCCCCGCGTGAAGGATCGAGTATAAGGTTCATAAGCCTTGTGTTGTCAAGATCTGCAATTACTATGTGTACTCTTCTCTTTTTTCCGTCAAGTTCGGGCAGTACGGGCGGATTTACACTGCCGCGGAGTTTCCCTTCAGGATCGATGGAGCAGCTGAAATAACATACATCTGTGACAATCTCATCACCCCTGAAGACCTTCTCTTCGCCGCGCATAAGGTATCCCCAGACCTCTTTGAATTTGACAGGGAAGACGGTATTTATCTTCTGTTCACTGTCAGCGGCCAGGCTGTAATTCTGAAATGCTGTGAATACAGCTGCAAATATAAGTATAACTGGAAAAATTTTTCTCATCAGTGTTCCCGGAAATAAGTGTCTTATTGTTTTATCGGCCGATGCGCCGGTTACAGGTAATTTAAATCTATAAAATACGTATAAAGTTCAGGTGTCAATCTATTTTAAGAACAGGAGGGAAACGCAGATTTTTCAAAAAAATTTCAAGTTCCTCTTTTTTTAAAAAATTCTATTGACAAATATACGGCATGTTTCTATATATAGAAACATGAAGAACATTATTAACATATGTGCCGCATTTTCTGCTTCAGGCTGGTGGTGGTATCTTTACAGATAGAACCGGCGGATCTGCGCGCATATATTATTATGAAAAATGCAAACCCGCCAGTATAAGCGGGTTTTTTTATTTTTAAGGAGGATTTATGCTTCGTCCGTCACTAAAAGATTTTAAACAGATGGCAAAACCGGGACACATTGTTCCCGTAATCATGGAGGTCCCGTCAGACAGGATAACACCTGTTGATGCATACTACGCTGCTTCTGCGTCTTACCTGCTTGAATCTGCGGAGAAGGGGCTTCACCTGGGAAGGTATTCGTTCCTTGGCGTTGATCCCTGCGCCGTGATCGAAGTAGAGGGTACAAAATGCCGTATAACAGAGGATGGAAAAACCAGAGAGTTGGCCGCGGTTGATCCCCTGCGTGCCGTGAAGGATTTTCTTGCAGCAAGGCCCTTCTGCGGCGAGGGTGACCTCTCACCGTTTCCCGGGGGGGCTGTGGGCTATATAGGGTACGAGGCAGTTTCACGCTTTGAATCTGTCGATCTTGACGCAAACAAGCCCGGACTTGATATCCCGGACGCATGCTTCATGGTAACAAGGTACACGCTGGTTTTTGATAACCTGATGCATACACTCAAAATCGTCTACAACGTACACGCGGGCAAAGACCTTGACTGCGACTACAGCAATGCCGTGGAGATGCTGAAAAGGATGTCGGATAAAATCTCTGCCGGGACAACGGGTGCAGCCGAACCGCCGGTTGTTGGTGAAAACATAAGGCACATTACACCGAAAGATGAATTTGTCTCTTCGGTGAAAAAGATAAAGGAATACATCACAGCGGGCGAGGCCATACAGGTCGTGCTGTCACAGCAGATGGAGGTTGACTTCATGGGTGATCCATTCTGCGTGTACAGGGCGCTCAGGTCGATCAATCCCTCGCCGTACATGTTCTTCCTTAAGATGCAGGGATTTACATTATTCGGTGCGTCACCTGAAGTAATGGTGAAGGTCGAAAAGAACCATTCCATGCTGCGCCCCATTGCAGGTACAAGAAAACGCGGAAAAAATGTGGAAGAGGATGAATCGCTCCAGCGCGAACTCCTGGCAGACGCGAAGGAGCGCGCTGAGCATATAATGCTGGTCGACCTTGCACGCAATGACCTGGGAAGGATCGCAAAGCCCGGGACAGTGAAGGTTGACAGGTTCATGGAGGTTGAACTCTATTCGCACGTGATGCACATAGTTTCAGAGGTGAGCGCAGAGTGCAGGGAGGATTCGGACCCCGTTGATGTTATACGTGCGGTGTTCCCCGCGGGTACCGTAAGCGGTGCGCCGAAGGTGAGGGCTATGCAGATAATTGATGAACTGGAAAAGGTCAGGCGCAACCACTACGCGGGGCTTGTGGGTTACTTCAGCTATAACGGGAATTTTGACTCGTGCATTACGATCAGGTCTGCAGCAGTAAAGAATGACAAAATGTACCTGCAGTCAGGCGCGGGGATAGTATATGATTCGGACCCGGAAAAGGAGTACGAAGAGACGATGACAAAGATACAGGCTGTGGTTGACGCAGTGAAAAACGGGAGGAACTGATGGTACTTGTAATCGATAATTACGATTCATTCACATATAACATTGTGCAGTACATAATGCAGCTGGGCAGAGAGGTCCAGGTTGTACGTAACGATGCCATGACCCTGGCAGAAATTGCCGAGCTTGACTTTGGACAGCTCGTGATTTCGCCTGGTCCCGGAACTCCGGATGACGCGGGAATATCAATGGACCTTATCCTGGAGTACGCCGGAAAGAAGCCCATACTGGGTGTATGCCTTGGCCTGCAGTCAATCGCTGCAGCATTCGGCGGGAAGGTTGTACCCGCAAAACGCATAATGCACGGCAAGAGCGACCTTGCGGAACATGACGGACGCACAATATTCCGCGGCCTGCCCAACCCGCTGCGAGTAATGAGATACCATTCGCTCGTGGCAGAGGAGAAATCACTCCCGCAGGAATTTGAGGTAAGCGCAAGGTCAAATGACGGCGACATCATGGCAATAAGGCACAGGAAGCTGCGCATTGAAGGAGTACAGTTCCACCCCGAATCCATAGGAGCGGAAGAGGGGATGAAGATCCTGTCGAACTTTTTTGAATCTGCGGAGGAGATCTACAGCGTAAAGCCACTGCTTAAAAAGGTTGCGGCCGGGCAGGACATGACCCGCGGTGAAGCTGAGTTCATCATGGAGGCAATGTCTTCAGGAGCAATGACAGGTCCGCAGACGGGCGCGTTCCTTGCGACCATGGCGCTCAAGGGAGAGACTGCAGATGAGATCGCGGGATTCGCTTCTATCCTGCGCGAGAAAGCTGTGCATGTACCTGCAGGAAAGGATTTTGACGGAGTGGACACCTGCGGTACAGGGGGAGACTCAGCAGGCACAATAAACATATCCACTGCCGCATCATTTGTGGCAGCGGGTGCCGGCGTAAAGGTGGCCAAGCACGGTAACAGGTCCATTACTTCAAAGTCCGGGTCGGCAGATGTTCTCGAGGAACTGGGGATAAAGATAGACATGCTTCCCGGAGACTCTGCAAAGTGCCTGGAACAGTGCGGCATGACATTCATGTTCGCGCAGAAGTACCACCCTGCTTTCAAGTACATAGGCGAGGCGCGAAAAGACCTGGGATTCCGTACCGTGTTCAACATGCTGGGGCCGCTGCTCAATCCCGCAGGCGCGAAGAGGCAGGTGATGGGTGTGTTTGACTGCAGCCTGACAGAAAAGATTGCAGGTGTACTCCGCATGCTTGGCTCGAAGAGGGCACTTATAGTCCACGGGCTTGACGGACTGGACGAAATCTCATTAACTGAACGCACCCGCATAACTGAACTGCGCGACGGGTGGATAAGGACATACATTTTTGACCCGCGCCAGTACGGCTTCGAGTTCTGCACCATGTCAGACCTGAAAGGGGGAACGCCCGCAGACAACGCGGGGGTGCTTATTAACATATTGAACGGGGAGAAAGGCCCCAAACGCGACGTGGTAATCCTGAACGCGGCAGCGGCAATAATCGCATCGGGACAAAGCGATACCTTTGAAGACGCGCTCGGGAAGGCTGAAAAATCGCTTGATTCAGGGAAAGCGCTTGCAGTTTACGAAAACCTGAAGGCATTTGGGTAAGGGCCGGCAACTAAAAATTAATGGAAATAAACGATGAACATCCTTGAACAGATTGCTGCAAAAAAACGAGAACGTGTTGCGGCCCTGAAAAAAAAATGGCCGCTCGACGGCTACATCCCGCGAAACCTCCTTGCAAGGAGCTTTCCGCATAACGGACCGTTTATCATTGCCGAATGTAAAAAGGCCTCACCGTCCAGGGGGATCATTACACCATATTATGATCCTGCAGCCATGGCCAGGTCATACAGCGACGGCGGTGCATCTGCGGTTTCTGTGCTTACTGAGGAGGATTATTTTCTTGGCTCAGTTGCGGACCTTGCGGCAGTGAGAAATTCCGTACCACTTACAATCTTACGTAAGGACTTTATTCTTGAAAGCTGGCAGGTACGGGAAACTGTGCTTACGGGTGCTGATGCCATGCTGCTGATTGTATCTCTCCTGGACAGGGTTCTGCTGAAGGAACTGTTTGATGAAGCAGTGGAGCACAGGCTTACAGTTCTTGTTGAGGCGCACGATGAACATGAAATAGAGAGGGCGCTGTCATGCGGTGCGCAATTTATTGGGATTAACGCGCGGAACCTGAGGGACTTTACAATCAGCACTGACGAAGCTGCGCGGCTTGCGCAGTATATTCCGGCTGACAGTACGGCGGTTGCCGAGTCAGGGATAACATCTGTCGAATCGCTTCTTAAGCTGAAGGCTGCAGGTTATAAAGGTTTTCTCATAGGTGAACATTTTATGTGCGCGGGTGATCCCGCTGCCGCTGTGAGGCAGTTCCGCGACGCGCTGAAGGAAAGTTCATGAAAGTAAAGATCTGCGGAATTGCGAGAACCGAGGATGCCGTTGTCTGCGCACTCGCAGGTGCTGACTATATAGGTTTTGTATTCGCATCTTCACCAAGGCAGATCGATGTTAAACGCGCAGGTGAAATCTGCACCGGACTTGAGAGGCTTGGGTTGCGCCATAAAATAAAAATTGCCGGCGTATTCGTCAATGAAACCGGGAGCGTGATGCGCTCTCACATAAGAAACGGCATTATTGATATTGCGCAGGTACATGGCGACGAAAGTGCTGAGCAATGCGCAGAATTTGATTTTCCATTCATAAGGGCAATGCGGGTAAAGGACCTGTCAGTCACGGAAGAGTCTGAAAAACTGGAGCACGACGTTTCTATTCTTACATGCAGAACTGTTATTATAGATTCATTTTCACAAAAAGTTTACGGCGGGTCCGGTGTACAGGTGGGCATTGACTCCGCAATCAGGGCTGGAAGGATTCTCCGCAATGCCGGTAAGGAATTTTTTATCGCAGGGGGACTGACCCCGGATAATGCCGCAGATATAATCAGCGCGGTATCTCCTGACGGCATTGACATTTCAGGCGGAGTTGAAGAATCACCGGGTATAAAATCAAAAGAGAAAATTATGAAACTGATGGAAGCGGTTTCAGGGGGAAATATATGAACGGGGAAATGTATTTCGGAAAACACGGCGGCAGGTTTATACCAGAGGTTCTGCACAACGCGTTCGTGCAGCTGGAGCAATCATACAGGAGGTGCATTGCGGACGAAAAGTTTATGCGCGAGTTTGACCGCCTGTGCACAGATTACATAGGGCGGCCAACACCGCTCTACCTCGCAGGGAACCTGACGAATCATTTAGGCGGCGCACGCATATATTTAAAGATGGAGTGCCTGGCCCATACCGGCGCGCACAAGATCAACAACGCCCTTGGCCAGGGGCTTCTCGCGAAAAGCATGGGCAAACGCCGCGTTATTGCCGAGACCGGCGCAGGCCAGCACGGGATCGCCACTGCAGCCGTTGCTGCCATGCTTGGACTTGAATGCGAAATATTCATGGGCGAAATCGACATGGCGCGCCAGCACCCCAACGTACTTGGCATGCAGCTCTACGGCGCGAAGGTGACGCCTGTACTTGAAGGTTCAAAAACGCTCACAGATGCCGTGAATGCCGCGCTCCGCAACTGGACTGAACGCGTCGAGGATACGCATTACATACTGGGCTCTGCACTTGGCCCGCACCCCTACCCGGAGATGGTGCGCACATTCCAGTCTGTTATAGGCCGCGAGGTTAAGCGCCAGATTATGGAGAAAGAAGGAAAACTCCCTGAAACCATGATCGCATGCGTTGGCGGCGGGTCAAACTCGATTGGTTTCTTCAACGAGTTCCTGGAGGATAATGTCAGGCTTGTAGGGGTTGAGGCGGGGGGGCATTCGTCAAAGGCTGGTGAACACGCGGTGCGCCTGAACGGTTCAGGCAAAGAGGGAATTGTGCAGGGATACAAGTCATACTTCCTGCAGGACGACCAGGGTTCGCTGCTCACCACTCACTCAATAAGTGCGGGCCTGGACTACGCGGGCGTGGGACCGCAGCTTGCGCACCTGCACGACACGGGGCGCGTTGAATTCGTCTACGCGCGCGATAACGAGGTGCTCGAGGCGGTCAAACTCACAGCGCGCATGGAAGGTATAATGCCGGCGCTGGAATCGTCTCATGCCCTCGCAGAGGCGTTTAAACGAGCGCCGCTGATGCAGAAGGACCAGGTCATCATAGTTAATGTTTCAGGACGCGGCGATAAAGACATCTTCATTACGGCGCCGCACTTTGACCCCGGCTGGAAAAACTTCCTGAAGTCCGAAATCTCCCGCATGGAGGAAACAAAATGAGCGGCATAAACAGAATACGGAACACGTTTGAAAACCGGGAAGGGATAAAACTCATGACACACGTGGTGGGCGGGTATCCTTCACTGGCCGCCAGTGAACAGTTAGTCGCAGCAATGGCAGCAGCAGGCGCCGACATGGTGGAGATACAGATACCATTCAGTGACCCGACCGCGGACGGCCCATCGATCATGACTGCCAATACAAAGGCACGGCTCGCCGGGACAACAACTGACTCCGTTATTGACATGGCAGGCCGCCTCGCTGCATCATCCGGGATCCCCATACTCCTCATGTCATATATAAACCCTGTTTACAGGTACGGTATAGATCGTTTCGTGGCCAGGACAGTTGAGCTTGGCATAAGCGGCGTCATAATCCCAGATTACCCTGCTGATGATGAACTTGGATTGATAAAAAAATGCAATGACTCAGGAACAGCATTCGTGCCGCTTGTAACAGGCGGCTCATCGCAGGAGCGTATAGGCCGGGTGTGCGCGGCGAGCGATTCGCCTTTCCTCTACGCTGTGCTGCGCGCGGGGGTTACAGGCCGCAAGACCGAGCTTACAGGTGAGCATTTGAGTTTCCTGGAGATGGCGCACAGGGTTACAGGCAAGTATGTTGCGGCGGGATTCGGCATAAGGGAAAAAGTCCAGGTTGAAACTCTGTCGAAGGCTGCCCATTGTGCCATTATCGGCAGCGCGGTTACCGAGATCATAGAGAAAGAGTCCGCGGCAGGGAGGAATCCCGCTGATGCGGTGGCCGCATTTATTAAGGGTATCAGGTAGTTACGCCTGCGCAAACAGCATATCGAAGCAATGACAGTGTAATGTTTCTGCCTGTCAGTCCCTGCGGCTGAAACATTACCTGCCTGCAAGTGTGATCAATCCATTGACATGCTTAATCTGGAAAGGTTTGTTCATATGACATCTCAGGGTCATTCCTCCGGGCCAAGTATGCTTTCATATTTTTTTCTCTCCCCGTCATCAAGGTATTTGAGCAGTACCCTGATAGTATAGCCCCCTACAATACGACCCTCACGATAATACACCCAGTCGCTGATTTTATCCGGATCAATTTTTATGGTATCGCCGTATTTAACATTTTTGACAACTTCGGGATTATTCCATAGATCACCGTAGACAGCCCCGTTTTTTACCTGGATATTTCCGCACCAGAAATGCTCAACGCCGCTGCCGTCCTCAATCTTTACCTTAAGCATGAAGTCCTTTTCTTCCCTGCCCGGCTTCCTGTAGTGTTTCCAGAAGGAGGCCAGTGTACCCTGTGCCTTCCTGATCGCATTGTTCATCTCGGGGTCAGCGGCCGATATATCGAATGTCTCTTTTTCCGCGTAGAGTGCGGGCGTGATCAATAGTAACAGCAGCAGTAACCGTTTCATAGTATCATTCCATCTCCATTTATTATTTTCAGAATATTATATCATTCAGGCTTTGCGGGGTCATTTTTCCATCATCAAGAACAATCCTCACATACCCGGCCCTGTCTCCGTTCAGCCTGAAATAATCAACACTGTTGATCATTCCGCCCTCGTCAAGCTTTACAATATAATAAAAGTCCAGACCGGCAACAGGCACATCCCTGGTACATTTTATCTCGCCCTTACCCCTGTAGGAGTATGTTGATATTGCCGCAGTCTCTCTGCCGGCTGAGTATTCCACAATGCGCTTTACAGTCCCGCTGGAATCATATTCTGTTTTGGTAATCATCAAAACTTCGTCATTCATATTATAGCTCGTGGCAACCCGCTTGCTCTTTGTGTATTCAATACGGGTATATTTCTGCTGCTCTCTCCGCGAATTGAATATGGTCTCCCTGAACTTTCTGTTTTCACTGTCATAGAAGTACTCCTCGTAACCGATCAGCTTCATCAAATGGTCAAACTGCTTTACCTTGACCAGGTTGCCCCTTTCGTCATAGAACAATCTCATCTCGAATACAAGACTGTTGTCTGTCCCGATGAACATCAGCCCTGAGACCCTCCGGTTAAAATTCCCGGCGTACAGCATATCCGCACAGAAAAACATTAATAACAACGCCGCAATCCTGCGATACATAAATCCTGCTCCTTATTAAAATTTTCCATTGTTACAGGCAGGGTATGTGTGAAGTGAGCCCTTTTGTCAATACACGATTTTAAAAATATTTGGTGGATTCCCCTTTTTATGCTGCTTTTTCCTTCAACGAACACTTGAAGGCTGAATAATAAATCTCATCAGGTGCCGC
>Ga0116171_10000047_pt1 | contig 114747 bp, 83 predicted proteins | sample AD_JPNHW2_MetaG_FD_89798 | JGI IMG/M metagenome (GOLD analysis project Ga0116171, IMG submission 89798) | Active sludge microbial communities of municipal wastewater-treating anaerobic digesters from Japan - AD_JPNHW2_MetaG | ecosystem: Engineered > Bioreactor > Anaerobic > Digestate | place...
ATAGATTGATTTCCCTTTAATGAGTTTAGTTTTGTTTCCCCTGTTCCTGATTCTATGGTCAAGTTCAGTCCTTCGGGAATGTTTCCGTTAATACTTGTTAAAGAAACTGGCTTATGGGATTTACTTTCCCAGGATATTTTTCCCTTATTCAAAAGAATAGTAGCATCTCCTGGCTCATATTCCCAATATTCTATTTTTAAGTCAGCTTGTGGTTTAGAGTATCCAATCAGGTCAACTGACAAAGTTCCGCCTTTGATATCCAGAGAGTTATCTTCATAACCTTGGGAAATGGATACTGAATTTTCGTATTTTAGTAAAACTCCATTAACTCTTATGCCTTTCTCGCAGTTGTCTCCACATTTACTACAAATACAAGCTGTAAGCGGTAGTAGCAATACCAGGGAAAGTATTGCTCTGTGAATAAATACTACTTTTTTCATCGTTTCTCCTTAAATTATAGCTTTTTATAGTATATTAAGGTCATTTCATCAGCTATTTCCATTATTATCAACGCAGCGGTTTTTTCCAGATTATTCTATCTCTATAGGTAAAACCAGCTCCTTGAAGAATTTTGGTAAAATCCGCCGTTATAGGATACTTAACTCCGTTTACTAACATATCGTCTATGTTTAAGATTAATATTCTACCTTTATCCAATACTCTATACATCTCTTTGGAAATGGTAGTCATCACTTCCAAATACTTATCATAATTAGAATAGAAACCTTCATAATCAAAAGGTGCATTAAAATAGGGAGGAGAGGTAACTATCAGCTGAATGGAGCTATCTGCCAGTTCAGGCATTAGTTCGCTGGTTCCAATTATCAGTTTATGTGTTGTTTTCATTATAATCCTTTACTGAGACGATGATATTTAAAGCAGCTTAAATGTCAAGTGGCTTGAGTTCTCAGAATATTTTCTGCTAAGTTTAGTTTCCGTTTATCCTGGATAATAAATTTAATGCACACTGTAAGCACTTCAGCTATCTGGTGGGGCAGTGACAAATTTCATTTTCTTTGAGCCCTGGTAATTCATCCTTGAAATCCATTTTGCAGGAACCGAAATTTGCAGTGTAAATAGCATCCACCATTTGCTATTTTCAGATTTTCCTTGACGATAAAACGCTTATTAAAACGGTGAAAACAAATATCTAACTATAACATGATAAAGGAGATTCAATAATGAAACGCAAAGTTATCATTATGGGCGCAGCAGGAAGGGACTTTCATAATTTCAATGTTTTCTTCCGCGATAATAAGGATTATGAAGTTGTTGCCTTTACAGCCACTCAAATTCCCGGTATTGATGACAAAAAGTATCCGGCTGCTTTAGCAGGAAAGCTTTATCCGGAGGGAATCAAGATTTATCCGGAAAGCGAAATTCAAAACCTGATTAAAAAGCACAATGTTGATTTGGTTGTTCTGGCATATAGTGACCTTCCTTTTGAAAGAGTAATGCACAAGGCATCCTTAGTTAATGCCTGTGGTGCCGATTTTATGTTGATGGGAAAAAACAACACCACTATTAAGACCAGCAAACCTTTAGTTACAATATGTGCAGTCCGAACCGGTTGTGGAAAATCCCAAACCACCAGAGCGGTTGTGAAAGCTCTTAAGGCAAAAGGTCTGAAAGTTGTATCCATTCGTCATCCTATGCCTTATGGCGACCTGGTTCAGCAAAAAGTTCAGCGTTTTGCAGAATTGGAAGACCTGAAAAAGCATAATTGCACTATTGAAGAAATGGAAGAATACGAACCGCATATTATGATGAATAGTGTTATTTATGCCGGTGTGGATTATGGAGCAATTTTACAGGAAGCAGAAAAGGAAGCCGATGTCATTGTTTGGGATGGTGGCAATAACGATATTCCGTTTTACACTTCCGATAAGGAAATTAAGATTGTTGTAGTTGATCCTCATCGTCCGGGGGACGAAATTTCCTATTATCCAGGCGAAACAAATGTCCTTTTAGCTGATGTAATCGTTATTAATAAAATTGATAGTGCCGATCTTGATGATATTAATGAAGTTCGGGATAATGTTCGTTTCATCAATCCTAAAGCTCAAATAATTGAAGCTGCATCACCTCTTTTTGTAGATCATCCGGAAATGATTTTAGGTAAAAAGGTTTTAGTGGTGGAAGATGGACCTACTTTAACCCATGGTGAAATGACTTATGGAGCTGGAGTTATAGCTGCCGAAAAATATGGTTGTGCCGATCTTGTTGATCCTCGTCCCTGGGCTGTTGGAGAAATAAAACAGACCTACGAAAAATATCCTGATATCGGTATTTTATTGCCTGCTATGGGTTATAGCGCCAAACAAATTAAGGATTTGGAAAAGACCATCAATAACGCTGAATGCGATTCTGTGATTATTGCTACTCCGATAGACCTGCGACGTTTAATTAAAATCAATAAACCCGCTTGTCAAGTAAGCTATGAATTACAGGAAATCGGAACTCCTACTATAGTGGATGTCTTGAAGGATTTCGGCAAAAAATCCGCTAAAAAATAACAATTTCTCTGAAGGAGGTGCTTTGTCACCTCCTTTCCCTTTTTTTACTTATAGCAGCAAAGTTAATTCTCTTAGCAACAACAACGGGAATTAACTTTTCGGCTTAAAAATAACTACTATGGATAGAGGAAAATGAAAATGAATAAAACAGCAGTTTTAGCGCTTGGCGGAAATGCCATTATTAAAGCAGGGGAACAAGGAACTATAGCACAACAGTTTGCCAATACTCGCGAATCTCTTGGCGGCGTTGTAGAATTAATAAAACGCGGCTACCACTTAAGCATAACGCATGGCAACGGACCCCAAGTAGGGAATTTGCTTCGGCAACAGGAAATAGGTGAAAAGGAAGGTATTTCACCTCTGCCTTTAGGGGTATTAAATGCTGCTACAGAAGGCACAATGGGCTATATGATTGAACAAAGTTTACAGAATAAACTGCATAAAAGCAATATCAATAAACAGGTTATCACTATCATTTCCCAGGTTGTAGTAGATAAAAATGACCCCAGTATGTTGAATCCTACAAAATTCGTTGGCAGCACCTATTATACTGCTGAGCAGGCAGAAGACATAAAAAATAAATTGGGTTGGACGCTTAAAGAGGACTCCGGAAAAGGTTTTCGTCGCGTTGTTCCTTCGCCCTATCCCATTGAGATAATTCCTGCCGCTACAATTAAAGAACTTGTAGATAAGGGTGAAATAGTTATTGCCGTAGGCGGAGGCGGAATTCCAATTTATAAAGAAGATGATGGCTCTTACGAAGGTGTGGATGCAGTTATTGATAAGGATTTTGCTTCCTCACTTTTAGCATTGGAAATTAAAGCCGATCTCTTCGTGATTTTAACCGGTGTAGAAAAGGTTTCACTTAATTACGGCAAAGAAAATCAACGGAACTTGGATAAATTGACTGTGGAAGAAGCAAAACGCTATTATGCAGAAAAACAATTTCCTGCCGGCAGTATGGGTCCTAAAATCAAGGCAGCTATTGATTTTCTGGAACGCGGGGGCTCGGAAGTGTTAATTACTTCCATTGATAAAATTGTAGATGCCTTTGAAGGGAAAACCGGCACCCGAATTGTATAGCTGACGGTTATCCAACTTCTGCTATTGCTAATAGCAATCTCGGGTATAATGCAGTAGGCACATTCATCCTTTAGCAACGAAACCGATGTTGCTAAAGGAATTTATCCCTACTGTTTATAATGAGTGGGATATCTTCTCTTAATTACATCTATTTTCCCCTTATACAAAAGCAGGAATCCGGGTTAATTTCAAAACACTATAGATATCTTTATAGTGGATAGGGCATAATTGAGTAGCCAAAAGGCAAGTTATTTTATCGTGTTTCGGGTTTATAGAAAAGGAAATAATTGCCTGCTAACGATACTCAAGTTCTTTTCCTGTAACTTCTGAACCCGCTTCCAGTTTTCTTTTAAGGTAGTCATATCATTCTCATATAATTCTCGTATCATTCTCGTATCGTTCCCGTATCAAATACGGGAATGATATTGCAATTTCATAAGCAGTATATGGTTACAAAGATAGGATAAATTTGCAGCATACGCATTTACAGCTTGAAGAGAAAAAAAGTTAATCTACTAAATCACTTTAGCATTAAGGAAATCAGGAATTGGCTCTAATATTGCAACATTATAGCTAAGAAGACGAAAATATAGAGGTTATAAATGAAACAATCTAAATGTTTAACATTGCTATTAGTAGCCATTTTTCTGTTGCCATTAGCAATATTTGCCAATAACGGCAGTGATAAAAATGCCTTTAGCATAATAAATTCCAGTAGTTCAGAGATAAAAATTCAATTCTCTTTACCTAAATGGCAGATTAATCAAATTGATGATAAGGGTGAAATTAGAAAACAAATAAAAGTTCAAGATACTCCCTATTTATTTATAGATGAAGAAGAAACACTCCCTGTTTTTTCTACAATGATTGCTATTCCCAATAGGGGAGGGGTGAATCTTCTTGTTTCCAATAGTTCAAAATCCACAATTAACGAATTTACCGCTGATTTTAATGATGCTTTGATGCGAGAAAGTCAACAGGGTAGATATTCTGATGTTCTTTATCCTGCCAATAATGTTGTAATTTCAGAGCCACAGATATTGCGTGATTTCAGAGTAATAACTTTAAACATTTATCCCTTTCAATATAACCGGAATAACCGGACCCTATTTATTAGTGAAAATCTGGATATAACCCTGAATTTTGATAATCGGACAGCTGGCAACGAACTGAGTTCGGATATTGATGTTTCTTGCAGTTTTGATAGTATTTACAAGGGGCTTATCTTAAATTATGATTCCGTAAGGCAAACCCGGAATGTTAGTTACAGGAATCCTGTGATGCTGGTTATTTATGGTAATAATGCAGATGCGATCTATCAGGCAAAGATAAATGAATATGTTACCTGGAAAAAGCAAAAGGGCTTTATTGTAAACGCTGTTAGCACCAGTGTTACCGGAACATCCAATACAAGTGTAAAAAGTTATATTCAAAATGCTTATAACAATGCATCCACTCGTCCCGATTATATTACTTTAATTGGAGATACAGATGGAAATATTGCAGTGCCAAGTAATAGCTCTTATGTGGATTATCAATATACCTGGCTGGCGGGAAATGATAACTTGGGTGATGTGATGATTGGCAGGATTTCCGTTAATTCTACTTCTGATCTGGATGTAATTTTGGCAAAAATCATTTCTCTGGAAAAGAATATCAGCCAGCATCCTATTGATTGGTTGAATAGAATGGTGTTAGTAGGAGATTCCAGCTCCTCAGGTATCTCAACGATTTATACAAATAGATACATTCGTGATATTTCGGAAGAAATTAATCCTGCATATACTTATACTGAGGTCTATGGTTCCAGCCCCAGTAATACAACAACCAATAGTGCCATTAATCAAGGTGTTGCCTTTTATAACTTCCGGGGTTACATTGGAATGAATAGTTGGCCTGCCTCAATGTCTTCCTTATATAATTCCTACAAACTCTTTCATTCAGTATTTATTACCTGTAACACCGGAACTTTCTATGGTTCCTCTCAAACCTCTACTACAGAACAAGTTATTCGTTATGGAACCGCTGCATCTTTAGGAGGTGCCATAACTTCTATTGGAATGGCTACTTCATCCACGCATACACCAATGAACAATTGTTTGGATGTAGGCATCTTTCACGGAATTTATAATTTGGGAATGAGGGATATGTCTTCTGCAATGCTTTATGCAAAGTTATACCTGAATTCTATTTACGGTATAAGCCATCCTACTCAGGCACTGGATTTTGCTGGTTTTTGTAATCTGATGGGTGATCCTACAGCTATGGTTTATGTAGGAACTCCCGGTAGTTTTACCGTTACGGCTCCGGCAACTATTCCTGCCGGCTCAACCAATGTCAGAATTGGAACAACAAACAATAACGGAGAAAGCGTTGAAGGTGCTTATGTAACTTTAACTACAACTTCCGGTTTACAGTTAACCGGAATTACGGATGCTACCGGTTTTGCTACTATAAATCTGCCTTCCAATTTAAGTGAGAACCTGGTTTTAACAGTTGCCAAGGATGATTATATGGCATTTACTGGAACAATAACTGTAAATACAAATGGAGGAATTGTATATGACAGTTATGTTCTGGATGATGATACAGCTACTGGAAATGGCGATGGAACACTTAATGCCGGAGAAGAAGTAAACCTCTATGTAACTGTGAAAAATACTTGTTCATCTACTTTGTTTGTTAATGGTAGGGTAACTACTACAGATTCTTATGTTAATTTGATACAATATGATCGCTTGGAATTTGGGGATATTACTGCCGGTAATTATGGCGAAAACATTACTCCCATTGTGTTTTCCGTTTCTCCTGCCTGCCCTGATCAACATACTGCTATTTTAATTCTTACGGCTGAAGCATCTGGCAATAACTGGACTATAAACATCCCTGTAATCATTCGTAATGGTAACTTGGCAATGCAAAGCTATACTTTTGTCGGTATAACCGGTAATATTATCACTCCGGGAGTTTCCTGTCCTTTTACTTTTTCGCTGAAAAACACAGGTATTTCTACTCTCCAAAATGTTTACGGCAATTTACAGTCGCTCAGTAATTATATCGTGGTTCAGGATGCTGAGGGTTATTTTGGTAATATTGCACCCAATTCTACTGTTACTAATAGTTCTAACAGTTTTACTATTTTCGCTCGGGGCAGCAGTATAAACGGAATGGTAATTCCATTGATTCTTACACTTTCTAACGCTAATGGTTATACGCAAACATTACACTTAAGCATTACCATCGGAACAACTACTGTTCACGATCCTTTAGGCCAGGATGCTTACGGATATTTTATTTATGATCAAACGGATATTGCTTATTCACTTTGCCCCACCTATCAATGGATTCCTATAGCTCCTGCTGAAGGAGGAAGTGGAACATTACTATCATTAACAGACCCTGGTAATACTTTTGATGAAGGTGATGCTACTAATGCTGTAGCTATTCAAACAGTTAATTTACCTTTTCCCTTTACTTATTACGGCAGGCAATATACCCAGGCATCCATTTCTTCCAATGGCTTTATTGCTTTTGGTGCTACCCAAGATGCGGATTGGAGAAATTGGCGTTTACCTGGAGCTGGAGGACCTAACCCAATGATTGCTGCTTTCTGGGATGACCTGCAGCTGGGAACTGGAAGCGGAGTTTATACTTATTATAATTCCACGAATCATTATTTTGTGGTGGAATGGTATAATGTAATATCGGGATTTGACAATACAACTAATGAGACCTTTCAAGCAATATTATATAATCCGGTTTATTATCCTACTATAACTAATGATGGGCAAATCAAACTGCAATATAAGGTCTTTAATAATATAGACCAGGGTAGCGGGGATACATATCCCATGGAAATTATTGCACTATTGGTATTAAAGACCACTACGGAACTGATGGACTGGAATATACCTTCAATAATTCTTATCCTACCGCGGCAAGCCCTTTGAGCAACGAAAAAGCATTATTTATCAGCACACCGGAAATTATCTCAGACACCCCTCATTTAAATATTGCCGGAACAACTATTCTTGACCCCAATGCTAATAACCATCTGGAACCTGGTGAAACAGCTCAACTGCAAGTTCTGCTTATAAATAACGGATTTTCTGCTGCAGAGAATGTTACATCTGTTCTCAGGTGTTCCGATTCTTTTGTAACAATTAATAATAACACAGCTAATTACGGAAATATTGCCGGGGATTCTCAAGCTCTACCTCAAAACAATTTTAATTTAAGTGTTTCACCTTCTTGCCCTGGAGGTCACACAATTAACTTTACTTTGGCTCTTTCAGGCAGTGGATTAAATTGGAATTATTCCTTTTCTCTGGAGGTTTATGTTCCTATACTTGAATTTGGAACTTATACTATTTTAGATTCTAATGGTGACTATGATGGAATATTAGACCCCGGTGAAACTGCAAACCTTTCTGTGCAATTACTGAATACAGGAGAAGTAGCCAGCCCGGCTGGAACGGTAGCAATTACTACTTCTGACGAAGAAATTAATATTATTACAGGAACAGCTCAGTTTGCTTCTATTGCTGGAAACGGAACTGCTACTCTTGTTTTTACTCTTAGCGCAGATGCTTCAGTTGCTGTTGGAACTATGGCTGATATTCTTTGTTCTGCTGTTGCCGGAATTTATTCTGCCTCAACGAATATTATTCTGGAAATCGGAGCACCTTTAGAAATTACAATCGGGACTGGAACTGGAACGCAAACTTATCCTTTGGATAGATATTATAACTATTCTGCTCATGAAGCAATTTATCTTGCCAGCGAAATAGGTGTTGCAGGTGAAATTAAGTCCCTTGCTTATTATAAAGCTCAAGGTGGAGATGAAAACCCGATAGAAAGTGTATCTATTTATATGAAACATACTCAAAGCACAAACCTCAGCTCCGGAGAATATAATTTGGATGGCTATACTTTGGTTTATAACGGTTCTTTTCCTAATAATGCAACTTCCGGTTGGATGGAAATTACTCTAAACCCAAGGTTCCTTTACAATGGAGTTGAAAATCTTTCTGTCCTCTGTGTGAAAGGGTATCAGCAATGGATAAGTAATTACCCGTATTGGAGTTATGCCAGCAGTGCATCATCCCAGGCAAGACAAAATCGTGATGATAGTTCAGCTCCTACAAATCTTTCCGCTACCAACAATCTACCTAATATCCGCTTTAAAATATTTGCAGATAGCAGTATAATTTTTTCACCTACTGCTTTAACAGCTATCGCGGGAAATGGAATAGTTACTTTATCCTGGGTAGCACCAGTTACAGGAAACATAGATAGTTATAATATTTACCGGAATAATGCCTTATATGATAATGTAGCTAATAGACATACTTATTATGATGTAGATGTTGTTAATGGCACAACCTATTCTTATTATTTAACCTCTGTTTCCGGAACTAATGAATCACTTCCTTCTTCAACTGTTCAGGCAACTCCAAATAATGCTACTTCCAGCGTAGCAATAATTGGTAGTGGAACAAGCGTTACCGGAAATTCTAATGCCAGTCCGATAAATATTTATTTTAGAAGTTCGCACGGTCAATCTGTTTATACTGCTGCAGAACTAAATGCGGCAGGGATTTACGGACCTGTAGATATTTTACAGCTGGGTTTTTATATAGCCGGCTCTCCAGTTTATGCTTTACCGAATTTCTTAATCCGAATGAAACACACAACTGCTACTAATGCGTCTTCCTGGCAAACAGCAACGGGAATGACTACTGTTTATACAAATGCATCCTATATGCCTGTTTCCGGTGGCTGGGATATGCTTACTCTTACTACTCCTTTTCATTGGAATGGAACTGATAATATTGTTGTAGATACTGCTTTTGGGCTTGTAAGCGCTTATAATTCTTCCGGAACAGTTCAATATACAACTGTTACTAATGGTTATTGTTATGCTTGGAGCGATAACAATGACCAAACTAATGTTTTTACCGGAAGTAATATTTCCAGTAATAGACCAAATATTAAAATTGTTGCTCCTTCCCAAGCTCAAAATGCATTAATTTCAGTTAACCCCGGTCAATTGAATTTTGGAGCCGTGGAAATTGGCAATTCAGTAACTTTACCTTTTACCCTTCAAAATACCGGAAATCAGATACTGGCAGGTTATTTTTCGGTTCCGAATGGTTATTCTCTTGCTTTTCCGGCAAGAAAGGAATATACTATGTTCAAAGATGCGAAAAATGAAGAGCGTAATAACTTGCAGTTTTCTATAGAAGCAGGTAACTCATTGACTTTTAATATAACTTTTGCACCCACGGTTCAGACGCTATATAATGGAAATCTGGTTATCACGAGTAATGCAACTAATTATCACAATTTCAATCTTGTTTTAACAGGTAGCGGTTATTATCCTTCTCTGGAAACACCTATTGTAACAATTACTAATGAGGGCTCAAGTATTTTGTTACACTGGAATGCAGTTCCCAACGCTGTCAGTTATCAAATATATCGCAGTGATAATCCTTACAGTAATTTCACTTTAATTGGAACTACTTCTTACTTACAGTTCCCTGATGTAAGTGGTAGCAGGGGATTTTATTATATCAAGGCAAGTACCCAGAATCCTGCTTTGAAAGTTGCACCTTAAACATTTGGATGAACGACATTCCTGTCGTTTATTATGGTTGCCAGGAGGTCACCATTGCGGAAAAACGACATCCCTGTCGTTTACTATGGTTGATGAGGACATCATCATTGCGGAAAAAAATGGAGCGGGCAACGGGATTTGAACCCGCGACCCTCAGCTTGGGAAGCTAATGCTCTACCATCTGAGCTATGCCCGCTCTTAATTGTATGCAAAAATTTTGCTGAGGTCATCCAAGTCAAGGAAAAACAATATTTCGGGTAGGGTGTTTTGTTTTGTTACGAACGCTGCACCTCTTTTCAAACATCATTCAATAATTTGCTGAACCCGAATTCGTTAATCCCTATATTCGTTATCTGTTATATGTAATCCTGAAATTTTCAGGTTGTATAAGTAGTTGTAATCAGAACCTGCATTTCGCCAATAATTCTCTTTACGGCAGGACTGATAAGATCCATATTATTTAAAAGTTCCAAGCGTGCACTGCGTTGTTCCAATTCCTCTTTTGTAAAGATTTTATCCATCAGTCCGCAAATTTGTAATAGAGCAATTAAAGCCATTTCTCTGGGATCAGGTTTTATATCGGTTAACACGGTTCTTTTAATGCGAGAGAGGACTTCTTCCTCTTCTTTCTGGTCAATAACAGGATAGCGGCGTTGTTTAAACAGCCATAACACCTTACATTGGCTTACTTTGATAATACCTTTTTCTTCCAAAGATTGCAGTAGTTTATCTTTCAAGTGCACCATAGAATTGTAAAGCTGGCCTACTAAAACGGCTGGTTGATTTCCTGCTTCAGTTTCAACTAAATTCTCCAGGATAGTATCCAGAAATTTATCATTTGTCGGTTCTGTAGAAAGAACATAGATTCCTTTCAAATCAACATCAATTCTCTTTCTCAAAGCCAAATCCATTAAAAGCGCTCCAATTAAAGCTACATTGATATTGATATTGGAAATCCTGTAGAAGGAATTGGTTTGATCATCTATGGCTAATATGATTAGTTCTTCAGCACAGTTAAGTAACATTTATACCTCGTTGGGGTGATAGCTATAATTTTTTTAGATACTTTTCTTCATCAATAATGGCTTGAAACTTTTGGTTCATCTCGTCTAATGCCTGTTTGGGAGTAGATATTCCCCGCATAGCTTTTTCCAGGCAATCCTTCAGTTCCATTCGGGCTTTAAACCAGGCAGAAATCTGAGGTTCAAAAACAGCTGTCTCCAATTGGTCATACATACCCTGAAATTGAGGAGAGTCCTTTAAAAAGTTCTGCAGTATCGGAGATTGCATAGCACTTTTCCGCACAGGCATATAACAGGTTTCAGCGCTCCATCGGGCTGTCTGTTCTGTATCTGTAAACCATTTAATAAATTCCCATGCACCCCATTCTCTTTTTTTATCTCCGCTTTTAAAGATTACTATGTTAGTTCCGCTGATGGAGCTTTTATTAGTTCTATAAGTGGGCAGCGGAGCATAACCAATATTAAAATTAATGGGTTGCTGACGCATATGAGTGATGGAGACACTGCTTCCTTCATACATAGCTGCAATTCCTGCCAGAAAGTCATTCTGGCCTTCAAACTCACGCACCAGATAAACGGTTTTATCTTTATTTAACAAATCCGTTAAAAAAGTTAATGCTTCAATTGCTTGCGGACTATTTAGTTGGGGCTTGCCTTTTTCATCTAAAATAGTTCCTCCGGCTTGATAGAGCAAATTGATGAACTGCCATTCGTTAACATTTAAATTGGTGCCATAAGTTTCCGGTTTCCCGTCGTTATTTTTATCCTTAGTAAGGATTTTGCAATAGGAACGATATTCATCCCAATTGGCAGGAAAATGATTAGGGTCAAGACCGGCTCTATAAAAAGCATCTTTATTGTAAAAATAAGCACGCACGCTTTTATTGAAAGGAAAAGAGTAGATAGTATCATTAAAAGTATTGGATTTCAAAAAAACAGGATAGATATCTTCCAGGTTGTCTTTTGTCCAGGTTGTGTCTGCATTCATAAAGTCCTCAAGATTACACAATACACCTGCTTCAATGTATTTGGCAGTCCAGGATTCATATACCTGCGCAATATCGGGTTGATTATTAGCTTGGATGGAAGCCATAAGTTTCTGGGAAAGAGCATTGTAACTGCTGATAGGATTAGCTATTACTTCAATATCTTTATGAGTTTTGTTAAATTCGCCAATCATATTATTCAGGGTTTCTCCCAAGGGACCGCTAATGCCATGCCAAAAAATAACTTTAACCTTATTGGATTGGACGGAACTTTTACAACCGGCTAACAGCACAATGAGCATTAGAACAGCTATAAAGAACTTACGCATTACAACTCCTTATTTTGCTAAAAGAAATTCCACTGCCATCTTTATTAGTTCAGGGTTAGCGTCAACGAAAAAATGAAAAGCAAGAGTTCTCTTTCCAGTGTAAACGATGTCCTCGTTGTTTTCTGTTCTCTATTTAAGTCAGGAGTCATTACTGGATTGATGGAGGATGGCGTTCCTCCGCAAGAAAAAGTTATGCAGAGCCACAGAGAGCTCTGTTTACCCAGCTTCCTTGCTGGAGTGTTTATTACCTGCTATATGTTTATGAAAGAGCTCTCAAACAAAGTTTTAGTATCTATAAACAGACATATAAGTGGCATTTGAGAGAGTAGTAGGGAAGAAGAGGATAAATTTTATCAACCCATAACTCATTATGGCACTATATTCCAAGCAAAAATCATATCCGTGTAATCTGTATAATCTGTGAGAGATGGAACTTTGTATGGTTTATGTTGTTTTTACTATTTAATCCCTAAAGTCCCTTTAATCCTGTTCATCCCAGACCTACTAAATCCTCAAAATCCTTAAATCCTAAAATCCTCGTTCCTACAATCCTATCCGTGTAATCTGTGAGCAATAAAACCTATCCTTTAATCCATTGTTCCACTAAGCCGGGTAAAATCTCTCCGCATTTACCCTGATAAAATTCATCAATATAAACAAGATTATCCGGTTTTCCCAAATTTACAGCTATTGTTTTAGCTCCCATCAATTTTGCCGTAAGCACAAAACCTGCTGCTGGATAGACCACTCCGCTGGTGCCAATTATGATAAAGACAGAACACTCTCTTAAAGCATCATCAATCAAATTCAAGTGATGCGGAATTTCACCAAACCATACAATATCCGGTCTTAAAATTCCCCCGCAGGAAGGACAAACAGGAATTTTCTGCTGATAATTTACTTCTTTCAGGGCAAATTTATTATCGCAATTGATACAAATGCAATCAGCAAGGGAACCATGCATTTCCAGAACTCTTTGAGAACCTGCTTTAAAGTGTAATGAATCAATATTTTGGGTAACCAACAAAAAGTTATCACCCAAAAATTGCTCCAGTTTTACTAAAGCAAAATGAGCAGGATTGGGCTTCTTAGCTATGCTGTCTTCATAGCGTAGCCGATAAAACTCCCAAACCTTAGCTGGATTAGCTGAAAATGCTTCCGGAGTGGCAACATCTTCAACTCTATTATTTTCCCACAAACCACCGCTATCGCGAAAAGTGCTGATACCCGATTCCGCACTAATTCCGGCTCCAGTTAAAACAAGAACCTTCGTAGCAGGAGTTAGTTTCAGCATATCTATTTCAGCAGGAGCATTTTGCGCATTTGTACTCCGGAAGGAGTTGTTATGCGATAGTAATACACTCCGCTGGCTATATTGCGTTTCTTTATATCCAAGCCGTTAAAAACAATTCTATGAGTTCCAGCAGGCAAAGTATCGTTAAGCAAACGATTTACCAACTGCCCCTTAACATTGAAGACCTCCAGGCAAACAGGCATTCTAACCGGTAAAGAAAACACGATTGTCGTTTCCGGATTGAAGGGATTAGGATAGTTCTCATATAAAACTACTTCTTTAGAGGAAGGAATTGTCTCATCTTCATTTTCCACATAGCCAACTACATGCACATCATCAATATACCAACCTTCACCGCTAACATAACCATCGCTGCCAAAAACCCAACGGAATTGCGCTGTTCCACTAATATTGCCAAGCTCAAAAGTTGCTTCTGTCCAATCAAGTGAACCGGAATAAACCCAAGTATCAGCGGAAAGAGGAGAAGCGGAATTATTATATATCTTATAAGGATAACCACCTACAGGGGTTATTTGATTCCAGTTGCCACCATTCACACTCATTTGCACAAAACCGCCATCCCAGGCATAGCTATGATTTGTGCTATGATTTTCGGCACTCATCCAATGGTAAAACTTTAATTCGCAACCGGGATTAACATTAAATACAGGGCTTTCCAAAGCTCCGAAAGCGCTACCGGAATATTGAGCTGAACCGGTTCCTCCAAACTTCATAGAATAAGTTCCGTTCTCAGTATGATTACGATAAGAAGAACGATGCCATTGATTAACAAAGTTATTGTTGAGAGTAATGGCTTCCCAGTTTTGATAATCGTTTTCAAAAGTGTAATTTAGAGCTCCGAGATGAATCATAAAATCGCCTTCTACCAGATTTCCGTTTTCAGCGCTAAACATATAGTTGATAAGATAATTGGTATCCAATATTGCACTGTCCAAAATCTGCAAGTTTATGGCACTTTGATAATCTGCAGTAGTATTGGGAGCTAAAGAAGTAAGTAAGACCTCATCCTGCCCCAAGATAATATCCGGAGAATTACTAAACAAAATCATCATCGGAGTGTAAGCATATCCGCTACCGTTATTGGCAATGCTGAAACTGATTGAAGGTGTATCCCCGGGTAAGATGATAGCATCCAAATTATTTACCTGATATGAAAGCAACTGCAAAACCGGAGCATTCAAATTTAAGGAAAAATTACTGTTGGAAAGATAGGAATCGTAATTCGCTCGGATAGTAAATAAAATACTGGTATGATCATTATAATTGCCAACTACTCTGAAAAGGAATGCTGTGTTCACTGCTACGGAATCCCCTGCACTAATGGCAGCGAAAGAAACAGTGGGAGATATTATTTGAATATTGGATGAATTACAGGAAAGGGTTAAAGTTCCGGGAGTTGAAAGGTCAAGTAAACCTACATTTTTAATATAGAAATTCAAAGAAAGAGTATCCCCGAGCTGATAAAGTCCGTCATCATCGTTTACATTGATATTATTACACATAAGATAGGGCATCTGAGCTGCGGTTGCTGTAATTGTAGTATTAAAAGCATAGAAATTAGGTGCATTGATATAAACGGAATAAGTTCCAGGAGAAAGAGGAGCAAGGAAATTAACGATAAGTAATCCATTTGCATCGGCGGTAGTTTTACAAACAGTTTGCTGCGCATCTTTAAGAATAAATTCAGCATAAGGTGCATTGGTTTGAATTTGATAGTTATTAACACCTACTAACAATTGCTGAGGCAAATTGGCAATTATGGTTTGAGGTGTATCTGTCCACAACATCATTGCCGGATCACCAAAAAGATTAGTTTCATACGAGACCCAATACATAACAGGAGTATTGCTGATAAAAGGTATATTATCTATTTTGGAATCCTGCAACGCACTTCCTAAATCATAAATGTTTTCTCCGAAGATTGCATCTATAAATTGCCGATGTATGTATTGAGAAGCTCCATCAGTGCTACCTTGAGTTCCCCAACCGTAACGCGAATGAGAAATCATTGCTACGGGTCCTGTGGCTATAGAAGTCATTTTTTCCGTTATACAATCCGAAGTATATTGTCCGGGAGAGGTCTCGCGGTTGTCAAAAGCACCGGAATAACAGCCCTGAGTAAAATATGTGGAAAAATTGTGGTTTATGCCATTATTCGTTATTGTAGAGGAACTCACCTGATTATTGGATAAACGCATTGTATAAGTAGTATTGGAATGTCCTAAATGATTTACCAGGTTTGGTCCCGCACTTAAAAGAGGACGAATCTCACTTGCACCCCAGGAATCGGCGGCTCCATAAGTTCTATCGTATAAAGTAGTTATATTCCAGGAAGTGGGAACTCCGATGGTGGTATAACCGTTTGTGCTACATCCACCTATCATTTCATCCATATAATCACCGCCCCAGGTAGGTCCATCCCACAACCATTCGCCAACAAAAAACGCTGATTTTATTTCATTTGCTACAGGAGCATTGCTATACAGGGTTAGTTTATTCAGGAAATTGTCTATTTCTGTATCGCTATTATAGCAAAAACGACCGATAGCCAGTTCCGGAGCAAGGTCTTCTTCATAAATTTCACCCCAATTGCTATCGCCATCATCATTCCAGTTTCCATCCAAACAAGCATAATACATATCAGCAGGTATATCTGCATCAACACCTTCGCTGCTGTTATCTATATTTACATAAAAACCACGATGTGGAATTACATCGGTATCTCCAGCCAGAAAAACATAGCGCAATGGATTAGTAGCATATAGAGATATAATGTAATTGCGTAGTTTTTCCTGAGTATCTGCTCCTGCGGTCTCAGCAATTATATCACCAATACTTTTGATAAGAACTGTTTTTCCCCGTGATTCGTGAAAAGTTTTTAGGGGAGTCCATTGAGTTACTTTTGCTGCATCCGCTACAATCAGATATTCAATTCCTGGTTCCCTCGTGCGGGAAAGAATTATGCTTTGAGGATTATCTACAGAATTTTGCAATCGCTTTGCCGTATAAGCATCCTGTTTCAAAAAACGCATCGCTTCTATTGCCTTGGCACTGTTACGGTAAATAATTTCCACACTTAATTCTCTATAAAATACCAGCTCGTTGGTTAAAGGATAATAGGCAAAGGGACTTATTGCCGAAAAAGCTATCGGTTGACCGCACATAAAAGAAGTATTCAATCCGTTATCCGTAATTTGAGGATAGGGAAGAGGAGAACCGTAAATTTCAAGATTGGGCTTTTCCGGTGTTTCTATTTTTGTATGCGAAAAAGGGTAGGATTTTTGAATCGGAATTATGGGTTTATCTAAAGTGTAAGTAACAGGATTATATCTGTTAACAACTATTTTTTCTGCTTCAAAACCTGCAGGTAACAAAAGCTTTACCCCAAACCAGGGCAAATCGGGATTTCCGGGTTGACCCCAACTCTGAGCTTTTTCCAAAGTCACTTTTGTGAATTGTTCTTTGGTCTCAATTTTCGGTGTTTCCAGGGAGTAATTCATAGTTACATTTGCAAATAGAACCACTGCTGAAAATAATAGTACAGCCAATAAAGCTATGTTTTTCATACCTAACGACCTTTCTGCGTTTATTTTGTCTTCCACTGTTTATTAAGCAATGCTTGTTCCATTCCTCAAAATAATTCCCAGTTCTTTGATGACCCCGATAACTATTTTTGTAATGATTAACAGTAGTATTAAGCTCTAAATGCTATTTTCACTTGGGAAAGGATACACAAGGCGGATACTTTTTACTTTTACTATATGGGGGAGAATATTTTTCTTGACAGGAAATTGCAATTTTATTAAGGAGTAAAGTGGTTTAAAAATTGATAATCTTGTTTAGTTTAGTTTTTTTTATATAGGAGCTTTTGTCTGCTGTTGCAGTTTTTTTAACATTCAAAGCAGAGCTGCAAAAAGCGACTAAAAAGCAGATATTTTTGGGGAGGTATTATTATGGGCAATGGCTTGAGGCATCCCATAGTGATATTTGCAAGCGATTTTGCTTTGGGAAAAGCAGGAGATATAAATATATCTTGTTTGGGTTACGCAGCAAATTATCCCTATTGTATTGTCTTATTCACCATTTTATGTTTATCAGTTGCATTCTTTATGCTACTGTTAAAAAACGATAGAGTAAGCAGCGAATATTTCCCAATCTATGTATCCGAAATCCCCATCATCTTTTATTTTCTTAATAAGCTAAAGGAGTTATAATTATGAGCGGCAAAAAAGTTTTCTTCGCATTTCTATTAGCATTGATTTCCCTATCCAACTTCATCTACGGAGATCAGTTCATTATAGGAAATCCTGCATCAATCACAAACGGTTTAATTCCAGTGAATAGATTTCATAATTACTCTACTTATGAAATGCTTTATACATCAGGAGAAATTGGTTCTGAATGTTTGATCAATAAAATTGCCTTCTACAAAAATAATGGTTCTACCTCAGTATTAATCTCCAATGTCAGTATATATATGAAAACTTCTTCTGCTACAAGTTTGCCTTCGGCAACAATTGCCCCTCCCTATTCTGAATATACATTAGTTTATTCAGGTTACTTTCCCAATAATTTCGGCACTTCAGGTTGGGCTGAAATAACGCTGGCAAATCCCTATTTATATAATGCCAATGGCAATCTTCATATCCTTATTGTGAAAGGTTTTGAAAATTGGTCAGCTAATAAACCGAACTATACTTATACAGCAACGGGAAATACATATTTATGTAGAGGGGGTTATGCAGATGATTCCCAGCCGGAGAATTTAACACAAAATTACAATAGACCTGTAACTCTTTTTGATATTGAGTTTTTAGTGCAAAATGAACCCCCGCTTCCAGCAATTAACCCCAATCCCGATAACGGGGGAAATAATGTGTTAAATAATGTATCTTTGCATTGGTATAGTGGGGGAGGATGTCCTTCCGGTTATGATGTTTATTTTGGTAAAAATCCTAATCCGCCGAAAGTTCAAACCCTTCAAAAAGAGGCATATTATAATCCTGGTATTTTAGATTATGGTAATACCTATTACTGGAAGATTGATCCGCATAATGTATATGGTTATGCTTCAGATAAATATCCGATTGAAGAATGGTCGTTTACGGTGATGGATGATCCAACATTAACCAGAGATGATTTCCCCTATTTGCAAACCTTTGATAATGATTGGTATGGAAATCCGCCAGCTCCGTTAGGTTGGTATGTTGTAAATGCTAATCACGACGGTTACACCTGGAGGCAAACAAATGAATGTAATATTCCCGCACACTCCGATCCTTTTGCTGCCCAAGGTATGGGTAATATTAATGATTATCTTATTTCTCCTCCTTTAGATTTAACGAATGTGAATGTGCAAATCAAATGGTTTGATATGGTAGAAAATGCCTCATATACAAATTCCTATAAAGTTCTGCTTTCTTATACCGATTCCGAAATATCTTCTTTTACGCAGGAATTAGGGTTTTTTTCCTGTAATAATACTGACTGGACAGAGCACTCTTTAGATTTAAGTGCTTATAGAGATCACACAATTTATCTTGCTTTTTATCAGTATGAATCGGTAGCTACAAACTGGAGTTTCGGGATTGATGATTTTCAGATTCATATATTACCTGATATACCAATTTTAAGCTATAATCCGGCAGAAATCATCTTTCCTTTTACCGCGGTAGGTTCTGTAACAGATTATGTTAATGTAACGATTACTAATATTGGCGATGGAACTTTAAACCTTACTGCAGATAACTTTTCTCTTTTAGGAGATAATAATGATTTTGAAGTTGATTATTCTAATCTTGATGCTCATTTGGAAACAGACCAAAGTGTTCATATCCCTATTCGTTTTTATCCTCATTCCACCGGTGATAAAAATGCCATCTTCCGTATCAGTTATGGTTTGCGTGCTCAATATGATGTAATTCTTAGAGGTTCTACATACTTGGCTGGTCTCCTGTTGGAAGATTTTGAAGAAAATGTTCTACCTGCAGGATGGACAAAAATTATTCATAGTAATAATGACATTCTTCCCGACAGTGATTATAATCATACTTTCAATGGGCAATATTCTCTTAAATTTAGCGCTTATGGAGAATCTGAAGATTATAACCGTTATTTATTCAGTCCCCCGATTTTAGTTAGTGCTTTTCATCACAATCTTTCCTTTTGGTCTTTTACTAATAACTCTGAGATGCTGGAATGGGGAATAGCAAACGATATGAATCCGCAAAATTATAACTGGAATCCTGTTCCTGCAAATAATTCATCCTGGCAGAAAACGAATTTGGATTTAACCGATTATACAGACCAAATAATCTATTTAGGATTCCATTATTGCGGTAACAGCTCGCAATCTGTTTACCTTGATGATGTTCATATAAGTTGCGATATTCCAGCCAATTATCCAACAGAAATACAAGGGATAACTTTAACATCCAATATCCCCTTGAATATTAATAATACCGTTACAGCCAATCATCCACAAGTTATGGCTTTGCCGAATTATATCAATCTTATAGAACCCATAGTAATAGGTTTAGCGGGTTCCGGCTCTGGAAATTTATCTATAAAGCTCGGTTCAGGATATTGGTATTGCCTTATTTTTTATAACGGACAATGGCATTATGGAAGTTCATATCCCTGTTCCGTAGAAGCAGGTAACACTGGAACTATCACTATGTCCAATGTAGAATTTGGTTCTAAAGATGGTGTTATTTTGTTAATTACGGAAGGGGTTGATCCCACTTTGCCGGTCACTCTTTCCCGATTTACTGCTGTTGTAAATTCTGACAATTTCGTTATCATTTCCTGGATTGCAGAAAGCGAGACAAATCATTCCGGCTATAATATTTTGCGCGGGGAAAATAAAGAATTGCCAAATGCTATTACTGTTAATGGCTCTATCATTGATAATGGCTCTGCGGCAGGAACTCAGATCAGCTATAAGTATATTGATTTTGAAGTTTATACTAATATGGTCTATTTTTATTGGTTGGAAAGCGTAGCTCTGGATGGCAGCAGTGAATTTTTCGGTCCTATAACGGTTACTATAGGCGATCCTGCTCAAACACCTCTTCCACCGACAGTTCCAATGACGACCAAACTATATAATGCTTTTCCCAATCCTTTCAATCCCAATACGAATATTCGTTATTCTCTAAAAGAAACCGGTAAGGTAACAATTGAAATTTACAATTTGAAAGGACAGAAGATAAAAACTTTCAATCAGAATCACAATAGTCCAGGTTACTATCAGGTTTCTTGGGATGGCTGTGACGAAAACGGAAGAAATGTTGCCAGCGGAATATACTTCTACCGGTTAAATACCGGCAAATATTCTTCTACTAAAAAGATGGTTCTAACTAAATAATGAAGAATAACCCTGGCAATTGAATTAGATGGAGATTAGGTAATTAGTAAATATTAAGTTTGGGTAGCCGGAGGCCGCCGTTCCTTCGCTGAAATAGTTTCCCTAAACAAAAATAGGCGGAACTTTAGAGAGCTCCGACCACACAACAAAATCGTAACCGGAGGACATTGTTGAATGGCTGAGACATCGTTCTTCCTGGATAAAAAGTCCGAAGAGCAGCACATTGATAGCTACGGCAGCGTTAGCACCTTGGAAAATGTAAACTCCGTTTATTTTACCTTTTCTCTCTTTTTATCTTGCCTTGCGTTACTTTTATGCTCTTGTAACATTTCTTTAGCGACTCTTTAGCAAAGTTAAGGTATTGTTAAAGAATTGTTAAAGAATCGTTAAATAAATGACCAGACAACAAGTAATTAAATAAAGTCCACAAAGAAATTATATAAATCCAGTTAAAAACCGGAGCACAGCTTCTGTTTGGTAAAATCATTCAGGAAAAACGACATTTTGTCGTTTCCCTGGCAACCGAGCTAATTATTTATACTTAATTAGAAGTAACGGAATAAATTGGGAGTGTTATTTTTGGTTGACCAGGAGGTCAACCCTCCGATCCGGAGAAACGACATCTTGTCGTTTCCCTGGCAACAGAGCTAATTCTTTATACTTAATTGGAAGTAACGGAATAAATTGGGATGTTATTTTTTGGGGTTGACCAGGAGGTCAACCCTCCGAATTTTGGTTGACCAGGAGGTCAACCCTCCGATCCGGAGAAACGACATCTTGTCGTTTCCCTGGCAACCGAGCTAATTCTTTACGCAGAATTGGTAGTAACAGAATAAATTGGGAGTGTTATTTTTGGTTGACCAGGAGGTCAACCTTCCGATCCGGAGAAACGACATCTTGTCGTTTCCCTGGCAACCGAGCTAATTCTTTACGCGGAATTGGTAGTAACAGAAAAAATTGGGATGTTATTTTTTGGTTGACCAGGACATCAACCCTCCGATCCGGAGAAACGACATCTTGTCGTTTCCCTGGCAACAGAGCTAATTCTTTACGCGGAATTAGCGGTAACGGAATAAATTGGGATGTTATTTTTGGTTGACCAGGAGGTCAACCATCCGATCCGGAGAAACGACATCTTGTCGTTTCCCTGCCAACAGAGCTAATTTTTTACGCAGAATTAGCGATAACGGAATAAATTGGGAGTGTTATTTTTGGTTGACCAGGAGGTCAACCTTCCGATCCGGAGAAACGACATCTTGTCGTTTCCCTGGCAACCGAGCTAATTATTTATACTTAATTGGAAGTAACGGAATAAATTGGGATGTTATTTTTTGGTTGACCAGGAGGTCAACCCTCCGAATTTTGTTCGGCCAGGACATCAACTCTCCGGTGATAATTCCTGCTTGACAAAAAAGGGCAGATTTTGGGCATAGGCAATATGAAAGCACATAAAGCAATAGCATTATTTTCCGGTGGACTGGATAGTATTTTGGCAGTTAAATGGATGCAAAGTAAGGGATATGCAGTTCATCCGGTTTTTTTTAAAGCTCCGTATTTGTTTCCTGAGCGAGCAATTCACTATGCCGAAAAAAATGATATTAATTTAGAAGTGATAGATGTATCTGAGGAGCATATAAAGTTATTGGATAATCCGGTTTACGGTTTTGGCAAATGGATGAATCCCTGTATTGACTGTCACGGTTTTATGTTTAAAAAAGCCGCAGAACTGATGTTGGAAAGGGATGCCGATTATCTTATAAGTGGTGAGGTGTTGGGTCAGAGGCCTAAAAGTCAAAGGCGTGATGCGCTGGACAGCGTTAGTAAGCTAAGCAATGTAAAGGACTTAATTATTAGACCCTTATCTCAAAATTTACTTCCTGATACATTGCCTATTAGAGAAGGTTGGGTTAATAAAAAAGATATGCTATCCTTTCAGGGTCGCGGTCGTTTAGCTCAATTAGCATTGGCAGAAGAATTAGGTGTAGTTGATTTTCCTTCTCCGGCAGGAGGTTGTTTACTTACAGATCGTAATTACTGTTTACGTTTGCGAGATCTGCAAAAGCACCATCAGGACAATCTACATTCAATTGAATTACTTGCTTATGGTCGTCATTTTCGTTTAACGAAAGAAGCGAAATTAATTATCGGAAGAGATGAGGCAGAAAACGAAACCCTAAGGCAGATATTTCAACAAGGGGTAATGCTTGAGGCAAAGGAATATACAGGACCTTTGGGTTTTATTACCGGAAAGCTAAATTATGAAACTCTGGATTTAGCACTTTCTCTCTTTGTATTGTATCATTCTAAAGTTCCGATTTTTACAACTATTAATGTTTGGAGAATTACCGATAATAAAATAACCGGTAAGATGATAAAGATTGCTACTAAGAGAGATAGAGAGTTAATTAAAAAATACCTTATCTCATATTCGTAAAGATAAAGGATAAAAAAATGATAAAAATTGAAAGCACTGTTCTACTGGAAAACTTTCAAACCAATACTTATCTGCTTTGGGAAGGAGATAGTTCCGAGGCATTTTTAATTGATCCCGCTTCTCCAAGCGAAGCTTTTCTGAAACGAATTAACCAGTTGGAACTGAAAGTTAAAATGATTATCAACACTCATGGTCATGCAGATCATATTGGAGGTAATCAATATTTTGCCAAGGCATTCAATTGCCCTGTTGCTATTCATCAGGCGGACGCAGAAATGCTTACCAATAACTGTAAAAATATGAGTACTTATATGGGTTATGAACTACAGTTAGCATCTCCTCAAATTATTTTGCAGGATGGCGATGAACTCTTTCTCGGTTCCGAGCAAGTGAAAGTGATTCACACTCCGGGGCATACTAAAGGTAGTATATGCCTTTTAGCTGGCAAATATTTAATTAGCGGAGATACTTTATTTGAACAAAGCATTGGCAGAACCGATTTCCCCGGAGGAAGCCACAGTGCAATTATTGATTCCATAAAAAATAAACTATTTGTTTTGAAGGATGATGTTTTAGTGTTTCCGGGGCATGGACCCTCCACTTCCATTGGTTTGGAAAAATTTAATAATCCATTTGTGAATTAGGACGCACGATGCAGCATAAAGTTCTTATTTTGGATTTTGGCTCTCAATATACTCAATTGATAGCCAGAAAAGTGCGTTCTTTACATATCTATTGTGAAATTCATCCCTTCAATATCAGGATGGAACAGATTCAATCCCTTGCCCCGCAAGCGATTATTTTTTCCGGAAGTCCTTATAGCATTAATGACCAGGATTCCCTGCAACCGGATGAAGGTATTTGGCAGCTGAGAATTCCCATATTAGGTATCTGCTATGGTATGCAATTGCTGGTAACTCATTTTGGGGGAACTGTTCTTGCGGCAACAAAAAGGGAATATGGTTCTGCCATTCTTAATATTATCAATCCAGGTAAATTGCTTTCAGGATTGGGGAATGGGGAACAGGTTTGGATGAGTCATAGCGATACCATTGCTGTTTTGCCAAAATGTTTTTCTGTATTGGCAGAAACGGAAAACTCACCTTTTGCTGTAATAGCTCATCAGGATTTACCCTTTTATGGTCTGCAGTTTCATCCGGAAGTAACAAATACAAAAAACGGAATAACAATCCTAAAGAATTTCCTGCTGGACATAGCAAAAGTTACGCCGGATTGGACAGCAAGTGTCTTTATCAGCTCCAGCATTGACTTAATAAGAAAACAAATAGGCAAGCAAAAAGTAGTTTTAGGTTTAAGCGGAGGTGTGGATTCCACTGTTACTGCTTTTTTACTTTATAAAGCAATTGGTAAGCAATTACTGCCAATTTTTGTTGATACAGGACTTATGCGCTATAAAGAAGCAGAAAGAATCCAAGAGACCTTTGAGGCATTTCCTGATCTGCAGATTCGCTATGTAGATGCCAGCAATATATTCCTTTCCCGGCTGAAAGGAATTACCGATCCCGAGAAAAAACGAAAAATTATCGGAAACACTTTTATTGAGGAATTTGAAAAAGTAGCTCAAGAGTATAAAGAAGTCCGCTATTTAGCTCAGGGAACTTTATATCCCGATGTAATTGAAAGTGCAGCTATTGCCGGAAAGACAGCTACGATAAAAAGTCATCATAATGTTGGCGGATTGCCGGAAAAGATGAAATTAACATTGATTGAGCCCTTAAGAGAACTTTTTAAGGATGAAGTTCGCGAAGTAGGCACTTTGCTTGGTTTACCGGAAACAATTGTGCAACGGCATCCTTTTCCGGGACCGGGTTTAGCCGTTAGAATCATTGGTGAGGTGGATGCAGAAAAGGTTAGAATTTTACAGCTGGCAGATGAAATCTTTATCAGTGAGCTGCAAAAAAACGGGCTCTATAATAGAACCTGGCAAGCATTTGCTGTTCTCTTACCGGTTAGAACAGTTGGCGTGATGGGTGATGAACGAAGTTACGAACAGGTTTGTGCCCTAAGAGCTGTTGATAGCGTTGACGGTATGACTGCAACCTGTTCTCAATTGCCTTTATCGTTTCTGCAGGAAGTTGCCAATAGAATATGTAACGAGGTTCAAGGTATCTCTCGCGTGGTTTATGATATTTCTTCCAAACCCCCAGCCACAATTGAGTGGGAATAAAAAATGCCCTGCCTAACTTATTTGAATGCTATGCAATTACATCTTGGGTTAAACGGAAAGATAAACTTTTATCTTGACAGAAAAAGCTCCTTTCCATTTTGGAATAATAAAGCCACTCATTTTAACGAGGTGGGGGCGTAGTTCAGTTTGGTTAGAACGTCTGCCTGTCACGCAGAAGGTCGCGAGTTCGAGTCTCGTCGCTCCCGCCATCTCATTAAAAAGTGGATAATCCTGTTCGCCGCGTTGGATAAATAATGTTTTTGCTATTCTTATTCAATCTCCTGATTGAAGTTCTATACTTCCTTTTATTTCCGTTTCTCTATCTATTTTTAAGGCAGAAGAAATATCTACCCGCTATTAAAGCTCAAGGAGAAGATATCCAAAAAGGAATTTTATTTCATTCTGCTTCAATGGGAGAATTAACTGCTATCAAAACCCTCGTAATAAAGCACTTGCAAGAACATCCGGAAGTAAAACTTAGTATTACAACCAGCACCGTTACCAGCTGCGCTGAAGCAAATAAAATAAGCCCTAAGGTGCATAGTTTTCTCTCTGTTCTGGATATTCCGCATTTACGCAATAAACAACTGAAACGCATTAACCCTGGTTTAATTTGTATTATAGAAACGGAAATTTGGCCTAATATGCTGCTGTGGGCAAAGCAGCATAAAGTTCCAGTGCTCTTTTTAAATGCCAGAATGTCTGCCCGCACTTTTAAAAGTTACCGGATGTTAAAATTTCTGTTTTGGTATTTACAAAGTCCTATAACCGAAATCCATACTCAAAGCAAAGAAGATGCTATGCGCTATCGGAAAATTTTCCGCAAGCCGGTTTTAATTAGCGGAAATCTGAAATTTTCGTTAGTGTTAAAGGACTATAATGCAGAACAGCTACGCACGGAATGGGGTTATAAAAAGGATGATTTTATCATCTGTTGGGGCTCAACCCGACCCGGTGAAGAAGAATTGCTGATTTCCCTGTTTCCGTTTTTAAAAGAAGCTATTCCCAATTTGCATTTAATTATAGCATTGCGGCATCCCCGACGCCTGGAGGAAGTGAAAGAGCTTTTGCTGAATTATTCCTACAGCTGTTTTACTACCAGAAACGAAAAGAGCCAAACCGAGGAAATTATGTTATTAGATACCCTGGGTATTTTATATCAAGCATATTGTATTTGTGATCTGGCAATTGTCGGGGGCTCTTTCTCTGATTTTGGGGGACATAATCCTCTGGAACCTGCTTATTACAAAAAGCCCGTTATTATCGGTCCCTATCACTATTCCTGTAAAGAATCAGTAAAAAAACTAAGACAGGCAGGTGGGATTATTATCAGTAATAAAGACGATTTAGGTAACGACTTGATAACGCTATATAAAAATATAGAACTAAGAGAAAAAATGGGTATAGCAGCAAAAAAGGTCTTGACTGAAAATGCCCGCACTTTGGATATTTATTTACAGGCATTGGAAAAATGGCTGAAGGAGGAATAATGCGTGAAGCAATGTTCTACATCCACGAAGGAAACAAAATCCGGTGTCAGCTTTGTCCACGCGAATGTTTATTAAGTGAAGGGAAAAAAGGATTTTGTCGCAGCCGGGAAGTGATTAATGGTTCGTTAATTGCTACTGCTTATGGAAAAACAACTTCTTTGGCTTTAGACCCGATAGAAAAGAAGCCACTCTATCATTTTCATCCCGGAAGTATGATTGTTTCTTTGGGTCCAAATTCCTGCAATTTAACCTGTAAGTATTGCCAAAACTGGGAAATCAGTCAACAGGAATATCCTACACGCTATCTGGCTATTGAAGATTTAATTCAGATAATCAGGGAACAAAAAAATCAGCAGGTTGCCTTCACTTACACGGAACCCTTAATGTGGTATGAATATATTTTGGATTTTGCAGCTCAAGCTTCGGATATTGATATTGTTTTAGTTACTAATGCCTATATTAACCAGGAGCCCTGGCGAAAAATCCTTAAAGTGATAAAAGCTGTTAATATAGATATAAAGTCCTATAGAGATAATTTTTACAGAGAGTTATGCGGTGGGAAACTGGAAGTTATTAAAGATAACATCATAATTGCCAAGGAAATAGGCGTGCATATTGAGCTTACTAATTTGCTTATTCCCGGCTATAATGATACCGAAGAAGAACTGCAGGATTTAGCTATGTTCATCGCCTCGGTAGATAAAAATATTCCTCTGCATATTTCTGCTTATCGTCCTGGTTACAAAATGACCGTAAGACCTACCACCGGAGAAGAAGTAGAAAATGCCTGTGCAATTGCCTCCCGTTATCTGAATTATGTTTATGCCGGAAATGTATATTCCGCAAGGTTTTCCAAGAGATAGATGAAGGCAAATTCAATCCTGAACGATTTAAGACCGGCAGATATTGGATTAATTGTCTTAGTTATATTAACTATCATTTTTTCAGGAGGATATTACTTTCGGCATAAACCGGATTCTAAAGTGTATATCTATAAAGCCAATCAACTCTTTGGCGTTTATTCCTTAAAACAGGATAAAATCATTACAATTGATGTACATAACACCGTGGAAATAAAAAACGGAAAAGTAAGAATGAAATTCGCAGATTGCCCTGATAAGCGTTGTGTTAAACAAGGTTTTACAAAATCAATGCCGATAATCTGCCTTCCTAATAAAGTGAGCATTGAAATTAAAGATAACCAGAATTCCAAAAAACTAATATTACAGTAGAAAAACAGATGTTACGATTTGCAATTTATGTTTCCAGCCATGGTTTTGGTCATTCAACCCGAATGAGCGCTTTAGCTGAAGAACTTATACAATTTGGTGTTTTCTGTCATATTATTTCAGACAAACCGGCTTATTTATATGCTAATCTCAATCCTCATTATTATACTCTTCATCCGAGGAAAATAGATGGGGGAGTTAAACATAGCGAAAATCTGAATGTAAATATCACGGAGACGGTTAATTCACTATTAGATTTACTTGATAGTCGCAACGAGATTATGGAGCGGGAAATAGAATTTCTGCGCCGGGAAAAGATTGATTGTATCATTGCGGATGTTCCCTTTCTGGTAAGTGATTTTGCAGCATATTGTAATATTCCTGTTTTTGCGGTAACCAATTTTGAATGGCATTTTATCTATCAGTCCATTTTTGCGCAGTTAGCACAAATAAAAGAAGTTAATACTGCTGAAAATAAGATAGATTTAGATCCCGTTTTGAACTTAATCTGGTCTTGTTATCAACGCTTTGATGAATGTTTTCGGCTTCCCTTCAGCACTGAGGAAAGTATGTCTGCTTTTCCGCACTTACAATCCTGTGGATTGCTTTCCCGCAAAAAGGAACACTATAACAACATCCGTTCCCGGTATAACCTAAAAGAAAATACACCTATATTACTTGTAATGTTTGGCGGCGAAGGAGCTATGGAATTAAACTATGCAGAACTCTGTTCAGCTTATGAAGGCATTGTTATTTCCACGCAAACGGGAGTGCAGGCAGAAAATCATATTCAGGTTAGCAAGGATGAGGATTTTTTAGACCTTATTTTTAGTGCAAACATCATTCTTTGTAAACCAGGTTATAGTTCCTTGGCAGAAGCAACGCAATTGGGCAAATTTATTATCTATTGTCCTCGCAAAAATTATCCGGAAGAAAAAGCTTTGATTGCAGGAATGCAAAAATATCCCAATTGCCTGCAGATAGGAACATTGCAACATAGCAGAGCAGAATGGAAATCTATATTTAACAGTATTCAACCCCACACTATAAAAACTAAAGCATATCGGAACTGCAACAGGGAAGTTGCCGGTATGGTGTTAAATAAATACAGTCAAAGGAAAGGAAACCAACTTATCAGCATTTTTGACCTTGGTTCCAACAACTTGAATTATTTACTCTATGATAGAGAAAAGCAGCAAGTTATCCATAAAACCCAGGTAACTACCTCTTTAGGGAAGAATTTCCGGAGGAACAGGATAAGCGCCTTACGGCTGAATAATGTAAAAAAGGCAATAAACAGTTTATTCCAGCTGGATTCTTATCTAAAATCCGAAAAAGTTCTTTTGGCAACTGGAGTAATGTGCAAGGCAGCTAACGCAGCTTCTTTAATTGATTGGATAACAAATAAATATGGCATCAGCTGTAGCATAATTTCACCAGAAGAAGAAATCCGGTATGCGTATTATGCAGCAAAAAATTATAGAAATGGGGAAGAGGCATCTCTGGCAATTGATATTGGTGGTTTTTCCACTGAGGTAATTGAGTTAAACAAGGAAAAGAAACAGCAGGGAATTAGTTTACCCTTTGGTCTAATAACTCTACTTAACGATTTTGATACAGAAATAGAAACTGCAGAGAATTATATCAAGGATATGCTGGCTACAATTCCTGATTACCATTGCCATAAACTTATCGGTATAGGGTTAACTTACACCTATCTAGCAGCAGTTGTTTATAAATGCAGCTATGCAGATATGGAAAAACAGGAGGGCAAAGCTATCAGCAAAAAGCAATTGCAGCATCTTTTGCAGTCAATTGCAAGGGAAGAGGAAGCAGAATATTTACCTTTTTTGCTGGAGGAAAGCTATCTCCCGGTACTTAAATTAAGCATAATTTTTAATATTTCTTTACTGGACAGATTTGAGGTCTCGGAAATTATTGTTTGTAATTCCGGAATATCAGTTGGCTATGCCAATTGGCTTTCCGCAAAGAAAAAACGCAAGGCACAGAAATGAAATTTTACATAGAGACCTACGGTTGTCAGATGAATGTGGCAGATAGTGAATTGATTGCCAGCATCTTAACTAAGGCAGGTCATCAGAAAGTTACTCAAATCGGAGAAGCAGAATTACTCCTATTTAATACTTGCAGCGTTCGCTCTCATGCCGAAGAAAGGGTTTTAGGCAGAATTCAAAGTGAGGGTCACCGAAAAAAAGATAATCCTCAGCTTAAAATTGGCGTAGTGGGCTGTATGGCACAACGCTTGGGGAAAGAATTGAAGCAGGAGAACCAGGTTGTAGATTTTATTATCGGAGTTGATCAGTATAAAAATCTTCCCGAAATCCTGCAAGGAAACATTGCTGCTACTTGTTTGACGGATTTAGATCAGACCGAGGTTTATAGAGGATTTTTGCCCTCACACCAGAGTAAGTTTTGTGCTTACATAACCATTATGCGGGGCTGTAATAATTTTTGTTCCTATTGCATAGTTCCATATCTGCGAGGACGGGAACGCAGCCGTCCCTGGCAGGAAATTATTCAAGATACAAGAACAGCAGGCAAGCAGGGAAGAAAAGACATTACTCTATTGGGGCAAAATGTTAATTCCTATCAAGATGCAGAGATGAATTTTCCTCGTCTGTTAGCACAACTTAACTGTCTGGAAGATATTTACCGCCTGAGATTTATCACTTCCCATCCGAAAGATTTATCCGATGAGCTGATAGAAGTTATCGCCAAATCCGCTAAAGTATGTGAGCATATACATTTACCCGTTCAAAGCGGAAGTGATCAAATCTTGCAGGAAATGAATCGTAATTACACTGTTCAGCACTACCTTGATTTAGTTACTAAATTGCGTAATGCAATACCACATATAGCAATAACTACAGATATTATGACCGGTTTTCCCAAAGAGACAAATGAGGATTTTCAGGATACTTTGTCACTAATGAAAGAAGTAGAATTTGACGACGCTTTTTGCTATAAATTCAGTCCACGACCCGGAACATTAGCAGCCGACTTTAAAGAGCAGGTTCCGGAACCGGAACGGCTGCTGTGTTTACAACAGATGATTGAACTGCAGCGAACTATTACTTTGAAAAAGAACAAAGCATTGATCGGTAGAACGGTTGAAGTTTACATTGAGGGCTATAGCAAAAAAAGCAAGGATATTGTTTTTGGAAAAACCCGTGATTTTAAGAATGCAGTTTTAAGGGGAAGCGAACAAGATTTTGGGACATTGCAAAAAGTGGAGGTTAAGGATGCCACGGCAAGCACGCTTAAGTGTTTTTAGTCAGACCTCAGAAAGTTGTGATAAGGCATATTATGTAAACTTGCATATCAGGGAGATAATTGCCTTAATCCCTAACCACTTATCCCCCGCATCTTTATTGGGCAGGGATGATATAAATGGTTAAGATGACAATGAATCAGATTGGCATTTGCATTTATGGCAGAAGCTATTTATTTTTAAGATATGGATTAGATTTCTGCTTTCGCAAAAATGACAATGGACTATAGGAATTACAATAAACAATGGAATTACAGCCCCCCTTTACTTTATAAAAAGGAGAAAAAATGAAAAGTATGACCGGTTTTGGCAGTGCTTTAATCAGTAGAGAAAATATGGATGTGGAAATTGAGATTAAGTCAATTAACGGAAGATTTCTGGATTTACGCCTATCACTTCCCAGAGAACTAAGTTTTTACGAAACAGAAATTAGGAAGCAGATTGTAAAGACCATTTCCCGTGGAACAGTGGAAATTAGAATCAATTTTAGTGATCACCGGGAACCGAAATTAATGTTAGATAAAACGAAATTACTAAAATATAATGAATTAGCTATAGAAGCAGCCAATCTTTTAGCCATTGAAGAGGTTATTTCCATAGAATTTTTATTGCAGGAGCCGGGGGTTATAGAAAGCAAGAATCGCTTAAGCGAAGATAGCGCCTTGGCTGCTATTTTAAATGAGGCATTGGAGATTTCTTTAAAGAGGATAAATGAATCAATGCTGGTGGAAGGAGAACAGATAAAGCAGGATTTGAGCGTCTCAATGCAAAAAATAGAGCAAGCGGTAAATACCATTGCTGAGCTTTGTGATCCCTTTAAGAAGGAACTTTTTGCCACAATGCACAGGCATATTGAAGAGCTTATTGGAACCTATAAAATTGAAAATCTGGAACAGCGTTTGATCCAGGAGCTGGCTATTTATGTGGATAAATATGATATTGGAGAAGAATTAAGCAGGTTAAAAGCACATATTCTTACTTTTGTAGCCACCTTGCAGGAAGAGGGGGATATTGGCAAGACGCTGAATTTCATTATTCAAGAAATGCAACGCGAAGCAAACACCTTAGGTTCAAAGTTTTCTACCGCACAAAGTTTTCCGCTGATTTTAACCATTAAAGAAGAAATTGAAAAGTGCCGGGAGATTGTGCAAAATGTTGCCTGAACCCATTCTAAAATGGAAATCCTGGCCCCTGGTGGAACGACCCTGGACATCTTTAATATTAATTCTCTTTTTGCTTATCCTCTCATTTTTATTATATTACATCGCTGTAATTAATTGGCAGCAACCGTTTTACTATATTTTAGGAATGCTTCTGGTTTTAGGTAACCTTCTCCCCTATTTTATCTTAACCGAATATGAACTGTATGAGGATAGAGTGCAGGTGCGTTATCTTTTTCTAAAAGTAAGCAGACCTTTTTCTGATTTTGGCTGTTTTTATGAAGATAAGCGCGGGATAATGCTTTCCACTTTTACAGCTCCCAGGCGGTTAGATGCTTTTCGGGGCTTATCTTTACGGTTTTCTGCCGATAAAAAAGAGCGCGAGCAATTAATTTTTATTCTGATGCAAAAAATAGGCAAGAAATACTGAGGAACAATATGAATTACAATGAATTAAGAAAGGCGATATTAGATTATTTGAAGCGTAATCCCCATACTGGATTGTCCTACAATGAATTAGTTAATACTTTTCAGCTGCATAACACGGAAAAGTCCTTACTTAGCAAAATTTTAAGCGGATTACAGGAAGAAGAAGTTATAACCAAAAACCGCAAGAAGTATCAATTACTTCAAACACCGGAAGAGCAAGAGTCCTCCCCCACTTCCAATCCCAAATTATTACAGGGAATTTTTGATGCCACCTCTCTTTCCAAGGGTTTGTCTTTTGCCTTTATCCGAACTCCCCAACGAGATTACTATGTGGCTGAAGAAGATACCTATAATGCCTTTCACAATGATGTAGTTGCTTTTGAGCCAAAATACCGAAAAGGTCATCAGGATTATGCTATTATCAGGAAAATTGTAAAAAGGAGCTCTGACAAGCTGGCTGGAGAGCTTTCTGTAAAGAGTGGAAGTAGCGTTTTTATTTGCAGCAATCCCAAAATATTCAGATGGTTCATTGTTAATGATAACGGGGGTGCCAAAAATGGAGATAAAGTTGTTATCCAGGTTGTTAACTGGGGAAATCCTTTTGCAGGACTATTGCCTGTAGGTAAAGTTATTGAAGTATTGGGTCCCTCAGGTGACCCGCAAGTTGAACTTCTTACAGTGATTCGGCAGTATAATCTGCCTTTGGAATTTCCGGAAGATGTATTAGCCGAGGCAAATCAGCTTCCAGAGAAAATAAGCCCGGAGGACTATCGTCAGCGGAGGGATTTGCGTAATCTTTATACTTTTACCATAGACCCGATTACTGCAAAGGATTTTGATGATGCTATTGCTATTGAAAAAATGGCTAATGGTTGGCGTCTATATGTGCATATTGCTGATGTAGCACATTATTTATCGGTATCGGGGGCAATTTTTCAGGAAGCCGCTAAAAGAGGAAACAGTTTTTATTTCCCGAAGATGGTCATTCCTATGCTCCCGGAACGCATTTCCAATCTTATTTGCAGTTTGCGTCCCGAGGAAGAAAAGCTGTGTTTAACCGTGCAAACGGATTTTGACAGCAAAGGCAGGATTCTGGAACAGCAAATTTATGAAAGCGTTATTTGCAGTAAAGCGCGGCTGAATTATGACGAAGTGGATGTTTTATTTGCCGGCAAAGAATCGGATTTAACTGAAGAGCTGAAGCAATATCTATTGGAGGCAAGAGCTCTCTCCCGGCTTTTAACAAAACAACGCTTAGATGCCGGTTACATCTTTTTTGATTTACCGGATATTGAATATGAATATGATGAGAACGGCTTTTTGAAACATTTAAATTTAGCAGAGGAAACGGAGAGTCATAAGTTAATTGAAAACTTTATGCTGATTGCCAACGAATATGTGGCAAAACGCCTTTCGCAAACTGCTCCAGCAACGCTATACCGCATTCATGAAGACCCCGATTTTAACAAGCTGGAACGGTTTATTGAACTTCTCTCCTATTATGGAGTTAAATGGGTAATGTATGAAGACCTGAATAAATCGCTTCAATATCTGTTAAATTCATTTCCTAATGAGGCATATCATCGTGTTTTTGATCGCATTGCCTTAAGGAGTATGAAAAAAGCCAAATACAGCACCGAACACATTCATCATTTCGGTTTAGGGATGGAATATTACACTCATTTTACCAGCCCCATCCGCCGTCTTTGCGATCTGGTTATTCATTATTTATGCAAAACCTGGTTATGCCACAGCAGTTCACAGCAATTTTCTGCTTCACAGCTTAAACATTATGCGGAAGTAGCTTCCGAACAGGAAATTCAGGCAGACCAATCGGAACGCGATATAGAAAGAGTTTACAGCCGCACTCTGTTGCAAGAGCACGAAGGAGAAATTTACTCCGGAATGGTTATCTCTGCAAATTCCGGAGGTTTAATTGTCCAATTGGATGAAATTCCGGTTACGGGAATTATTAAAGAAATGAATTTAGGAGAAGGTAACTTTGATTTCATAGAACCAGAAATGCGCTTTGTGAATCGTAGAACTCATCAGTATTATCAGTTGATGGATACTTTAGAGGTTATTATCAGCTATGTTGAAGATGATATATACTTGGATCCTTTCCCTGAAACCCTGCGTCATAATGCCCCCAAATCCAAAACATTAACCTCCTCAAAACCCTCTTCCAGAGCGAAATCCCCGGCGTCACCAAAAAACAGACAGACGAAATCCTCTTCATCATCCAAAGCCCGTTCTGCAAAATCAACGAACTCAAGAGGCCATAAATGAAAAAAGCTATCGGTATTTTTGATTCCGGAGTTGGTGGTTTAACCGTTTATAAAGCCATCCGAAATGCCTTTCCGGAAGAGGATATTATATATTTTGGCGATACTGCCAGAGTGCCCTACGGTCCCAAATCACCCAATACAATCATTGAGTATTCTCTCCAAAATGCCCGGTTTTTATTGCAACAGGGAATCAAGATTCTTATTATTGCCTGCAATACATCCTCCGCAGTAGCTCTTCCCGCCTTGCAAAAATTAACTGACATCCCGATTATCGGAGTTATTGAACCGGGTGCGGAACAGGCAGCTAAAACAACGAAAAATAATCGCATTGGCGTTATCGGAACCGAAGGAACTATAAATAGCGGTGCTTATCCTGCAGCGATAAAAAAATTCCTTCCCGAAGTGCAAATTTTTTCGGTTGCCTGCCCTCTATTTGTTCCTTTGGTTGAAGAGGGCTGGTTGGAACATCCTGCTGCAGAACTAATTACCAAAGAATACCTGGTTCCTTTGAAAGAACATAATATAGATACCCTGGTTTTGGGGTGCACTCATTATCCCTTGCTTTCTAAAATCATTCAACAGGTTATGGGACAGGAAGTTACTTTGGTGGATAGTGCAATGGCAATTGCTGATTATCTGAGCATTTATTTAAGTAGTGAAACCGATGGACAGAAAGGGATGGATACTTTCTATGTAAGCGATAACGAAGCTAAATTTGCCTGCATAGCAGAACGCATTTTGAATTCCCGCTGCGGCAATTTAACCAAAGTCCGTCTCTTTGAAAGCTGGTTCAAGGAATAAAACCCAATAACCGGGAAGGAATTATCCTAATGAAAACGGTATCTTATTCTCTCACATATAAATTGAACTCGGCTTTGATCCTGCCGTTAACTTTTTTTGCCTCTTTTTATTGTTTCCTTACTGCCAACTTATATGCTGCTAAATACATTCCCGTATCATTCCCATATCGCGATACGGGCACGATACGGGAATCATATCGGAATGATAATGCCAAAACACAAGAAGCAAAAAGCAAGCAAGAGCTTTTCATTGGCGTAAAGCTTAACCCTTTATTCTGTTCCATCTCAAATTTTCCCCAAGCTATTTCAAGACATACTAATAACATACCAGAATATGAATTAATTATATGAGATGATATAAATATTTAAATTAAGTATATAGAGGTAATATTATGGAACCCTTAATTTTAACTGCTGCTATCACCGGAGCTGAAACCTCCCGCAAAGATCAGCCCAATTTACCGTTAACTCCCCTGGAACAGGCAGAAGAAGCCAAGGCCTGTTTTGAGGCAGGAGCCCGAGTTATTCATTTGCATATCCGCGAAGATGACGGCAGACCTTCCCAACGACTGGATCGCTTTCAGGAAGCCATTTCTGCTATTCGGAAAGCAGTTCCCGAAATCATAATTCAAATCAGCACGGGTGGTGCTGTGGGCGAGTCCTTTGATAAACGGCTTGCTCCTTTAGCTTTAAAACCAGAAATGGCAACTCTTAACGCCGGCACTTTAAATTTTGGCGATGATATTTTCATCAATCATCCGGCAGATATAATTCGCCTGGCAGAGGCGTTTAAGAACTATGATGTCGTTCCTGAAATTGAGGTTTACGAATCGGGGATGATTGATGCTGTAGCAAAACTTATTAAAAAAGGGGTTATAACTCACAGTCCTTTGCACATTCAATTCGTTCTTGGTGTCCCCGGAGGAATGAATGGTAAGCCCAAAAACCTGATGTATATGATTGAACATTTGAAGGAAGAAATTCCCTCTGCAACCTGGGCTGTAGCTGGAATTGGCAAATGGCATATTCCAACATCGTTAATTGCGATGGTTACAGGAGGTCATATCCGCTGTGGTTTTGAAGATAACATCTTTTATTATAAGGGAGTAGTTGCTCAGTCCAATGCTCAGTTAGTAGCTCGCCTGGCAAGAATTGCCCAGGAAATTGGCCGTCCTCTTGCAACTCCGGAACAGGCGCGAGCGATTTTTGCTTTAAAAAGATAGCAGGAGTGAGGATGGAATTAACAGAAAATGCATTGAAGGTATTGGAAAAAAGATATTTCCGTAAAGATGAAAATGGGGTTCTTAAAGAGGACTGGGATAAAATGCTTACTCGCGTTGCCTCTAATATTGCAGGTGAAGACGCGGAAAAGGCTGATCGTTTTCATCGGTTGATGGATGCGGGTTATTTTTTACCCAATTCCCCCACTCTGATGAATGCCGGAAGTGATTTACAACAGCTCTCCGCCTGTTTCGTTTTGCCTATTGAAGACAGTATGGAAAGCATTTTTGAAACGGTAAAAAATGCTGCTTTAATACATAAAAGCGGAGGTGGAACCGGTTTTTCTTTCAGTCACTTAAGAGAAGCTAATGCCCGAGTTCGTTCTACCAATGGAGTTTCCAGTGGACCGCTATCCTTTCTGAAAGTTTTTAATGCTGCAACCGATGCTGTTAAACAAGGAGGAACGCGTAGAGGAGCCAATATGGCTATCTTAAATGTGGATCATCCCCAGATTTTAGATTTTATCACCTGCAAGGAAAATCCCGCGGAACTTACCAATTTTAATATCAGTGTTGGTATTACCGAGGAATTTATGCAGGCGGTAGCCAATGATGCTGAATATAATCTTATTTCTCCTCACACGGGAACTATTATCAAAACGCTGAAAGCTGCAGATGTTTTTGCTTTAATTGTGCAGATGGCTCATAAAAACGGCGAACCGGGAATTGTTTTTTTAGACCGGATGAATAATTCCAATCCTACTCCAATTTTGGGAAAAATTGAATCCACCAATCCCTGCGGAGAACAACCCTTACTTCCTTATGAGTCCTGTAATTTGGGTTCTCTCAATCTTGCTCTGTTTATTAAAGACGGAGATGTGGACTGGGATAAACTGCAAAAGGCGATATATGACAGCGTGGATTTTTTGGATGCAGTTATTGATGTTTCCCGTTATCCTTTGCCACAAATTGAAAGTGTTTCCAGGGCAAATCGCAAAATAGGTTTGGGGGTAATGGGTTGGGCTGATATGTTGTTTCAGTTAAAAATACCTTATGCCAGTGAGGAAGCGCTTGCTCTTGCCTCTAAAGTGATGGAATTTATAGATTTTAACGCTAAAATGCAATCTCTAAAACTGGCTGCTGAAAAATGTGCATTCCCCAATTTTGCCAAAAGTATTTATGCTGAGGGCAGCTTAAAACGGGAAAAATTATTCCAGGATTGGGACTACTTAAAAGCAAGAATACAAAAGGAAGGAATTCGCAATGCTACTCTTACTACTATTGCTCCAACAGGGACAATTAGTATGATTGCCGATACTTCCAGCGGAATTGAACCCCAATTTTCGCTTGCCTATGTGAAAAATGTGATGGATGGAGAGAAACTGCTCTATGTGAATAAATATTTACAGCAAGCTTTGGAAGAGAAGGGAATCTGTAATGAGGAATTGCTGGAAAAAATTTTAACCCGCGGTTCTCTTGCTGGAATTGAGGGTATCCCGGACGATTTGCAAAAGGTTTTTCAAACAGCTCACGATATTAGCCCTGAATGGCATATCAGAATGCAGGCAGCATTTCAAAATTATACAGATAATGCAGTTAGCAAAACCATAAATTTCCCTAATTCAGCTACGGTGGAGGATATTAAAAGTAGCTATGAACTTGCCTATCAGCTTGGCTGTAAAGGAGTTACTGTTTATAGGGATGGCAGCAGAGAAAATCAGGTGCTCTCTTTAGGGACAAAAACATCCTCAGCCGATAAAAGCGAAAAAAAGGTTGCTCCCAGAACCAGACCGGAAATAACTAAAGGTGTAACTCAACGCCTGGAAACAGGTTGCGGGCATATGTATGTAACTATTAATACCGATACTCAAGGTGCCTGTGAGGTCTTTATTCAAATGGGAAAAGTGGGTGGATGTGCTTCTGCTCAATTGGAAGCTATTGCGCGGCTGGTATCTTTAGCTCTGCGTTCTCAAATTAAGATTGAATCTATTACCCGTCAGCTGAAAGGAATTCGCTGTCCATCCCCGATGTGGAATAAAGGAACGATGATAACTTCCTGCGGAGATGCAGTCGGCAAAGCTTTGGAGCAATTCGTTACCCTTTATAACAAAAGCGATTTTCAGGTATCCGATATTGCTGAAGAATCCCCAGGTTTCGCTGTGGAACAGACGCTGGGAAACGGTTTTGCTCTTTGTCCCGATTGTGGAAATACCATTGAACATATTGAAGGATGCTTGAAATGTCCCGTCTGTGGTTGGAGTAAATGTTAACCAGTTCTTGACAAAAGCAATGCCTGAATTTTTTTGCCTTTCTATATAAGATACGGCAAATTCCTTCGTGGTAACCTGGAATGCTGTTCTTAAACTTTTTTTCCCTGTCTGCCGAATAAAAAAGATTTGCCAGACCCAATAAAGGAGTATAAATGCGGTGTAAATATTGTAACGCCCGTCTTGCTGTTCACGATATCTGGTGTATGCAATGCGGTAAACAAACGCCTGTAATAAAAAATGAACTTTATGCAATGAAGTCCTTTTCGGAAACCTGGAATTCCTATAAGGGTAAAATGACCTCTTCCCTACCTGGAGCTGCTTTTGCTCTAATTTTGGGTCTAATTCCGATTGCGGTTTTAATTTGGCTCTTCAGCAGCATAATTCAACTGGAAAGTGATAATGCTGCCCGGATGTTATTAAACCTGGTGATTAAATCCGTTGCTTTTTCACTTTTTATACCTTTCGTTTTAATTGCCTTTAAGCCGATTTGCCAGCATAATGAATATCATCTGAAACTTTCAGAGATGTTTGCTGCATTACGCGTTTATCCGCGGTATTTTCTTTGGACACTTATCAATGCGTTGTTTTTTTGTGTTATCTATATTATATGTTTTGGTTTACCCAATTTTGCCTCTGCACCCATTTTACATCTGGTTTGGCTGGTTTTAGTTAACTATTGGGTTGCCATCAGTTTACCTTCTTTGGTTCTAATGGAAGAAAGGTCTTTCAATCCTTGGCAGGCAATCAGGATGTCCTATTTGCATTTTCAGGGTGTTCGCTGGAATATCTATTTACTGGCTTTAGTGTTAGCGGTTTTAAACGCTTTCGGTTGTATGTTATTTGCGTTATTGCTAATTCCCGAAGCGTTAATTTTGCCTCTATCTCTTTTTGCGGTGCGAGATTATACCCGGCGTTTACTTGATTTTGAACTGCTGAATTATAGATTGTGAGGTTTTGCTTTATGAAACGCAGAGAAATTATATCCCTTTTTATTTTAATCCTGGTTATCAGTTTCGGTGCCTACCGATATTTTACTCGCTCCTTCACAGAAACTAAAAGTCAATACCTGATGGATACGATTGTAGAAATCTCCGCTACTTCGCAAAGCAAAAATGTCGGCAGCCAGATAGATTCAATTTATAAGTATATTCACGAGTTGGAGAATAAATTAAACGAATACAACCCCGAAAGTTATCTGGGCAAAATCAATGCTGATACCGTTAATACTGTTTTTCCGATGGACCCCGATGTATATAATTTACTTTCTCTTGCAGATAGTTTATATCAAATGACGGGTGGAGCTTTTGACCCTACCATTAAGCCCGTTTGGGATTTATGGGGGTTTAATACTGAAAACCCTGTCCCCCCGGATTCTTTAAGCATAAAAAATATGCTGAAAAAAGTGGACTTCAGCAAGATTAAATACGATTCCCGAAAGCTTGTTAAACCCAGGGGAATGCAGCTTACTTTTGGTGCTATTGCCAAAGGTTACATTCTGGATAAGGCAAAAGAATATATGCAAGCGCAAAAATTGGATAGCGGATATATCAATTGTCGTAGTTCAATGGTTTTTACCGGCTATAAAAAACCCCAGCTTGTGTATATTACGCATCCAAGTAAACCGGATGATTATATTGCCAGTTTCAAAGTGCTGAATCAGAGCGTTTCCACTTCTGGAGATTATCAACAGTTCTTTGAATACAATGGCATTCGCTATCATCATATCCTTAATCCCTTAACCGGTTATCCGGTTCCGGATGTGCATTCGGTAACTGTGTTATGTTCTTCTGCTGCGTGGTCGGACGGACTTTCCACAGCTCTTTTTTTGCTTCCTCCGGAATCGGCACTTAGTGCAATTAAACACAAACCCGATTGTGAAGCAATTATTTATTACAGTAAAGATGATTCTCTCGTTTCCTTGAAAACAGCTGGAATGAAAGATAGAGGTTTGAACGAAAATTTATGACTTTTCCCGATATTCAATCCCAGGAAGATAACCGGAAAATAACAATTGATAAAGTTGGCGTGAAAGGTATTCGCTACCCCGTCGTTGTGCAAGATAGAGAAGGCATCCAACATAGTGTTGCCGATTTAAATATCTATGTAGAACTTACTCATCAGCTTCGGGGAACCCATATGAGCCGTTTCCTGGAAATTCTGAACAAGTATCACACCGAGGTCTTTATTGATAAACTGGATGTCTTTCTAAGCGAATTGAAAAGAACGCTGAAAGCGGATGCCGCTTATATAGATATAATGTTTCCTTTTTTTATGAAAAAGCAGGCACCTGTTTCCCGCGTTTCTTCTCTGCTAAACTATGACTGCTGTTTTAATGCCTCGTTCAAAGAGAATTTTGAACTCTGGATTAGTGTGTATGTTCCGGTTACAACTTTATGCCCCTGCTCTAAAGCAATAAGCGTTTCCGGAGCTCATAATCAACGCTCCCGGATATTTATTAAAGTTCGTTACACGGAGTTTGTGTGGCTGGAAGAACTTATTCAACTGGCGGAAAAACATTCCAGCTGTGAGATTTACCCCCTGTTAAAACGCACAGACGAAAAATATGTAACCGAAAAGGCATATCGTAATCCTAAATTCGTGGAAGATGTAGTGCGGGAAATTACTTTGGAACTTAGCAAAGATAAACGCATCAACGGATTTTATGTAGAAGCGGAAAACTTTGAATCTATTCACAATCACAATGCTTATGCCCTGATAAGCAGAATTTAATCTATCTAAGGTTAGTAAAATACTTTGAGAGCGTTCACTTTACCTCAGCCCGTAAGTAAAATTTTGACTAACGGCTTGGAAGTTATTTCTGTGCAGGATAGCTCCAATGCTGTGCTTTGCTTGCAATTATACATTCGTACCGGTTCAGTTCAGGAAAATAAAAATCAGCGTGGCTATTCGCATTTTATTGAGCATTTAAGCTTTAAATCAACTTTGGATTTTCCCTCTAATGGTATCTCCCGTTATGCTTCAGGTTTGGGTGGAATGCTGAATGCTTTTACCGATTTTGATTGCACTTGTTACTATCTGATGCTACCTTCCGAAAAGCTTAAAGAGGGCTTGCATATTCTTGCTGAGCTTGCGTTTAAAAGCACTTTCAGCAAAGAAGATGTGGAAACGGAAAAGGATATTATTCTGGAAGAAATAAAGCAGTATCAGAATGATCCCGAAACCGATTTTTTAGATTATATTCAAAGCACTTATTATCAAAAAAGCCCGCTTAAGTATCAGATTTTAGGCAATCCCGATAGTGTTTCACAGGCAGATTTTGCTGCTCTGAGCAGATTTTATCGGCAGCGATATCTCCCTGAAAATTCCTTTCTCGTTATCTGCGGTGATTGTTGTGATGAGGAATTAAACGGTTATCTGGATAAATATTTTGCACCCTGGAAACAAGGTAATAAGCCAATTCCACAGCCCACAGAAATTGAACCCGAAATAAATGGTTTACGCTATTTTTGGAAGCAGAAAGAGATAAATGAAAAAACCCTTGCCATCGCTCTTCCGGAATTATGTGATAAACATCCTTTTGCCAATGCTCTTTTAATTGCTATCCGCTATTTGGCAATCGGCAAGTCGTCCCGTCTTTACAAACGCCTGGTGGAAGAAGAAAAAATCTGTTCCAGTGTAAAAGTAAGCTCGCTTTGCGGACTTCTTTCCGGTGCTTCAATTATATCTTTCACCCCTTTATCCGATAAATATCTGCCTGATATTGTACATATATTTAAAGAAGAGCTATCCTCTCTGCTGAAAAATGGCATTCCTGCAAACGAAATGGAGCTGATTAAAAAAGATATTATCCATAGCTGGCTGTTCAGTTTTGAAGGAATGGAAGACCTCGCTGGCTTGATAGCTACGGAAAGAATGGCAGGAGACCTTACGCGGTTGCAAAGTTACGGTGAGGAAATTGATTCTACAACTTTAAGTGCCGTGATGGATGCAATTCATAAATACTGGCTTCCAGCCGGGATGGCAGTTTACTATCAAAGTCCTGTTCAAAATCTAAACTTGATGCAGGAAGCAAATTCTCTAATAACTATCCCTCAGCAAATAAATTATTCTTCATCCATAGCTGCTTTGGCGGATGAGCCATCTCTAAAACTTGATTTTATTCCCCTGAAAGAAGCTGCAGGTGCAAAACCAGGGAAAATAATTCCAATCGCTGAAGACCTTTATACGATGACCCTTTCCAATGGTATGACGGTGCTCTTCAAGCAATTGAAAAACAAAAACATCAGCGGTTTTTCGCTTTCCAGTTCTATCAGCCAGATTTGTGAAACACCTTCCGAAATAGGTGCTAATTTCTTTTGCACTTCGCTGTTGCTATATCAAACTCAAAAACACAGTCATCAGGAGCTGCAACAATATTCCCGGGAAAATGGATTTAATATTCGCCTCATCCATCATTTGGATACTACCACTTTCAAAGGAAAATGCCAAAAAGAAAATCTGGATAAGGCATTATCTATGCTGGCGGAAATAATTTATCTGCCTCGTTTTGACAGGAATTATTTCTCGCTTTTAACTTCTGCCGCCTTAGATGAAATTCGGCGGGATCAAGATTATCCCGTTAATTATGCTTACCTGAACTGGTATAAAATGCTTGTGGGAAAACAAAGTAATCTGTTTCGCAGTTCCGGAACTCCTGGCCAAATTCGTGCCCTGCATATTAAGGACTTACAGCAATGGTATAATAACTGGAATATCGGCAGGGATTTCTGTTTGGCTATTGTCGGCAATTATCAGCCGGAAGAAGTATTAGAGCTTTGTGAACAAACCTTGGGCATCGCTCAAACCGAAAAACAAGCACTTATTCCTCATCCGTTATTTTCGCCTGAAGAGGTTCATTTTAAAAAGACCTGGCGTAAAACCGACCAGGCAATCATTTACACCGGTGGTTTTGCCTCTCCGGCAAACAACCGTGAAGAAAATACTGCCTTCTATGTTTTAGCTCAGATTTTGGGTGGGGACATTTCATCCCGTTTTTTTGATGTTCTGCGGGAAAAATACGGCTATGCCTATCAAACCGGTTTTGATTTTCATTCCTTGAACGAACTTGGTTTTTGGAATGCTTATGCCTTTTGTGATAAAAGCGATTATCGCAATTGCCTTGCCTTAATGCAGGAAATCCTTAATTCTCTTGTAGATAGAGGTGTGGATGAAGATGAACTGGAAAACGCCAAACAATATCTTATTGGAATGAACCGCTTTGAAAATGAAAGTGTTTCTTACACTGCCTCCACCCTATCCAATCTGGCAGCTTGCGGTTTTGAACCCGAATATTATCTCTCGCGGGAAGATCGTATCCGCAAAGTGGATAAAGAAATAATCCGACAAATTGCCCTCAAATGGCTGCTGCCGGAAAATCAATATACTTATTTGCTCTTGTAATTATGCTGAAACTTGGTATAGACATCGGTTCCCGGAACACAAAAATCGTTATCTATAACGATAGTGCAGAGAAAATTGAATACAGCGCTTGTCACAGCACTGAACTATCCATTTTGGAGGGAGTTAACCATCTTATAGCAGAAGGTTTTTCCGCCACCGGAATTACCGCTGATAGTATATCTGCTATCGGAGTAACAGGTTACGGACGCAAACTCTATCCTGAGGCAACTTCAGTCATTTCCGAAATAAGCTGTCATCCTGCCGGCTGTAAATACTATTTTCCTCAGATTAAAACCATTATTGATATCGGAGGTCAGGATTCCAAAATTATCACCTTAACGGATAGCGGAAAAGTTGCCGATTTTGTGATGAACGATAAATGCGCTGCAGGAACAGGACGCTTTCTGGAAATGACAGCTATGCGCTTGGGCTGTGATGTTTCCGAACTATCACTATTAGCTTCGCAATCTTCTAAAGTTATAGAACTTAATTCCACTTGCGTCGTTTTTGCCGAATCGGAAATAATTGGCTTACTTTCTTCTTCAATTGCTCCTGCAGAAATTGCTCGTTCCGTGCATCGGAGCATTGCCAAACGCATTTTAGCACAAATGTCAGTCGTTTGTTGGGAGCCTCCCTTAGTTTTTACAGGTGGCGTGGCTCTAAACAAAGATATGGTTCATTGCTTAGCCGATGTTTTAGGATTTGAATTACTTACGCCTCCAGACCCGGAAATCACTGCTGCCTTGGGTGCTGCTATTTTAGCCAAATGAAATTTGATTATCACCTTCATACAGAAGATAGTTACGATAGTTCACTTAAAGCAATAGATTTGCTCAAAAGAGCTATCCAATTAAAATATGATGAAATTGCCATAACCGAACACCTGGATTTGCTCCCTTTGGAAATGCGGACTTACGGTGTCCCCTCTTTAAATCGTTATTATAAAAGAATTAAAGAGTTAAAGAGTAGGACATCAGAAATAAATGTCCTTATCGGTATTGAAGTAGGTGATTATCAAAGAGTTAAGAACTATGCCTCAGCATTGGTAGAAAACTTTGCTTTTGATCTAATTCTGGGGTCAGTGCACTTTCTAAGCGATAATACCAATGTTGCAATTCCCCTGCCAAAACCTCTTTCCGAAGAGCAAGTAAAAGATTACTATCTGCAGAATTTAGCGTTAGTATCTTCTTGCGATATAGATGTATTAGCTCATTTGGGAGTTTATAAACGCTGCTATAATCATATTCCCGATGAAACTATTCATTATTCATTGCTCCACGATATTTTCCAAACTATGATTCAGCGTGGGATTGCTTTGGAAATCAATTATAGTCCCCTGCGTCGGGGTTATCCTTCTTTTATTCCGGAACTTCCTCTATTAGAAATGTATCTTAACTTAGGAGGAAAACTTTTTTCTTTAGGTAGCGATGCACATCAAATTGAGCATTTTGACCTCTATCGTGATACTATTCCCCAAAAATTCTGCACCTCTTATCGCTATCTGCAATAATTATCACAAATCACTCCGCCCTCTGCTCTCCGCTCTCTGCCCTCTCAATCTTTTCTTTCGGTGTCCTCTGTTTTAAAAATTATTCCTATCTCTCTTTTGGCGCTAATAACTGAATCGGAGGCATGGACTGCATTTGTAGTAATTCCTTCAGCATAAAGATAGCGAATAGTTCCCGGTTTTCTTATAGCAGGGTTTACATCTCCGATTAAATCTCGTAACTGCTGAACAGCGTTTTCTTTCTGGACAATAATTGCCACTGTGAAGTCGGACATCATAAAGTTCAGCAAGTTCTCATAGAAATCCTTTCCCTGGTGTTCTGCATAAAAGTTTTCTGCCAGTTCCCTGTCAAAGCGAAAAAGCTTTAGAGCACAAAAATGAAAATCATTTTCTTCCAGAATAGTAATAATATGCCCTATATGCTTATTGCGAACTGCATCTGGCTTAATCAGCAGAAGTGACTTTTCCTTCATTTTGCCGTATAAACGGTTTCTATGTAGTCCAAAGCTGCAACTTTGATAGCGATATCACGATTTAGAACCATACTCATTTTAATTTTGTGTTTCAGGATATCAGTCCAAATCTCGTACATATCGTTGGGTTTAACTTCAATTCCGGTATAAAGTTTCAGCATATCCTGGTAAAAATCGTCCCGGTCGGAATCCACTCTGGCGATAACCAGTTTAGGGGTATCCGGGCAAACATCGTATTCCTTGTAACGGATATCCACAACTACATAGCCCAACTTTAGTAGGTTTTCATAGTTAATCTGTAAGTCCTCATGATTTAGCATTTCTTTATCTCCCAAGTTAAATAATTCTGGACAAAACACAGGATTCAAAATCCTTGTAAAACAATGAAGAAATCAAGCCCTGCTCTGTCAAGAAGAATTTATTGCCCATAAAGGAACTTAAAAAAATGCAACGCTTCAAACTTGTAAGTGATTATACTCCTTCAGGTGATCAGCCCGAAGCTATAGAAACCCTGATTAAAGGAATTGCAGAAGGCAAAAAGCACCAGGTTCTCTTAGGAGTTACAGGTAGCGGAAAGACCTTTACAATAGCTAATGTAATTGAACGCTTGAATCGTCCTACCCTTGTTTTATCACATAATAAAACCCTTGCTGCTCAGCTTTATGGTGAATTGAAACAACTTTTTCCAGATAATGCTGTGGAATACTTTATCAGCTATTATGATTACTATCAGCCCGAAGCTTACATTCCGGGTAAAGATATTTATATTGAAAAAGATAGCAGTATAAACGAACAGATAGAGAAACTTCGTTTGCGAGCTACAATGAGTTTAATGGAGCGAAGAGATGTTATTATTGTTTCTTCCGTATCCTGTATTTATGGTCTTGGCGTTCCGGAAGAATATCGCGAAGCGCTAATTTCCCTGAAAAGAGGGTTGAAGATGGATAGAGAGGATTTGATCCGGCAATTGGTTACCGCTCATTACAGTAGAAATGATATTGCCTTTGAGCGAGGTGCCTTCAGGGTTAGAGGTGATGTAGTAGATATTTTTCCTGCCTATCTGGAACACTGCTTACGCGTAGAATTTTTCGGGGATGAGATTGTGCGTTTGGAAAAGCTGCATCCTATTTCCTGTCAAAGTTTAGGGGAAGTAGAACAATACGATGTTTACCCCGCAATTCATTTTTTAATGAATGAAGAGAAATTGCGTAAAGCCCTCATCAGTATTGAACAGGAAATGAATGAACGCGTTGCCTGGTTTTTACAAAATCAAAAATATCTGGAAGCAGAACGCTTGAAACAACGCACTGCTTTTGACTTGGAAATGTTACGCGAACTGGGTTACTGCAGTGGTATTGAAAATTATACCAGGCACTTAACAGGAGCTAAGCCAGGAGAGCCACCAAACTGTTTACTGGATTATTTTCCCGAGGATTTTCTGTTTGTTATTGATGAATCCCATGTAACCATCCCGCAAGTGCATGGAATGTTCGGAGGTGACTATACCCGCAAAAAAAACCTGGTGGAATATGGCTTCCGTCTGCCTTCAGCTTTTGATAACCGTCCTTTGCGCTTTGAAGAATTTGAGAAGTATATGCATTCTGTAATCTTTGTTTCTGCTACTCCTGCGGATTATGAATTGGGCTTAACTAATGGCGAAATTGTGGAACAGGTTATTCGTCCAACCGGTTTACTTGACCCGGAAATTGAAATTAAGCCCATTAAACATCAGGTAGATGACCTCATTACTCAAATCAGAGAACGCATTACTAAAAAACAAAAGATACTGGTTATGACTTTAACCAAAAGAATGAGTGAAGACCTCAGCATCTATTTGAATAATGCTGGAATCAAAGCTCGCTATATGCATAGTGACATAGACAGCATTGAACGCGCTAAGATAATCAGGGACTTCCGCTTAGGTGAATTTGATGTGATTGTGGGAATTAATCTTTTAAGAGAAGGTTTAGACCTGCCGGAGGTCTCTCTGGTGGCTATTTTAGATGCCGATAAAACCGGTTTTTTGCGTTCTACCCGTTCCTTAATTCAAATCTCGGGACGGGCAGCCAGAAATGTTGACGGTAAAGTGATTTTCTATGCTGATGAAATTACCGACGCCATCAAACAAACAGTTCAAGAAACCAATAGACGCCGCGCTAAACAACTTGCTTATAATGAAACCCACGGAATTACTCCTCAGACCATCTTTAAAACAATTGACCAGATTATGCAATCCACTGCCATCGCCGAGGGCTATGATAAAATTGGCAAACAGACAGCCATTGAAAAACCCTCCGCTAAGGACTTTATGGAATATCTGGAACTGGATAATAAAGATAAAATAATTGAACTTCTGACCAAAGAAATGAATAAAGCTGCTACGAATCTGGATTTTGAACGAGCAGCGGAAATAAGAGACCGCATTTGGGAACTGCAGCAAAACCAGTGAAAAAGCGAGTTGGCGAGATAGTTATTTTTAGCCACCGAAAACACCGAATACCCCGAAAGATTTTTTACAAAGAGAAAAAGAGAGAAATTGAGAATGAATTTAGCGAGATGGCGAGATAGTGAGATGGCGAGATGGAAAGAGAGAGTGAGAACGAAATATATTTTTTACAAAGAGAAAAAGAGAAAAAGAGGATTTTGAACAAAGAGAAAAAGAGAAAAGAGAGATTTAATTGAGAATGGAGAATGGAGAATTGAGGGTGAACGGTGAAAGGTGAAGGGTGAAAGGAAAACCTGGCTATTCATATCATTTATAGAAGCATATTCAAGTTTATAAATCCCTAAAATCCATTTAATCCTGTTCATCCCATACCTATTAAATCCCATAAATCCCTATAATCCTGTTCATCCCAGACCTATTAAATCCCAAAAATCCCTATAATCCTGTTCATCCCATACCTATTTTTTTCTCTCCGCTCTCCGCTCTCCGCTCTTTGCTATTTGCCCTCAGCTCTTTGCCCTCAGCCCTAAGCCCTCTGCCCTCTGCTCTCTGCAATAAACTCATACAGCAAATATCCATTCAGCATATAGAGAACCTTATCAAATTCTCTGTCTCCGGGGATAATGATATCGGCATTTTTCTTGGTGGGCTCAATAAATGCCTCGTGGGAGGGTTTAACTGTGCTTACATATTGTTCCAAAACGCTTTCCACATCTCTTCCGCGTTCTACAATATCTCTTTGCAAACGCCTGGCTAAACGCAAATCCGAATCTGTATCCACATAAATCTTGAGGTCGGAAAGAGCTAATAATTCAGGATAATACAGCCCAAAGATACCTTCCAGAATAATTACATCTGCAAAAGCAACACAGGTTTTACCTTCTTTGCGGCAATGCGTGGCAAAATCATAATCCGGAATATCCACTGCTTTACCTTCCAGCATAAGTTTCAGGTCAGAAACCAAATAGGGAACATCAATAGCATCCGGATGGTCAAAATTTACTTTTGCTCGCATTTCAGGAGAAAGATGACTAAGGTCTTTATAATAGTTATCCTGAGCCACGATAACGGTTTTTAAGTCATTTAACCGTAATCCGATTGCTTTGGCAATTGTGGTCTTACCGGAACAGGTTCCACCTCCAATAAGAATTAAACGCACATTATTGGTTTGGGGCATTGTTTTCAATCCAGCTGTTTATTTTTGCTAATAACCCATTTTCCACTTTCTCCTGCGTAAAATTAGCAAAACAGAAAGCACTTAATTTAGTTGCATATTCATTCAATCTATTAGCACTGCGGAAAAGGTCTGTTATTTTATCGGATAAGATGCTAAAGTCATCTGCTGCAAGATAGCTATCTTCCGGCAGAGGAAAATCCTTTATTGCCGATAAAGTGCAAACGAGGGTTTTGCGATATTGAGCACAAGTTAAAATCCTGCTTTCCGTATCCGGTTTATTTAGAGGTAAAAGCACAAATAATGCCTGCTGCAGTAATTGCTCTCTGTTATTATAGGAAGCATAAGTTATCCTTCCGCTGCAAAGGTCTTGAAGCTCATCTCCCCCACACAGAATAATACTTATTTCCTTTTCTACCATCTTTTGGGAAATGCGAGGATAAATCTCAGAGATAATGTTTTTCGCTGCAGTTAAGTTATCTTTGTTTTCAGGAGCACCCCAGAAAAGGATAAATTTCCTGTTACTTTCCGGTTTATCGGGTTCCGGCATAGCAGTTATCGGTAATGGAACAAAGTGAGAATTATTTTGCTTAAAATGATAGAGCCCATATAAATCATTCGCTTCACCAGGATTAGCATACAAACAAAATATCCCCTTTTTCATCAGATACTTATCCCAGGCAGTTTGCTTGATGTATTGCCAGAAATTATCGGCATTTTGCAGTCGTCTATTTAAAGTCCACTTTTCCTTTAATTCGGGCAACCAAATCCTTTCAATATCTATAATTAATTTACAATCCGGTAAAACCTTCTTTGCTAAATGCACTAAAGGCAGACAAGAAAACCCTGCAAAAAAGATTACTTCATAGCGTTTGCTATCCAGAATACTAATAAAACGCTCTTTCTGACTTTTCCCTATTAGATGATACCCTTCCGGTTCAAGTTTAGTCCCCGCTTTCAAACTTAAAGAATATAATCTGTCATAACCCGTATGCGCAGAAACCGGTTTTTCCAAATAAACGGAGCTTTTTAACAGTAGGAGGTCAGCATCAAAATTTTGGGATACAACATTCCATAAAAAACGCGAACGCTCAGCTCTGATTCCATCTTCTCTGGCAAAGGGCTCATCAATAAATAATACCTTTTTGGTTAACATAATTATTCATTCCTTCTTGAGTTCACTATTTTTGATACTGCTAACTCTGTCAAGCCCTGTGCATAGCTGATTATTTTTTTTCACGCAGATAGGATTTTAGAAACGAGGATTTCAGGATAAGGATTTTAGAAACAAGGATTTAAGGATTTAAGGATTTAGAGGATTTAATAGCTCTGGGATGGACAGGATTAAAGGATTTAGAGGATCTAATAGGTATGGGATGACTTGTGTAACCGGAACTTGCCTTGTACCGGCGGACGCCGTTCCGCCGTTTTTATTCGGCGCTACAGCGAGCGCCGGTACCAAGAAAGGCGGACGCCGATCAGCGGAAAGACAATTTGCCAGAACATCATTTTATACCATCTTTTACAGTTAATTTCATAAAGGCCTCCAGATATTTTTATGCCAGATTATTACCTTGCTTTAAACTGTCAATCACTTCTTTATCATACCTTGATCACTCCTTAATTATTAACGCTTGATTAAGGTTTGATTAAGGAGTAATACACGAGCTGAAGAGAGACAAGAGAAAAACATGGGGCTAACCTTTTACGAGGAGCTTACGCCTCCATTGCTATGAATGTGTTGCCCTAAGGGCTTTTTTGCCTTGAGGCGGAACGGCGTCCGCCCGTACATTAGTCGGTAGGGATTTTAGTACCGGCGCTCGCTGTAGCGCCAAATAAAAACGGCGGAACGGTGTCCGCCGGTACAAAGCAAGTTCCAGTTATACAAGTCATCCCAGACCTATTAAATCCTCTAAATCCTTTAATCCTTGTTTCTAAAATCTTTATCCTGAAATCCTTGTTTCTTGAGGTGGTTGACCAGGAGGTCAATCTTCAGCGTAAAAAATCGGGAGCAGTGGTTGACCAGGAGGTCAATCTTCCGGATGTTTCATAATTCTTAAAGAATTGAAAATAACCAGTAAAGTAACTCCTACATCGGCAATTATAGCTTCCCACAGGTTTGCCAGACCTGCAATCCCTAAAGCCATAACCAATATTTTAATACTTAAAGCAAGGATGATATTCTGCCACACCAGATTGTTTGTTTCTCTGGCAATGCTGAAAGCGCTTTCCAGCTGTTCCGGTTTATCATTTAAGAGAACAACATCCGCGGTTTCAATAGATGCTTGAGCACCAATTTTACCCATTGCTATTCCTACATCCGCCCTGGCTAAAACAGGGGCATCATTTAATCCGTCTCCGCAGTAGGCGACTTTATTTTTGCCGGTATTGATAATTTCTTCCAATTTTGCCAGTTTGCTTTCGGGGGTTAAAGCGGCAAAAAAGCCATCCAACCCTAATTCTTGGGCAACACTTTCCACTTTGGGCAGGCGGTCTCCGGAGAGCATTATTAAATTCTTAATTCCCCTCCGTTTTAATGCTTGCAGCGCTTCTTTCATTCCCGGTTTTAATTCATCCGTAAAACTGATGCAACCAAGATATATATTATTCTTAACAGTATGCACCACGCTGTTATCACCCGCATCAAGGAAATTCACGAAACCAAAGGATTGTAAAAAAATCTCGCTTCCGCAAAGATAGCGGTTTTTATCGTAAACCAGCAATACTCCTTTGCCGGGATATTCGGATAATGCTTCAACCGCTTTCGCATCAAACTTGTAGGAGAACGCATTTTTTATTGCTTTGGCAAAAGGATGAGACGATGTCCATTCACAAAGCCAAGTGCTTAGTTTTAGCTCTTCAGGGTCTATTCCGGGGGCTGTTTTAAGATTTGCAATACGCAGGTCTCCTGTGGTTAAAGTTCCTGTTTTATCAAATATCAGGGTTTTAACTCTGTTCAATAAATCAAGATATATGCTTCCTTTGAAAATTATGCCTCTTTTAGCTGATTTCCCTATCCCGATATAATATGTTAAAGGAATTGAAATTACCAAAGCACAGGGACAGGATACTACTAAAAATATGAGCGCTCTCTTCAACCAGACAGTATAGCTGTAGCCCAATAAAGTTGGAATAAGAAAAACCAAAACAGCAGCTAAAACAACTGCAGGAGTATAATATCGGGCAAAACGAGTCATAAACTTTTCGGTATCGGACTTTTTAGCGCTGGCATTTTCTATCAGTTTTATTATTCGGGAAACCATACTTTCGGTTTCGGTATTCTGAACTTGAATTTCCAGAATTCCTCCCCCATTTAGAAAACCTGCAAACACAGTAGATTTGGGTTCTACAAAAACTGGAATTGCCTCTCCTGTTAAAGAAGAAGTATCAACTGTAGATTCTCCTTTTAATACAATTCCATCTAAAGGAATTCGTTCTCCGGCATAAACAAGAATTATCTGTTCTTTTTTAATTGTTTTCAGTTTCAGGTCTTCTATCCCTTTCTCAGTTTTCAAATGCGCTATTTCAGGTTTTAAGGCAAGAAGGGATTGCAAATTTTTCTTGCTCCTGGCAATTGCTCCGCTTTCCAAATACAGCCCTATTTCATATAAAATCATCACTGCTGCAGCTTCCATAAATTCATTTAGAATGATAGCACCGATGGTAGCCAAAGTCATCAAAAAATTCTCGGTAAAAACCTGACGGGAAGCAATCTCTCTTATTGCTTTTTTAATAACTCTGTGCCCGGCTATAAGATAGGCAGCTATCCCCAAAACTATAGAAACAGGACTTCCGAAAAACAAACTGACGGTTAGAATTAGGATGGCAATAATAATAAACCAGGGCTTTTTACCTTCCTGCTCACTTTCTCTGCCAACCAAAGTAAATTGCACCTCTGGATCAATCTTGGCTGCTATGGCATTTAAGCGTTTTAAGGGATTATCCACTTTTTCTATGTATTCAATAGTTAAGCGCTTGGATATAAAATCCAAATTGGCGCTTTCCACCTCTTCCAGATTGTTGATTGCGGTTTCTATTTTAGAACTGCAATCAGGGCAATCCAGATTGTGAACATCGTATTCCTCAATAACCATTTATAGCTCCTGCAAATGTTCTAAAGCAACTTTGAAAATGCTGTTAATATGCTCATCATCCAAAGAATAGTAGGTTGTTGTGCCCTCTTTGCGATATTTCACTAATCTATTTAAGCGCAAAAGCATAAGCTGATGTGAAACCGCTGATTGCTGCATCTGCACTAATAACGATAAATCCGCTACACACAATTCTTTCCTGGAAAGATAGGACAATATCTTCAAGCGGGTGCCATCTCCAAAGACCTTAAAAAACTCAGCCATCTTTTGAATGACCTCGTCGGCGGGAATATGACTTTTTATATCTTCCATTTCTTCAACGGAAATGCTTTTATATAGATAGTTTTGAGTATCCATTTCCAGCTCCTTTATGAGTATGTGTTCATATATTGATGGATACCTATTCCTGTCAATAACTTTTTTGGATGAAGAAATAATCGTGCGAGGTGGGTTGACCAGGAGGTCAACCTTCCGGAAACAACCCCTGTTTATACAAGTTACAACAAACCTATTAAATCCCTAAAATCCCTTCAATCCTGTTCATCCCAGACCTATTAAATCCTCGTTTCTAAAATCTGCGTGAGCGAAAAAACCGGAGGAATATAACTTTCAATCTCGGCTTGACAGAATAATCTTTATGGAAATTAAGGTTATTTTTAAAAGAAATGAATTTGAAAATGGAGAGATAAATGATAAAAATAACGCTATTAGATGGAAAAACGCTTGAATATCCAAACCCCGTAACACCATTACAGGTTGCGGAAGACCTCAATCCCAAATTAGCGGAAGAGGCAATTTGCGCTGATGTCAATAACCAAACCGTAGATTTAAACCGGATGCTGGATAGTGATGCTACAATAGCTTTTCATACTTTTGCCGTGGAGAAAGGAAAAGAGGTCTTTTGGCACAGCACTTCTCATTTATTGGCACAAGCAGTTAAACAACTATATCCGGAGGTTAAACTTGCCATTGGACCTGCTATAGAACAGGGTTTTTATTATGATTTTGACAGGGATGAACCATTTACAGAAGAGGACTTACAAAAAATTGAAACAAGAATGAAAGAATTAAGCACAAAAGCTCTCCCCTATCAAAGAACGGAATTAAGTAAAGCAGATGCAATACAGCTTTTTGGCAAGATGGATGAAACCTACAAACTGGAACTTCTGAAAGATATTCCCGATACGGATATTATTACCATTTACCAGCAAGGTGAATTTGTAGATCTGTGTCGCGGACCTCATCTTCCAGATACAGGAAAAATTAAAGCCCTAAAATTATTGAGAACTTCGGGTGCATACTGGCGTGGCGATGAAAAAAACAAAATGCTGAAAAGAATCTATGGTATTAGTTTCCCCACGGAAAAAGAGCTTGCCGAATATCTGCATTTTCTGGAGGAAGCAGCAAAACGCGACCACCGGAAATTGGGAAAAGACCTGGATTTGTTTTCTATCAATGATGAAGTTGGCCCAGGTTTGGTGTTATGGCATCCCAAAGGAGCAATGGTGCGTCATTTAATTGAGGCATACTGGAAGGAACAGCATCTTAAAAAAGGTTACCAGCTTGTTTATACTCCTCATTTGGGACGGGCAAATTTATGGGAAACCAGTGGACATCTTGGTTTCTATAAAGAGAATATGTATAGCAAAATGGATATTGATGGACAGGATTATTATATAAAACCGATGAACTGTCCTTTTCATATCAGTATTTATAATGCCAGGCAACATAGCTACAGGGAATTACCTATTCGGCTTGCTGAATTGGGAACTGTTTACAGATATGAGCGTAGCGGAGTTTTACACGGTTTAATGAGGGTGCGTGGTTTCACTCAGGATGATGCGCATATTATTTGTACCCCCGAACAAATGAATAGTGAAGTTGATAAATTGATTGTCTTCTCTCTGGAGATGTTGAAAGCATTTGGCTTCAAGGAGTTCTTAATCTATCTATCTACCCAGCCGGAGGATTGTGTTGGCGCAAAAGAGGATTGGGATAAAGCTACAGTTTCTTTGGCAGAGTCCCTGCAAAAACTCGGCTTGGAATATAAAGTGGATGAAGGAGGCGGTGCTTTTTACGGTCCCAAAATAGATATTAAAATTAAAGATGCTTTGGGAAGAGCATGGCAGTGTACGACTATCCAATTTGACTTTAATGAACCCGAACGCTTTGATATGATATATATTGGTGCCGATAATACTGCTCATAGACCTTATATGATTCATCGGGCAGTGCTGGGTTCAGTAGAAAGGTTTTTTGCTACTCTATTGGAATATCACAGCGGTAATTTACCTTTATGGCTTGCTCCTGTGCAAATTATGCTTATTCCTATCACCGATAATCAATTGGAATATGCGCACACCATTGAAGGACAGCTTTTAGAACAAGGATTCCGTTGTGAATTGGATTCCCGCAGTGAAAAAATGGGCTATAAAATTCGTGAAGCAGAAAAAAACAAAATTCCTTTTATGTGCATCATCGGTAAAAATGAAGCAGAAAATAATAAAGTGACCTTGCGTCAACATACTGTCGGTGATTTGGGCTCTATGACAATAGAAGAAGCTACAGCTATATTAAGAAGAGAACTATGAATGTTTATGAAGTAGTTACGGAAGAGATGACAAAAGAGGCATCCGCTATTCAAAAGGTAGCGGAACAATTAAACAAGAATTCCCTGGAAAAAGCGTTTGATTTGCTTTGTAAATGTAAAGGCAAAGTTGTGCTTACCGGAATGGGAAAAACAGGCATTATTGCCCGCAAAATAAGCGCTACTTTAGCTTCTACGGGAACTACCTCAATTTTTTTACATTCCGCGGAAGGAATTCATGGTGATTTGGGAATGCTGGAGCCGGGGGATGTAGTAATAGCCGTTTCCAATAGTGGAAACACCCAGGAACTGATAAGTTTAATCCCTTTTCTGAAATTCAATCATATTCCGATAATTGCCATAACAGGCGAGCCCAAATCGCAATTGGCAAAACATTCTGATGTTGTGCTGAATTGCCATATTCCCAAAGAATTGGAGCCCTTGGGTTTAGTGCCTACATCCTCCACAACAGTTGCATTGGCAGTTGGTGATGCTTTAGCGATTGCTCTTCTAAAGTATAAGAATTTTCAGCTGCAGGATTTAGCTCGTTTTCATCCAGGCGGAGTAATCGGGAAAAAATTACTTTTGCGGGTAAACGATTTGATGCATAGTGGGCAGGAACTTCCGGTAATTGCGGAAAATGCAAAAATGTCTATAGCAATAATGGAAATGACTTCCAAAAAACTTGGTTGTACCGCGGTTACTGATGAAAATGGAAAACTAATCGGAATGATAACCGATGGTGATTTACGAAGACAATTACATCTTAAGGGCAATGCGCTTTTAAGTTTTACGGCAAAGGAATGTATGACGGCAAACCCCAAAGCGCTAAAACCCGAGGTTTTGGCTATTGAAGCGCTGAATTTAATGGAGACCAATAAAATAACAATGCTTCCTATTGTGGACAATGATAACCAACCGGTGGGAATGTTGCATATGCACGATTTAATAACGGCAGGAGTAATTTAAGAAGAGGGTCTCAATCAGCTTTTATTCTCTATTCCTAAAGCCCAGACCTTTACCTGCCTTGTTAACAAGAAAAAGGATTATTACATTTCCGTTTCGGTTTCGCTCTCTTTCTCCTCATCTTCAGCTTCTTTATTGTAATTATGATTATACACGAATTTATGGCTACCTGCTTTAACTAAATTCTTCATTTTATCGGCAATTTCTTCCACCTCATCAATGTAATCAATTGTATTTAAGCCACCGGGAGCATCGCATTCACCTTTTTGAATTTTAGCCAGGATTTCTTCTCGCAGATAGCTGTGTGTTTCGTTTATGCGCCCTTCCATCTCAATTATTTTATAGATAAAATCTTCCTTCAGTTCCTCCAGGTATTCAATAGATAAATCCAACATATAGAGCAGCTTGGAATGCAGCGCATCTATCATCTCAATAAATTCCGGAGCAAGAGAATGCTTTTGGGAAATAATTTGGTCATTCAGGATTTTGTTTATTTCTTCCGTAAAATCGCCAATTTTTTCAATATCATTAACGGTATGCAGTAAGGCAGGAATTTTGTGGATAATATCTTCCGCTTTGGTCTTTTCATTCACAGCTACCAGATATAGCGTTATCTCTCGTTGCAAATTATCAATTCCCTTTTCAATGCGGGACACTCGCATTTGTTTTTTGTAATCCTTTTCCTTAAATGCCTGATAGGAAACAAGCAGTTCCATACGCACTAATCTTAGCATTTCCCGCATTTCTTTGATGGATTGATTTATTGCCAAATCGGAGTTATTGATAACAGTATAATTCAAATGTTTCGGTTCGCCCAAAGAAAGGGTCTCTACTTTATCCGGAGGAATTATTTTACAGGCAAGATTAGCTAATTGATTAGCAAAAGGTAAGAAAACAATGGTATTGATGACATTGAACATCGTGTGCCCATTAGCAATATGCCGAGCGATATTTTGTCCGGCAAAAACATTACCTGGTGTTATCCGATTCAAAAACCAGGTATATATACCCAAATAGGTTAAAGTAGCAAAAATGATAGTACCCAAAACATTGAACAAGGTATGCACCATTGCCACTCTTTTAGCAGTGCTGTTTGAATTAATTGCAGCTAACCAGGCAGTAATAGTTGTCCCTATATTATCTCCAAAAACAAGATACAAAGCACCTTCAAAAGGAATTAATCCGGTTGAAGCCAGAACAATAACTATTCCAATGGAGGCGGAGGAGCTTTGAATCAACATTGTTAATGCAGTTCCTATTAAAATACTAAGCAACGGATTAGTTGCCAATTTAATCATCAAATTACGCATTAAAAGGGAATCTTTTAAAGGCATAACCGCAGAAGACATAACATTTAACCCTACAAACAATAAACCGAAACCAAAAATAATCTGACTCCAGTGTTCCATAGTTCTGCTTTTGCGGATGAAAAGTAAGGTTACCCCCAAAATTACAAATAAAAACGCATATTGACCTAAATTGAAGGCAATTAACTGAGCTGTAATAGTAGTTCCAATATTAGCGCCCATAATTACCCCTACTGCCTGATTCAAAGTCATAATTCCGGTATTAACCAAACCAACCGTCATCACGGTTGTAGCAGAACTGCTTTGAATGAGAGAGGTAACGCCCAAGCCAACTAAAACCCCTTTCAAGGGTGTGTTAATGAGAACTTTCAAGATGCGGCGCATTTCCGTTCCCGCAACTGCTTGTAAGCTATCACTCATTTTATTGATACCAAAGAGGAAAAGTGCCAAGCCCCCGATCAAGTTTATAATTAGCAATAAGTTCATTTAACCTTATCTATCCTTTTCGCCGTAATGTTTATATTTTTTTATCCCCCCTGTTCTGGTCAAGGATATTTTTGCTTGCTATAATTAAAAATATCCCTCATTTTGAAACGAATGAAAACGAATGCTTGACAAATTCGGGAGGAAAATTTATGCAGAACAAATAATCTAAAGGTGTGATATATGCCTACTTGGGAACTTTATGCAAACGGCAGAGTTCAGGGAGTAGGATTCCGTTATTTTGTGTGGAAGACCGCTTCCGAACTTGGAATTAAAGGTTATGTGAATAACCAGTGGGATGGCTCGGTTAAAATCGTTGCCCAGGCAGATGAACACTTATTGCAGGCATTTAAGCAGATTATTGCCCAAGGAAACAGATATGCTAAAGTGCGTGAACTGCAAATTTATATCCTGGAAAGTGCAGAAAAATATAATGATTTTGAAATTAGATAGATACCTTTGGCTGCTGGTAATGCAGATTTTACTGATTTACCCTTTGGGTTTGTTCCCGGCAGACCAAATGCATACCGTTAAAAAAGGGGATACGCTGTATTCGCTCAGTAAGCGTTATGGCACAACTGTAGATGACTTAAAACGCCTGAATAAATTAGCGGATAATAACCTTGCTATCGGGCAAAAACTAATTGTGAAAAAGGATACGGAAAAAGCTAAACCTGCTGTTCCGAGTATTTCAACACCTACTTCCCCACCTCAAAGTCCTCCTGTTTTAACTCCTGCAAATATTTCGCCTCCCGCGTCTGTAGTTCAAGTTCCGGATGATTATTACTACACTGTAAAAGCAGGGGATAACCTCTACCGGATAGCGGTTAATAATAGCATTACCTTAGGTGAGCTCCTTGCCTGGAATAATTTTGCCAATAGTTCAGTGGCTATTCACCCGGGTGATAAACTGATAATCAAGAATCCTGCTACTGCTTCAGATACGAAGAAAACAAAAGAAGAACCGGTTCCAACTGCTCCTGCTCCTGCAATTAATGCTCCTGAAGTTACAAATCCTGCCCAAGAAGATACAGTGCTTATTGAAAGAGTTTATATCGTGCAAAAGAAAGATACTTTATTCCGAATTGCCACAAACAATTCAATGACCGTTGATGAATTGATGCAATTGAATAATCTCTCTTCCCCCGATATAAAAGTGGGGCAAAAATTATATCTTTCCGGTAAACCGCGTACAGAATCACCATCTTCGCCAACAGATATTTTAACGGAAGAAGAACTGATGAAACGGGAAAAAATTAGAGATGATATAATAATGCCTGTGGCGGGAAAAGTTATTTCGGAATATGGTTTGCGCAATGGACGTCCCCATAAAGGCATAGATTTGGGGGCTAAAGCTGGAACTCCGATATATGCAGTTTTGGATGGAACTGTTGTTTATTCGGGAGTTCAGGGTTCTTACGGTAATGTTATTGTTATTGAACATCCCGATTTTGTAATGACGGTTTATGCTCATAACGAGAAGAATCTGGTGAATGTGAATGATGTAGTGAAACAGGGTCAACAAATCGCTACAGTTGGCGCCACCGGTAATGCGCAGGGTAATCATTTACATTTTGAATACCGTTTAAAAGGCAAAGCTATCAACCCCCGTAAAGTTCTTCCTTTACCCTAAGGGAAAAAAGTATGAGCCAGAAAGAAAGTGTTTTTACGGATAAAGCACTGCAAAATTATCTGAACGAGATTTCCAAATTTAAAACTTTAAGTCGTAAAGAAGAACACGACCTTGCCATAAAGGCAAAAAACGGAGATATGGAGGCAATGAACAAATTGATTCAGGCAAACCTGAAATTTGTGGTTAAAATTGCCTCCCGCTATCAAAACAGGGGGTTATCTCTTTCCGAACTGATCAGCGAAGGCAATATCGGTTTAATTAAAGCTATAGAGAAATTTGACCCAGATAAGGATATTAAGCTTATTTCTTATGCTATCTGGTGGATTAAACAAAGAATTATGCTTGCTGTTAGTGAAAAGAGTTCTTTAATTCGCGTTCCGATGGGTAAATCCAGCGCTGCACACAGGGTTAAAGTAACCCAGGATAGATATTTTTCGGAAACGGGTGAATTAGCGACTACCGGTGAATTAAGTGAGAAAATGAATATTACCGAAAAGACCATAGACAACTTGCAAAACCAAATACCCGAAACCAGCTCTATTGACGATATTCTTGCCACTTCCGAGAATCAGGATTTCACCGCTAAAGATTTACTGGAAGATAAAGATAACTTAGACCCGCAAAGTTTATACTACCAGGAACGGATGCAGAAAAAAATCCAAAATGCCATCAGTAAACTGGATGCCCGCGAAGCGGATATTATCCGGAACTATTTTGGTTTGAATGAATCCCACGAATCCCGTAATTTTGCCCAAATAGCTGAAAGATTAGGTCTATCTCGGGAAAGAGTGCGTCAAATTCAGAAGGAAGCATTAAAAAAGATAATGCGGGAAATCAAACCTGAAGAAGATGAATTTGTAGATAGATTTTTGGAGAAATATCACAATTAAGCAAAATATCCTATCCGGCATTAAAGAATGGGCTATTTTAATGATTTATATGATAAAAAAGGAGATACACCGCTATGTTCAAAAACTTCGCTGAAATGCTAAACTATGTAAAACAAAACCGAAAAGGAACCGCACTTATAGCCGGAGCTCAAATTGAATCAGCTCTGGAAGCAGCTGTTTTGGCAAAAAAAGAATGCCTGTGCGAAAGCATTCTGATAGGTGATAAAATAGAGATTTTACGCTTATTGCAACAAATAGCTCCGGAAAATACAGATTCCTTTACCATTATTGATACCTGCAGTGATTTGAAAAGAGCTGCAGAAACAGCTGTTTCTTTAGCCAGAGAAGGAAAGGGTGATTTGATATTAAAAGGTAAAATGGAATCCTCCGTTATCCTGAAAGCTGCATTGGATAAGGAAAAGGGCTTGAAAGTAAGCGAGGTTATTTCCGATGTTTTTGTTTATGAACATCCCGAAGGATTAAAAATTCAAACCGATGGCGGGATTAATATCCTTCCGGAATTGAACGAAAAAATAGCCATGGTTAAAAATGCTGTCCTCGTAGCTCATGCCTTGGGTAATCCGAATCCCAAAGTAGCTATGATTTGCGCTATAGAGACAGTCAATCCCAAAATGCCGGCTACTATTGATGCTGCTTTAATTGCCAAAATGAATGAAAGAGGTCAAATTCCTGGTTGCCTCATAGAAGGTCCTTTAGCTTTTGATAATGCTGTGGATAAAGAAGCTGCACGCATCAAAGGGCTCACTTCAGAAGTTGCGGGAGCAGCGGATATTTTAGTTTTCCCCAATATTGAAACAGGAAATGTGCATGGCAAAATGCTCACCTACTATTGTCACTATAGAATAGCACATGTAACCATCGGAACTAAAGTTCCCATTCTGATTCCTTCGCGTGCCGATACCGGTGAAACCAAGATGCTATGTTTGGCTCTTGCTTTAGCCACAATGTCTCAATAAATGAAATTAACTCTGCTGCAAATAGGAAAAACGAAAGATAAATGGCTGGAAGAAGGGATTGCGGAATACCGGAAAAGAATTTCGGCTTTTGCCAAACTGGAGCTGATAGAATTGCCCGATGAAAGCATCAAACATAGTGGTAACGCAGAAAGCGTGAAAGCCAAAGAAGCCGTTACTATCTTGAAATATCTCAAGCCCGAGGACTATGTTATTTTGTTAGATGAAAAAGGCGGCCCCAAAAATTCCCTTGAATTTGCAGATTTTCTGCTTAGTTTATCTGATAAGAGTAAAATAGTTTTTGTTATCGGTGGCGTCTTTGGTGTGGATGCCTCTATTCGTGAACGGGCTAATTTTACTATGGCTCTTTCATCTTTAACTTTTACACATCGCCTTGCACGGTTAGTTCTTTGTGAACAGATTTACCGGGCATTGACGATAATAAACAACCGCAACTATCATAAATAATAAGGGGATATAATGATACCGGAAACATTATCTACTATGCAAAATGTAAAAACAGCCCTGGAAATTCTGGTGCAGGGTATGCTGGGAATATTTATCTTTATGGCAGTGTTTTATCTGCTGATATTTGCCTTGGAGCATTTCTTCAGACCTAAGGAAAAGTAATGAAACATTTTTTGCTATCTGCTTTCACTATCCTTTTCAGCGTTTCTCTTTGTGCCAAAGTAAGCATCATCAGCCACTCGGAAACGGAAATGGTAATTGAATTTACAACTGACCCCTGGAAAATATCAACAGAAGGCGAATATAGTCGTTTAACTGCAGAGAATATGAGTTACAGCGATATTCCGGGAGCTCCTTCAGTTCCCTACAGCGAATTTAAAGTGGGAATTCCTCCCGCAGGAAGAATCAGCTGCACCGTTCTAAGCAGTAATAGCATTACCACCGGTTTGGATTCCAAACTAATTCCTGTGCCTGAAATTAAAACTATAAACGGGATAGATAATTATTTGTATCAGATTTCCCCCGCGGCATATCAACCGCAAAGAATGGAATTGATAACTCAGCTTCCAGCAACAAACTTTCGGGGTTATCATTTTGTACCGATCACGCTGCATCCTTTTGTTTACGATGGAAATAAAACTCTTACTATCACAACAAAGGCAACTCTTAAAATAAACATTTCCGGCGCTACCGATTTTCGCAGCTTAGAGCCCGGCGACAAAGCTGCAGACCTTCTTTTAGCGCAATTAATAAATTCTCAGCAGGCAAAAAACTGGCGTAGTAATGTGCGCACCGAAATTAACTATGCACCCTTCAATTTAAGTGACTGGTGGTTTAGGATTGAAACAAATCGGGATGGCATTTATAGAATCAAACCTGCGGATATTAGCAGTTTGCCTTTAGCAGATATTGACCCTGCTTCTTTTCGCCTTTTCAGCACTTCCGGCAAGGTCTTGAGTAATAATATAAATAATACTGGAGCGGAATTCAAAGAAGTTCCTATCTTTATTTCCGGAGCAGCAGACCATAGTTTTGATAGTCAGGATTACATTTTGTTTTACGGCAGTTCCAGAGATAGTTATGAGCAAAATGTGAATGTTCAGTCCGATCCCCTGTATTATAATCCCTATTCACAAAATCAGGTCTTCTGGCTTACCTTCGGAGAAAACTTCAGTGGAACTCCTTTAAGAATTCAAACTGTTCCCACTCCAGATAACTATGATGTTTCTGTAACTTCCGCACCGGCTTCAAAACAGGTAGAAAATGAAATTTATCGCCGGGAATCCTACGGTTTTTCCTGGTATAGCGAAACTCTTTTCGGAAACAGCACTGCAGAATATGTTTTCACTACTAATCTCACCAATGTTGACCTGAATGGAGATAAAGAACTCTACTTGCGTTTGCGCCAGGATGATCAAGGAGAAGGAACTCATCACAAGATTCGGCTCTGGATAAATGGCACCCCGGTATATAACAATAAGGACGCAGAAACGGATGAAGAAAAATATAATTTCGCTTGGACAGGAGCTTCATATTATAATATCAATCGCCCTGTCAGCTATCTTGTTAATGGCACCAATACTCTTAGAATTAAAGTTTTTCGCAGCACACCCGATAATCTCTTATTAGATTATTACCGTTATACTTATCAGGAGAATCTAATTAAGGGAAATGCCCAACGGCAATTCTGTCATCCCGATTCCCTTTTCCCCAATCTTTGCAAATTCAATTTCAGCGGAGATATCAGCAATGCTCTTATTTTTCAGATAACCGATTTGTATAATGTAAATTTAATTCCTGTTGTGGATAATTATTCTATCGCCAGAGGTAACTACAAAAATTTCTACTTTATTTTGAAACCCGAAGAAGCATATTCCCCGGCATTGATTCAATCTGTCCAACCTAATGATTTAACCGCTGTAAGAAATCAGACCGATAATATAATTGTAACGCCTGCAGAATTTTTACAGCAAGCCCAAGAACTGGCTGCTAAATATTGGGATATATACCAAATCCGCAGTCAAGTGATTTTGGTGGATGACATCTATAATCAATTCAGCGGTGGACACATAGACCCTGCTGCCATCCGTATGGCAATGAAGTATTTTTATTTCAATTTACCTTCACCAAGAATTACTTCCTTAACGCTAATCGGGATTGGAACAATTGATTGGAGAAATTTTTCCGGTAGCGCTGCTCCTAAAAACAAATTAATTATCTGGCAGGGAAGTTATATTACTTCCGATGACTACTTTGGAATGATTAATACCAGTTATTATCCGGAACTGGCTATAGGCAGATATCCGGTTAGAAATACCAATGAGCTGAATATTATGCTGCAAAATTTTACCAGTTATATCAATAACCCAACCCCCGGATGGTGGCGTAATTCAGTATTAATTGTAGCTGATGACCTCACTAACGGAGATAGCAACTATGAATATGATCTCACACAATATGCGGAACAAACCAGCACTGTTATTCATCCCAGTATTCTGGTAGATAAAATTTTTGCCATAGAATATGAATATGACGAATTCCAGAATAAACCTAAAGCGAGAGACGATTTATTTAAGGCACTGAATGATGGATGTCTGGTTATGCATTATACAGGTCACGGTTCTTATGATAAACTGGGAGCCGAGGATTATATGAACGGAGCTACCGATATGGGTAGATTTAATAATGAAGGTAAACTAACTTTCTTTATCGCAGCTGCCTGTGAGGTCTCTCAATTTGATTATTGGGGTTTTGATTGTTTGTCTCAAAAGGTTGTCCTTTTAAATAATTTGGGAGCTATTGCCTCCTTATCGGCAACCCGTAAAAGTTTTGCCGACCTCAGCTTAGTAATGCTTAAATATGTAATGGATAGTTTAATTAATAATCGTAATCCTTTGGGTTATAGTGTAATGGATGGTAAACTTAGGTTCACTACCGGAGGAACTAACGATGAAATGTATATTCTGTTTGGCGACCCTGTTATTCGGGTTATTCCTCCGGAAAGGGATAGTTCAATGCAAGTAAGTTCTATTACCGATAATGGAATTGTTCACTCCAGAGAAACAGTTGCAATTGAGGGTTCTTTCACTACCGAAGGACTTTCCGGAGAAACTGAAATAAAGGTTTTTGATTCTAAAAGAAGATATTCTCTTGGTCCTGGAACTAATGTTACCAAAATGGGAAATCAGCTTTTCCGCGGCAAAAGTTCGGTTTCCGCCTCCCAGTATTCTTCTTCTTTTATTGTTCCGGATGATGTAAATAGCGGAGCAGATGGATTTATTGTCTCCTATATCTGGGATGAAAATAATAAGAAGGATTATACTAATTTTTACTCTCCCTTACAGTTAAGTGATGAAGCAGGAGATGTTACTAATACCGATATTCCCCAAATAAATATCTATCTCGGTTCCAAGGATTTTCGCCCCGGAGATACAGTTGGCACCAATACTTCAGTGTATGCCGATTTTTATGATTCCAACGGAATCAATATTACCGGTTCTTCTGGGCATAATATTCTTCTGGTTATAGATAATTCTCTACAACCGGTGTCTATAACCGATTATTTTGAATATGATAAAAATTCCTGCACTTCCGGAAGTTTGATTTATCCTTTACAGGATTTAAGCGAGGGAATGCATACTGTGCAGGTAGTTGCCTTTGATAACTTCAATATGCCTGCTGTGGCTACGACCAGTTTTATGGCTAAAAAGAGTTCGGTTTTGGATATTGAACGCCTGCTTATTTATCCTAATCCAATTGCCAAAGATGGTTACATCACTTTTATGCTTTCAGATGTTGCGGATGTAAATATTGGCATTTACACTCTTAGAGGAAAGCGTATTGCTAACTTGAAATCCTTTGGTAGACAAGGGTTTAATAAGGTTTATTTTAACGGACGCGATGATAAGGGCGATGCTTTAGCCAATAACACCTATTTTGTTAAAGTTCAAGCTCGTTCCTCCAGCGGCAGGAAAGTGGAAAAAACAGAAAAAATGGTAATCTTTAAATAGGTATTGTCTTATGTTAATTTACAACACCCAAACCCGTAAAAAAGAAGTATTTGAACCCATAACTCCTGGAAAAGTGGGCATATATACTTGCGGTCCTACCGTCTATAACTATTTTCATATCGGTAATGCCCGGGCTTTTCTCTTTTTCGATGTAGTTCGTCGCTATTTTGAATACCGGGGTTATGAGGTTACTTATGTGCAAAATATAACTGATATTGATGATAAAATCATTGCTCAGGCAATAGAAGAAAATACCGTTTTTTCTTCCATTGCTGATAAATACACACGCGCTTATCTGGAAGATACTGCAGCTTTGGGAATTAAGCCCCCCACCTATCAACCTAAAGCAACGGAAGTGATGGACGATATTATTGCGTTTATTGTGGCTTTGCAGAAAAAGGGCAACGCTTACGAAGTGGAAGGTGATGTTTATTTCGCTACGGAAAATTTACCTTCCTACGGCTGCCTTTCGGGTAAAAAAACGGAAGAACAACTGGCAGGAGCAAGAGTTACAGAAAATCCCAATAAGCGTAATCCCGCCGATTTCACCCTGTGGAAAAAAAGTAAACCCGGCGAACCCGTTTGGGATAGTCCCTGGGGAAAAGGACGTCCCGGCTGGCATACCGAATGCGTAGTTATGAGCCGTAAATTCTTAGGTGAGACCTTTGATTTGCATTGCGGGGGAATAGACCTCATTTTTCCTCATCACGAAAATGAACTGGCACAGGCAATTGCCTACAGCGGAAAGCCCTTAGCCCATTATTGGATGCATAACGGTTTCCTAAATGTGGATGGTGAGAAAATGAGTAAAAGCTTAAAAAACTTCTTCACAGCAAGAGATATCTTGTCCGAATATGATGCTGAAACCATCAGGTTTTTCTTTCTTTCCAAACATTATCGCAGCCCTATAGATTTCAGCCGGGAACTGATGGAAGAAGCACAGCGGGCTATTACCAATTTTTACAATGCCCTCGCCGAAATTAACTTTGCAGAGAATAAAGATAATATTAGTCCAACCGTTTGCGGAACTGCGGAAGAACTACAAAATTTCCAGCAGGATTTTATTGCGGCTATGGACGATGATTTTAATACTGCTAAAGCCATATCCGTCCTTTTTGAACTGAATCGCAAAGTTAAAAATACTTCCTTCCCAAAAACAGACCGCCTTGCCTCAGCACAAAAAATGGTGGAATTGGGTTCCGTTTTGGGCTTCTTTCAAAATTGGGAAACAAAGTTAAATAAATCCCTGCCCGATTTATCTAAGGCACTTATTGAACTTCTTCTTACTTACCGTAAGGAAGCAAGAAATAACAAACAGTGGAATGTTTCCGATAAAATCAGAAACGACCTGGCTAATTTGGGAATTGACATTAAAGATACCCCAAACGGCGTTAAATGGAGCTTAAAGGAGACAAAATGAAAGCCAAAATTCTATATTATATCCTTATTTTGCTGGTTCTGCTGGCTGGTATCATTACTTTTATCTTGCTCAGTAAAAGAGACCCGCTAAACGGTCCTGAAAGCATTGCCTTTGATGAAACAGGAAAACGCTTTCTCGTCTCCAATACTATGGGCAAAAGTATCACTTCCTTAAGTTTATCTGAACAATGGACTCCCTTTCTGGATGAAGGATTGGATGAACCACGAGGGTTAACTATTCACTCAGGCAAACTTTATGTTGCCGATAAAACAGCGATTAAAATTATTAACCTGGATAATGCCGCTATTATAGATACCATCCAAATTCCCGGAGCGGTGATGCTCAACGACCTGGCATTTACCAAAAACGGGATCATTTATACAACCGATACAGCCGGAAATTGCATATTTGTAATTGACCCCGCTAATAATAATATCCAAAAATTAGCTTCTCCTTTGCTGAAAAAACCCAATGGCATTATTTACGATATGCCCCGCAATCAAATGTTTGTGGTCTGTTTTACGGAAAAAAGTCCCATCTTATCTGTAAGCACTTTAGATAATAAGATAACTATTTTTATGGATAGTATTTATGATAATTTAGATGGCATCGCTATTGACGATTTGGGAAGAATATATATTACCTGCTGGGGTCAAGAGATGATTTTTGAAATTCCCCAGGAACAAAATCGCTATCTACCTACTTTCAAAAATATTAAAGCTGCTGCGGATATTTTTTATTACCTGCCGGAAAATCAACTAATTGTTCCCCTCTTCAACGATAATAAGATAATCCGTCTCCAACTTGAATAATCCTAAAAACAATTCCATAACTTATCTGCCCGATTGCGTTATCAAATGTTTTAGCAACCCGAAACACTTTCAGGCAGAACTTTTTGCTTATCAATCGGGTTTGGAAATGCTCCCCCAACTGCTTGATTATGCTGAACCAAACTGGATAAAAATGGAAAGAATATGGGGTATTCCCTATCTTGATAATTTAATGAATTTTAAACCTGCGCTGCTGGCAGAAACCATTGCCCACTTTCATCTTGCTACTTATCATAACGGCAATTGCTTGTGTCATATAGATAATGCGCCTAAAAATATTCTCTTCTGCTCAGGTAAGTATTATTTTATTGACTTTGCCGAAAGCAATTATGCCTGTCCGGAAGTGGATATTACCCATCTTTTGCTTTTTTGGGCTGCCGATTTTCCTTATGCCCTTTTGCAAAGTTCAGTTTTAAGCTTTATTATTAGCTATCTGTCCATCTTGAAATTGGATAGTGCACGCTGGCATAATTCTCTGCTGGATAATATATCTCTTTTTGATAGCCGCAGATATATTTTCAGCAAACCACCAGGTAAACAGCCAATAGATGTCCAAACAGCTAACCGTAATTGGCTGGCAGACCTTGATGCTATTATAACTTAATAAAATATAATGAAGTAATAAATTCTGCTCTAGGAAAAAGGTTTAGAAGGTTCATCTTCGATTTAGTTCCGCTCCAGTTCGGTTATAGCATAAATCTTATCCTAAATGAGTATCTTGGACTGTAGAGTGAAAGTATATTTACTGAGTTGATCGATGGTCTTAATATCGGGTTTCTCCTGATTACACCGCTTGCTGCTAAAGCTGGTAACGTTATCGTCAGTTATATCTATTATAGTAGCTGCATAGGTATCATTGTTCTTAAGGATGATCCTATAAGTGGTTTCAGTTATAAGAGATGCACTGTTGATTAAATAGGAAAAGCTGCCAATTTTTTTAGGCAGCCTTTCTATACACTTTCTTTCGATACTATTTTATAAGCATCATTTTACTAATTATAGTTACTCCACCTTGCTCTAATCGAGCAAAGTATACACCAGATGCAACTGGACAATTGCCATCATCCTGACCATTCCATACTACGCTGTGGTTACCACACTCTAATGACTCGTTCAAGAGATCTTTAACCTTTTGACCTCTGATATTGTAAATGAACAGTCTGACGGGTGCTGTTTTTGGCAAAGAGAAATTGATAGTAGTTGAAGGATTAAACGGGTTTGGGTAATTTGAATGCAGCGCCAGCACTGAGGGCATCGGTTGGTTGTTGGTTTTTAATGTTAACACACGAAAGCCATATAGTTCAGGCTCAATAGTTGGCTCATTAGCGATGTAATTGCCGGGTTGTATTGTAGCTGGGCTTGCAGAAATTGTACCCTTGCTTTCAGAATATAACATAAAGCTTAAAGCTCCACCGCCTTCATCCTCAGGAGTAGAATAGGCCAGTATCTGGATGGGATATGCTTCATTGACTCTGGCTCCGATACACACATCATCTTGGAAAACTCCTATCTCAGTAAACTCCGGATTGCCCTCGATTGATGCAATCATAATAGTTTCATAGTTTGGTTTTTCTTCATACTTGAAGTAAGAAGGTTTACGCGGGTCTACAATTATTGGTTTAGTGAGTCGATTGTTCCAAACAAATTCGCAATCTCTAACTGTTCGTATCATGATAGAATCACCGTATTTCAAATGAGGACGAGAAAACCCATCATAAATCCATTCATCGCCATCTTTCTTCATACTCCAATCTTCTGCCATGATGTAATCTATCCTATCTATGACTCCAGATAATGCCTCCCAGGGATAGACCATCTCATAGCAGGGATATGTAACCCAGTTCCACTGCCCCTCTCTCAATTGATGTACCATCAGAGTATCAATTATAGTACCAAGCTCAAATAATCTAACTGATGTAGTGTCGTTTATGCGTAGTTTATACCCAGGCTCGCTTCTTAAATAAGATAAACCGTAATAGTTCCATTGGTTGTTACGATATTGCGCAATCCCATCACTGGATATAATATCTGTTAGAAATGGGCATAATGAAGCATTAGCATAATCAATAGATGTTCCTACTTCATCTCTTTGTAAACGAGGGTACCCAACCCAGTTCCACCCTTTATGTATATTGCGTGTAACTTGCGGATATGGGCTTGGTTGAATATAACTTAAGTATAAATTCTGATTGACAACCCGTCGCCCATTTATCGAAGGAATATCTACAATAATTGACAAGCCGAAGTTCCCATATTGCTGATAGTATGGGAAATCGTTTACTATCGCAGCGTAAGCATACAAATAATTACCATACAAGCCGTCGCCAGCGTTCCCATCATTGTGGCTGCCATCATCATAAAGATCAACCGAAAACTGCCATTCACCTCTCTCAAGTAGAGCACTAACTCCAGCGTTAGAAATAGGTGTATTATAATCAAAAACTGAAACTTGCAATAGCAAAGGACAATCCACAGGGTACATTATAGGGATTTCCTCAACCGAAACAGTTAAATCAGAATCAACTTCACTTATTAGGCTATAAGTTAGTGTTGACGAGTAGTTGTTTGCAATGCTAGCATACCAGATTCCACTTTCTGGTGCATCAATTATGTATTTTTGAGTTGTAGAACCTAAACATTCTGGCTGATTATAAATAATCCCCGATGGTGAAGTCAAAGTAAATAATAAATTATCACTATGGTTATAGATTGTATTCCAAATTAAAGTAGTTCTTAGCTTATCAGCCAAATCATCGACCACGATTTGTAAGGTTTGGGTGGAGTTTGGCGGAATTGAGTGATTATTCTCGTATGATGGAGGATTTCCTCTCAAACGATTGATTAGACGGCTTACAATCAATGACATATTTGATAGTTGTGGCACCTGATAAGCCACCCCATGTCCCCAGTACGCTATATTATTCATGTTCACAATACCACTGGAAATATTGCCGAACCGCATAGTATAGCATTCAATATCTCTGGGATTATAATATGAATAGATGCTATTTCTAACATCATACATCCTATGAGGGTTGGTGTAATGGGGGTTATTTTGATGTTCGGGGTCTATTGTTGGATGATGTTCTCCATCTGACAAAAGTACCATCCCCTTTTTCCTTTCTGTTAGAGTCCCAAACCTACTGTACCCATTTTTAAAAGGGACAAGTAAATCTGTATTACCTCCTGCACTTGGTAAGCCTACATTGTTGATAAAAGAGTTTTGATTTGATAAAGTAATAGAGTATAGTTGCGCTGCAGGTGTTGGGGATAAATTTGTAAACCCTCCATTCCAGTACGGAGGAATACCTTCATTAAAACCAAAAATATTAATCTTATCCCCAGGTAGCATAGCACTTATGAACCTTCTCGTTAGCTGTTGAAGATTTGCGCATTCTCCTACCATACTCTGTGAAAGATCAAGGGCTAACACTACATTAATCCCATCATCAAAAACAGAGAAACCGGGACCATTGAGTCCATCAAAACCATCCCGGACATTTGCCCCGTTATAGGCGAAATGCAGCACCCCATTATTGCCAATATCAACAAGGATGTCGTAATCTCCTACATCTGAAGCAGTCATTACAGGAGTGCTGGAATACCACACTCCGTCATTATCTGAAGTACCAGATACCTGACAGATGATTGCATTCAAAGCTGATATATTCATCCCATCAGTATAGTCCTGATCCTCAACAATGTAAACCGTAAGAGGAGTATTCTGAGGGCAGTTTGTGACTTTCACATGAACCGGATCGCCGATCCGAAACATATTCTTATCCCTACCATTTGGAGGGTTGGATACCCCAGCACTGATCACTTGTGGTGTGAAATGAAGACCCCTGTCTGAATAGGCTTTATCAATTACTAACTGATTCGATGTTGTTGAATTCCTCATGAGGATATTGTAGAAATACCGGGGTTTGTATCTTAGGGGTTCGGTTGGGAGAACATTGTTAATTAGTGCATAAACGAGAAACTGGTTAAAATATGTGTCGCCCAGGCGATTTCTAATCTCCCACCATGCGGAGGATATTGTGTGTCGAACATCATAGTCTTCGTAGGTAATCTCATTTAACGAAAGAGAAGTTACAGTATTGATATGGTTTAAAACATCTATTCTTTGTGGATCCTGAGGATTTCCATAGATACAGTATGGTGATTCTATTGCTGCACAAGGCAGATACACAGCAAATGCTTCATCCATGGCGCTCATGGAGTCATTATTTGTTGGATTAAACAATGTCCCGCCGAGAACCGAAAACACATTAGAATGAGATAATTCATGCCGTACTACATGAGATAGTTTACCAGCATTGGTGCTAATTCTGATTTCATTTAGTGAGGGATGAAAAGTCCCTCCGCTGGTATAGGGGTAATCTGTAACGACCTTAAGCCTCCATGGCTGATAAATCTCATCAACTACCAAATTATCTATGAACTGTTGTTGATCATGGGAATGCCAATATGCATTTGCTGTCTTAGCATAATTATCGTGAAAATAGGCAGTTAATTGGTTTCCTGAAACATTCACCGAATCGTGTTGCACCGTCATCACATTTGGATGCACTACCACTCTAAAAATATCTCGATCATTAAGTTCAGCTTCTAACCATGTATATGTGCTATCTGATATTGTTTGGTTGCCAAACTGGTTTGCAAACAAACTATCGATTGGAGTTTTTAAAAGGACACCCCCCATAGCTTTTTGTGTTAGTTGAAAGTGGGTCGTATCTGTATAAGCCTCATTGTACACATCGCCTATAACACTTACATCAAAACTTCTTACAAATATGCTTGGGGTTCTACTTCTGATGGTAAGATTTGATACATCAACATTGATTGTATAGTCCTCAAAATTCAATACATAGCAAAGGTAAAATTCCTTTCCGCCATCATTGTCGCCAAGAGTATAGGCTATCCTATGGTTGCATGGTATGACATCGGCTCCATTATATACTTCATCTTGCGATAGCTTTACAGCTTGCTTTAAGGTTATGTTGATTGGTATAATATCAGAGCTTATGTCTGCTGTATCATCTACAATACTCAGCTTACATGTGGTAAAATTATAAGACATCTTAAGATATCCAAAACCTCCTTCTATCCTGTATCCATTTACAATTTGTTCATAACTGACCCTTGATCCGATAATGTTGCTTAATGTCTTTCCTTTGAATAACTGTCCCTCTTGTGCAGAGATATAGGGCTTTACTTTGGCAAGAACCCGATCAAAGACCTGCTTCATATAAACGGTATCTTGGGGGGCTGTTACAACTATGTCTCTAAAATTTCCGATTATGTTGGAGAATGTCATATACTGGTAATTATAAGTGATATCTCCCTCAAAACCCGTTTCGGCTTTGAATCTTGTAGCCCGTTCGTTTAAGATTGCTTGCTTTTGGATGTATTCCTCTGTTTGCTCATAAGGTAATCCTATCAAAGTGACCACCATAAGCAATAGACAGAATAGGCAAAACAAATACTTTTTCATCATTCCTCCTACCTGAGTTTGTTCATTATTTATCTAAGTTTTAAATGTTGAGTCCCAAATGTTGGTGTAAACTCCAACTCATTGTTTCTCAGGTTCTTTGAGGGTATTTGATATCCCTCGTTACTCACAATCTATATAATGTCTAACGACCAATTGCATAGTTTTCATCTCTTTTATACAAGTCAAGTCCTTTTTTTTCATCAAATGCTTCCTTGCTACGACCGAGCATATCAAATAAACTGCCAGGGCTTGTTTTTGAACAGTTAAAAATTTCTTTCCTCGCACATTACACTCTTTAATATATAGCCTCTTCAGCTACTGATACCACTATTCATAATAAGAATATCTTGCCAAGCAAAAAGTTGTTGGCATTCCCATATTTTTTCACCGGAGCCTTATTTTCATTTGGTGCCGGTCGATAAGTTCTGCTAAGCTTAGTTTCCGTTTATACTGAATAATAAAGTTAATGCATACTATAATAACTTCAGCTATTCTGTAGGATATGCATTCTTTAGGTATAGCTAAATCTTCTTTTTTGTAATTTATTATTTTAGGGAATCCAACGGTGAATTTGGCAATATACTTTTTAGACCTATAGATGAAGAACAATGCTAAAGCCATTAAAGCATTAAGATTTTTTGGACCTTGATAGCTACCCAATCTCATATTTTCCCATCTTATGTTTTGCTGCATTTGGCGATGAACTTCTTCAATTGCCCAACGCTTTTTATAAATAGCTATTGCTTTCGCAACCAGCTCCAAAGCAAGCATATCCTGGCTGGCAAAATCACATAAAAGATAAAAGTCGTTTCTCCTTTGAAAACCTTTTCTAAAAATCTTAGATACAACCAAACTAATCTCAACCGTATTTGATTTTTTAATGGGAAAGTATTATGGGCTTTAAATGGCATAAAATTCTTGATTGCTAATTTTGGTTACGAAAAAATTAGAGGAGAAATCCACTTTCTCACTAAATAATAAAATTAATACCTTAGACATTTACACCATATATCTAACAATACAACAGTATGTTATAACTTATCCACAGCGTTTTTTTATGGGAATGCCTTGTATATTGTATTGAACAACATTTTTATGGACAAGCCATAAATAATGATTATATCATCCTATGATAATAAAAAAACAGGATGAATACTATATGACAATGAAAGTAATGTTTTGTTGCTCAGATATGAGAAAAAATTGAGCTGGCAAAAGATACTTTACCCGATAGTTCCGTAGTTCTCAGACCTGTGATAGCAGCAGCTTTTTCCTGAAGGAAATTACAAGACAGAAGCTATGCTCCGTTCATAATTTTGATTTATAAATTTACTTTGTGGACTTAGTATAACTACCTGGTGCTTAATCACTTATTTAACGCTCCCTTAACACTTCCGTAACGATCCTGTAACACTGCCTTAACTTTGTTAAGGAGTCGCTAAAGAAATGTTAATGCAGCATAAACCTAAATAATGCAGTTGCGGGATAGTGGGTTGGCAAATTCCAATTTGCCAAAAAGGATGCAATCCTTTAAAAAAAGTATGCTTGACAGCATTTGCCGAATCGGAGTTCGGCAACCCAGGTTTTTCGTTACCGCTTGCTTTTCGGTAAAGAAATAAATCCCAAGAGGTGGGTTGACCAGGAGGTCAACCATCTGGGGTAAAACGACAATGCTGTCGTTTTTCCGGAAATTACCCCTCTCATCATCTCACTTCAATACATTCTTTATTCTAAACCCACTTCCAATTCTTTAATCTGCGTAATCTGCGTGAAATCTGCGAAATCTGCGTGAAATCTATGAAATCTATGAGAGAAACCAGCTATGCGTTTAGATAACAGGTAGCAACTGGAAAATTGTTTCTTCTCCAATCACAGACCATAAAACCGCTGCCAGAACAATGAAGGTACCAAAAGCAAAGGGTTTGCTTTTATCTCTTATAAAAATAAGGAAATAGATAATGCCCATCAGGGCAGAAAGCAAGACGATGTAAGGTATGCCTGTTATGCCATAATAAACAGCCAACGCTGTAAGCAGCCAAATATCACCTCCACCCAGTCCTTCAGTTCCGCGTATTTTTTGATAAGCCCAAGCTAAAAATAGCAGCAAACAGAATACCACTGCTCCTGAAACCAAGCCATTTATGATACCGACATCAGTTCCGGGTATAAAAACAAAGATGATACCTGTAATCAATAACGGAAAGGATAAAACATTAGGTATTATTTGATGGAAGGCATCTATAAAAAAAATGGGGATAAGGAAAGAGAAGAGCAGGATATATTTATAGAAGAGGAAAGAGTGTAAGCCATAGCGGAAAAACAACGCTAAAAATAAAATAGGGGTTATAGCTTCAACTACTATATGATGCCAGTGTATTTTAGCTCCGCATTTAGAACACTTTCCACCTAAAATAATGTAACTGATTATAGGTATATTCTGATAAAAGGGAATATGCTTTTTGCAATTCTCGCAATGTGAACCGGGGAAAATTATGGATTGCTTCTTAGGAATGCGGTAAATAAGCACATTAAAAAAACTGCCGAAAGCAGCGCCTAATACAGCAATGACAATGATTGTAAAGGTTAGCAGAAAACGCTCCTTACCAGTTTTGCAGCCAATTATTCGTATTGGGGTTTAAATAGGCGCCTTGAATAATACTAAATTGAATTTGTATATTATCTCTCGGAGTATAGCGCATTGAAAATTCGGGAATAACACGACTGTAATTAGCATCGTTAAGATTAAATTTACTGCTGGTATTAAAACCGCCGTAGTTAACAAAATTCAAATCCAGATTCATTTCCAGCTTAGGATTGAAAGTATATTTCAGGTGATTAGTATATAGCGAAAGGTAATAGCCATCACCTACGGAACTTGTGCCTGCTTGAAAACCAAGCGAATGGTCAATCGTAAGCTTATCCATATTAAGCAGCGAAGAGCCGTTATTAGTATAGGGACTTAAGTTTGGACGCGGAAATTCAATTTGAGCTGTAAGCGGTATTAAAACGGCTAACAGCATAGTAATCAGCACTACCTGTTTCATTTAATCTCCTTCGGGAAAGTATCAGGATTCACTAATAATATAAGCAAGATATATACCGATGTCAAACATAAATTGATTTAACCAGTTCGCCCAAGCGTTTAATTCCTGTTTCAATTTGAGAAAAACTGGAATAGCTGTAATTAAGACGCATGCAATTGAATTTTTCCTGACCTTCGGGATAGAATTTGCTACCCGGGATGAAGGTTACCAAGTGGTCTTTGGCTTTATAGAAAAGAGTATCGGCATTAATATCTTCAGGCAACCACAACCAAAGGAAAATTCCTCCGTCGGGTTTTGTCCATTGCACATAAACCGGCATCTCTCGGGAAAGACATTCCAGCATTTTATCCAGATAGGGGCTGTAAAACCGGCACAGGTTTTGAATATGCGGTTCCATATAGCCCTTTGCCAAAAATTCGGCAACTACGCGTTCAGAAATACAATCGGGACTTATAGTAACTTTTTGCTGCCAGGAAACCATTTTAGTAATCAATTCCGGAGCTCCGATGGCGTAAGCAACACGAATACCGGGACCCAATATTTTGGAAAAGGAAACAATTTCAGTTACCAGATAGGGATTATTTAATTCTGTTTGAGCAATCCGTAATAATGTGGGCTGTTCTTCTCCCCTGAACCGCAACCGGGAATAAGGATTATCTTCCATAATGAGAATACCTTCCGCCTCGCAGAATTGAAGCAATTCACGCCTGCGTTTGTAACTCATAGTAATTCCGGTGGGATTTTGAAAATCGGGAATCGTATAGATGAATTTAATCACTTTATTTGCATCCCGAAGCCGTTTCACTTTCTCTGCCAAGCGGTTTAAATCTATTCCTTCATTATCCATAGAAATGCTGTGAACTTCGGCTCCTACAGCTTCCAAAGCAACAATGGAACCCAAAAAACTGGGTGCTTCACAAATAACTACATCCCCTTCATTTATTAAGGAACGACTCATATAGTAGATAGCGTTAGTGGCTCCTACCGTAATCATCATATTAGCCATATTCAACTTAGGATAATTTTCCCATTTCAGGATTTCCTCTTTCAATTGTTCATCACCTTCGCTGTTTCCATATTGCAGAACATCTCTTCCCTGTTGAGAAACTATTTCCTGATATAATTTGCTTAAGGTTTCCAAGGGAAAAGTTGCCGGAGAAGGAAAACCTCCCGCAAAAGATATTAAATCGGGAACATTTTTAGTGGTAGCTACCAATTCCCTAATCAGTGATGATTTCATCGTTTTTGTTGTCTCCGAAAAGTAATTCGTAATCATTCTTCTATCCTTATTGTTATATTTTTATCATAAACAGAACCGGAAAAAAGGCAAGAACTGCTTTCTGCTGATACACGGCTGCTATAAAAAATTCTGATATGCTTAGGGATATATTCTATAAATCATTCTCGGGAAAGGAATTGTTTCCCTGATATGAGATGCTCCGCTCAGCCAGGTAACGAGTCGTTCCAAACCAATTCCAAAACCGCTGTGAGGGACAGAGCCATATTTACGCAAATCCAAAAACCACTGATAATCTTCTATCGGCATCTTTTCCGCTTGCATTCTGGAAAGTAAAAGCTCGTAATTATCCTCACGCTGACTTCCCCCAATCAATTCTCCAAAACCTTCCGGAGCTATTAAATCATCCCCTAAAACCAAATCGGGATTTAAGGGATCGCGTTTCATATAAAATGCTTTAATTTCTTGAGGCCAGCGTTCTACAAAAACAGGAACTGCAGAATCCTCTGTTAACAAAACCTCATCCTGAGCGCCTAAATCTTTACTATGAGTTATATCACTGCCTTTTTGGCGTAATAATTCTACTGCCTCATAATGAGTCATCCGTTTAAAAGGAGCATCGGCTAATTTCAATGCTTCCGTGTTTCGTTCCAGAATTTGCAGTTCCTGAGCACAATTAGCAAGAACGGTTCGGATAACATAACGAATAAGGTCTTCCTGAATTTGCATATTCTCTTCGTGCTCCACAAAAGCTGCTTCAGCATCCATCATCCAAAACTCGGTTAAATGTTTACGGGTTTTGGAACGCTCAGCTCTAAATACAGGACCAAAATCATAAACCCTGCCAAAACTCATAATTCCTGTTTCCAGATATAGCTGACCCGATTGGGAAAGATATGCTTTGCCTTCGTCAAAATATTCCAGCTCAAAGAGGGTTGTTGTTCCTTCACACGCATTGGGTGTAAGAATAGGCGAATCAAAACGGATGAAATTATGCTCGTTCAAATAGTTGCAAATAGCATAATAGACGGTATGCCGAATGCGTAAAACAGCCCATTGCTTTTGAGAACGAATCCAAAGATGCCTGTTGGATAGTAAAAAATCGGGTCCGTGTTCTTTCTTACCTAGAGGATATTCATCCGCAATTTGAATGGGCTCAATTTGCGTAACCTGCAGTTCAAAAACTCCTTCCTGTTTGGGATGGGGTTTAGGTATCCCGCAAATGATTACGGAGGACTCCAGGGTAAGATGTTTTGCTGTCTCAAATGCCTCTTCACCCAAATCCGGTTGAAAAGCAACTGTTTGAACTTCTCCTGTTCCATCCCTTAAAATGATGAACAGTAGTTTTCCGCTATGCCGAATATTACGCACCCAGCCCTTAAGGCAAACTTCCTGTCCTATATACTTTTCTATATCTTTAATGAATACATCCTGCATAATCTTTTTTCCTGTATTATAAGTTTATTTTGGAATTTTGGGTTTGAATTTGGTTTATAATCATAGTAGCTATTTCCAAAGCTCTGGTTCCTGCTTCTCCATCTACAATCGGCTTTTTGTGGTTTTGCACACAGTCAATAAAGGACTCCAGTTCCAAAGTTAAGGCATCCTTACCCAACTCGCTAACATCATAGTTTTGAATATCCACCAGCTGTTCGGACTTAATATTATTTGCCCCTTCCAAAATCTGATACATAACTGTCTTGATGTCGGCTCTCCGTTTAATAACCTGCACCTGCTTGGTTAAAAAATCCATTTTCATATAAGCATCTTGCTGGAAAAATCTTAAAATTCGTTCCTGCTTAAGCGAAACCCGAGATGAAGTTACATTGGCAACAGCGCCATTGGCAAATTCCATACGCGCATTGGCAATATCTATGGTAGGAGTAAAAATTCCCACTCCGCTGGCTTTTATATCAGTAACGGGACTATGCACAAAGCTTAATATCAGGTCTATATCGTGAATCATTAAATCCAGCACTACCGGAACATCCGTTCCTCGTGGCTGAAAAGTGGAAATCCGTTGGGACTCTATAAACATTGGTTCATTAATTTCATCTTCAATTTTCAGAATAACAGGATTGAACCTTTCTATATGCCCCACTTGAATTATAAGGTCTTTTGCCGCAGCCAGTTGAAGAAGCTCCCTGGCTTGTATCAATTCACTGGTAATCGGTTTTTCTATAAAAATATGCTTTCCCGCAAGTAAGGCCGCCTTAGCCAGTTCATAATGAGCGGTAGTCGTTGCCGCAATATCTATTGCCTCGCAGGCAGAAAGCAAATCTGTGTAACTCTCAAAGACCTTCGTATTCTGCTGCGCCGCAATTTCCCGGGCACGAACTACATTCCGATCATAGACCCCAACCAATTCCGCTGCAGTAATGTCTTGAAACTTTTGGGTATGATACAAACCTAAATGGCCAACACCCGCTACTCCAATTTTAACCATTACTTAAGTTTCCGGGATAAAACCTTCAGCATATCTATGGTCATTGCAGGAAGGTCATAAACAGGTTTCCAACCCCATTCTTCCATTGCTGCTGTTTGATTCATATAATTAGGCCAGCTTTCGGCAATTGCCTGCTTAACAGGGTCAATTTGATAATCCATAGTAAATTCGGGGATGTGTTTTCTTATTTCGGCAGCAATTATTTCGGGCTCAATACTCATTGCCGTAACATTAAAACAATTGCGGTGTTTTAACTTCCCGGGGTCTGCTTCCATAAGCTCCACACAGGCACGTAAGGCATCCGGCATATACATCATATCTAAATAAGTACCAGGTTTCAAATAACAAGTATAATGTTTATTTTTAATGGCTTCATAATAAATCTCAACCGCATAATCCGTTGTGCCACCTCCAGGAAGAGTTACATTGGAAATAATGCCCGGATAACGAACCCCCCGCGCATCTACCCCATATTTTAAGAAATAATAGTCACTCCAAAGCTCAGCAGCAACTTTTGAGATGCCATAAATGGTGGTAGGACGCATAATTGTATCCTGCGGAGTATTATCCAAAGGCGTAGAAGGACCAAAAGCACCAATAGATGAAGGTGTAAAAACAGCGCCCTGAACTTCTCTCATTACTTCCAGGGAATTTATCAAACTGCCCATATTGATGTTCCAAGCCATTACGGGATTGGCTTCACCTTTGGCGGAAAGAACAGCTACCAGATTGATAATAGTATCAATTCCGTATTTTTTAACTACCTCAAACATCTTGTCCGCTTCCATAGCATCCATATTTTCACAGGGACCGCCTTCCCGAATTTCCGGTATTAAAGGTGTGCTGCGATAAGCAGCTACAACTGCATTTGAACCATAAAGCTTACGCAAATAAGGAACAAGTTCCGAACCAATTTGCCCTGCGGCTCCAATAACCAGAATGTTTTTCATTGTCTAACTCCGTTATTTTATTACTTTCTTTTATAACCTTGTTTTTTTTCTGCCCCGCTCTGTCAATTGTTTTATTCGGGGATTTCAGGACAAGGATTTTAGAAACGAGGATTTAAGGATTTCAGGATTTAGAGGATAAATTTGCAGAGGGCGGAGAGCAGAGAGCAGAGAGAAAAAAATAATAGGTATGGGATGAACAGGATTAACATAGCAGAGGGCTTAGAGCAGAGGGCTGAGAAAAAAAATAGTAGGTCTGGGATGAACAGGATTAACATAGCAGAGGGCTTAGAGCAGAGGGCTGAGAAAAAAAATAATAGGTCTGGGATGAACAGGATTAACATAGCAGAGGGCTTAGAGCAGAGGGCGGAGTGAAAAAAATAATAGGTCTGGGATGAACAGGATTAAAAGGGATTAAAGGGATTTATAAACTTGTATTTGCTATCATAACTAATATGAAAATCCAAGTTCACCGTTCACCGTTCACTTTTCACCGTTCACTTTTCTCCGTTCACTTTTCACCGTTCACCATTCACCCTTAACCGTTCACTGTTCACTGTTCATTCTCAATTTTCAATTCTCAATTTAATCTCTTTTTCTCTTTTTCTCTTTGTAAAAAAAACCTATTTCGCTATCTCTCTCTTTCCATCTCGCCATCTCGCTATCTCGCCTAATTCATTTTCTACCCGTTTCCTCTTTTTCCCTCTTTCTTAAACACCTCTATGTTCCAAAAATCTCCTCAGCTTTTCCGCCGGGTTATTCACTTTGCTCATAAAAATCATTGCTGCAATTACAAAGGGCTTATACCCTGCTTCCTGGTAGGTGTGCAAACGATATTTTTCAAACACGGTTTTTGCCACTTCCCCATTTTCACAACTTACATCACTGATATCTGCCGGCAAACAGTGTTCGTATAGAGCATTTCCGTTTTTGGTAAGTTTCATCATCTCTTCATCACATTCCCAATCAATAAACTTTTCATTTTGAGCTAAACAATGCAATTCAAGTTCTTTCAAACCCTGTTTATCCCCTGCTTTAAGTAGTTTGGTTCTTTGTTGCATCACAACCATCGGTGCCCAACTTTTTGGATAAACGATATCTGCATCGTGAAATGCTTCTTCCATCAATGAGGTCTTACTAAATGAACCTCCGCTCTCTTTGGCAAAAGCAGAGGCAGTTTGCAAGGTCTCCGGCAGTAAATCATAGCCCTCGGGATGAGCCAGAACAACATTCATCCCGAAACGGGTCATCAGATTTATTACGCCCTGGGGCACAGAAAGCGGTTTTCCATAAGAAGGAGAATAAGCCCAGCTCATAGCTATTTTTTTGCCTTTCAAATTTTCCCATCCACCAAAATAATCCTGCAGTTTCAAAAGGTCGGAAAGAACTTGCGTAGGATGGTCTAAATCGCATTGTAAATTTACAACAGTAGGTCTTTGCGCTAAAATTCCTTCACGATAACCTTCGGTAACAGCATTGGCAACTTCTAACATATAGGTGTGCCCTTCTCCGGGATACATATCATCCCGAATGCCTATTACTTCCGTTAAAAAAGAAATCATATTTGCCGTTTCCCGCACCGTTTCCCCATGCGCAATTTGGCTTTTTACTTCGTCCAGTTCGGACAAAGCCAAGCCCAAACTATTTACTGCCGAAGCAAAACTGAAACGGGTACGAGTGCTGTTATCTCTGAAAATAGATATTGCTAAACCATAATCAAAAATCCGCCAGGGTTTTTTCTGCCAATGCAGGCATTGCAGTATTTCCGCTGTAAGCATCACAGCTTTCAGTGTGTCTAAACTGTTTTCCCAGGTTAAAAGGAAATCCTTACCCTGCAAGTCAGGTCTTAAGGTTTCCAGTTCACTAAGCAGTGTATTAATCTTGTCCATAATATACCTCTATTTTCATTCGCTGTGCAGCAAGTAGGATAGCATCAATAATCTGCTGGTAACCGGTACACCGGCAGATATTTCCTTTAATCGCTTCTCTGGCTTCTTCTCTTGAGGGCTGTTTATTTTCCAGCAAAAAAGCATAAGCCGTTAATACCATTCCCGGAGTGCAAAATCCGCATTGAATAGCCCCGGCATCAATAAATGCCTGTTGAACAGGATGCAAAGTTCCATCGGAAGAAGCAAGACCCTCAATCGTTAAGACCTCTTTATTTACAATATCTTTCAGTTTCAACAAGCAGGAACGCTTAGGTTTATTATTTACCAGTACAGTGCAGCTTCCACAACTGCCTATATCACAGCCGATTTTGGTTCCGGTTAAACCCAGATTTTCTCTTAAGTAGGTAGGAAGTTTCAGTTCCGCAAGTTCATCGGAAATAGCATATTCGGTATTATTTACGATTATTTTCATTGCTTTTTTCCTTTAACATATTCCATAACCTGTGGGGCAACAGGCAGGTCTGTAAATCTTTTGCCGGTAGCTCTGTATAGGGCATTGGCAATAGCAGGAGCGGTAATTTCCAAAGCCGGTTCTCCAATTCCTTTTGCCCTGGAAGGAGAATTGGGGTCTGCATTTTCAACTAAGATAGCTGTCATTTCCGGTAAGTCCGTGCTACGCATCACTCTATAGCCGTTATAATTAGTAATCTGTGGTTCACCGTTTACCAGCGGAAAATTTTCATATAGAGCATAACCTGCTCCCATCGCCATACCTCCGTAAATCTGACCTGTTAGTAAAGCCGGGTTAATAGCTTTGCCGATATCGTGAGCAGCAACTAAATTCAGTAAAGTAATTTTCCCGGTTTTACAGTTCACTTTCAGTTCTGCTGCCTGACAACTGTAAACCCAACTAAAATAAGCGTTCCCATGACCTGTTTCTTCATCCCAGCTAATTTGTGGCGCTTTAAATACTCCGAAAGCATAAGGATAAATTTGATGGTCATAACACATACGCACTGCTGCAAAGAAATCTGCCACTATTTCTCCTTGGGCAGAATAAATATTACCGTTCTTGTAGCTGCAACCATTTATCCCAAGTGCTTTTTCAGCTCCTTCACAGAGACGCTGTTTAATTATTTTTGCAGCATTAACAACTGCTCCTCCCCCCATAATGGTTCCCCTGGAAGCAACGGTAGAACCTCCATCCGGAATATTGGAAGTGGAAGGTAAACGATAACGAATAAGCTCTTTAGGGATGCCAAGTTCTTCTGCAGCAATTAAAATCATCGCACTTTGGGCTCCCTGTCCATTTTCGTGAACTCCGGTTTCCAGTAAAACACTGCCATCGGGTTGAATATTAATGATGGCACTGTTCATATCGGTTCCTTCTGCTCCTAAACTAACTCCCCGGTAAGAAATAGCATATCCGATTCCATACCATTCCTCTATATCAGGATTGCCGAAACTACATTTCTGCACTTTGTTTTCGTAATCAATTTCTTTCAAAACGCTATCCATAACCTGCTGCAGAGAAACGGTATGATTATCCAGTTTCTGTTCCGTAATGGTCTTGCTGCCTTGATGAACCATATTTATTTTGCGGAATTCCGTTTCATCAATATGTAATTTTTCCGCTGCCATTTCTATCAGCTGTTCAATAGCAAAATTTACCTGCGGTGAACCGAAACCTCTGAAAGCACCTGAAAAAATGTTATTAGTATAAACTCCGTAAACATCACTTTGAACATTGGGAACTTCATAGCAACCACAACTTTGAACTGTGGAACGCCAAGTAACCCAGGGTGTTACACTGCAGTAAGCACCCCCGTCTGCAACAATCCGAGCTTTAATAAAGACGATTTTCCCGTTCTTTTTAAGCCCCATTCTATATTGCAGTTTGTAAGGATGGCGTTTATAGCTTTCCCGCATACTCATTTCTCTACTGTAAGTTAATTTTACCGGTTTCCTGGTAAGATAGGCACATAAAGCTGCCCGGGCACAAACTAAGGCAGCTGTATCATCCTTTCCTCCAAAACCGCCGCCCATACTAATATTTTTCACTTCTACTGCGCTTAATTTGCAGCCCAAAGTGGAGGCAACAAATCTTCTGGTTGAAAAAGGATGTTGCATACTGCCAAGCACTTCCATAACACCATCGGGGCGTAAATAACAAAGTGCTGTTTCCGGTTCCAGATAACAATGCTCTACGCGTGAAGTATTAAACTCCTGTTCAATAATAAGCTTTGCTTCTTTTTCGCCCTGTTCCATATTGCCGGTGCGCACCTTATGATAATTACAGATATTACTGCCAAAATCAGGATTAACCAGAGGACTTGTTCTTTGCATTGCTTCTTCGGGATTATAAACACCAGGAATTTTTTCCAGTTCAACTTCCACTAAAGGTAAAGCAGAAAGAGCTATTTCACGAGTTTCTGCTACAATTAAGGCAATAACATCTCCCGCGGAACGAATCCTCCTGTTAACTAAAGTGGGACAATCCTTAATAATCTGGCCAAATTTGATATTTCCGGGAATATCCTTCGCAGTATAAACAGCTACAACTCCTTTTTGCTTAAGTGCTTCAGAGTAGTTTATAGTTTTAATTACAGCGCTTGCTACTTTGGACTGCAAAGGAACTGCATATAGCATATCAGGAAATTTATAATCATCGGTGTATTTTGCTCTGCCGGTAACTTTAGCAACTGCGTCATTACGAAAAGCATCAGTAAACATTATTATTATGCCTCCTCAATTCATAATAGCTCCAAAAGTCCATCCACGGATTAGGGGTATTTGCCCAACTGGGAATAACGGGAATTGGAGCTCCCAGGTGTTCATAACTTAGAGTATCTTCTGCTACCGTAAAATCCATCATCCTGGCAGGTGTATAGCTTATCAAAGCAAAAAGTTGCTCCATAGTCAGTTTACCTTTTTCTACCAGATTTTCTGCCAGCAAAGTAAATAGCACTCCACATCCAGCTATACCCATAGGGGTTTTAGCAGGATACAAAATTCCCGTGTCTTTGGTTTCGGAACTAAAAGCACAATGATCACTGGCAATAATATCAAAAACACCATCCTGTAAAAGTTCCAGTAAAAGACCTCTACTGTTTTCACAGCGTATAGGAGGAGAACAAAGCCAGCGATGGCCTTCCGGTTCATTTAAGATCTCCTCATTCAAAAGCAAATAGTGAGGTGCAGTTTCACAAGTAATATAATCTGCCTCCTTTTTTGCCTGTTGAACTAAGAGCGCTGCTTGAGGAGAAGAAATATGCACTATATGTAGAGGGTAATGATACTTAATAGATAGATTTAGCAACTTCTCCACTGCAGCAATTTCTGCTTTTTCAGGACGCCGTAAACAGTGGTCTGATGGCTTATGAAAAGGATAGCGTTCACTGTATTCGCTAATTATTTCATCATCTTCACAATGCACCAGCAATCTTTTCTTAGGCGAAGGCATTTCTTCCATAAAGCGTTCAATGCTTTCATAGCTTTGATATAGCCCTGCCTCCCGATAAGTGGTATAGAGCTTTAAATCAGTATCTTCTTTCAGAATTCTTTCCAATTTACCAATATCCAACTGCCTAGGAGTTAAATGCCAAAAGACCTTTCCCGAAAAGCCAAGGGATGCTTTTCGCATTCTTGCCAGTTTGGAAGAAAGGGGTTCATTCGGGCTTTCGGTTACAAAAACACCAATTCCTTCCAAACCGTTATGTTCATAAAGAAGATTGAAACTCTTCCAGCTATCTGCTAAAAGGTGTCCACCAATGGTTTCACCAATATGCACATGGAAATCGTAAATTCCACTTGCTTTCATAGTTTTACGGCTCCGGGGTCTTTTAAGCCGTGACCAGTTATCAATAATACAATATCATTATCGGCTTTTAACCATCTTTTGTTCATTGCTTTTTTCAGTCCAGCCAAAGTTGCGGAAGAAGAGGGCTCTGCAAAAACACCGGTATATTTAGCCAATTCCAGTTGCGCATCTTGAATTTCTGCATCGCTTACTCTGATACCTTTTCCGTCTGTTTCTATAAGTGCTTTAACAGACCAATGTGCCAGTGCCGGTGTTTTCACTTTTATAGAATCTGCTATAGTAACAGGGTTTTCAGCATCGTGATAAATTCCTGTTTCCCAATAAGAAGTAATGGCGTCACTACTTTCTGCCTGTACGCATAAAAGATGAGGCAAATTTTTTGTTATCCCGGCTCTTTGTAAGTCCAAAAATGCTTTGTAGATACCGGTTAAAATAACTCCATCGCCAACCGGAATCACAATCCAATCCGGAACTTTATATCCGTTTTGAATATAAATCTCTATTCCAGCACTCTTTTTCCCGTCTATTGTTAAGGGATGATAGCCCGTATTTCTACACATACAATGATGCAGTTTTGTATATTCCAAAGCAGCTTTGAAGGCATCATCATAACTGCCATCAACTTTATGCAGTTCGGCATTATGCACTTGAATTTGAATCAGTTTAGCCGGTGGGGCACTTTGAGGGGCAAAAATAACCACTTTCAAACCTGCTGAGGCACCTAAACAGGCAAGTGAACAAGCTGCATTTCCTGTGCTGGCAGTTACAATTTCGGTAATCCCTTTTTGTAAAGCATCTGCTACAACAAGTTGAGAAGCACGGTCTTTATAACTTCCACTGGGGTTTAAACCATCAAATTTTATTCCGATTGGGTAATCGGAGGATGCTGTTCCTCCGCTTTTTAAACCAGGAATCCTAACTTTAAAAAACGGTGTATTCCCAACCGGTAAAGGGGGATAAAACTCAGGATTTACAGCACTGAAGAGAAGAGGTTCAGGTTTTTGTTTCCATTTTTTACCAATTTCTTCATAATCAAAAACCGCTTCCAAAACACCTTTTAACGGTATTCCCGGCACATAATCCCTGCCACATTCATCACAAAGATAATGCAGTTCATTGGGGCTAAATTCCTTTCCGCATTCAATACAACGATATTTAAGCAAATAACTCTTCATTCTTCACTCTTCATTAGCTGTCACGAGTCCTCACTGCCAAATAAATTTGTGGATTGCGTAAAAGTTCTTTCGGCAATAACAACTCCTGACTTACTTTTTTCATTTTGCATTCCGGGATGCACTTTCTCTCTATTTCTGGGCAAGGTTAAAAACCAACGCAGCATAAAAAGCTGCTGCTTTGGTTAAATGTTCAATCGGACATGCCTCGTTGGGAGCATGAGCATATATTTCATTACCGGGTCCCAAACCAATACAGGGGATTTTTTTCATTCCAGCGATAGCAACTCCGTTTGTGGAAAAAGTCCATTTATCAATTACCGGTTCTGTTCCTAAGGTTTTAGAATAGGCATCGGATGCCTTTTGAACATATACTGAATCCGAAGGTGTAACCCAAGTAGGATAATATTTTTCAGTAGGATAAACCAATCCTGTATAAGCAGTTTCCTTATAAGTTAAAATTTCTATCGTAGCTTCAGGATAACCTGCTTTTTTACAGGCATCCTGAACTTCGGCAAGGGCGCTTTCTTTATCTTCACCAAAGGTCAAACGCCGGTCTAAATGCAGGCGGGCACTATCCGGAACAGCACATTGGCTCGGTCCTGTAAAAAAGACCTGAGTAACGCAAATACTGCCTTTTCCCAGAAAATCATCAGACCGCAGATTCTGATGCAATTTCTCTATTTCCAAAGCAATGCGGGAAATTTTATAGATAGCATTATCTCCGCGTTCAGGAGCAGAACCATGACAGGAAAGTCCTTTCACGCTGACTTCCATTTCCATCCTACCTCTATGACCCCGGTAAATATTCAAATTTGTGGGCTCTGTAATAACAACGAGTTCTGGTTTAATTTCCTCTTTTTGAAGAATATACTGCCAGCATAAACCATCGCAATCCTCTTCCATAACCGTTCCTGTAAAATAAATGCTTAAGTCCTTACCCAAATTCAAATCCTTTATTATGCGGGCAGCAGTCAGCATACTTGCCATTCCACTTTTTTGATCAACAGTTCCTCTACCCCAAACCTTTCCGTCTTTGATGTGAGAGGCAAAAGGATCAAAATCCCACAGCGAAAGGTCACCCGGATAGACAGTATCAATATGAGCATCAAAGGCAATTACTTTTTCGCCAAAACCAAAGCGTCCGATAACATTTCCCAAAGGGTCAATATATGCCTCATCCATTCCTATTTCCTGCATTTCTTTCAGGATGCATTCTCCCACTTCTTTTTCCTTGGTAGAAAAAGAGGGTATTTTTACGATGTCCATTAAAAAACGGGTGCTAATATCTTCATAGTGCTTTGCTTTTTCTAAAATGTCTTTATACATTTTCATTCTCCTTATGTCTTTACTGTAATAATACTTCCCGCCAATTCTGATAAATGAATAGCTCCAGAATGAACAAGATTAATATAGCAGAGGGCGGAGGGCAGAGGGCGGAGAGCAAAGAGCAGAGGGCGGAGAGAAATAATAGGTCTGGAATGAACAGGATTAAAGGGACTAAAGGGATTTATAAACTTGAATGTGCTTCCATAACTAATATGGAAATCCAAGTTCACTCTTCACCTTTCACTGTTCACCTTTCACCGTTCACCTTTCACCGTTCACCCTTCATTCTCAATTAAATCTCTTTTCCTCTTTGTAAAAAATATTCATTTCGCCATCTCTCTCTTCCCGTCTCGCCATCTCGCTATCTCGCTCTATCAAAACCTTTCCCACAGTTTTTCTGCTAATTCTCTTGCCTTGGCTTTAACTTCCTGTTCATCAATATCCAGCAGCAATTCCCCATTCCACATCAGAATTTTGCCCTGGCAGATAGTTGCTTCAACATTTGCCTGGGAAATTCCATAAACCAGATGTCCTATCCAGGTCTCTTCATTAAAAGGAGTATGCGGAATATAGTCAACAATAATAATATCTGCAGGACTGCCTTCTTTTATTGTTCCGTGTTTTTCACCCCAATATTTTTGGGCAATCACAGGATTATTGAAAACCAGGGCAGAAGCAATTTCTGTAAAACCACGGGAAGGATCATTTTGCTTCAAATGCTGAGCCCAAACACCAACTCTAACTTCTTCCAGCATATTATTAGTCATTGCATCAGTGCCAAGTCCAACTTTTATACCCAATTCCGTCATTTTACAAACATCAGCAATGCCCACAGCATTATTCAAATTGGATTGGGGATTGGTAACTATGGCAGCTCCTTTTTCTGCGGCTAAAATAAGTTCCCTGGCATTCAAATAAACGCCATGAGCCAGAATGCTTTTACTATTTAGCAAATTAAAATCGTTTAAGCGTTCCATCACTCTTCTGCCAAAATGTTCCACATTATATTTTTCGTCTGTTTCCGCTTCGGCAGTATGAATATGGATACCGCAATTAAGTTCTGCAACTTTATCAGCAATATTGGCTAAGGTTTTATCCGAAAGCGTAAAAGCAGCGTGCAGACCAAAAAGTCCTTTCAAAAATGGGTTGGGATTATTTTGACAGTATTTTAGCCATTCATAATTTTCTTCTATTCCGGCTTGCGTAATTTCTGCACCATCTCTATCTGAAACCTCATAGCATAGTGATGCTTTAATCCCTGTTTCCCGAACCGCATTAGCAATTTGAGAAAGAGAATTTTTTACGGCATAAGGAGAGGAATGATGATCAATTATAGTAGTAGTCCCTTTCCGTATGGAAGCCAGAATAGAAATTAAAGCACTATAATAATTATCTTCCGGGAGCAGCTTTTTATCCAAACGCCACCACAAGTTTTCCAGCACAGCACTAAAATTTTTAGCTGGAGCTGCTTTTCCCAAACCGGTTACAAAAGTAGAATAAAAATGATGATGCGCATTTATAAGCCCGGGCATAATGATTTTGCCTTCCACATCTATGCGTTCACAAACCTCATCCTGAAAACAGTTATCAGCTCCGATTTTTACTATATAACCATCATCAATCAGGATTGCCTGCTGTTCCAACAGTGGCTTATCTTGATCAAATGTAAGTATTGTGCCACCTGTTAAGATGTATCTATTCATTGTTATTCCTCGCTTCACATTTTGTCTATGCAGTAAAAGCAAAATGGCTATATTTGTCAAGCTTGAAGAATGAATTTAGCGAGATGGCGAGATGGCGAGACGGAAAGAGAGAGATAGCGAAACAGATTTTTTTACAAAGAAAGAGAGAAAGAGATTAAATAGTGAACGGTGAAAGGTGAACAGTGAAGGGTGAACGGTGAAAGGTGAATGGTGAATGGTGAAAAGTGAACAGTGAAAGGTGAAGGGTGAACTTGGATTTCCATATTAGTTATGGAAGCACATTCAAATTTATAAATCCCTAAAATCCTCATAATCCTGTTCATCTCAGACCTATTATTTTTTTTTCTCAGGGTAAAAAGCCCCTTAATGTACCGGCGGATGCCGTTCTTGGTACCGGCGGATGCCGTTCCGCCGTTTTTTATTCGGCGCTACAGCAAGCGCCGGTACATAAAGCCGTTCCGCCGTTTTTATTCGGCGCTTCAGCGAGCGCCGGTACAAAGAGCCGGTACAAAAAGCCCTTCTTTTACTATAATTTTCATTATAATCTCGTAATTTTTTAGCGTCATATTCTTTCCTTACCCCAAACTGTCAATCAATTCTTTATCATACCTTAATCACTCCTTAATTATTAACGCTTGATTAAGGGTTGATGAAGGAGTGATACACGATGTGAACTGAGAGACAATATGGCTTTTTCTTCCAGAGAAACGATATCCTCGTCGTTTAGTGGTAACACTGGTGTTTAGTTACCGCAATTTGTTCTTTTCAGAAAAAACAATGTCCTCGTCGTTTAGTGGTAACACTGGTTTTTAGTTACCGCATACCTTTCGGTAAAGAAACAAATCGTAAAAAGTGGGTTGACCAGGAGGTCAACTCTCCGGAAACCAAGATATTTTTAAGTGCAGGCAAGAAGCATCATAATATGCTTTTCCATAATTTATTGCTTGACGCAGAAAAGTTATCACAGGAATTGAACAGCAATGAAAAAAATTATTCATATAGATATGGATGCCTTTTTTGCAGCCATAGAAATACGGGAACAGCCCTGGCTAAAAGGCAAATGCGTAGTTGTAGGCGGACCGCCAAACAGTAGAGGAGTTGTTTCCACCTGTTCTTATGAAGCTCGTAAATTTGGAGTTCATAGCGGAATGAGCAGTTACCAGGCATGGAATATATGCCCGGAAGCTATTTTTTTGCATCCGCATTTTGAACTGTATATGAAGGTCTCACAGCAGATAAGGAAGATCTTTTATCAGTGGACGGATTTGGTGGAACCGATGTCTCTGGATGAAGCATACTTGGATGTTACTGAAAATAAACGGGGCGAAGAAGATGCAGTAAAAATAGCCCAGGAAATTAAAGCGGAGGTTCTGCAAATAACGCACTTAACTTGTTCGGCAGGCGTCTCTTACAATAAGTTTTTAGCGAAAATCGGCAGTGATTTACAAAAACCTGACGGGCTTACTTATATTCCTCCGGAAAAGGCACAGGAAATTCTTTTTTCTCTTCCGATAGAGAAATATCACGGCATTGGAAAAGTTACCGCTGCTAAATTGCGTAAAAAAGGAATAAAAAACGGAGCAGACCTTTATCAATGGGAACTGCAAGATTTAATAAAACTTCTGGGTAAAACAGGGGTTTTTTATTATTATGTCGTTCGGGGTATTGATAAACGCGAAGTTATTACCGAAGTTGAACCTAAAACATTAAGCTGCGAAACAACTTTCTCCTCCGATATTGATAATCTGAATGACCTGCTGCATACATTAAATCGGCTCGCTGAACATCTTTCCGAACGCTTGAAGAAAAAAGGAATTAAAGGCAATACTCTAACGCTCAAGATAAAATATGATAATTTTCAGTTAATCACCCGCAGCTGCACTTTGCCCTGTTATGTAGATGATACCAAAAATTTATGCCAATATTCAGAGCAGCTTTTAATTGCTAATTGGGATAGCTTTAGAAAAGTGCGTTTACTCGGTTTGGGAATTAGTAAACTGGAAGATATCAATAAAACTGAACAGCTATTAATTCCGCTTTAAAATTCCCGGCAAACCCTTCTGTAACAAGTTACTGAAGACAATTAATAAAAGCCCGATGAAAGTAGCGTAATGGATGCTTTCTTTTAAAACAAAGCCAATGAAAAGCAAAGAGATAAAGGGGGTAAAAAAGATCATATTGGAGATGGAAGATGTATTATCAGTCAGCTCAAGTGCCTTATTCCAAAGCAAAAAGGTTAAACCCATTTCAAAGATACCTACATAAATTCCCCCCAGAATGCCATAGCTATAGATGGCTTTGGAAGTAAAAAGTGAAGACCGGGTAACAAGTGCATATATTGCAATCAAGATAAAGCCAATAAAGAAATTACAACATAATTTCACACTTGCAGGTCTGGAATCTAAACGATTCCGTATCCAGTATAAAGCCCAAATAAGAGAAGTGGAAATTGCTAAAAAAGACCCGAAAGCGTCATCAAATTTAAGAGCAGTAATTTGCCCTTTCGTGGATATTATCCAAACTCCGAAAAAACTTATAAGTAAGGCAATAAGATCAATAAGATGGAATTTTTCTTTCAGCAACCAAATACTGAATAAAGAAAGAACAATAGCCCAAGTGTAATTTAATGCCTGCGCTTCCTGAGCCCGCAAACGCGAATATGCCTCAAACAGCATTAAATAATAAATAAAAGGATTAAGCAAACCGGCAAATAACGATTTCTTCAAATTCTCGCCGGCTTTTTTGAACCAACCCCGGTGGGTAAAGTCAGCTGGTTTTATAAGCAGATTGATGATTCCTAAAACCAGAAATGCCGTAAACGAAGAAAAAAGCAGTAGCCCAACAGGGGTTAAATATTGTAAAGATAGCTTAAAAGCGGTACTGATGGTTGACCAGGCAATTATTGATGCACCAGCATATAGATATGCCTTATTTTGCTTTTGCATTTAACGCTATCCTTATTTTATAGTTACTTTTTTAGGAAAAACGGTGTCTCTGCCGTTTAGTGGCAACACTGGTGTTTGGGCAGAGAGCGGAGAGCAGAGGGCGCAGGGCGGAGAGCTTTTGGAAACCGGGAAAGCAACAAGAAAAAAACTCAGAGCTTACCTTTTACAAGGGGCTTTTTTGTACCGGCGCTCGCTGTAGCGCCGAATAAAAACGGCGGAACGGCGTCCGCCGGTACAAAGAAAGGCGGAACGGCGTCCGCCGGCACAAAGAACAGCGTCTGCTGGCTACACAAGTTATTCCAGAACTATTAAATCCCTTCAATCCTTCCCATCCTGTTCATCCCAAACCTATTAAATCCTCCAAATCCTTAAATCCTCAAATCCTTGTTCCTTAAATCCTTGTCCTGAAATCCTCGTTTCTAAAATCCTTGTCCTTAAATCCTCGTTTCTAAAATCTGCGTAATTTGCGTAAAATCTGCGTAATCCGCGGGAACCACCATTTCCAATTACGGTAGTGTTTTCTTGATAGCCGTGTATTTGGTTTCCAATTGTTTATTTCCCAATTGCTGAGCTGCCCAAATAACATATTCCACAGCTATCTTATTAGATTTATTCCAATTATACCAATCTTCCGCATATTTAATCAATTCTTTCCAATCCTGTTTATTATAAAGATAGGTGGCAAGCATACTAAAATCTTCTTCCTCGGGACGAATTTCCAGTTTTCTTTTCAGATATATAGTTGCCTGTTCTGTATCTTGCATTTGGGCAGCAATGGAACGAGCATTATCTAAAATATCAATGTTATTAGGTTCAATTTCCAAGGCGGCTTTTGTGGCAGCCATTGCTTTGGCATAGTCCTTCAATTCGTAATAACAGGCAGAAATATTCATCAGATTATCAATATTCGTAGGAATTAAAGGTCTGGCTTTCTCAAAGTATTTCACTGCTTCAGCATAGTTTTGTTTGTTGTAATAGAATGAGCCCAGCTCCATAAGATATTCCAATTTATTAGGATCTTTAGTAAGCAACTGGAGAAGAATTTGTTCAGCTTTAGCATCGTCCTTAAGATCAACCAGATAGATGTTTTTCAGTTGAATCATCGGTTCGGGACGTTCAGGTTCCAGTTTAAGCGCCAGTTCAAAAATTTCCATAGCTTTCTGAGTGTTGCCGGCATCTTTTTCTTTTGTTGCTGCCAGATAAATTCTTGTCCAAGCTCTTTCTTTTCTTTTCTTCATATCCCGTATATCAATCCGATCCTGATCCGTAAGGTCTGCGAATTGTTCTAATATGCTAATTGCCTTTGTGTAATAATGATAGGCACTTTCGTAGAATTCAACTTCCCGCGCGGTAAAATTTTCTGCTTTGTATAAACTGATATCACCTAAACGGCGTAAAGCAAAAACATAGTCAGGATTATCTTCCAGCACCATCTTATAGTATGTTTCTGCCTGCTCTACATTCTGTTGAGAATAATAGACATCGGCAGTTTTTAAATTCACATTGCCTTGAGGGCTAAGCTTTTGCCGTGCAGGTGAACAGGCAGTTAAAGCTATCATTATGATGCATAATATGATAATTGGCTTTTTCATCCGGTTTTCTCCTTAAATTTATCTTTGCTGTGCAATAAAAATAGATTAGCCAAAAAGTCAAGAGATTTCCTCAATTGTTAGCCGGAAAGGTTGTTGTTCTTATCAGGGAAACTAAGGCAAGCGTAAGCCCCTCGGGAAATGCTAACCCCGTTTTTTTTCTTGTCTCTCATTATACCTTGCCTGCATTAGAAATAACTGAGTTGCAGCAATGGTGACCTCCTGGTCAACCCACCTCGTACGCTTGGTTCTTTATCGGAAGGTATGCCGTAACTAAACACCAGTGTTACCACTAAACGACGAGGACGTCGTTTTTCCGGAAAAGAACAAATTGCGTTGACTAAACACCAGTGTTACCACTAAACGACGAGGACGTCGTTTTTCCGGGAAGAAAAAGACCTTTAGGGTAACGCTAAACTAGTGGATTAAATTATATTATAGATAACTCTGATAAATAGCAGAACCAAAGCCAGAATAAAAACACTGCGAATTAGTTTATTTCCCCTTAAAATAACCAGTTTGGAACCAACAATATTTCCGGCAATTCCACAAATGGCGCCTGGTACAGCAAGCGGATAATAGATGTTGGAGGCAAAAGCAAAAGTGACAAGTGCTGCGATATTTGAAGCCAGGTTTACTACTTTTGTATTGCCGTTAGCGGTTACAAAATCATAATGCAAAGCGGAAGCATAGATTAAAATTAAAAAAGTGCCTGTTCCAGGACCAAAAAATCCATCGTAAAAACCAATGCTTAAACCAGCAATTGCACCTACAAGCATTCTGGTTTTTTTTGCTATTCTATGGGCATTGCTTTGCATTCCAATGTTCCTGTTCAGCACAGAAAATACAGCTACTGCAGGAATGAGGATAATCAGTAAATAGTTTAGAACTTGCGCTGAAACTTTTAAAGCTGTAGAAGCCCCAATCCAGGAACCTATAAGAGCCATAAATGCACTTAGCAAAGCAACCGGAAGGTCTATCATCTTAGCTTTGAAATAGTTAGCGGTAGAAAAAACAGTTCCACAGCAAGAAGAAAATTTATTAGTTCCCAAAGCCAAATGAGGAGGAATTCCTACACTCCAATATGCCGGAAGAGAAATCAAACCCCCGCCTCCGGCGATTGAATCTATCAGACCTGCCAAAAAGATGAAAGGAAGCACCAGAGCATAGTTTAGAGGAGACAAATTAATAACTTGCATAGTTTATATTTCTGCTTTAAATTCCAGTTTCAATTCTTGAGAACTTGTTTGCCTAGGATAATCTGTAAAACGGTAATCCAAAGTAATCATACTGAAAGCATTAATTCTGTAAACACCGTTTAAATTAATTGATGGAATCCAACCCTCTCTTTTTTGGGGAAGGAAGGAAAAATAATGACTACCGGAAAGACGATTGTAAGTTATTCCTAAAGTAGCGGAAAAACGATACTTTTGCATAAAAACACTTTTCAGGGCAGGTGAGAAAGACAACGAGCCGAGCTGATAGTTTTCACTGCCATCCTGTTTCCCCCCGGATTCTGAATTGTAGCTTAGCTCTGTTTGAATATTGCTTTGGGGAGTTAAATTGCGTTGTATTAAAGCGCTAGCACTGATAATCTTTGTTTCGTTCAAATAGCGAGTATCGCTGTTAGTTTCGTTGCTGAACTGTAAACGGGTATTATAAGCACTATAGCCCTTAATGTCTATTTGCGCTAATTGCGAAAAACTGAAAGTCCTGTCTGGGGTCTGATAACGCTTATCCAAAGTCCGTTCCATAATCAATTGCAAGTTTGCGGTAAGCTTATTATTTACCAAATCCAACCAGAGAACCTCTTCAATATTTTGCCTGCCGTAAATCGTTGTTTCATCATCATAAACTGTTCCAGGAAAAAAGAAATAGCTCTTCCAATTATTGCGCTTTGAACTTTGTTCCGTCAGGTTTATGGAAGTATCGCTTTGTAAACGCTTAAGAACATTGCTGGCGGAGATATTTCCCGGTTTCAGGTATAAATTGAGCAAGCAATTTATCTCTGTTGATAAACTTCCCGTAGAGCTAGTGATATAAACCCAATCGTAATCTCCATTAGAAACACTTACTCCCGTGCTGTCATAATATCCCAAACCAGAACCTACATATTGCAATTCCCGAATTTTGGGATAGAACTCCGTTTGATTTAGTTGATAATTGCTATATAAACCGATGGCATTTTTCAGGAAGCTGTTACTGGAATGGAAAGTAATTAAATCATAATTAGATTTTGGTTGAGTAGTGGAAAGCGGCTGATTTATTTCACGGTGTGTTATATCCAAATCAATACGCTGAGAATTCAGGTTTACGATATTTTTTAAAGCATAGGTTTGGGTATTGGCAATTTCATCCCAGTTCCTGGTTTCTTTCACTTTGGTATTATCGGTAGTCCAGGAGAACTGGGCAAGCAAAGAAGAAGCATTGCCAAGAGAGATAACGGGATTTAGTTTTAGATAACTGTTGCCCAATTCCTTGGTATCCAAAAGATTATAGAGAGTTTCAAAACGCAACCGCAAAATTTTCCAAGTCCAGGATAAATATCCCTGGTGGTATTGCATAGTTCCGTCCTGCATATTATCCTTGGCATAGTCCTGAGTAGAAAGTGTGCTGTGCACATTTATTTCCGGTAACAACCCTTTTCCTGAAGAAGAAGTTATAAACCGTAACGCTTGTAAAGTATATAAATCATAAACTCTACGGTATCTATAGAGTAAAGAACTGTTCCAGTTTGTTTGCCGACGGCTGATTTGAATATTGCTTTCCTGTTGTGCCAGGGAATCGGCTGTATCTATTGAAGCAAAGTCAAATTCGTTTTCCAGCGGACGATATTTACCAAAAAGGGAGGTTTTATCACTCCGCTGTTCATAATCTATATTCAAAGCATAAAGAGAAAATGGAACCTCCAGATAGGCATAAAGTAACTCTGCGTTATTATCCTCATCGTCAAGGGAAGAAAAAGTGTTGCGATCATTTACACTGCCTAAAACTTCTATTCCGCCATTCAAATTGGCATTAGTATAATTCAAAGCCAAATCCAGATTACCTTTTCGCGTTGCCGGCACTAAAAGCTTTTGGGGTAGCCAGGAACCTAAGCCAGAGCCCACATAACGATATTTTCCGGCAGAATATTCTTCATAATCCCCATTCCCGCTGCCCACATAGCTGAAAACTATATTGTAACAGGCAAGCGAATCCCCCGGAGCATATTCATAGTAATATTCATTTAGCAAATTCTGTAAGCGTTTATATTCTCCTGTTCCCGCTTCCACCTGAAAAACACCTGCTCCCCAAACATTGTTGTCGCCGGCTGTTTTCAAGGAATCCAAATCCGAAGCGCTGAATTCATATAACAAGGGATTATTTTTGTCATCCTGCTGCCAGATAAAATGGTGTGACAGAGTTAGATGCTCACTTAATTGGAATTGCGTGGAATTTAAATAACTACTTTGCGGATAATATTCGTCCGAATATTGAAACCTTGCCGTAATATTATTGGCAGCGCTAACCAGCTTTTTAAACATTACGCTTCCCTCGCTGTAGTCAATGCTGTAATCTATCCCCCGTTCCCATTTATTGCCATCTACGAAGATTTCTTCGCTTCCTGCTACAACAATAAAATTGGACTGGGTATCGTTTACCCTTAAGTAATAGGGACCTTGTTTTCCTTCAATAACAGTAATTTTTATAGAGGCGTTTTTTCCCCCTCCGGCAGAAAAAGCTGTTTGCACATAGTGTTTACCTTTTAGCCAAGCATTAATTCCTTCAAATTTAGTAAAATAATCCATATAACGCGTTCCTGAATATTTCAGTTCCAGGTCTCCCATTGCCAGTTCATATTTGTTTCCGTAAATACGAATAAACATATTATCCAACGAGCTTAATTCCTTGGAATCTCCTTCTGGTGATAATTTGGACTGGCTATCGGAAAGTTGGGCACTAATAAAAACATTATGAGCCAGTTCTCCGGAGAGATTTACGAAAAGTGACTGTTTCAAATCAAAAGTGGACTCATCGGAAAAGGATATGGCAAAGGTTTTAGTTCCCCTAATCTCCAAATTTGTTTCTTCAATAAAGGCAGGGCTTTTGCGTTTTTTAATCTCTGTTAACAAAGTGTCGCTATATATTTGCGGTTGCCATCTTTGCCAAGGTTGGGTAAGAAAGGGTGGAACAATTATATATTCTACTTTCAGGATAGAAACATCGGGTTGACAAAGAAGAATCAATTCTGCCTTATTATGGTTTATCCGATAATCTGTTCCTTCGTTTAAGAGCAACGAATCTGCCCAAACAGAAACGCTGTTTTTAATGATAGGAGAATTTCCCAGAGAATATTTATTGCAATTTGGCTCCAAAACAAGATTGCGCTCTTGAACTAAGGGCTCGGCAAAAAGGGAAAATATACTACCCAGAAAAAGCAGAATAAATATACCTGATTTATTATGTACCAACTGCTTAAACTTTATGAATAATGTAAGTTACTACACCCCAAATAATGAAATCCATCCCTTCCTCAATGGGAATTGGCTCAAATTCATCATTCTCCGGCACTAAACAATATTCTTTCCCTATAATTTGTAATCGCTTAACAGTTAATTCTCCATCCACAATAGCAATTACAATGTGCTTATTTGATGCCTCCAATGCTCTATCCACAATCAAAATATCATCCGGTAGAATTCCTGCACCCTGCATAGAATATCCATCTACTCTTACAAAAAAAGTGGAAGCAGGGTGAACTATTAAAAATTCATTCAAATCCAGCTTACCTTCAATGTAATCCTGTGCCGGAGAAGGGAAACCGGCAGAAACTTTGGAACTCATCAAAGGTCGGTATTTTTTTTCTCCCTGACTTGCGGAATATATGGCTTTAATAGAGCCATCACTATGTATTTTCATCTGTTTTTCTAAATTGTGCAGGACGAAGAAAAACCTATCTCCGTCCTGCGGTAAAAATGGTTATTTGGGTATATTTTTCAGTATTTTCTGTGCTTGAGCGCCATACCTGGGATCGTTTTGCACCTTTTCCAAATCGGCTTTGGCAGCGGTATAATTCTTCATTTGATAATAGGCAACGCCACGCAACATTAGTGCATCAGCATTTTTAGGGTCTAAACCAAGGGTTATAGTGGCATTGCTGATTACTTTGGCATAATTCTTTTGGGTATTGTAATAGCTTGCCAAAAGCAGCGCCATTTGCGGATTGCGTTCAAGACCTAAGGACTTTTCATAATATTCCACCATCTTTTTCTTATCATTCAGTCCTTCATAATTCTTAGCTATCATCGCATAGATTTGTGCCAGTTCCGTTGGTGCAGGACCCGCATCCGCCACCTTCTGCAAATAAAGATTGGCATTGTTATAATCCTTTATTCCCTGATAATAATTTGCCAAACGACGATAGAGGTCAACGCTTGGTTCAATGGCTAAGGCCTTTTGATAATATTTACCGGCTTCCATCATATTTCCTTTTTCGGCATAGCTATCAGCTACATTGATAAACGCTTTGGCATCCTGAGATAATTCCGCATAATCAATTAACACGGCATAAGCTCTGTTTTCATCTTTAATATTATCCCTAAGAACATAGAATTTGGCATAGAGAACATCAGCGTCGTCAGGAGTCAGTTTCAATATTTGGTCATAATAATTCAATGCCTCTTCATATCTTCCTGCCTGTTTGGCGATTATTGCCATATTATTGTAAATTCCAATGATGTTTGCATTCAATTCTTCCTGGCTAATCAAACGGGGTGTGAGTTTTTTATAGATATTCAGAGCTTGATTGTAAAAGGTTAATGCCTCATCATAACTATTCAATTCACTACTTTCAGTAGCAAGTTCTATATAAGATTTGGCAATATTTAAATTCATCTTTTCAATATTCTCGGCAACTGAATCTGCAGGCGAAGCAGTTGTGGATACTTCATTAAATAATGTTATTGCCTCATTAAAAGAAACGATGGCATCATTGTAAAGTTCATTATTATATTCATCAGCGCCTTTGGCTGCTGCTGAATGTGCCAAAGCTAAAGGATCGCGAACCGGTTCAACCGGAGCTTCCATTTTTTTATTGCTGCTGCAGGCGTTAAGCAACACTAAAAGGAGCAGCGCTATGAAAGACATTATTTTCAGTTTCATTGATAAAACCTCCAAGTTTTTTGATTTAACTAAACACTTTCTCACCTCTTTTTTGTCAACTTAAAAAACCAAAGTAGCGCCAAATAGAGGATTTAACAAAAAAAATATTCACTCCTGTTATGAATTGCTAATTACCTATATAAGAATATGTTATGCACTAAACAAACACTTATAAATCGTGAAAATTCGTAAATTAAACGAAAAATAAGCTTTTTTTTATTGACAGAAATTTCACAGTGCACTTTCCTATCCATTGAAAGATCTCTTACTCTTTACACTAAACCAAATAAGGAGGTAAAATGAGCAGAGACGAATTGGTCAAAAAAATCGCAGCAAATGCTGGTACTTCACAAAAAGTAGCCAGTGTTGCCCTCGCAACTGTTCTTGAGGGCATTACGGAATCCCTTAAAAAGGGGGAAAAAGTTTCTTTTGTCGGTTTTGGTTCATTCAATGTTGCCCATCGTAAAGCCCGTAACGGCATCAATCCCAAAACCAAAAAACCTTTGAAGATTCCGGCACGCAAAGTTCCGGTTTTCAAAGCTGGTAAAAAACTAAAAGAGGCAGTTAAAAAAGCCAAATAGTTCAATTACTTTACTAGCGAGGCAGAAAGCACATCCTGTTTTCTGCCTCTTTTTTTAGGCAGAAAAAAACGATGTCCTTGTTGTTTATAAGTAAGCAGGCATTTCGTTACCGCAAATTTTTTTCGGAAAAACGATGTCCTCATCGTTTAGTGGTAACACTGGTGTTTGGGCAGAGAGCGAAGAGCTTTTTGTACAGTTTGTACCGGCGGACGCCGTTCCGCCGTTTTTATTCGGCGCTACAGCGAGCGCCGGTACAAAATCTTTTCCTGTTACTTTCATTATAATCTCGTAATCTCTTGGGTTCTGATTTTTCCTTGCTTCAAACTATCAATCAATCCTTTATCATACCTTAATCACTCCTTAATTATTAACGCTTGATTAAGGTTTGATTAAGGAGTAATACACGAGCTGAAGTAAGAGACAAGAGAAAAAGAAATGGGACTTGCATTATCCGAGGGGCTTACGCCTCCATCGCTATTATAGTGTCGCCCTTAGGGGCTTTTTCTTCCGGAAAAACGATGTCCTCGTCGTTTAGTGGTAACACTGGTGTATTGTTACCGCAATTTTTTCCGGAAAAACGACATTCTTGTCGTTTAGTGGTAACACTGGTATTCCGTTACCGCATTTTTTTTCGGAAAAACGACATTCTTGTCGTTTAGTGGTAACACTGAAGTTTCATTACCGCATACCTTCCGGTAAGGAAACAAATCGTAAGAGGTGGGTTGACGAGGATGTCAACCTTCCCAACCCTCTAAACCTTTTCAACCCTCTAAACCTTTTCAACCCTCTAACCCTTCTAAACCCTCTCAACCCTCTCAACCTTAACTTAAAATCATAATTACCCCCGACCGGGGTTGCAACATTCCTTTTGGATTTAAGGAGCCAAATAAGATTGCAGCTCCCGCGGGGATATCAATCGGCAGATAATCCAATCCGCTATTAATAAAAACCAATATTTTTTCGCCATCCGTTTCTCTTGTGAAAGCAATTGTGTTATCCGGCGAGTCAATAAAGGCAAAATGACCATCCCACAATGCAGGATGTTTTTTACGCAGAGAGATTATTTCTTTATAGAAAGCTCTAACTTCGCAGGCAATCGGGTCTTTTTCCCAATCCCAGTTAAAAGGTCTTCTATTATCCGGGTCTTTTCCTCCCTGCATAGCAATTTCGTCCCCATAGTAAATATGCGGAGCTCCGATAAAACACATCTGGAAAATTATTGCCAATTGCCAACGCTTAACATCTCCCTTACAAATTTCAAAAATGCGAGGTGTATCGTGACTACCGAGTAAATTCATCATTGCCTTTAAAGAATGGAAGGGATAAAGAGCAAGTCCGTTTTCAATTTTTTGGCAAAATTCGTCTTTGCTGATAAGTTCTAAGATAAAGTATTCTATCACCGGAGATTTGAAAAAAGCATAATTCATCACAGAATCAAAATAGCGATGAGAAACCCATTGTCTTGCCTCATACCAAATCTCTCCTACAATCCAGGCATCCGGTTTTGCTTTTTTCACTTCTTTGCGGAATAATTCCCAAAACCAGAAAGGAACTTCATCCGGAACATCCAATCGGAAACCGTCAATGCCAATTTCAATTAACCACCAATGCACTGTGGATATTAGATAATCCACTAACGGCGCATTAGGATGTGCTTCTTTAATATCTCGCACGGCATTTTCATCAGGATGGGGACGCGCAAGGTCATAATTCAAATCTGGCATATCTTTTATCCCCCACCAGCATTGATAGTATTCTTTGGGGTTAAAATCGGCAGGAAGAGGTTTCGGAAGAGGCCATTTCTTCCAATCATACCAATTCCAGTAAGGTGACTGTTTTCCTTTTTCCACACAATCACGAAAAGCCCAAAAGGTCTCCCCCGTATGATTAAATGCCACATCCAGAATCATTCTTATTCCTTTTTGGTGTGCCAGTTTCACAAAAGCCATCATCTCTTCCGTAGTAGCAAAATGAGGGTCTATACTATGATAGTCCGCACTGTCATATTTATGATTGGATTTTGCTTGCCAGAGAGGATTGAAATAAATAACATTAATACCCAAATCAAGCAGATAATCCAGCTTTTGTTGCACTCCTGCAATATCCCCGCCGTAAAAAGAATAAAAATCCGGCATTCCTTCTTTTTGCCAGGGACTTTGTTTTAAGCCGCTAATATCATTCCAGTCCTTAACCAAATGGAAATATTCTTTTTCCGGAGAAAGAATTTCTCCTTCCTGCGGTGGTTCATTACAATCCTTATAGAACCATTCTTTGAAATCGGGATCGTTATCTTTATTACCATTGTAAAAACGGTCGGGAAAAATCTGGTAGATGATGCTTTGTTTAACCCATTCGGGAATAGAGAACAGAGGTATTTTATCCGGAATTACATTGAGGGGACTTATTTCTTCTTTATCTTCCGTAAAACCTTTATTCCCGAAGTAAAGAAATTTGTTTTGATACTGAATACAAATGCTGAATGAAAAAGCCCCGCTTTGTTCCAGTAAACAATAAAAGACCTCATATAGAGGCGTTTGCCCTATTCTTTTTAGTTTTATTTCCCGGTTTGTAGTGACCAGATATATCCTCTCTGATAATTTTGGATACCAGAAAAAGCGTAGTTCATAGCTGTTTATGCCTGAACGATAAAGCTGGTAGAATTTTTCCGGGTTTTTTGTGGAAAGCCGGGAAATTATTTCTTCCCAGGTTTTTGTTTCTTCTTCTGTTTCTATTATCAGCAGAGAATTTTCTCCGCCAAAACCATCAGGAACTTTATGGGGATTGTTGGCATCAGGAATCCAGTTGCCATCTACGATAAACTTGTATTGATAAACACCTGGAGGCAGGTCTATATTCAAGGTATAGATTCCTCCCACTTCGTCCAGAGGCATAATTTCCCAGGAAGTAAAATCACCTGTTAAGCCAACTGTATGTTTTCCGGCAGTCAAGGGAGAATAGCTGAACCGATGATAACTCATACCGATTTTTTCTTTACAGTTCTTTTTTTGGATAGCGGTTGCGTAGTTTTGTTTTCTGCTTCCATATCCGTTAACGCATTGAGTGCTGTTTTTCTTTCGTTTTCCAAATGATATTTTAAATGCAAACCTGTTGCCGAAGCAGGGCAAGCTATCACATCTTCAGGGGTGCCGGTGCAAATAATTTGTCCGCCTTCGTCTCCGCCTTCAGGACCCAAATCTATAATCCAATCCGCACATTTAATTACATCCAGATTATGTTCAATAACGATTACCGTATTGCCCATTGCCACAAGTTTTCGCAGCACTTTCAACAGTTTGTTTGTATCTTCAAAGTGAAGACCTGTTGTCGGTTCATCTAAAACATAAAGAGTATTACCGGTTGAAACTTTGCTAAGTTCGCGTGATAGTTTTATTCTTTGTGCTTCTCCACCGGAAAGGGTAGGTGAAGGTTGACCCAGTTTCAAATAATCTAATCCCACTTCCTGCAATGTCTTAAGCTTATTCCGAATAGCAGGAATGGCATCAAAAAACTCAATTGCTTCCTGCACATCCATATCCAGAATAGAGGCAATGTTTTTCCCTTTATAACGAATGGAAAGCGTTTCCTGGTTATAGCGTTTTCCTTTGCAGACCTCACAAGTAACAAAAATATCTGCCATAAAGTGCATTTCTATCTGTTTCACTCCTGCCCCTTCACATGCCTCACAGCGTCCGCCTTTAACATTAAAGGAAAATCTGCCTGGGGTATATCCATGCATTTTGGAAGCAGGTAATTGGGCAAAAAGTTCCCGAATAGGATCAAACAGTTTCACATAAGTGGAAGGATTGGAACGCGGAGTTCTACCTATCGGTTGCTGGTCTATAGTAATTATTTTATCTATCTGCTCAATTCCTTGAATATCATCTATTTTACCAACATTTTGGGTAGTATGATAAAAATAATTGTGCAGGTAGGGAGAAAGGGTTTGATTGATTAAACTGCTTTTTCCGCTTCCGGATACGCCGGTTATACATACCAAAAGCCCTAAAGGAATATCCACATTCAAATTCTTCAAATTATTATGCCTTGCATTGATAATGCTCAGCATTCTACCATCCTGCTTAATTCTTTTTTCCGGAACGGGAATTTTTAAGCGTCCGGAAAGATATGCTCCCGTTAATGACTTCTGACTTTGCAGAATGGTTTCCATATCTCCTGTGGCAACAATTTCTCCGCCATAAATTCCTGCCCGGGGACCAAAATCTACTATCTGGTCAGCAGCTCGGATTGTGTATTCATCGTGTTCTACAACTATCACTGTATTCCCCAAATCCCTTAGTTGTAAAAGCATTGCCACCAGTTTGGAAACATCTCTTTGGTGCAATCCGATACTTGGTTCATCCAAAATATACATTACTCCAACTAATTGACTGCCAATCTGGCTGGCTAAACGGATGCGTTGAGATTCGCCTCCGGACAAAGTTGGAGACCTTCTATCCAAAGTTAAATAATGCAATCCTACATTCATCAGAAAACCAAGGCGATTCTTTATTTCTTTTAATATCTCTTCCGCAATCAGCAGCTCGTTTCCTTGCAGATGTAGCTCGGTAAAAAAATTATATACTTCACGAATGCTCATTGCCGTTATTTCACTGATATTTTTATCCGCTATTTTAACTGCTAAAGACGCTGGTTTTAATTTCTTTCCGTTACAGGCAGGACAAGGTTTATCGCTAATATATTGAAGATAATAGCGACGCATTTCTTCCGAGGTTGTTTCATGCATTCTTCTTTCCAGTTGAGGAATGATGCCTTCAAAACGCATCAAGAATTCACCTTTGCCGTTTTCTGTTTCCCAGGCATTTTTAAATCTCCTTCCTTTGGAACCGTAAAGAATGAGCTGTTTTACTATTTCCGGCAATTGAACCCAGGGTGTGGATAGAGAAAAATTATAAGCTTTTGCTAAACTTCGCACGGTATTTAGTGTCCAGCTGTGTTGTTTGGCTTCCAAACGACCCCAGGGGACTATTGCACCTTCCAAAATGCTCAGTTGGGGATTAAGAATTATCTTATCCGAATCAAATTCCAGCTTATAACCTAAGCCCCCGCAAAGAGAGCAAGCGCCAATAGGGCTATTGAAGGAAAAACTTTGGGGAGAAAGTTCTTCAAAACCTATTTGACAATGCGGACACGCATTCTGAGCGGAAAGAATTGTTTCCTGCTTCTCTTCCGGATAATCAATTTTAACAATCCCCTCTGCCAGTTTCAAAGCCAGTTCCAGGGAATCGGAAAGACGGCTTTCAATATCTTCCTTAATCACGATTCTATCCACTACCACATCAATGTTATGCTTGCTTTTTTTGTCCAGCACGATTTCTTCATCCAAATTTCTTAACTGACCATTTATCATAACTCGGACAAAACCTTCCTGGCGTAACATTTCCAATTCGTCTTTATGTTCACCTTTACGGTTTTGCACAACTGGAGCTAAAATTTGCAGTTTAGTACCAGGTTTGTTTTGCAATAAATGGGCAATCATTTGGTCCACCGTTTGAGAACCTACCGGTCTGCCACAATTGTAGCAATACTGTTTTCCAATTCTGGCAAAAAGAACTCGCAGGTAATCGTATATCTCAGTTGCAGTTCCCACAGTAGAACGCGGATTTTTACTGGCTGCTTTCTGCTCTATGGAGATGGCAGGAGATAGACCTTCAATATAATCTACTTTGGGCTTTTCCATCTGCCCTAAAAACTGCCGCGCATAAGCAGAAAGGGATTCTACATAACGCCTTTGACCTTCGGCATAAAGTGTATCAAAAGCTAAAGATGATTTTCCCGAACCGGATACTCCGGTAAAAACTACAAGTTTATTCCGGGGAATAGTTAAATCAATATTTTTCAGATTATGTTCCTGTGCACCTTTAATGATAATCGCTGTCTTCAAATTTCACCTCATTTACAAGCAAATCTTTTGAGGTTTGACTGGCTGTCAAATGAAAAAAGAATTCTTCAGCTCTCCCCCATATTGTACCGGCGCTCGCTGTACCGGCGCTCGCTGTACCGGCGCTCGCTGTAGCGCCGAATAAAAAAACGGCGGAACAGCGTCCGCCGGTACATCCCCGCCGGTACAAAAAACGGCACCCCTGGCTACACAAATTATTCCAAACCTCTTATAAATCTATCCTCTAAATCCTGAAATCCTTAAATCCTTGTTTCTAAAATCCTAGTCCTGAAATCCTCGTTCCTAAAATCCTTGCCCTGAAATCCTTGTTTAAACATCATCTACGGGCACCCCCAAAAAAGAACTTGACGAAATAGCCATTATGGAAAAAAATCAACACAACTTTGGATGGAAGCTTGAGGAGGTTGGATGAACAACTATTTTATGGAAACCCATCATCACGAATGGATTCTAACTAATCGCAGAGGCGGTTATGCATTAGGAACCGGAAATTTAATAAATCAGCGTAAATATCACGGTTTGCTGGTAAGCAGTGATAATAAATTTAACCGTTTGCATTTAGTAGCTGGAATTGAAGAAAAAGTTGAATGGCGGGGAGAAATATTCCACCTGGATAGTAATAATTACAGCAATTGCATATATCCCGAGGGCTTTCTGCATTTAGTAAAGCCCTGGTTGCGTCCCTATCCTATTTTTTTATATTCAGCTCTTCCCCATCAAAACGACATTTTAATTCTGAAAGAAATTATGATGGATGAATCCACTAACACAACTTTAGTAAAATATACTAATTTAGGACATCATCTTTTGCATTTTGAGCTGCATCCCAAGTTTACAATGAATCCTCATCACGAGTTGAATAGACCCGGCACTCTGGATAGCTTGAATTTTATTACCGAGATACAAACGCGGGATAATTTTACCCGTTACAGTATTATCCGGCAGGATAACAATATAGCGCTATATGGTGCGTTATTATCTGGTGAAGTTATTCCCAATCGTTATGTTTATTACAATGTGTTTTATCCCTGGGAAGTGATGAGTGGCTATGAGGGTATTGGTGACCAGATAACTCTTTATCAAATTAGTTTTGACTTGAAAGTAGGGCAAAGTAATTACCTTCTTTTCAGCGATACGGCAATTGAAGATGCCAAAATCTTGATTGAAAGAATTGAAAATCGTTATGCAGAGCTTCCTAAGCCCAGGGATTATCCTGCTTCTTCTGATGAAGACGATACTTTGCTGAATACTTTAGATTATAATGATGATATTCTCTTTCCGTATGATGATTATCTGAAAATTCTGGAATTTGCCTTGAAGGACTTTTTAGCTAATGATGATATTGTAGCCGGTTACCCATTTTACGGTGCCTGGGGAAGAGATACAATGGTAGTTGTAAATGCTCTTTTACGCAGCTCCAATCAACTGGAAACAGTGGAAAAAATCCTGAATAAATATCGGGGTTACATTCAAAATGGTCTTATTCCCAATATGATGGCAGAATCGGGTAAAGAAGCAAATTACGATAGCATTGATTCTACTTTATGGTATATCATTCTCTTGTGGAAGCTGGGAAAACGGAAACAAAGAGTTAAATATTGGAAAGATGTGATTGCCTTAACAGAAGAAATTATCACCGGTATTTTGCATAATGGAACTCATCCTTTTACAATTCGTTATGATGGCTTAATTGAACTAAATTCTAATTTCGCCCACGGAACCTGGATGGATGTGCGAATTGAAGGAAAACCCGTAACTCCACGCGAGGGAGCCCCCATTGAAATAAATGCTCTCTGGTATAATGCCTTATGTTCATACGAAGCAATGTGCAACGCTTATTGCCAAAAATCCCGAAAGACCTATCAACCAAAGGAAGAAATCATTCAGCTAAAGGATTTGGTTAAGCAATCCTTGCAAAAATTCTATAATGATGGCTATCTGGCAGATAGAATTGCAGGAGAAGAATTGATAATGGAAATTCGTCCCAATGCCGTAATTGCTCTTGCTTTACCCTGGGAAGCATTTTCCCGAGACATAATGCAACAGGTTTTGGAACGCAGCTTTAAAGAACTCTATACAAACTATGGACTCCGAACTTTGAGCCCCAAAGATATTCGTTTTCGCAAAAAATATTATGGCACTCAAAGAGAAAGAGACCTTTCCTATCATAATGGCAGCGTTTGGGCTTGGCTATTAGGTCCCTTTTGTGGTTTGTATGAAAGAGCTTATAGCGGTGTGAAACCTAAAGAAGAAATAATCGCCGCGCTAACTTCTTTTATTTTCACCTTTCGCAATAGCTTTATGAAAGGACATATTGCTTCCATAGCTGAAATCTGGGATGGAGATGCCCCTCATTTTCCTAAAGGAGCTCCAGCTCAGGCATGGAGCGTAGCTGCCCTATATAATATTGAAAACTACATTCTTTTTCTGCAGGAGGGCAAATGAAAATTCTAATGTTCACCTGGGAATTTCCTCCCCTGATTTCCGGAGGTTTAGGTATGGCTTGTTACGGAATGGTAAAGGCACTGCTAAGCCAAGGAATAAAGATAGACCTGGTTTTACCTACCAAAGAAATGGTCTATTTTCCTTTAAGAGAAGAAGGTGATGCTGATACCCTGCCTGCCATTTTTTTGGAAACAGAAAAACAGAAAGAATATGTAAAGCGCACTTTCTCCACAATGCACGAACGCCTGGAATATATTGGAATATCGTCACATCCGGAAAGCTATTTTAACCTAAGTGAAATTAAGGACTATGTAACTTCAATTAAAAAAACCACTTGGCTTAGTGAAACTGTTACTACTGAAGAGCAGAACATCTTCAGCGAAATGACTGCTAATTTGATTGGTGAAGAAGACCTGATGCGTAAAGTGCAGGAATACACTATCCGCGCAAATCGTTTTGCTCGCATTTTGGATTATGACCTAATTCATGCTCACGATTGGCTAACCTATCCCAGCGGAATTTTGGCTAAGCAAATTTCCCGAAAACCTTTGATTGTCCATATTCATGCTACTGAATTTGACAGAGCCGGAGGGACTGGAGACGAAAGAATTCATAAAATTGAACATTTGGGAATGACTTATGCCGATAAAGTTATTGCTGTTTCACAGTATACGGCACAGATGGTTATGAGTCGCTATCGGATAGATACAGGTAAAATTCGCATAATTCATAATGCCTTCACTGTTTCGGAAGCCACATTACACAATAAAAAACGCATTTTTAAGGGACCTACTATTTTATATTTAGGAAGAGTAACTCTGCAAAAAGGTCCCGATTATTATCTGGATATAGCGGATAAAGTTCTGAAAGTGCATCCCGAGACAAGATTTATCCTTGCCGGAACAGGAGATATGCAAAGGCAAATTTTACGCCGTTCAGCTGCATTACGCTTAAAGAACCGTTTTCTTTTTACCGGCTTTCTCAATCGGAAACAGGTTGAACGCATCTTACAGGCAGCAGATATTTATGTTTTACCTTCTGTTTCCGAACCCTTTGGCATTTCTCCGTTGGAAGCAATGGCTTATGGAATTACAGCAATTATATCCAAACAATCAGGAGTTGCCGAAGTTGTGCATAATGCTTTCAAGATTGATTATTGGGATATAGACCTTTGGGCTGAAACCATCAATCATCTGATTGAAAATCCTGAAGAATGCACCAAAATAGGGATGGAAGGAAGAAAAGAAGTGCAAAAAATTGCGTGGGAGGATGCAGCAGATAAAATTCGCTCACTTTATGCTACAACTCTTTCCGAATACAGTAAGCATTTTTAATTTTAAG